>OMNT01000029.1_pt1 | contig 161444 bp, 157 predicted proteins | sample 1672551 | NCBI WGS metagenome assembly OMNT01 (sample SAMEA3136698, study PRJEB25190) | human gut metagenome | reverse complement strand
CGGAGCAGCAGCCGGAGCCGGTGCCGGAGCAGCGGCCGGAGCCGGAGCGGCAGCAACCGGAGCCGGAGCCGGAGCTTCGCCGATGTAAGCAGCGACAGCCTTGCCCTTTTCTACTTCAACTTCATACTGTTTGTCGTTGAGTGTTACGATATATTTCATGTTGTTTTGTACCTCCAATTAAAGCGCCTGAATGCGTCTGAACTGCAATTCGTCCAGCGGAATGTCGGTCTCATCGCTGATGATGGCCATAATGCACGCCGCGGTCTCTTCATCGACATCAATCAGCTGCAGCTTGCCGTCCCACGGCTTGGAAGGCTTTTCCTCTTCCTTTGCAGGAGCAGCCGGGGCTGCGGTCTGTGCAGCCGGAACAGCAGCTTTGTTTTTGCCTTTCTGAAGAGAAACGACAACGGCAGAGATGATTTTAATAACGACAATCAGGAAAATCAGAAGGAGGAATACGGTTACGAAGCCACACAGCGCAATCAGCAGGGCTTCACCTACACCAATGTTCATTGTCTGCCTCCTTAGTCAACCTTCTTGATGGAATATGTTACCTTGACGCCCTTGTGCTCCTCGCGGTACTGGAAGAACTTCTCAGCCTGCTGCGGGAATGCTACATAGGACAGAACATCCTCCTCGCTCTCGGCGATGCCTTCCAGCTTCTTGACAGCTTCCGGAATCTCCGGCTTGAGCGTCTCTGCATAACGGCCTTCCATCGGCTTGTTGCCTTCGCCCAGAACCTTGGTTACCAGTTCCGGATTAATTTCAGCCGGTGCCTTGCCGTACTCGCCGCGGATGTATGCGCGGATTTCCTTGGTGATGTTCTTGTAACGCTGGCCCATCAGGACGTTGTTAACAGCCTGAGAACCAACCATCTGGCTCAGCGGGGTAACGAGCGGCGGGTAACCCATATCCTTGCGGACATTCGGAACCTCAGCCAGAACCTCGTCCAGACGATCCAGAGCCTTCATATCGGTCAGGTTTGCGATCAGGTTGGACAGCATACCGCCCGGAATCTTGTAGTGGAGGGCGTTGGTGTTGACGTTCATAACGAACGGATTGATCTTGCCTTCCTTAACGTATTCCTTCTTGATCGGCTCGAAGAACTCGTTGACCTTGCGCATGGCAGCGCGGTCCAGACCGGTCTCATAGCCCATCTGTACGAGTACATGATCCATAGCTTCGGTGCACGGCTGGGAAGTACCGCCTGCGAACGGAGAGATTGCGCAGTCGATGACGTCAGCGCCAGCCTCAACAGCCTTCAGGTAGGTCATAGAGCCCAGACCGGTGGTAGCATGGGTATGAACAACGATCGGAATCTTTACCTCAGACTTCAGAGCAGTGATGAGGTCATAAACTTCCTGCGGGCTCATAACGCCAGCCATGTCCTTGATGCACAGAGACTGGCAGCCAAGCTCTTCAATCTGCTTGCCGAGCTTTGCGTAGTTCTCCAGCGTGTGAACCGGGGACTGGGTGTAAGAAATGGTGCCCTGTGCTTCGCCGCCTGCCTTCAGGCATTCGTCAACCGCGGTCTCGATGTTGCGCATATCGTTGAGCGCGTCGAAAATACGGATGATGTCGATGCCGTTTTCCACGCTCTTGCGAACGAAAGCGCGAACCGTGTCGTCAGAGTAGTGCTTGTAGCCCAGAATGTTCTGGCCGCGCAGCAGCATCTGCAGCTTGGTGTCCGGCATAGCCTTGCGGATGGTGCGCAGACGCTCCCACGGATCTTCGTTCAGGTAACGAAGGCAGGAATCGAATGTAGCACCGCCCCAGCACTCGACAGAGTGGTAACCAACCTTGTTCATGGTCTCTAGAATCGGCTTGAATTCCGACATCGGGAGACGAGTTGCGCACAGAGACTGGTTGGCGTCACGAAGGACGGTCTCTGTGATCTTCAGTTTTTTTGGCACAGTGTATCAGCTCCTTTAAATAATTAAAGATGACGAAAATAAGTAAATGACGTTTTTTGACGGAACATGATGCGGTGCGAGCCGCAGCCGCCGCACAAAATAAGGTCATCCAAACACTGTTATTATACATCAGAAATACACAGTATTGCAATGCAATTTTCGTATAATTACAGATAATTTGAACAGAAATTCGTATAAAAAGCAAAGAAGCAAGAATGTAATAGTCAAAGTAGACAAAAAATGACAATACAATCCGGCGAAATGCGAATTGACAAAAATAAAAAGACCCCCTTTTGTTTGAAAGGGAATCTTTTGTTACAAAAAAGGTATAAAAATACAAATTACTGCGCATTTCGGCAGGCGGTTTTCATCGTGCGTACATAATCCGCAACCGGCTGCACGCTGTCGCGGCCGTACTGCGCGATGAGCTTGACAATCGCGGAGCCGACAATCGCGCCGTCCGCCTGACGGCACATGCTGTCTGCCTGTTCCGGCGTCGAGATGCCGAAGCCGACGGCACACGGAATGTCCTTGACCTCCTTGACGAGCTTGACCATGGCGCCGATGTCGGTCGTAATCGCCGTGCGTGTGCCGGTGACGCCGAGGGAGGAGACGCAGTACAGGAAGCCGTTCGCCTGTTCGGCAATCGCGCGGATGCGGTCGTGCGAGGTCGGTGCAATCATGGAAATCTGGTCGAGGCCGTATTTTTGACACAGCGGCTCGAACTCCTGCTTTTCCTCAAACGGCACGTCCGGAACGATGATGCCGTTCATGCCGATTTCCGCGGCGGTTTTGAGAAAGCGGTCTGCGCCGTAAGAGAAGATTACGTTTGCATAGGTCATAAATACCATCGGAATCGAGACCGTCTGACGCACGCGGCGCACCATATCGAAAATCTTGTCGGTGGTAGTGCCCACGGACAGGGCGCGCAGATTGGCGTCCTGAATGACCGGACCCTCTGCGGTCGGGTCGGAGAACGGAATGCCCAGCTCAATGAGATCTGCGCCGGCTTCTGCGATGGCGCCAATCAGCTTTTCGGTGGTTTCCAAATCCGGATCACCGCAGGTCAAAAATGGAATAAACGCTTTGCCGTTTGCAAAAGCATCTGCAATCTTAGTCATGAAGATCCTCCCCTCTGTAGCGTGCAATTGCCGCTACGTCCTTATCGCCGCGGCCGGAGACATTGACGACAATAATCTGATCCGGAGACATCGTCGGCGCGAGCTTCTGCGCGTAAGCGATGGCATGCGCCGACTCAATCGCCGGAATAATGCCCTCCGTGCGGGACAGATACTCAAATGCCTGTACCGCTTCTTCGTCGGTAATCGGCACGTACTGCGCGCGGCCGGAATCAAACAGCATGGCGTGTTCCGGACCGATACCCGGATAATCCAAACCGGCAGAAATCGAGTAAACCGGTGCGATCTGACCGTACTCGTCCTGACAGAAGTACGACTTCATGCCGTGGAAGATACCCAGACGGCCGGTGGACAGGGTGGCAGCGGTCTCCTTGGTGTCGATGCCGCGACCGGCAGCCTCGCAGCCGATCAGCTGAACGCCCTCGTCCTCAATGAAGTTGTAGAAGGCGCCGATGGCGTTGGAACCGCCGCCGACACAGGCAATGACGGCATCCGGCAGACGGCCTTCCTGCTCCAGAATCTGCTGCTTGATTTCCTTGGAAATCACAGCCTGAAAGTCGCGAACGATGGTCGGGAACGGATGCGGACCCATGACGGAGCCGAGAACATAGTGCGTGTCCTCAATGCGGCTGACCCACTCGCGGAAGGTCTCGGAAACGGCATCCTTCAGTGTTGCGGTGCCGCTGTCGACCGGATGCACCTTGGTGCCCAGCAGCTTCATGCGGTAGACGTTGAGCGCCTGACGCTCGGTGTCCAGACGACCCATGTACACTTCGCATTCCAGACCGAGCAGAGCGGCAGCGGTTGCGGTTGCAACACCGTGCTGACCGGCGCCGGTTTCCGCGATAACACGGGTCTTGCCCATCTTCTTGGCGAGCAGGCACTGTGCCAGCGCGTTGTTAATTTTGTGGGAACCGGTATGATTGAGATCCTCGCGCTTGAGATAAATCTTTGCGCCGCCCAGATCCTTGGTCATCTTGTCTGCATAGTACAGCAGGGAAGGACGGCCGACATAGTTTTTGAGCAGCTCATCCAGCTCCGCATGGAATGCCGGATCGTTTTTATAATAATTGTACGCTTCTTCCAGTTCGTGGATGGCATTCATCAGAGTTTCGGGGATGTATTGTCCGCCGTGAATGCCGAATCTTCCTTTTGACATGTTATATACTCCTTATGATGTTGATCAGGGCGCGGATTTTTTCGGGATCCTTGACACGATTTGTCTCCGCGCCGCTGGAAATATCCATTGCATCCGGCTGCATATTGGCAGCATCCTGTATATTTTCCTCGCGCAGGCCGCCTGCCAGAATAAACGGGCGTCCGATGTCGCGCACGAGCGTCCAATCAAAGGTTTCGCCGGTGCCATAGCCGTTGTCCAGCAAAATCATATCCGCACGGCTGTCGCGCGCGGCTTGTAAATCCGCCGCAGAACGAATGCGAAATGCCTTCCAGACCGGTTTTCCGGTGCGCGCTTGCAGCGCTTGAATGTAGGCGTCATCCTCCTGCCCGTGCAGCTGCGCAATATCTATGATACCCTGTTCCAGCAGGGAAGCGACCGTGCCGAGCGGCTGATTGACGGTCACACCGACGGCGGGAATGTCCGGAGACAGCTGTGCGCGCAGAGCCTGCACCTGCTCCGGTGTGCAGCTTCGATGGCTCTTGGGAAAATTGATGATAAATCCGGCGTAATCCGGCCGGTATTGATTGACCGCCGCGATATCTGACGGGCGGCTGAGTCCGCAAATTTTTACTTTCATTGGTTCAGACCTGCATGTCTCATTTCGCGGAGCAGCGCGGTTTTGTCCGGTGCACGCATGAGCACTTCGCCTATGAGTACGGCATCCGCGCCAATGCTGCGCAGTGCTGCGACATCGGCGGCGCAGGACACGCCGGATTCCGCAACGTAGATGCTTTCCGGCGGAATCAAGTCGCGCAGACGGCTGGCGTTGGAAAAATCAACGGAGAAGTCCTTCAAATTGCGGTTGTTGACGCCAATGACGCGTGCGCCGGCGTCAACGGCGGACTGAATTTCTGCTGCGTCGTGCGCTTCGACCAGTGCAGTGAGTCCCAGCGTTTCGCAGATGCCGAGATAGCGTGCAATGGTTTGAGTATCTAAAATGGCGCAGATAAGCAGAACCGCATCGGCACCCATGAGCTTTGCCTGATAAATCTGGTATTCGTCAACCGTGAAATCCTTGCGAATCATCGGTGTCTGTACCGCTGCGCGAATGTCGGTAAAAATTGCATCGCTGCCGAGAAACCATTTGGGTTCGGTCAGACAGGAGATGCAGTCGGCACCCGCCTGTTCGTATTGCTTGGCGATGTCCAGATACGGGAAATCCTGTGCGATGATGCCCTTGGAAGGCGATGCCTTTTTGACTTCACAGATAAAGGACAAGGCGTCTGCGCGCAGTGCCTGTTCAAACGCAAACGGCGTGCGGGGAGAAACCGTCTCACAGCGCTGCTTGAGTTCCTCCAACGGGTGTGCCTGCTTGTCGACAAGCACACGCTGCTGCGCGTAAGCAGCAAGTTCGTCTAATATCATGTTCCGCTCCTCTTACTTGTTGGATGCAGCAACATAGGCTTCCAATGTCTGCATGGCCTTGCCGGAATCAACCAGTTCAGTTGCCAGCTTCACGCCGTCAGCCAGTGTGTCAGCCTTGCCGGAGATGTACAGCGCAGCGCCGGCGTTCATCAGGACAATATTGCGTTTTGCGCCCTGTTCCTTGCCAGACAGAATATCACGGGTGATCTGTGCGTTTTCTTCGCCGGTGCCGCCGACAATATCGCTCTTGCTGCCGCGCGGGAAGCCGAAATCCTCCGGCTGAATCGTGTAGCTCTTGTATTCTCCGCTGCCGAACTCGCATACGGTGGTCGGTGCGCTGATGGAAATTTCGTCCATGGTGTCCTGACCGAATACCACCATGCCGCGCTCGACGCCGAGGCTGGACAAAACGTGTGCCATCGGCTCAACCAGATATTCGCCATAAACGCCGAGCACCTGATAGCACGGCTTGCACGGATTGGTGATTGGGCCGAGAATGTTAAAGATGGTGCGGAAGCCGAGCTCCTTGCGGATGGCGCCGACATACTTCATGGACGTGTGATACTTCTGCGCGAAGAAAAAGCACAGGCCGACATCCTTCAATTCCTGCACACAGGTCTCCGGTGTCTGGTTCAAATTGACGTCGAGCGCTTCCAGACAGTCGGCGGCGCCGGACTTGGAGGACGCTGCGCGGTTGCCGTGCTTGGCTACCGGCTGACCGCCTGCCGCGATAACGATGGAGGCGGTGGTGGAGATGTTGAAGGAATTGGAACGGTCACCGCCGGTTCCGACGATTTCCAAGCACTTGAGATCGCCGGTATCTACCGGAATGGCGTGTTCGCGCATGGCAGCGGCGCAGCCGGAAATCTCGTCAATGGTTTCAAACTTTGCGCTCTTGGTAGAGAGTGCTGCGAGAAATGCGGCGTTTTGTGTCGGGGTCGATTTGCCGCTCATAATTTCATTCATAACCCGATAGGCTTCATCATATGTCAAATCTTCACGGGTGACAATTTTTTCAATCGCTTGTTTAATCATAATGAGAGCTCTCCTTTATCCATGAAATACGCGTTAGAGCGCAAGAAAATTTTTCAGCAGAACGGAACCCTGCGGGGTAAGAATGGATTCCGGATGGAATTGCAGACCAAAGACTTTGTTTTTTTCGTCCATGACTGCCATGACCTCTCCGATGCTGTCCGTGGATACGATTTTGAGCGTATCCGGCAGGTCGGTGCCGATCAGAGAATGATACCGCGCAACCGCCATTTCGTTTGCCAGACCGTCAAACAGCGGACAGCTGTGGTCGAGCGAGACAATGCTCTGCTTGCCGTGCATCAAGTGCTTGGCGTGCGTCACGGTGCCGCCGTACACTTCGCAGATGGCCTGATGACCGAGGCATACGCCGAGAATGGGAATTTTTCCTGCAAATTCCCGAATGACGTCCTCACAAATGCCCGCATCGCACGGACGTCCCGGACCAGGAGAGAGAAGAATGTGATCCGGATGCAGCTTGCGGATTTCGTCCGGTGTAATCCGGTCGTTGCGAAATACACGGATATCCGGCTCAATCGCACCGCACATCTGGTAGAGATTATAGGAAAAGCTGTCGTAATTATCAATGAGTAAAAGCATTGCAAAGCACCTCTCAGTCTGCGTCCACTTCGGCGGCGCGTTCAATCGCAGCGATGACGGCGCCTGCCTTGTTCTGGGATTCCATGTATTCATTTTCCGGTACGGAATCAGCGACAATGCCGCCGCCAGCCTGAATGGTCACCCTGTCATTTTTCTTTACCGCCATGCGGATGGCAATGCAGGTGTCCATGTTGCCGGTGAAATCGACATAGCCGAGTGCGCCGCCGTATACGCCGCGGGCGCATGGCTCCAGATCTTCAATGATTTCACAGGCGCGAATCTTCGGCGCGCCGGACAAGGTGCCGGCAGGAAGCAGGGTGGAGATGGCGTCAAAGGCATCAAACTTCGGCAGAATATTGCCCTCGACAACCGAGGTGATGTGCATGATGCGGGAATACCGGTGAATCATCTGATAATCTGTGACTTCGACAGAACCGAACTGAGACAATTTGCCAATGTCATTTCTGCCCAAATCGACGAGCATATTGTGCTCGGCGAGTTCCTTTTCATCCGACAGCAAATCTTTTTCCAGTGCGAGATCTTCTTCTTTATCTGCGCCGCGCGGACGGGAACCGGCAACCGGAAATGTAGACAGACGGCCGTTTCGCAGACGAACCAGCGTTTCCGGAGAGGTGCTCATCAGCTCGATGTCATCCCGATGCAGGTAAACCATGTACGGAGAAGGGTTGGTGGTGCGCAGGACGCGATACGCATCGAGCAGACTGTCGGTATACGGCGTTTCAAACCGGCGGGACAGGACTGCCTGAAAAATATCGCCGTCTATAATGTGCTGCTTGGTCTTGTTGACGATGTCGCAGTATTCTTCCTTGGTCACGTTGCAGGTGAACTGCGGCTTGCAGTGCTTGTGTGCGGTTGGCAGCTGCATCGGCTCGCGAATCAGACGAATCATTTTTTCGATTTCTGCGCGCGCCGTGCCGTAATTTTCCAAGACGTTGTCGGTCGGCATGTTGACGATGACATTGATTTTCTGCGACAGGTGGTCGTATGCGATGACCTTGTCAAACAGCATCAGGTCGAAATCATCCACATCGCTGGAGCGAAGATGCAGGGTCGGCTCTGCATAGCCGATCATACGATAGGCGTAATAGCCAACCAAGCCGCCGGTAAACGGCGGGAAGCCCTCGATGCGCGGCGCTTTGTACTGCGCCATGAGTGCGCGGAGGATATCGTTGGGCTGATCCGTGGTAACGCTTTCGCGGCGTCCGTCGGCATATTCCGTGGTGACAACGTGGTCTTTGCATACGATATGAACAAGCGGGTCATAGCCGAGGAAGGAGTACCGTCCCCAGCGCTCGCCGCCCTCTACGCTTTCCAGCAGACAGTACCGATTGGATACCTGCGCAATCTTGCGCAGAAGCGCAATCGGCGTGGTGACATCGGCGTAAATTTCGCGGCACAGCGGAATCATCGAATAGTCCGCGGCATACGATTGAATTTCGGAAGAAGTAGGTTTCAGCATGATATATCGTCCTTTCTGAATGGATGCAGTGAGGGAAGGACAATAAAAAAAGCCTTCATCCCGAGTCCTGCATCTCTGCTAGAATCTCTGGGACAAAAGCTGTCAGCTTCTGCGGTGCCACCCATATTGCCGATGGTTCGAAAGAACATCGACCACTCATCACACACCAACATGTGCGCTCCACGATAACGGCGGGATTCCGTCAGCGCCTACTTGCCGACACGGCGTTCAGGCTGCCCTCACGAGTCCATTCGGCATCATCCATACCACTGTAATCCCACCATCTACAGCTCTCTGTGCGTACTTCACGAAGCGTACTTGTCTCGATCAACGGTTTTCAAATGTTGTATTAAAAGTACCACAGAAGCGCGGGGTTGTCAAGTGGACGGGCGAAAAAATCCTGTATATAAGGTAGGAATATTGCTTTGTGTGATATAAAAACAAAAAGCAAAGTTTCTAAATAGGACAAAAAGTGCGAATAAAATGTTACAAACAGTACATATGAACAAGAAAATTACATGGTTTTATGATTTTTTTATTGAAAACATCAAAATGGTATGCTATAATCATATCAACGTAAGGCGCATATAACGGGTGAATGGCATACGTAAGATGGAGAAGAGTTGCTGAGCCGCTGCCGAATCCCCTGAGGCAGAACCCGCGCTGCCTGCTGTAAAGAGAAAGGTGGTAGACACTATGAATTGTACCAAACTGATGGAAGAGATGGAAGTATACCTGAAGAGTGACCGCTGCAAGGATCTCAACGAGGCCAATGCACAGGATATTCATCATGCTCTTTCCAAAGCAATTATGGCACAGATCGCCACTCCGTGGAAGGAAAGCCAGAAGCTGCACAGAGAAGCACGCCATGCATATTATATGTCCGCAGAATTTTTGATTGGCCGTGCAATCTATAACAATTTGCTTTGCCTTGGTATTTACGATGAAGTAGAAAAGCTGTTTAACGAGCGCGGTCTCAAGCTGTCCGACATGGAAGAAGTAGAGGATGCTTCCCTGGGCAACGGCGGCTTGGGACGTCTGGCTGCATGTTTCCTGGATTCCGCAGCAACGCTGGATCTCCCGCTCGACGGCTATGGCATTCGCTATAAATATGGTTTGTTTAAGCAGTACATTCAAGACGGCTTCCAGAAGGAGACCGCCGATGACTGGACGCGCTTCGGTGATCCGTGGAGCATCCGCGTAGATTCCGATGCAGTTCTCGTTCGCTTTGCAGACCAGACCGTGCGTGCAGTGCCGTATGACCTGCCGGTTATCGGTTATGGCACCAAGCACATCGGCAACCTGCGTCTGTGGCAGGCAGAGCCGCTGTCCTCCTTCGACTTCAACGAATTCAACGATCAGCACTATGAAGCATCGGTTCGCGAGAAGAACCGCGCAGAGGATATTTCCCGCGTGCTGTATCCGAACGACTCCACCGATGAGGGCAAGAAGCTGCGCCTGAAGCAGCAGTATTTCTTCTGCTGTGCATCGCTGCAGGATATGATTAAAAACTATAAGCTGGTACATGGCAATGACTTCTCGCATTTCGCTGATTTCAATGCTATCCAGCTCAACGATACCCATCCGGTTATCTCGATTCCGGAGCTCATTCGTCAGCTGACCAGATACGAAGGCGTTAGCTTCGACGATGCACTCAATATCGCAAAGAAGACCTTTGCTTACACCAACCACACCATTCTGCCGGAGGCACTGGAGAAGTGGAACAAGCATCTGCTCATCGAGGTCGTTCCGGATATTTATGAGATCATTGAGAAGATCAACAACCGCTTTATTGATGAGCTGTATCAGCAGAAGCGCAATCCGGACTTCATTCAGGATGTCCAGATTATCAAGCATGATATGATTCACATGGCAAATCTGGCTATGTACGGTTCCAGCTATGTAAACGGTGTAGCTGCCATCCATACCGAGATTTTGAAGAAGAGCACCCTGCATTCCTTCTATGAGATGTGGCCGGAGCGCTTCCAGAACAAGACCAATGGTATCACCCAGCGCCGTTGGCTGGCAATGAACAACCGCGAGCTGTCTGCGATGATTACCCGCCTGCTCGGCTCGGACGCTTGGGTTACCGATCTGCCGCAGCTCAAGAAGCTGGAGAAGTACGCAACCGATAAGAAGGTTCTCGACGAGTTCTGGGACATCAAGCACAAGAAAAAGCATCAGCTGGGTCTGTTCATGCTCAAGCATGACGGCACCGCTCCGATCAAGGATTCTATCTATGACATCCAGATCAAGCGTCTGCACGAGTACAAGCGTCAGTTCCTGAATGCACTGTCCATCCTGTATATCTACTACGGTCTGAAAGACGGCTCCATTCAGGACTTCCATCCGACTACCTTTATCTTCGGTGCAAAGGCTGCTCCGGGCTATGTTCGTGCAAAGGGCATTATCAAGCTGATTAACGAGATCGCTCGTCTCGTAGAGAACGACGGTCAGGTTCGCGATAAGCTGCGCGTTATCTTCGTACAGAACTACAACGTATCCTACGCAGAAAAGCTGGTAGCTGCTGCAAACGTATCCGAGCAGATTTCTACCGCAGGCACCGAGGCCTCCGGCACCGGCAACATGAAGCTGATGCTCAACGGCGCGGTTACGCTGGGTACGCTGGACGGCGCAAACGTAGAGATTGCACAGGAAGCCGGCATGGAGAACGAGTACATCTTTGGTGCAACCGTTGACGAGATTGAGAAGGAAGAGAACAACAACTACATTCCGTATCACATCTACAACAACGACCCGAAGATCAAGCGCGTCATGGAAGCTCTTGTAAACGGCACGCTGGACGATGGCGGCACCGGCATGTTCAAGGAGCTGTACGATTCCATCATCCACAACGTCGATTGGGGTCAGAGCCATCCGGATAAGTACTTCCTGATGTATGACTTCCAGAGCTACGTGGACACCAAGCTCAAGCTCAACCGCGACTACAAGGATAAGTACGCATTCGCAGAAAAGTGCTGGAGAAACATCTGCAACGCAGGTAAGTTCAGCTCGGATCGTACCATCAAGGACTACGCGGACAACATTTGGCACATTGATCCGATTGAGTTCGATTGATTGCTGACAATCAGATAAAACAAAAGGCGACAGGATTTTTCCTGTCGCCTTTTTGCGTCTAGTTATAGATTTTTCTCGCCCCATGCTTTCATATAGTGCAGAACGGAGAGAAAACTTTCTCCCAATTCCGTTAATGTATATTCGACATGCGGAGGGACTTCGTGGAAGTCGTGTCGATGCAAAAATCCATCTGCCTCTAATTCGCGCAGCTGCTTGGTCAAAGAGGATTCCGTAATCTCGACCAAATGGCGGCGGAGGGCGCCAAATCGGTGCACATCTTCTACGCCGATATAATATAAAATTTCCAGTTTCCACTTTCCGCCTAAAATCTTTTGCAGCGCAGACATGGTTTTGCACCGTTTTATTGCGGCATTGCTTTTTCGCATGAGAAATCTCTCCTTTGTTTTTAGTATATCGCGCGGAGAAAGATTTGGCAAGGTACTGCAAAAAAGTACCGTACTGTTCAAATCCAGACATTCTGTTATACTGAGAACATCAAAACACAGAGGAGTGAGGCAAATGCATTTTACGGGAACCGTTTGGAGACCGCCATATGAGGCGGATTCACTGCTGCTGGAGGTGACGGCAGGATGTACCCATCACAAGTGCAAATTTTGTACGCTGTATGATGATATTCCGTTTCCGTTCAAGATGTCTCCGATGCAGGATATAACAAGTGATCTGCTGGAAATTCAGACATTGTATTATCATCCGATGACGAGTCAAGCGAACAAGCTGACAGGGCAACCACAGAGAGAAGGGTTCAAACGAGCATTTTTGACGGGAGCCAATCCGTTTGTTTTGCAATCTGAACGCTTATTGAAAATCGCTGCACGTATTTATGAGTACGTTCCCACGGTCAAAACAATTGGTTGTTTTGCGCGAATCACAGATATAAAACAAAAAACAGAGGAAGAATTGCTTGCTTTACGAGACGCAGGCTATACGAGTTTGACTATTGGCATGGAAACGGGAGATACGGACGCTTTACAGTTTATGAATAAAGGCTACACGGCACAAGATATTCTCGAACAGTGCAAGCGCTTAGATGCTGCCAATATTAGCTATGCGTTTTTCTATCTGACAGGAATCTCCGGTGCGGGAAAAGGAGTGCTTGGCGCAACACGAACGGCGGATATTTGCAACCAGCTGCACCCGAAGCTGATTGGAGCCAATATGCTGACGATTTATCCAAATTCCGAACTGTATCAAGAAATTCAGCGTGGAAATTGGAAGGAAGAACGTGAGGTGGAAAAATATCAGGAATTGCAGGTGTTGATAAAACGATTAAATATTCCGGTACAGTTTGCTGCGATGGGTGCGTCCAATGCAATTCCTATGTACGGAAGCCTGCCGCAGGATAAAGAAAAACTTCTTATGACATTAGAGCATATCATCACGCAGATTGGAGAAGAGCAGTTGAGAGAGTACCGAACACACCTTCGGCATTTATAGAGCTTATGAAACGAATTTTACTTGTCGGTACCTCTGCAAAGCACATGGATGATATGAAACGGATTGTCTACAATGTATATGCAGAAAAACGAATTGATTCAGCATATTCTGCCGAACAAGCACGTGGAATTTTACAAAATAACAGCTTCGATTTCGTGATTGTTGATATATCTTCCGTGAATTCCTGGGAATATCAAATTACACATACAATATATAAACAGACAAGCGCATTCGTTTTGATTCTTGTTCCGCAAAAATTTTCGACTCCTGTACAGAATGGACATTTTCGAGGAATGGCAGTGGAAAAACCGATTTCCCGTGTGACCTTTGCGCAGGTACTGCGTTTGATAGATTGGGTACTTTCTCTGCAAAAAGAGAAGGAAGAACTGCAACAAAGGTTATCGGATATTTGCATTGTCAGTCGAGCGAAGCGTTTGCTGATGAAGAAAAAACAGATGAGCGAATCGGAAGCCTATTTGTATATCAAAAATCAGGCAATGAATCAGCATCGAGCCAAAAGAGCCATTGCGCAAAATATTCTGAATCATTATCAGACATGACAAAACCGCCCCGAAGGGCGGTTTTGTTTCATATCACGGCTTGCACGTGCCGCACGGAGAATAGCCTTGTGAAATCAAATCCGAACGCTTTCCGGTAAATGACTTCTTGTTTGCTGCGCTGATTTTGTTGACACTGGAGCAGCTCGGCTTGTGAAATTTTTTGGAACTGGTGTTCAGGATGTACGTGGCTGTCGTCTCGCCGCTTGGCTGAGACGGCGTGGAGGTCTGATAGCTGTCGCCGGTCACATAGTCGATGACAATACCGGGCTGCACGTTATAGCAGTAAACACAGAACGTGACGCCTGCACCGTGATCCTCCACCGACTGTGCTTCCATCAGGACACCGTTCGCCACTGCATTGTCACCTTCAAAGACCGGCGTGACGCGGTATAATACATGGTTTTTGGTTTCCTTTACATAGTCGGCAACCATGTTTTCAAAATCCAGCATGCCCTGTATGTTGAGGTATCGCGTGCCGGTGATAAGGTTTAATTTGTTTGCATTTTCTGCGGTCAACTGGTAGCCGATTAAATGACAGCGATTGTATAAATACTTGCCGTCCACAATGTCATATTTGACCGAGTGCCAGCCGGTGGGCTTGACGCTGCTGATGTCCCCGCGATGTTCTGTCGGCATGAGATCGGTGCCGACATTGGCATATGCGGTGTCGCAGCGTCCCATCCCATCCAGTGCGCTGTATCGCTCAAATGAGGTCGTGGATGCGTCTGCACTGGTAAAAAACGGTGTGTTGTTGTTGACGACTGCATATGCCGCGCCGGAATAATCCGCCACATTATCGTAACAAAAACCGGTCGGGGAGATTGCCGCGGGCTTGGTTTGTATGCCGCCGGTATAATAAACCAGCATGGTTGCGGTTTCCGCACGCGTTGCATTGTCCAATGGCTTCAAATATCGTTTGCCGTTGGATGTGGAGCCGGAAATCACGCCGTTTTGTACTGCCCAGCGCATCGCAGGCAATGCCCAGCTGTCTACGCGGCTGCTGTCTGCAAAATTCGAAAGACTGCCGGTGGTGTGCGGTTTGCCTGCGTCTGCATACAGAAAAACAGCAAGCTGTTCCCGCGTCACGTTGGCGTTCGGGCTAAATGTTGTCGCAGAAGTGCCGTTTGTGATGCCGTTTTGGCTCGCCCAGAGCACCGCAGAATAATACCAGTCTCCGGATTTTACATCGTGGAATGGATTGGTACTGCTCACCGATGGGCTGCCGGCCTTGGCGTACAGCGTCTGAACAAATGCTGCGCGGGTGGTCGCACCGCGCGGAACAAACGTCGTATTGGATGTACCGCTCATGTAGCCCTTGTCAAAGGCGGTTTGTACGGCGCCGCAAAACCAATCAGAGGAACCGACATCTTCAAACCGGTGCGCGACTTTTATCGGTGTGTTCCATGCAAAAGCACCGGTGCAAAGGGTGCTCACTGTGAGGGCAGCTGTCAACAGACAAGCCGCCAATCGTTTCTTGTGTTTCAAAATTATGTCTCCTCTCCGTGAGCTGCAGGAAGATAAATCTCCTCTGTGATGCATGGGTGAGAATTTCCCGCAAACTCTGCGGTGTGCGTCTGTACCCAATGCGGCGGCGTCAGCGCGAGATCCAGCCGGAAATCTGTCGGATAGCTGCGATTCCAGCGGTATACAATCACCGCTTCGATGCGCGATTCGACCGCTTTCAGATGGCAGGTCTCCACAAAGCAGTAATCTCCTGCGGCAGCTTCGTGCAGAAATTGCTGAGAAACCACGATGTGCGGCGCGGATTCGGCGGCAAATTGCTCATAGGAATAAGCGTTCATCCACAGCTTTTTTCCCTTGGTGCGCTGTAAAATACGCGCGCGCAAGATACAGTCCTGACTTTGACGCCGATGGTTGAACAGCATGCCGCCGTGGTCATCCATGACACAGATTACAATCATCCTGCAGCCTCCTTTCTCGCAACATCGTACCATATTTTGAGGGAAAAAGCAAAATGCCGCTGCATTTCATGCAGGAGAACCCCGTTGACGTTGCGGCTGGCTGATGCTATACTGAAAGCAAAAAAACAACATAGGAGGCTGGAAGTATGAGTTTTATGGATATGGTATATCAGCGCGAGAGCTGCCGTTCGTATCAGGACAAGCCGGTTTCCCGCGAGCTGCTGACTAAGATGGTCGAGGCGGGCAGACTGGCACCGAGCGGCTGCAATGCACAGCCGTGGAAATTTCTCGTCATTGATGAGCCGGAGGCAAAAAAGAAAATGTGCGAAGCACTCGTTGTAGAGGGCGGCGCAACCGGATGCCCGTGGAGAGATTCCGTACCGGCATTTATCGCACTGGTCGAGCAGCATGCCAATGTCATGCCGGCAGTTTTGGATTACTATGGTGATTCGCAGCGCTTTGCACAGGGTGATATCGGCATGGCAGCCATGAACATGATGTACGAAGCGGATGATCTCGGCCTGGCTACTTGTGTGCTGGGCATGAGCGATCAGAGCAAGATGGAAGAATTCTTCGGCATTCCGGAAGGACATACGGTTCGCATGGTGCTGGCTGTTGGATACAGCGCAGAAAGCAAGGAACCGCGCAAGAAGGTTCGCAAGCCGCTGGAAGAAGTTTGCAGCTTTAATCAGTGGTAACCATACAAAAAGCAAGCGGGCAGCTGAATTTCAGCTGTCCGCTTTTTTCTCAATCTGTAGATTTTTCATATGGCATGGTGCTGCTGCGCACGACAAGAGACGGCGGAATGACAACCTTTTGCGGAAAATGCCGTTCCGGCTGATGTGTGGGCGTAGCAGCGCGCTGGCGCACGAGCTGCACAGCGGTTGCCGCCATGTAGTCGAGATGCGGGCTGATGCTGGTCAGCGCCGGTTCTACGACGGAGGACATCACGGTGTTGTTGAAGCTGACAACGCTGGCATCTTCTGGAATTTTGAGCTGCAAACTGCGCAGCGCATGAATGGCGCCGATTGCCGTTTCCTCGTTCACGGTGACCAGCGCAGTTGGCCGGCTGCCGCTGTCCAGCGAGCGCAGACGCAGACACAGTTCGTTTTCCACGAGTGCTTGGTCGCGCAGCGGTGTTTCCAAAACGAAATTCGGCTCAAACAGACCGGCTTCGCGCATATAATGCTCGTAATAGCGGCGGCGCGGCTCTAAAACAACGCGCTGTGTCTCGTCCAGCAGGCGCTTGGGTCCGAGATATCCGATGCGTGTGTGGCCGAGAGAACGCAGATAGTCCAGCGCTTGTTTCATGCCCAGCTCGAAATTCGGAACAACGGAATCATACAGCAGTTCGTTGGGGGAAGAATCCAAAAACGTAATATTGCTGCTGATGCTGCACAGAGATTGAATCTGTTTGTCGGTAAAATAGCCGATGGCAATGATGCCGTCCACACCGGAGGCGGACAGCATCTGATATTCGCCCTCGACGAGACGCAGCGGAACGGTCTGCAGCTTGTGTTCATAACACGTCTGTTCAATAAAATTCTTGAGGTATAAAAAGTACGGATCGGTCATCTGCTCGGCAGGAGAGAGCATTTCTGCGATGCCAATAAACAGGGTATCTGCCAAGGTGCGCTGATTGCGGCGGCCGGAGCTGCCGGAATAGCCGAGCCGGTGCGCGGCATCAAAAATAATGCGCCGTGTATCCTCTCCGACCGTCATAGACGGATCGTTGTTGAGGACGCGAGAAATCGTGGCTGGGGAAAAGCCGGTTTGCTCGGATAACATTTTGAGCGTGACAGCCATAACGTACTGCCTCCTTTGCATTACAATAGGAAATCATGTGAGAAAAGCAGGCACTGTCGTTCCGGATGACTCATACCAGTTCGACAGTGCCCTTGATTCATACGGAGACCGAAGCGGGGGAGAGAGTTCGGTCAATGTTTTTTCGCTACCTGTACGCACATAGCAGCAGGTATTTTTTTACAAACAGATGGTTCCGGCTGCTTATCCAGCTGTGCCTCCCAATAAATCAGAACCGCGGAGACAGCGAGCGGGATGACACACAGCCAAACGCTGCGAATGCCGATAAAATAGTGAGTCAGCCAAGAAAAAGCAACGCCCAGATGGAAACAGAGAACCGTGCCGGAAAAAAACCAAGCCTTTTTGAGCAGCTTTTTTTCGTGGGTAATGGAATACTCCGTCAGGGCATTGGCGATCTGTCGGCAGTTGTTGGTGGAGAAGATGCAGGAGGCATTATAGCCGTACGCACCGGGGAAGGAGTTCCACTGGAATGCCATTGCAAAAAAGATGGGGTACAGACCAACAACCGCATTCATGTGCTCGGGGAGAAAGCCAAGAATGATAATTGCAAGTCCGGTCACTGCCAAAGAATACGGGTACAGCTTTTTGTGGTACTTTTTGGACAAAACAATGGTTGACGCACAGCCGGCCACATATAATAAGACGGCGGCAATGCGAATGAGTACATCCATGAGATTTTGTCCGAACAAGCTGGTGACGATATAAATCATATTGGATGTCAGGGCGTTGCCGAAGAAATCATCGCGGCACAGCAATGCGTACACGCCCAAATATCCGCCTGTAATTGCCATAGAATGATGAATCCAGCAAGTGAGATCTTCACGGTCAATCATAGAACACACTCCTTTGGATTGATTTGTCTTCATTATAAGACGAGACGCATCGAATGTAAATGGACAAAACAGCCCATCTATTTGGACATTTTGTCGGTTATTCTGTGAATTATTGTGCAGGGGATTTTGAAAAAAATGAATAATTCAAAAATAGTACTTGCATTTTTTGGCAAGGCGTGGTATTCTAAACAAGACGAAGGCGTCAGTGATCCAAAAAGGTCACTGGCGCCTATTTTTTATTTACGCAGTTCGCAAAATGTAGTATGATAGGAGTGGAAACAAATGATAGACACTGGCAGCACGGGATTTATGATGATTTGCTCGTCATATGTCTTTTTTATGACACCGGGTCTGGCGTTCTTTTACGGCGGCCTGTGCCGCAGAAAGAACGTGGTCAATACCATGATGTCCTCAATTTTCATCATGGGTCTTGCATCGGTTCTCTGGGTGGCAATCGGATATTCTCTGTCGTTCGGCGGAAATATCGGAGGCGTCATCGGCACCTTCCAGAACGCGTTTCTAAACGGCGTGAGATGGGAACCGGGCGCGTATTCGGATCAGATACCGGGATTGGTTTTCGTTGCGTTCCAAATGATGTTTGCGATTATCACACCGGCACTGCTCACCGGCTCGGTCGTCGGCAGAATGAATTTCAAAGCCCTGTTTTTGTTCATTATTCTGTGGTCACTGGTTGTGTATTATCCGCTGGCGCACATGGTATGGGGCGAGGGCGGCTTCTTGGCGGCAATCGGTTCGGTTGACTTTGCGGGCGGCAATGTTGTGCACATCAGCTCCGGTGTTTCCGGCTTGGTGCTGTCCCTGATTCTCGGCAAGCGTCTGGGCAGCGAGCAGGGCAATTTCCTGCCGCACAATATTCCGTTTGTTGTGCTCGGCGCATCGCTGCTGTGGTTTGGCTGGTTTGGCTTCAATGCCGGCAGTGCACTGGAGGCGAACGGTCTGGCAGCACATGCGTTCCTGACCACAAACACCTCTGCGGCAATGGCAATGCTGACATGGATGCTCATTGATATGATTCGAGACGGCAAGCCGTCGTTGGTCGGTGCGTGCACAGGCGGTGTGCTGGGACTGGTTGCCATCACGCCGGGCGCAGGCTTTGTACCGCTGTGGGCGGCGTTTATCATCGGCGGTTTGGTCAGCCCGATTTGCTATTTTGCCGTTTCGGTTATCAAGGCAAAGTTTGGCTATGATGATGCTCTGGATGCGTTCGGCTGCCACGGCGTCGGCGGCATCTGGGGCGGTATTGCGACGGGTCTGTTTGCAAAAAGCTCCATCAATCCGGTTGCACAGTGGGACGGCTTGGTTTTTGGCGACTATCATCTGTTTGTCGCACAGGTTCTCAGCATTGTTGTCACCATTGCGATTGCGATTGTCGGCACGCTGGTTTGCGCGGGCATTGTCAAGCTGATTGTTCCGCTGCGTGTCGATGAACACGCGGAGCGCATCGGCATGGATGAAGCGATGCATGGCGAGCGTGCATATCCGACCTTCACCGGTTTGGACTGATTGTTTGGGAGGAAACTGTTATATGATTAAGATTGAAGCCATTGTCCGGCCGGAAAAGCTGGAGGACGTCAAGGATGCCCTGTCCATGATCAATGTACACGGCATCACGCTGTATCAGGTCATGGGCTGCGGCGCGCAGAAGGGCGGCACCAAAAACGTCCGCGGTCACGCTGTGCAGGTCAACCTGATTCCGAAGATTAAGTTTGAAATTGTCGTTTCTGACGAGGAGTGGGCGCGCATCACGATTGATGCCATTTGCAATGCGGCATACACCGGTGAAATCGGTGACGGCAAGATCTTTAGCTATGATCTGGACAACGCCGTGCGCATCCGCACCCGTGAAATTGGTCTGGCGGCATTGAATTGAAGCGCAGAATCCTTCCCGCCGCGCGCGGGAAGGATTTTTTGGTTGCATCCGGTTGGAACATGCGGTATACTGAAACAGGAAATTGTTCCCACCTAACTAGAGACAGAAAGCGAAGGTACATCATATGGAAGTTGGAATTTGCGGCAAGCAGACGATTACGGTTACAGAGGCAATGACGGCGAAGGCAATGGGCAGCGGCGAGCTGCCGGTATACGCAACGCCGAGCATGATTGCGCTGATGGAAAACACGGCATATACCAGCGTTGCCGGCGAGCTGGAGGAAGGACAGGGCACGGTCGGAACGCTGATGAATGTCAAGCATCTGGCGGCATCTCCGGTCGGCATGGAAGTGACCTGTGAGACCAAGCTCATCGAAGTAGACCGCAAGCGTCTGGTGTTTGAAGTGAAGGCTTTCGACAAGGGCGGCTGCATCGGTGAAGGAATTCATGAGCGATTCATCATCGCAAACGAGAAGTTTTTGAACAAGGCACAGAGCAAGCTGTAAGGCCTGCGGCGGTCTGATTCGTGAAAATGGTGCGATTTTTAGCAAAATTGCACCATTTTTTTTCGTTTCCTTGAGAGAATTCCGCAAGAGAATGATTGAACAATGCGGCAGAATAGATTATAATGATATGCATGAGAGAAGCTGCAAACATTCAAAACATGCTTTTTTTATCATAGAGGCAGGATGGCAGCGGAATGCATCAAAAAATTTTTCGCGCACAACCATGCGCGAGGGAAAAACAGGCAGCGAAAGGAGCTACAAAAATGGTCAAATTATATGACGGCGGCGTATATCTGGTCGGCGGCAACAAGATTGTCGAAGAAAAAGATGTAGCCAAAGTGCAGGAACTGACCGGTCAGGCAGCAAACAAGGCAGAAGCCAAGAAGGGTACCATCGCGTATTCCATTCTTTCGGCACACAACGTATCCGATAACATGGATAAGCTGCGCATCAAGTTCGATGCCATGACATCCCATGACATCACCTTTGTCGGCATTGTGCAGACAGCGAAGGCTTCCGGTATGGAGCGCTTCCCGATCCCGTACGTGCTGACCAACTGTCACAACTCCCTGTGTGCTGTCGGCGGCACCATCAATGAGGATGACCATGTATTCGGACTGTCCGCTGCAAAGAAGTACGGAGGCATCTATGTTCCGCCGCACATGGCAGTCATTCACCAGTATATGCGTGAGACCATGGCAGGCTGCGGCCGCATGATTCTCGGCTCTGACTCCCATACCCGCTATGGCGCACTGGGCACGATGGCAGTCGGCGAGGGCGGCGGCGAGCTGGTAAAGCAGCTGCTGTGCGATACTTATGACATCGCGTATCCGGGTGTTGTTGCCATTTATCTGGACGGCAAGCCGCAGCCGGGTGTCGGCCCGCAGGATATTGCACTGGCAATCATCGGCGCAGTATTTAAAAACGGATATGTCAAGAACAAGGTCATGGAGTTTGTCGGCCCAGGCGTTGCATCGATGCACACCGATTACAGAAACGGCGTGGACGTTATGACCACCGAGACCACATGTCTTTCCTCCATCTGGCGCACCGATGAGGACACCAAGCAGTTCCTCACCATGCACGGCAGACCGGACGCATACAAGGAACTGAATCCAGCAGATGTCGCATATTACGACGGCATGGTTTATGTTGACCTGAGCACCGTCAAGCCGATGATCGCGCTGCCGTTCCATCCGTCGCATACCTATGAGATTGACGAGCTGAATGCAAATCTCGGCGACATCCTGCGCGAGGTAGAAAAGACCGAACAGCTGATTGCAGACAATCCGCAGCTCGGCTTCAGCCTGACAGATAAGATTGTTGACGGCAAGCTGCAGGTACAACAGGGTATCATTGCAGGCTGTGCAGGTGGCACCTATTCCAATATCATGGAGGCTGCTCACATTCTGCGCAATGCGCATCTGGGTCAGGATGAATTTACGCTGTCCGTTTACCCGTCCTCGATTCCGGTTTACATGGATCTGGTTAAGAAGGGCGCGTTTACGCAGCTGCTGACGGCGGGCGCTGTCATCAAGACCGCGTTCTGCGGCCCGTGCTTCGGCGCAGGCGATACGCCGGCGAACAACGCACTGAGTATCCGCCACACGACTAGAAACTTCCCGAACCGCGAAGGCTCCAAGCCAGGCAATGGTCAGCTGGCAGCTGTTGCTCTGATGGACGCACGTTCGATTGCGGCTTCCGCGGCAAATGGCGGCGTGCTGACACCGGCAACCGATTTTGCGGATGATTACGTTGTACCGGAATACGAGTACGATGATTCTTCCTACCGCGCGCGCGTATATCAGGGCTACAATGCACCGGTAGACGGCGCAGAGCTGGTATACGGCCCGAACATCAAGGACTGGCCGGAGATGAGCCCGTTGGCTGACAACATTCTGCTTAAGGTGTGCACCAAGATTATGGATGATGTCACCACGACCGATGAGCTGATTCCGTCCGGCGAGACATCCTCGTACCGTTCCAACCCGCTGGGTCTGGCAGAATTTACGCTGTCCCGCCGCGATCCGGAATATGTCGGCAGATCCAAGGTTGTGGATAAGCTGGAGAAGGCGCGCGTTGCGGGCAAGGATCCGGCAGAGCTGGAGCCGGAGCTGTCTAAGATCTATGCGCAGATCAAGGAAATCGACCCGTCTATGGTACCGGCAGAAACCGAAATCGGCAGCATGATTTACTGTGTCAAGCCGGGTGACGGCTCCGCACGTGAGCAGGCTGCTTCCTGCCAGCGCGTCATCGGCGGTCTGGCAAACATCTGCCGCGAGTACGCAACCAAGCGGTATCGCTCGAATGTCATGAACTGGGGCATGCTCCCGTTCCAGATGAAGGATGAGCCGAACTTTGAAATCGGCGATTACATCTACATCCCGAACGCAAAGGCTGCACTGGATGGTGACATGAACGACATCAAGGCATATGTGCTCGGCGACACCGTCAAGGAGATTTCTCTGTATATCGCAGATATGACGGAGGACGAGAAGAAAATCGTCAAGGCAGGCTGCCTGATTAACTACAATCGCAACCGCAACAAGGACAAGTAATTGTCACGAAAATAAACAGAGGGCTTTCCCGTCGGGAAGGCCCTCTGCTTTTGTATCAGATTATAATTGTCGGGTGAAGAAATCGGCAATCAGCTGTTTGGTGCTGTCCTGAAAGAACTCGCGGGTGCCGTGTCCAGCGCCGGTGACTTCATAAAATTCCGCCCGATTTTCCAGACCCGCAGATACCATGGCGTCATAAAAATCTTCGCTGATTTTGAGCGGAACAATCGGATCCTGATCTCCGTGGAAAATGGCGATGGGACACATCGCATCGTTGATATAATGAATGGGGCTTGCCTCATATGCTCGCTTGGGCAAGGTCTCCTCCGAGCCGCCGAGCAGCGCGCCCTCGTGGCTTTTTTTGATGCTGTTCCAGCGGCTGTGGCCGCTGTTGACCTCTGCGGTTGTCTTTTGCAGCAGCTGAGACAAATCGACCGGCCCGAACAAATCGCAGCACGCCTGAATGTCCGAAGAATAGCCGCTCCATTCGTCGGATTCTCCCAAATCGTTGTTCATGGCAGCCATCGAGGCGAGATAACCGCCTGCGGAGCGGCCAATCATGCCGATGCGATGCGGGTCAATGTGATACTGCTCGGCATGTGCGCGAAGGAATCGCACAGCTGTCTTTACATCAATCAGCTGTGCCGGATAGTGCGCCTGTGCGCTGCTGCGGTAGTACATAGAAACCAGCGCAAAGCCGCGCTCCGCGAGAAACTGCATCTCCGCGATGCTTTGGTTTTTGTCCGTCCCGCGCCATGCGCCGCCGGGCACCCAGATGATGACGGGCAGCGGCTCGGGCGGAACATCCGTTGTCAAACCTGAAGCCAGCCGCAGCTCCTGATTGCCGTGGTGCAGCAGAATGGATAACTTCAAATCCAGCACAGAGCCGTCCGGCTGTTTGGCGTGAGAGTATGTAATATTATCAAGCAGGGTGAGCATACTGCGTTGAATACGCGGGTGAATGACGGTTTTCATAAATACAGACTTCCTTCTTTTTTGTTCGTTATCTATGATAATATGCGGAGGATGCGTTGTCAAAGAAAAGATTCGCTTGAAAAATGGAAGAATTATCGGTAAAATAAACATAAGCTATGGAAAAGGAACGAGAAGCATGGAAATTCTGGATATATATGATAGCAACCGCATGCCGACCGGCCGCACCTTTGTGCGCGGCACCAAGCCGGAGGGCGGCTATTATCTGGTGGCGCAGGTTATTGTGTTCAATACAAAAGGACAGATGCTCATTCAGCAGCGGCAGGCGCATAAGCTCGGCTGGCCGAATCGCTGGGACGTGTCCGCCGGCGGCAGCGTGCAGGCGGGCGAGACCAGTCAGCAGGCGGCGCAGCGCGAACTGCGGGAGGAATTGGGCTTGTCAGTGGATTTCACCGGCGTGCGCCCGCATGTGTGCTCGACGTTTACTGAGGGCTTCACGGATGTCTATATTCTCAATCGGGAAGTAAACCTTTCTCGGCTGACGCTGCAGACGGAAGAAGTGCAGGCGGTTCGCTGGGCGAATCGGGAGCAGGTGCTGCACATGATTGAGGACGATACCTTTATCCCGTATTATCCCGGCTGGATTGCGTATTTGTTTGACACCCACGAACAATACGGCAGTTTTCGGCGCGCGGGATATTGAGGACGTGCGGACGGAAATTTAAATCATATAAAATTTATAGGAATTTAGGAAAAAGCACTTGACACCGGATGGCAAACATGCTATTCTATATTCAGTTAAACGAAAAGCCTACTTACACAGTAGGTTTTATGGGAAAAGGAGAAGCGACATGAACCATCGTATCTTCATTACGAAAGAATATACCTTCTACGGACGAATGTGCTGCTGTTGAAACGTTTTGACACACAGTCCTATCAGCACAAGTTACACAACATCGTCTATAGAATAAGGAGAATATACAATGAGCGACAAGAAATTCCACTTTGAAACCCTGCAGTTACACGTTGGTCAGGAGCAGGCTGACCCGACAACCGATGCACGCGCTGTGCCGATTTATCAGACCACTTCTTATGTGTTCCACAACAGCGACCACGCAGCTGCTCGCTTCGGTCTGGCTGATGCAGGCAACATTTACGGCCGTCTGACCAACCCGACGGAGGACGTCTTTGAAAAGCGTATCGCAGCACTGGAGGGCGGTTCTTCCGCACTGGCAGTTGCTTCCGGCGCAGCAGCTCTGACCTACACGTTTAAGACGCTGGCACATCAGGGCGACAACATCGTAGCTGCCAAGACCATTTACGGCGGCACCTACAACTATCTGGAGCACACCCTGCCGAAGGACGGCGTGACCACCAAGTTCGTAGATCCGGATGACATTGAGAACTTCAAGAATGCCATTGATGAAAACACCAAGGCAGTATTCTTTGAGACACTGGGCAACCCGAATTGTAACCTGATCGACATTCAGGCGGTTGCAGACATTGCACATGCACAGGGCGTTCCGGTTGTTATTGACTCTACGTTCGCGACTCCGTATCTGCTTCGTCCGTTTGAGTACGGCGCAGACATCGTGGTTCATTCCGCTACCAAGTTTATCGGCGGCCACGGCACCACGCTGGGCGGCGTCATCGTAGAGAGCGGCAAGTTTGACTGGAAGGCTTCCGGCAGATTTGCAGATCTGGTAGATCCGGATCCGTCCTATCACGGCATCAGCTTTGTAGATGCCTGCGGACCGGCAGCGTTCACCACCAAGATTCGCGCCATTCTGCTGCGCGATACCGGCGCTACCATCTCTCCGTTCAACGCATTCCTGCTGCTGCAGGGTCTGGAAACCCTGTCTCTGCGCGTAGAACGTCACGTAGAGAACACCAAGAAGGTTCTGGAATACCTCCAGAAGCAGCCGCTGGTTGAGTCCATCAACCATGCATCCCTGAACCCGAAGTATCAGGATCTGTACAACAAGTACTTCCCGAACGGTGCAGGCTCCATTTTCACCTTCAACATCAAGGGCGGCGAAAAGGAAGCAAAGAAGTTCATTGACTCTCTGCAGATTTTCTCCATTCTGGCAAATGTTGCAGACGTAAAGTCTCTGGTTATCCATCCGGCTACCACCACGCACAGCCAGTGCACGGCAGAAGAGCTGGAGGAACAGGGCATCCATCCGAACACCATCCGCCTGTCCATCGGCACCGAGCACGCAGATGATATCATCTGGGATCTGGATCAGGCATTCGAAGCTGTCAAGGCTGACGCATAAATTAGAAATCATCGTACCATATGATATATCGGCTGTCGGGACCTAGCCGCCCCGACAGCTCAGGAAAAAATGAAAAGAGGCATTTTTATTATGGCTATCAAGCAGAGCATTACAGAACTGATCGGCAATACGCCGCTGTTGGAACTGGTAAATTTTGAAAAGGCAAACAACCTGAACGCAAAAATCGTTGCAAAGCTGGAGTACTTCAATCCGGCAGGAAGCGTCAAGGATCGTGTTGCAAACGCAATGATCGCGGACGCAGAGGCAAAGGGCGTTTTGAAGCCGGGTGCAACCATCATCGAGCCGACCTCCGGCAACACGGGCATTGGTTTGGCTGCCGTTGGTTCCGCAAAGGGCTATCATGTCATCCTGACCATGCCGGAAACCATGTCCATTGAGCGCCGCAAGCTGGTTGCTGCTTATGGCGCAGAAGTCGTTCTGACATCCGGTTCCGCCGGCATGAAGGGCGCGATTGCAAAGGCGGAGGAACTGGAAAAGTCCATCGAGAACGCAGTGATTTTGGGTCAGTTCGTCAATCCTGCCAACCCGAAGGTGCATTATGACACCACTGGTCCGGAAATCTGGGAGCAGACCGAGGGCAAGGTTGATATCTTTGTTGCTGGCGTTGGCACCGGCGGTACCGTTTCCGGCACCGGCGAGTACCTGAAGGCACAGAATCCGAATGTCAAGGTCGTTGCTGTCGAGCCGGCTACCTCTCCGGTTCTGTCGGAAGGCAAGGCTGGCCCGCATAAGATTCAGGGCATCGGCGCGGGCTTTGTTCCGGATACGCTGGACACCAAGGTATATGACGAAGTATTTCCGGTACCGAATGAGGCTGCTTTTGCAGTAGGCCGCGAGATTGCTCGCCGCGAGGGCATTCTGGTTGGTATTTCCTCCGGCGCAGCTGTTTATGCTGCCGCTGAGCTGGCAAAGCGTCCGGAAAATGCAGGCAAGACCATCGTAGCACTGCTGCCGGATACCGGTGAGAGATACCTGTCTACGGCACTGTTTGCAGACTAAGTTTGTTCATACAAAATTGCAAGGGCAGAATGTGCGGAAAACCGCCATTCTGCCCTTCTTTTCTTGAGACATTGTTTGTGCTATAATAACTACTGCGTAATGATAAGAAATGCGAGAGGATGACACATGGAGCAGCTAATTGAGACACTTCGGACACAGCGCGATCTCTCTGACGAAGAACTGACTGCGCTGATTACACGCGAGAGCGATGACAAAGATTTGTTTGCGGCGGCGGACGCTGTCCGGCGGGAGCACTACGGAACCGATGTTTTTTTGCGCGGACTCATTGAGTTCACCAACGTCTGTCAAAATGACTGCTATTATTGCGGCATTCGCAAGAGCAATGCGCAGGCACAGCGGTACCGGCTGACGCAGGAGCAGATTTTACACAGCTGTGAAAACGGGTATCGGATGGGATTCCGCACGTTTGTTTTGCAGGGCGGCGAAGACCCGCGCAATACGGACGCATGGGTTTGTTCTATGGTTGATAAAATCAAGACGGCGCATCCCGATTGCGCTGTCACGCTTTCCATTGGAGAACAGTCCCGTGCCAGCTATCAGGCGTATTTTGACGCGGGAGCAGACCGGTATTTGCTGCGCCATGAGACCGCGAGTGATGCCCATTATCGCAGACTGCATCCGGAAGAAATGAGCCTTGCAAACCGCAAGCGCTGCCTGTTTGATCTCAAAGACATCGGCTATCAGGTTGGTGCGGGCTTTATGGTCGGCTCTCCGTGGCAGACGCCGAAAGAACTGGTCGCAGATTTGCGTTTTTTGCAGGAATTGCAGCCGGATATGATTGGCATTGGACCGTTTATTCCGCATCATGAAACGCCGTTTGCGGACAAGCAGTCGGGAACACTGGAATTGACGCTGCGCATGCTGTCGATTCTGCGGCTGCTGTTTCCATACGTGCTGCTTCCGGCGACAACGGCGCTGGGCACCATCAGCCCCATCGGGCGCGAATTGGGCTTGAAAGCCGGTGCGAATGTCATGATGCCGAATTTGACGCCGACAGATGCGCGGAAGCATTATGACCTGTACGACAACAAGATTTGCATGGATGAAGAAGCGGCAAAGTGCCGGCTTTGCCAAGAAGGGCGCGTGCGTTCCGTCGGGTATCAAATTGTCAGCGACCGCGGCGATGTGCGCAGATAAATAAAAGGAGGGACAATTGGCATGGTACAAACAGAGCGGCTGGTGCAGACCTTTTGCCGGATGGTTTCGTTCGACAGTCCATCGTATGGAGAACGAGAGATTTGTGATTTTTTAACAGAGCATTTGACAGCCTTGGGACTGCGGGTACAGGAGGACGACGCCGCGCAGCGCATACACGGAACGGCAGGCAATCTCTATGCCTATCTTCCGGCGACCCAAGGCATGGAGCAGCTGCCGCCGCTGTTGTTTTCCGGCCATATGGACACGGTAGAGCCGTCCAAGGGCAAAAAAGCAATTGTTCATGCCGATGGAACCATCACCTCGGACGGCAGCACGGTATTGGGCGCGGATGACTGCGCGGCGCTGGCGGTGATTTTGGAAGCACTGACTGTCATGCAGGAAAAGCAGCTGCCGCACCGCGCCATTGAGATTTTGTTTTCTGTGGCAGAGGAAACCTACTGCATCGGCGCAAGTGTGTTTGATTTTTCAAAAATTCGGGCGAAAGAAGCATATGTGTTGGATTTAACCGGTGCAGTCGGCGGCGCAGCGGTGCAGGCGCCGACGCTGCTCTCGTTCCGCATTGCGGTGCAAGGCAAGGCGAGCCACGCCGGATTTCATCCGGAGCAGGGCATTCATGCCATTTGTGTAGCGGCATCGGCGGCACGCAGATTACAAAACGGCTGGCTGGACGAAAACACCACCCGCAACATCGGCACGATTCACGGCGGCACACAGACCAACATTGTACCGGAGCGCTGTGTTGTCACGGGTGAAATTCGCAGCTTTGACCACGAACAGGCGATGCGCACGTGGGAGGAAACCAAGCGCGTATTTGAAGAAGAAGCGCGCAGCTTGGGCGCAGACGTCGAGGCGGCACACACGGTACATATTCACGCCTACAAGACACCGGAGCAGCATCCGGTTGTGCAGCGGTTTCAGCGCGTTTGTGCCAAACACGGCATACCCAGCAATCTGTGCAGCACGATGGGCGGCAGCGACAACAATCCGTTGTCTGAGCACGGCTTGACGGGCATCGTACTGGCAACAGCAATGAACAATTGCCATTCGTGCAGCGAATACAGCCATGCAGATGAGCTGAAAAAAATCGCCGCCATCACCGTTGATTTGATGTGTTCGGAGGAGTAAACGCACGTGAAAACACCACTGCATTATCAGATTTCCGAATACGACTGCGGCCCGACCACCATGATGAATGCGATGAGCTTTTTGTTCACGCGCGAACAGCTGCTGCCGGAGATTGTCCAGCACATTATGCTGTACAGCTTGGATGCTTACAATGCCAAGGGAGAGACCGGCAGAAGCGGAACCTCGCGCATGGCGATGATGTTTTTGTCCAATTGGCTGACACAGTTCGGAAAAGCCTGTCAGTTTCCTGTTGCATGCAAGTACCTGGGCCAAGATGCGGTATATTTGGGCGGAGACAGTGAATTGACACAGACGCTTCGCTGTCATGGCGCGGTAATTGTCCGCTTAAATTACGGCGGCGATCACTATGTCCTGCTGACGGAACAGGAGGGCGAACAGGTTTCGATGTTTGACCCGTATTTCCGAAAGCGTCCGTTTATTCAAGAAGATATCGCACTGATTGATTCCGAACCGTTTAAGCGCAATCGCATCGTGACCATTGACCGGCTCAACGCCAAACAGAAAGATGGCTTGTATGCCCTCGGCCCCAAAGAGGGGAGAGAGGCGATTCTGCTGTTTAATCAGAATACCCGCCTGACCGAAGAAAAGACAATTGAGTATTTTATCTAAGATATAGCAAAATCCCCAGCTGATGTCAGTTGGGGATTTTGTGGTTTATACTGTTTTTATGTATTGCAGCAGTTCAGCTGCATTTTCGCTGACAGAAGCGCAGACTTCCCGCTGAAGCAGCTGTTCCAGCGCCTGTTTTATGGATTGTCTGTTTTCCGGTGACACAATATCCCATAACAAATTGACCGCACAACAGCAGATTTGATAATCCGAGCTGTTGAGAAAAGCAAGCAGCTTTTTGAGAGACTTTTTGTGCCCGAGCACATACTTTGCATAGTAAAAACTCAGCATACAGTGTTCGGATTTCTTGATTTTTGGCAGCTTTTTGAGCTGTTTTAAGAACTTTTTCTGCTTTTTGTGCACACCCAGAGCTTGTGTAACATCAGCCCATGACAGTATGGCATAGGAACGGGCGAGCGCATTCGGTTCATGAACAATGGCTTGTTTCAAAACCTTCTGCACATGCTTTGACGGGAACGCAGAGAGGGAATCATACGCTTCTGCGCGGACAAGTGCATCTTTGTCACCTGCCAGAGTGAGCAAAACACGCTTTGCTTTTGACGCAGAAGCATGTACAAGAAGCCCTGCGCACCTACCTCGAATAAGAGCATCTTTGTCATTTGCCAATACACAAATGCTCTTGATGTTCTTTTTCGTTAACACAGGCTTGTTCTCGTATTTGGTCAAAAGAGCCCATTTCTCTTGAAAAGACATTTTTTTCATCATATATCCTGTTTTTGTATTGAAAAATTGTAAATATCCTGAATGGAATCAAATAAATCTTGCTCTCGTTCTTTGTATGGACAGTCTCCCGCACGATCTAGCATGTCTTGAACGATTTGATATTGCTCGATGATAGCAGAAGAATCATCTCGGTGCCCCGCTGCATTATTTTGATGAAACTCTTTCATTCGGCGGGCAAAATGTATGGCTACAACAACTGCCCTTTTACGGCAGCGATTTTGTTCTTCTTCCGTTTCCGCCTGCTGCAGTTCAGACATTGCCTGTTCAAACCGCTGCTCCAAATCTTCATACGTCATAAAGATCAGACTTTCTTTCTGCATATTTCGCGGCATTCCCATCTTGGCGGAAAGCTCTTCTACTTCACACAGACAATCCCATGCATATTTCACGCCAGCTTCTCGCTTTTCTTCCGACCACCCAACAATTCGCAGCCACTCATTGACAAGCGGCGGCTGCATATCAATCGCACGGCTTTGAAGTTCTTTTAGAATCTTTTTGCGGAAGCCTCGATGTCCTTTGGGCGGTATGGTATCCCACACTTGTTGTGCTGCTTGGAATCGTTCTACTGCTTCATGAAATGTATATGTCGGCTTCGGTGGCGTCTCCATATGATTGTCTTTACCTAAAAATTTCCAAGGAATGAAATACACGGCTGCTATTAGCGTAATAGCATAGATATAAGTAAATGCTTCAATTCCAGATTTAATGTCAGGGCTTTTAGATACAGGGATAATAATACAAAACAACAAAATAGTCGAAACAACTATCGACATATGATAGTAGAATTGAAGAATATGATAACGAATCTTATATTTTTGGATATACGAATTCATATATCGTCCCCAAAACCAAATCCTCCAAGGTAACAATGAATCAATGTCGCGTTGTCGTATATCGCCTACATTTTCTTTAAAAATATCCTCCAATATCCATCTGTACCCCAAGCCTACGACAGCCGTTACCAATATAATAACTATTATCTCTTTGTTTATCATTGCATTATATTATAGATAGACAACATGAGAAGATTTTTACCGATTATCAATCTTCTCCGGATACAAGTCGTGGTTTGCCATGCGGCTCCAAGCGACTTCCTCCCAGCGGGTGCCCGGCTTGCCGTAGTTGCAGTACGGGTCAATCGAGATGCCGCCGCGCGGCGTGAACTTGCCCCAGACTTCGATATACTTCGGTTCCATGAGCTGAATCAGATCCTTCATGATGATATTGACGCAGTCCTCATGGAAATCGCCGTGGTTGCGGAAGCTGAACAGATACAGCTTGAGCGATTTGCTCTCAACCATGCGGACGTCCGGTACATACGAGATGGTGATGGTGGCGAAATCCGGCTGGCCGGTAATCGGGCACAGACTGGTGAACTCCGGACAATTGAATTTGACAAAATAATCGTTGTCCGGATGCTTGTTTACAAAGGTCTCCAGCACTTCCGGTGCGTAGTCATCCTTGTACTGCGTGTGCTGGTTTCCGAGCAGGGTAATGCCCTGCTTTTCTTCTGTAGTTCTTCCTTCCATGTGTCAATCCTCCAATGCCGGGTCTTTTACACCGTTTGCGGCGAATGCCGCTGCGCGGTCCAGACAGGTGCCGCACTTGCCGCATGGCTTGTCGCCGCCCTCGTAACAGCTCCATGTCAGTTCATACGGTACGTGCAGGCGCAGGCCTTCGCGCACAACGTCCTTCTTTGTCCACTTGACAAACGGGGCTTCAATGGTCAGCTGATTGCCGCTGCCCAGTTCAATCGCAGACTTCATTGCCTCGTTGAAGGCGTCGCTGCAATCCGGATAGGCGTTGCCAGCCGCGTCATCGCTGTGCGCGCCGTAGTAAATCACAGAGCAGTCCTTGGACAGCGCAATGCTGGCAGCAGAGGATAGAAACAGACCGTTGCGGAACGGTACATAGGTAGAAACCGGCTTGCCGTCGGTTTTCTTGAGCTGGTCGGCATAGGATTCCTCCGGAATCTCCTCGGCACAGCCCTGTAACAGCGTGCATTTGGTGTCGTACTGGAAAATCTTGGCGAGATCCAGCGTAATCAGCTCGACACCGTAGTACCGAGCGACTGCCTCCGCCGCCTTAATTTCCTTGTCATGCTTCTGACCATAGGTGATGGACAGGGCGGTGACATTTTCTTTTCCGTATTTCTCAATGGCGAGACCCAGACAGGTTGTGCTGTCCACGCCGCCGCTGGATAAAACAAGTGCTCTCATGCTGTTCTCCTTATGCCTGATATAACCGCTGCTGCAAATCGGCATCGGTGCGGAATCTGCCGCGCAGGGTAGTCGTGGTGGTTTTTGCGTTGGTCTGGCGAATGCCGCGCGCAGTCATGCAGCTGTGGCAGCCCTGAATCAGCACGCCGACATCTTCGGAGTCCGTGACCATCTGCATAATCTGTGCGATGTCGGAGCCGATGCGCTCCTGCAATTGCAGGCGCTTGCTCACCATGTCCGCGATGCGGGCAATTTTGCTCAAACCGATGACCTTGCCGTTTGGCACATAGGCAACGGTGGCGGTCATGTCGTACATCAGCGCAATGTGATGCTCGCAATAGCTGAACAGCTGAATGTCTTTGACGACAACGACATCTTTGGAGTCGCTCTCAAAATCCATTTCGTCCTCAAAGGTCTTGCCGAACATCTGCGCGATTTGTTCGTTGGTGTAGTTCATGCCTTCAAATACTTCGTTGTACATGCGGGCAACGCGATCCGGCGTATCTTTTAAGCCCTCGCGGTCTGGATCATCCCCCAGCGCGATCAGGATACCGCGGATGTGTTCTTTGATTGCTTTGGTATCAATAGCCATAATTTTTTCGTCCTGTTCTGCGGGTTATACGCCGCGTTTATTTGGGTCCCAGATAAATTTGTGCATTTGCAGCTGCAAGGTCACATCGTTGAGCGTGTGCGCCTGCATAAAATCTACGATTTCAGCCGGTTCAATGGAACCGAAAACCGGACTGAGGTATACGTGACAGCGGTGTGTCAGATCATAGGTTCGAATAACCTCCAGTGCGCGCTGCAAATCCTCCTGACTGCCGGCGACAAACTTCACGGTGTCCTGTGCGCGGAGCAGTGCGAAATTTTCCGTGCGCATGTGCGCTTCCATGCCGCTGCCGGGCAGCTTGTAATCCATCGTGAAGGCGATAGACGGGGAGATGCCGACAAACGGTGTCAAATCCACGCTGCCGTTGGTTTCGATTTCGATATATCGGTTTTCTTTTTGCGAGAGCGCCGTGAGCAGTTCTGTCATGCCGCCGCGCAGCAGCGGTTCTCCGCCGGTCAGTGTGACGTTGTGTACGCCAGCGGCATCGACGGATGCACAGATTTCCTCTGTGGTCTGACAGACATACGGCACATCCGGCTCGTTTGCCCAAGTGGTGTCGCAAAACGAACAGTTCAAATTACAGCCGCAAAACCGGACAAAAACAGCCAACTGTCCGGCATGGGTGCCCTCGCCATTGATGCTGGTAAAGGTCTCTGCTACATGAAAGGTTGTCATGCCTGCTCCTCTCCGGTGTACGACGCGCAGTTGTTCGGCGTTTCATATACCGTGGCCTCTGCGACCGTGTAGCCGCAGGCGGTCATGCGCTGATAGAAATATTCTGCAAAATGTTCGGCTGTCGGACGGAACGGCACTTCCGTCATCGCAAAGCCGTCCTCCGCCAAGGTGCTGCGCGTTGCCTCGCGCAGGGTGCCGGTCTCATAAATCAGGGTGTGATCCAGCTCGTCGGCAATGCGCTTGAGATCGGATTTCAGCTGAGAAAAATCAACCAGCATGCCGCGTTCCTGCGTGGTTGTTTGCAGTGCGCTGCCGCTGATGCGAATTTGTACTATCCAGTGATGGCCGTGGATGTTGCTGCACTTGCCCTGATAGTGTGCGAGAAAATGCGCGGCGTCAAAACTTGCCTCCGCTCTTAAATAATACATAAAACTTCCTTTCAAGAAAAAACAGCAGGCATGCCAGCCTGCTGCAGAATACACAAAAAATGATTCGTCAGCCCTGGTTTTATTTAAAGACAGGATGGTGCAAACGAACTGTCTGAGTTTCATATTGAATATATGATACACCTTGCCCGCGCGGCTGTCAATTGAATCTTGCGCGTTTCCTTGAATCGCGGCGAAAAATGTGATAGTATAGACAAAGACCTGCAAAAACTGCGGGAATTTCGAGCAAAATATTGGAGATTATCGCACATGCTTTTGAAACAAATTTCAGCTGTCCTGCTCGCCGGATGCATGACTTTGGCAGCGGCAGGCTGCGGTACAGCATCGACAGAGGACGGCACAAGCAGCGGACAGGAGTCCGAAAAGCCCACGCTGGAACAGATTTATGCCGCGAATACGCTGGAGGCCTATCAAGCGGACGACATTCAGCCGTCGTTCAGTACGTGTATGCGCGTCGGCAAGGAGAAAAAAGAATCCAATGCGCTGCTGACGCTGTATTATGATGACGTGCTGGGAACCATTTGCCGTTACCGCAAGACAGAGACGGGAATGCTGTTTAAATACTATTTCCAGCGCGATGGACAGGATTTTTACACGTATGCAGAAGCCAATACAGACGGCAGCATCAAGGAAAAAGCACTTGTCATTCAGGCAAACACGGCAGAAAAACAAGAAAACAGCGCGTCCTATGCCGAGCAGCTGTTTGAGAAATACGGATTTGGTTCGTATAACGGCAAAGAGCGTATCACCTCGATGCAGGACTGCGGCGAGACCTATCATATTGTGACGGACATTTCCGCGCTGTCCGGCACGGGCGACAACGGCAGAACGTATACGTACACCACACAGGAATACGATGTGGAGAAAAAATCTCTGCGCATTTTGGATATTTTCCGCACCTATACCATGCAGAGCGCCAATGGAGAGGAAAAAACCTGCACCATGTCGCGCAGCATGACATACAGCAGCGACGGCGTTGTAAAACCGGCAGACTTCATTGAAGAAAGTCTGGTTGTGCCGGCATGGTCCCGCACCATCACGCTGGTATCCGATGCAGGAAAGCAGACAATTTCTGTTCCGAACGGCATTCCGGTTTTGGTACAGGCACCGAGCGGCTATACCGCGTACACAGACAGTGCCTGCACACAGAAGTATATCGAAGATACACCGAGCGCCGACCGGACATATCCGGACAGAACCATTTATTTGAACAAGTAAGCAAAAGCCCTGATTCGACTGAAAACCATCGAATCAGGGCTTTTTTATGTCTTTGTATCAAATGTGCTTGTGCAGCAGCTGGAGAACCATGCGCAGGGAATCCAGATCAATCTGTCCCGGTGCAGAAGCTGCGCCAATCGTACCGAAGGTCACAGCGCTGCCGAAAATTTCGCCGCTCAGACGGCTGATGATGCCGCTCTGACCCATGGACATGGTGATGAGCGGGCAGTCGCTTTCACGCGACATCTGCTCCGTGGCGTACAGCAGCTCCAAGACATCGTGCTTGTCCTTTGGCATGACGGCGATTTTTAAAATATCCGCGCCGACACTCTCCGCATGCTTCATGCGGGCAATCAGCTCTTCATGCGGCGGGGTGCGGTCAAAATCGTGGTTGGAGATGATGACCGGCATGCCGTGGCTGTGCGCCAGATCCGTCAGCTCCTTGACAATCTCGTCACCGATGAACAGCTCGACATCAATCATGTCGACCAGATGCTCCTCGATGGCGGTGCGGTACAGCTCAACGTAGTATTCCGGTTCAATCGGCTGCTTGCCGCCCTCACCGATGGTACGGAAGGTCAAAATAAACGGCTGGTCGTCCAGAATGCCGTGCAGGATGCGGGAGGCGCGGCGAACCATGTTGATGTCATGGAAATCCGCAAAGCGGTCAATACGCCATTCAATCAAATCGAAATTTTTGCGCTGCATGCCGCGTGCCTGAGAGAAAATCTCGCGCAGGTTGGTGGCAACGATTGGAACACAAATTTTCGGAATGCCGCTGCCAATGCAGCAGTTCTTTACACAAACATTGCTCATGCTATCTTCCTCTTTCTATTGCTAACCAAGTGGTGGAACTCTTGCTTTTTCAAGTTTATCATATTTTCGCAAAAAATACTATGCATTCTGTGTAAAAAATTGCGGCGTGCGCAAAAAAGAACAGACAGATATTACAGAAAAACAAAACCGATCCAGCCGGACAGCAGGCCGATGCAAAAGCCCGCGATGACATCGCGCGGAAAATGCACGCCGCCCAGCACCCGCATGACGGCAAGCCATACCGTGATGAGCAAACCGATTGCGCCGAGGCAGGGAACCGTGTACAAAAAGGCGCAGGAGATGACGGCGGAAGAAAACACATGCCGGCTCGGAAACGAGTGGCCGCGCGTGTCTTTGTGAATGAGAGGCCGGATGTCCAGCTGTTCATAGGGGCGCGGCATATTGACGCGGTCACGAAAGACAGACACCAGCACAAACGAAATGGCGGGCGTCAGGAAAACGGTTGCCAGTCTCGCGTCCTTTTGCAGCAGCAGTGCGAACAGCAGCAACGGATATGCAAGGTAGACGAGCAGCGTCAGCACCTTGTTGATGCACAGCAGCACCTTGGTCAAGCCCGGATGCCTGCGCAGCGGGCGCGTCCAGACTTCATAATCCTGAGCAGTCATAAAAAACACTCCTTTGGTCAAACAAAATCACCTTTTTGCATCTGCGGCATAGAATGCAACAGAACATCTGAGATGGAGGGAAAACATATGAGTGAACGCGTAACACCCGGCCCGATCTGCGGAGAAAAGCCCATCCGTGAGGCGGTCTGCACACACACGCGTAAGGTATACGACGCCTGCCGCTCCAAGGAATGCATCCGCGATTTGCGGGTTTATCTGACGCGGCAGTCGCAGGAGCTGTTGGAACGCTCGTCCAGTGTCAAGCCGCGCCGCGCAGAGCTGCTGTGGGTAGACATTGACGTACAGCCGGTGGATTTTAACCGCGGTTTTTTCCATGTGGACGTCCGCTATTACTACAAGGTATTCGCGGAAATCAGTGCGGGCTGCGGCCGCATGCAGGACATTTGCGGTCTGGCATATTTTGACAAGCGAACGATTTTGTACGGCAGTGAGGGCACGGCGCGCATCTTTACCTCACAGGCCGGTGCGCCGAACGCGCAGACCATCGAGCGCACGAACAAGCCGGAGGCAGTTGTTGAACCATTTGCCCCGCTCAATGCGAGAATGCCAAGGGCAGAGGCACGCCGTCCTTGGACGCAAAGGTCAGCCTATCGCCCTCATAGATGAACTTGAGGGAGAAAAACGGCTGCGTTTCGTCAAACAGCAGATTTAGAAAAATTTTGTCGCCCTCCCATGCAGGCAGAGAGAGCAGCTGTTCGCGCGGAATCCATTCCAGATCGCCTTCGTCACATTCGATGAGATTGCCGGTGAAGCCATCTGCCGTGAACAAATGCATGTACTCGGTCTCCCAGATGTCGGAAACAAAGGTCACAATGCCGCGGTATTTGTAGTGCGTCAAGGTCAGACCGGTTTCCTCCTTGGTTTCGCGCACGATGCAGTCCTCCGGACTCTCTTTGTCCTCAAATTTGCCGCCGATGCCGAGCCATTTGTCATGGCTCTGGTCATTTTTCTTTTTCGTGCGGTGCAGCATCAAATAATTGTCATTTTTCTGAATATAAATCAGCGTTGTATTGCGCATCAAAATCACCTGACTTTCTGTCTGTTATTGTAAAAGATTCGGAGGAAAAACGCAATGGATTTCTGCATATACTTGTCGGACAGGAGGGGAGAGCATGACTCGACTGCGCATGGCGGCATACTGCCGCGTATCCACCCAAAAACAGACACAGCTCGACAGCCTCGCCCATCAGCGCTTGTTCTTTGCATCGTATGCGCGCAGTAATCAGCTGCACTTGACGCATATTTACGCGGATGCGGGCATTTCCGGCAGACAAATGCGCAACAGGACGGAATTTTTACACATGCTGGACGATGCGCAGGCGGGTGCGTTTGATGTGCTGTGCGTCAAGGATATTTCGCGCTTTGCGCGCAACACGGTCGACTGCCTGCAGGCGGTGCGCCAGCTCAAGCAATGCGGCGTACAGCTTCGATTTTTGTCGGAAGGACAGGCGTGCATGGGGGATTCGGAATTTATTCTGACCGTATACGCGTCACTGGCGCAGGAGGAGAGCGCGCATTTGTCCAAGCGCATCAAATTTGGCAAGGACATCAATGCCAGACGCGGGCGGGTGCCGCCGGTGATTTTCGGGTATACGCGCACCGGATTGTTTTCCCTGCGCATCCAGCCGAGAGAGGCGGAGACCGTGCGGGAGATGTTCCGGCTGTATCTTGCGGGCATGGGTGCGGCGGGCATCGCGGCACACTTAAATCATGCGGGACGTTTCACAAAGCGCGGAAACAGATGGGATGCGCGCGGCGTGCGGCGCTGTCTGGACAATTCGATTTACTGTGGCGTGTTCGTCAATCATAAAAGCACCGTGGTTGATTACTTGGAGGGAAAGACGCAGGCGCTGCCGCAGCAGGATTGGTATGTGCATGCGCGGCCGGAATGGGCGATTGTCTCGCGGGAGCTGTTTGAAGCTGTGCAGGGCGAGCGCCGCCGTCGGCGGGCGATTGCCGCACAGGGAAAAGCCTGCGGCACAAACAGAAACACTTGACCCGCTGGTGCTGTCCGCCAAGATTATGGAGCCGGAGTGCCGGTGCGGCTGCTGCTGTGATTTGAGCGAGGTGCCGGAACCGCTGAGCTGCCTGTTCGGTGACGACATCATTCTGGACACCGGCGTGAAAAAGCTGTTTGTCACGCTGGGACAGTTTTCCATTATCCGTTTGGAGCGCGACATTCAGCTGCTCATGCCGGCATACGACATCTGCATGCCTGCCAAGGACTGCAGCTGTTCCGGCGGCTGCTGCAAACAGGAGGACCCGTGCGAGATGTTCAGCCGATTTGAATTTCCGGTTGAGGAATTTTTCCCGAAGGACGGGCGGGGCGCGCCGAGTGATTTCGACAAGGATTGCGGATGCCGTCCCAAAAAGGACGAATGCCGCGGCTGCCGCAGCTAAACAAACCGCGCCAGCAGGCGAGAAAGCCGGAGAGAAATTTCCGGCTTTTTTGCTTTGTACGCCGCAAAACTATTGCGAAAATGGTGCATTCGTAGTACAATAATTTTGATTTTATTTGCGGAATCAGATGGGAACGCGGAATGCTTTGCGGGTTTACGGCAAAGTGTACGAAGAAGGTTTCGCTTTATGATTTGATTTTTACGATATGACGGTTTTATCCGGATGGAATAGGAGAGACAGCATGTTTGAGAGTGTAAAAGAACTGCTTAGCGCAAGAGAAACGCTGGAGACGGTTCAGGAACAAATCGCAGAGTCCGAAGCCAAACTGCAGGAGCTGCAGGAGCAGCTCAAGGATGCTGAGGCAGAACTTGCCGCACGCAATGATACCATCGCAAAGAAGGATGATATTGTCATTGCGATTCACAAGCAGACGACAGAAGAACGGCAAAAGATTGTCGATCACTATGACAAGCTGGAAAAAGCGGCGCACAGCAAGCTGGACAAGACAGAGGATTTGCTCAAGAAGGCGGAGACGCACTTTGAGGACTGCGAGCGGCAGGTATACTGCATGGCGAATTTGTACAAGGCGATGCGCGCAGCCATTTCCCGCTACAGCCTGTCCTCCGTGCCGGAGGACATCGCAATCACGCCGGAAGAGATGGAGGAGCTTCGTCTGACAGAGGAATCTGTCGGTCTCAAGATGCACTCCTACAAGATGGAAGATCTGCACAAAATGCATGAGGCAAACAACACGCTTCTGGAACAGCTGCTGGCGCGGTATGAAATGCGCCTGAGCATGCCGACTGACCGCGTGGTATTCCAGCTCATGACACTGGGGCTGCGTGCAGAGCTTCAGCAGATTATCAGTGAGCTGACCTACGGAGAACTGAGCCGTGCACAGGTGCGGCTGCATCTGGCAGTGAACAAGTACATGAAAATCGTGTCCTTTGGCAAGCTGCCGTCTACCGATGAATTGGCGGCATATGCTTCCGAACTGGAAGTGCTGCTCAAGGAGACCCTGCGTCTGGAGCATACCTATTTGGAGCGTCAGTCGGATTACGAAAAGCACAAGCGCATTTTCGGTGATCCGGATGAGACGGATGCACAAAACGCAGCTACCTGAACCCTGCACGAGCGGGCTCTTCGGTCCAAGTGGTCGGAGAGCTCCTTTCTTTTGAATCAACGACTACGAAAAAATGAGGTACGAATTTTATGAAGCTCTCTCGGAAGCTGAAACGAATCCTGCCGCGCGTGCAAAAGCCTGCGCGATATGTCGGCGGCGAATGGGGTTCCATTGTCAAGGATAAGGAAAACGTTGACCTGCGTTTTGGCATGTGTTTTCCCGATACCTATGAGGTGGGCATGTCCCATTTGGGAAGCCGCATTTTATACGGCCTGCTCAACCATCAGGACGGCATTTGGTGTGAGCGCGTCTTTGCACCGTGGATTGACATGGAAACAGAGCTGCGAAACGCCGATATTCCGCTGTATGGACTGGAAAGCGGAGACTCGATTGCCGAACTGGATATTTTGGGCTTTACGCTGCAATATGAGCTGTCGTTCACCAATGTGCTCAACATGCTGGACTTGGGCGGCATTCCGGTGCGCGCCTGCGACAGAAAGACGCTGAAAAACTTTGTTGTGTGCGGCGGTCCGTGTGCGTACAATCCGGAACCGCTCGCGCCGTTTGTCGATGCGTTCCAGATTGGCGACGGCGAGGAGATTATGATTGAGTTTACCGATCTCTACCGTCAGGCAAAGCGGGAAAATTGGAGCAAAGACGAATTTCTGCGCAAGGCGTGCCATATCGAAGGTTTGTACGTGCCGTCTTTGTACGATGTGACGTATCACGAGGACGGAACCGTAGAGGCTGTCACGCCGAAGGACGGCGCACCGGCATTTATCCAAAAGCGCATTGTGCGCGACTTGGACAACATGTACTATCCGGAATCCTTTGTGGTTCCGTCCACGGAGATTGTCTTTGACCGCGCGATGGTCGAGCTGTTTCGCGGATGTCCGCGCGGCTGCCGCTTCTGTCAGGCGGGACATACCTATCGTCCGCTGCGCAAAAAGAGCGCAGATGTCCTGCTCAAGCAGGCAAAGGCCGTGCTGGACAATTCCGGCTATGAAGAAATTTCACTGTCCTCGCTGTCCACCAGCGACTATTCCGAGCTGCCGAAGCTTGCCAATGATCTGCTGGACATTTGTGAGGAGCGCCGCGTCAGCCTGTCGCTGCCGTCGCTGCGCGCAGACTCCTTCAGCATGGAGCTGATGGAGCGCGTGCAGAAGGTGCGCAAGAGCGGCCTGACCTTTGCGGCGGAGGCGGGCAGTCAGCGTCTGCGCGATGTCATCAACAAAAATATCACAGAAGAAGATCTGCTCACGGCGTGCACCTATGCCTTTGAGGGCGGATGGAACAACGTCAAGCTGTACTTTATGATGGGTCTGCCGACCGAGACCAACGCGGATTTTGACGAGATGTCTCAGCTGTGCAAGAATATTGCCTATCGCTGGCGCATGACCACGCCAAACCGCGCGCGCGGCGTCAAGATTACGGCGTCTACCTCCTGTTTTGTGCCGAAGCCGCAGACCCCGTTCCAGTGGGATGCGCAGGCAACCAAGGAGGAATTGGACGAAAAGACAGCATATCTGCGTCAGGTCATGAAGACCAAGAACGTGACGTTCCGCTGGCATGCGTCGGATACCAGCTTCTTGGAGGGTGCTTTTGCCCGCGGCGACCGCCGCATGGCAGAGGTGCTGTACACGGCATGGAAGTCGGGCTGCAAGATGGACGGCTGGGAGGACTGCTTCTCGCTGGAGAAGTGGATGGATGCGTTCCGGACCGTCGGACTGGATCCGGCGTTTTATGCAAACCGGCAGCGTCCGCTGGATGAGGTGTTCCCGTGGGATCACATCGGCTGCGGAACGACAAAAGAACACCTCAAGAGAGAGTGGGAGCGCTCGCGCAGAGCGGAACCGACACCGTCTTGTCTCGAAAAATGCGCTGGCTGCGGTGCGGCTGGCTTGTTGAAAGGATGTGCGTGCAGTGTTTAAGGCAAGAATGCGATTTTCCAAGACCGATGAAGCGGCATATATTTCTCATCTGGATTTGATGCACTGTATGCAGCGCATCATCACCCGTGCAAAGCTGCCGGTATGGTACACCGAGGGCTTCAACCAGCACATTTATATTTCCATCGCCCTGCCGCTGTCCACCGGATATTCCGGTGAGTGGGAATTTTTGGATTTCAATTGTACGGCGGAACAGCTGCCGGAGGACGCGGTACAGCGCATGAATGCGGTGTGCCCGTCCGGCATTTCCGTGCAGGAAATGTATTCCATTGAAAACGGCGCAGGCCGAAAAGTCCGCGATATTGCGTATTCCAAGTTTGAAATTACGTGGGAGTTTGACAACGGCGTGCCGGAAGATTTTTGTGAGCGCGTACAGGCGCTGTTTGCGCAGGAAGAACTTCTCATCATGAAGAAATCCAAGCGCGGCGAAAAAGAGGTCAACATCAAGGACTATATAAAGGCGCTCACGCTGGAGCCGGATACCGACTGCGTGCGGTGCTATGCAATTCTCGGCGCGGGCAACAACAACCTGAGTCCGGAGTATCTCACCAAGACCATCGCGCGCGATTTGCCGGATTTGACACCGGACGGCGCAAACTATCATCATCTGATGGTATATGACGCAGAACTCAACGAATTTCGATAAACTGGATGATATAGCATGAAAAACACAACTTCAAGACAAATTCCAAAACAACAGATTGCGCATCAGCTGGAGTATATCGAACAGGTGAGCCGCCGCAATGCGCTGCTGCCGGAGCAGCAGTGGTTTTTCTGCCAGACCTTCGGCTGTCAGCAGAATGAGGCGGATACCGAGCGCATTGCCGGTATGCTGCGCGACATGGGCTATCAGCGAACCGAGGATTATACCAAGGCGAACGTGATCGTTGTCAACACCTGCGCCGTGCGGGAGCATGCGGAAAAGCGCGTGTTCGGCATGATGGGCAAGTACACGCATCTGAAAGACAGCCGCGACGATTTGGTCATTTGCATGTGCGGCTGTATGGTACAGCAGGAGCACATCACGGAAAAAATCAAAAAGAGCTATCCGCGCGTGGATATTGTGTTTGGCACGCATATGCAGTGGCGCTTTCCGGAGCTGCTGCTGCATCGTCTGAGCGGAAGCAAGCGCATTTTTGAGATTTCCGGTGACCCGAAGGGCGAAATTGCCGAGGGGCTGCCGGTACAGCGCGGCGAGGGCTGCCATGCATGGCTGTCCATTATGTACGGCTGCAACAATTTCTGCACCTATTGCATCGTGCCGTATGTGCGCGGCAGAGAGCGCAGCCGGCAGCCGGAGGACATCGAGGCAGAGCTGCGCTGCTTGGTAGAAGAAGGCTATAAAGATATCACGCTGCTCGGACAGAATGTCAATTCGTATGGCAAGGATTTGGGCATCGGCATGGATTTCTCCGATTTGCTGGCGCGGCTGGATGCCGTACCGGGCGAATATCGTCTGCGGTTTATGACCAGCCATCCGAAGGATGCTTCGGAAAAGCTGTTCCGCACGATGGCGGAGGGAACGCATATCAGCCATCAGCTGCATTTGCCGTTCCAGTCCGGTTCCAATGAAATCCTCAAGCGCATGAACCGCGGCTACACCAAAGAGGCGTATCTGTCGCTGCTTGCGGCGGCAAAGACATACATGCCGGATCTCGTGCTGTCCTCGGATATTATCGTTGGCTTCCCTGGTGAGACCGAGGAAGATTTTCAGGGCACGCTGGACGTTGTTCGGCAGGGGCAGTATGACCAGCTGTTTACGTTTTTGTATTCCAAGCGCAGCGGCACACCGGCGGCAGAAATGCCGGATGCGGCGACGCAGGAGGAAAAACAGGATCGCTTTAACCGTTTGCTGGCGGCACAGGAGGAAATCAATCAGGTGCGGCAGGATGCCTATCAGGATCGGGAGCTGAGCGTGCTGATTGACGGCTTGTCCAACGGCAAGGATGACAGTGAGTTTACGCACTGCGGCCGCACAGACGGCGGACTGCTGGTGCTGGTTTCCGGAGAGAATCTGCACGTAGGCGATTTTGTCGATGTGGTCATTACAAAGACTTCTCTGCGCGCGCTGTACGGCAGAGCGGTTAGAAAGGGGTATCATGGCTGAACTTACGCCGATGATGCGGCAGTATTTTGAAATTAAAAATCAGAACAAAGACGGCATTTTATTGTATCGCCTCGGTGATTTCTATGAAATGTTCTATGATGACGCCAAGATTGCATCCAAAGAGCTGGACTTGGTTCTGACCGGAAAAAACTGCGGACAGGAGGAACGGGCGCCGATGTGCGGCATTCCGTTTCATTCCTGCGAGAGCTACATTGCCAAACTGGTAAAAAACGGTCACAAGGTATTTATCTGTGAGCAGACCGAGGACCCCAAAAAGGCAAAGGGACTTGTGCGGCGCGAAATCATCCGCACGATTACACCGGGCACGGTCATTGAGGCGTCCATGCTGCAGGAGGACTGCAACAATTATATTGCGTCGGTTTATTTCGGCGTCGGGGGCGTGGGTATTTGCTTTGCGGATATTACAACCGGCGAGATACTCGCAACCGATATGTCCGGCGAAGAGATGACCATTTACACAATGAACGAAATCGGTCGGTTTACGCCGAAAGAAGTGCTGCTCAATCCGGCAGCGGCGGATGACGGCGCATTGGTCGATTTTTTGCATGAACACATGGATTCCGGCTTGGAGCGCATGACGGAGGAGCAGTATGACTATGCGGCGTGCGAACAGCTGGTGCGCAGGCAGTTTGCCGCCAGCGCAGAGCCGACGATTTTTACCGATCATTCGATGATTGTGTGTGCGGTCGGCGCCCTGCTGCGCTATCTGATGGACACCCAGCAGTCGGACCTGTCCAATTTGGACACGCTGCAGCTGTACTATCAGGGACAGTATCTCGAGCTGGATCTCAATGCCAGACGCAATTTGGAGCTGTTTGAGACCATGCGCACCAAGGAAAAGCGCGGCTCGCTGCTGTGGGTGCTCGATCACACCAAGACGGCGATGGGCGCACGTATGCTGCGCCAGTGGATGAGCAAGCCGCTGCGCAGTCCCAACCAGATTGTACAGAGACAAAAGGCAGTCGGCGAGCTGAAGGACGATCTGGTGCGCCGCACGGCGCTTGCCGATGAGCTGCGCCAGATGTTTGACATCGAACGTCTGATTGGACGCATTGTGTACGGAACAGCCAACTGCCGCGACATGCGCAGCATGTTTGCCACGCTGGAGCATGTGCCGGAAATTCGCATCCAGCTGGCACAGTGCCAGTCCTCGATGCTGCAGGTGCTGTGCGAGTCGATGGATGAGCTGCAGGATATTAAGCAGCTCATTGACGCGGCGATTGTAGACGATCCGCCGTTTTCTCTGCGTGAGGGCGGCTTTATTCAGAACGGATACAGCGAAGAACTGGACAAGCTGCGCGACATCGCGTCCGGCGGCAAGGGCTCGATTGCGGCGATTGAAGAGCGCGAGCGCGAGGCAACCGGCATCGCCAAGCTGAAAGTGGGCTATAACCGCGTCTTTGGCTATTATATTGAAGTTGCGCGTTCGCTGGCGGATAAAGTGCCGGCGCATTACGTGCGCAAGCAGACGCTCGCCAACGCGGAGCGATATATTACAGACGAGCTCAAGCAGTACGAAAATACCGTCCTGCAGGCACAGGAGCGCATCACAGATCTGGAATATCAGTTGTTTACCGAGGTGCGGGAACAGATTTCCGCCGCGGTGCACCGCATTCAGATTACCGCGCAGACGCTGGCACAGACCGACGTGCTGTGCGCGCTGGCGGAAGTGGCGGATTTGTATCAGTATTGCTGTCCGGAGGTAGAATATTCTCCGGTCATTGACATCAAGGACGGCAGACATCCGGTTGTCGAACGCATGCTGCGCGATACCATGTTTATCGCCAATGATACGCTGCTGGATGACAAAGCCAATCGCATCGCCGTCATTACCGGACCGAATATGGCGGGCAAATCGACGTATATGCGTCAGGTCGCTTTGATTACGATTATGGCGCAGATGGGTTCGTTTGTTCCGGCAAAATCGGCGCGCATCGGCATCGCAGACCGTGTGTTTACGCGTGTCGGCGCATCGGATGATTTGGCGAGCGGACAGTCGACATTTATGGTCGAGATGAGCGAAGTGGCGGATATTTTGACGCATGCAACCCGATTCAGCTTGGTCATCCTCGATGAGATTGGCCGCGGCACGTCGACGTTTGACGGCATGAGCATTGCGCGTGCGGTTGTGGAATACATCGCAGACCCGAAGAAAATCGGCGCGCGCACCCTGTTTGCCACGCATTATCATGAGCTGACTGCGCTGGAGGACCTGATGGACGGCGTCAAGAACTACAACATCGCGGTGAAAAAACGCGGTGAGGACATTACGTTTTTGCGCAAGATTGTTCCGGGCGGTGCGGATGACAGCTACGGCATTGCCGTGGCAAAGCTGGCGGGCGTTCCAAAGCCGGTGCTGCGCCGCGCAAAGGCGATTTTGAAGGATCTGGAGGCACATGCGCCGAAAATCGAGGTGCGTGAGGTCGAGGAGGAAGAGGAGCCGCAGATGTCGCTGACGAATTACCGCTCGGACGATGTGGCGGAAAAGCTGCGCGGCGTCAATGTCAATACGATGACGCCGATTGAAGCGCTCAATCTCGTCTTTGAGCTGCAGAAGATGGTGGAATAATCCCGCCAAGACGTGTATAATAAAAAACACAAATTAACTGGGAGGTGTGCTGCATGGCAGTGATTCATGAACTGGATTCTCACATGGCGGATCTGATTGCCGCCGGTGAAGTGGTCGAGCGCCCGTCCTCTGTGTGCAAAGAGCTGGTGGAAAATGCAATTGACGCCGGTGCATCACAGATCACAGTGGAGCTGGAAAACGGCGGCATTACATATCTTCGCGTTTGCGACAACGGCTGCGGTATGGCGCCGGAGGACGCGCCGATTGCGTTCCGCCGCCACGCGACGAGCAAAATTCGCACGCGGGAGGATTTGAGCGCCATCGGTACGCTGGGATTCCGCGGCGAGGCACTCGCCGCAATCAGCGCCGTTGCGCGCGTGGAGCTGTTTACCAAACAGACCGGATGCATGGAGGGCGTGCATGTGTCGCTGGAGGGCGGAAAAATGACGGCGAACGAGCCGGCAGGCTGTCCGGACGGCACGACGTTTATCATTCGCGATTTGTTTTACAACACACCGGCGCGCATGAAGTTTTTAAAAAAGGATTTTACCGAAGCGGGATATATCCTGTCTGTGGTGGAGCACGCCGCCGAGAGCCATCCGGAAATCAATTTTCAGTGTATTCGAGACGGCAAACGCGTGTTTCATGCTCCGGGAAACGGCAGCCTGCAAAACGCCGTGTTCAGTGTGTTCGGCAAGGAGCTGTCCAAAAATCTCATTGAGATGCCGGAAAATACGCTCAACGGCATTCGCGTGTGGGGCTACATTTCCAAACCGCATGCGCCGCGGGCCAATCGAACCTATCAGCATTTCTTTGTCAACGGGCGATTTATCAAATCCAAGCTGGTGCAGGCGGCGATGGAAGAAGCATACCGCAACAGCATCATTACGGGAAAATTCCCATACGGCTGTGTCTGCATTGATTTGCCGTTGGGATTGGTGGATGTCAATGTCCATCCGGCAAAAACCGAGGTGAAATTTGCGGAGGAGAAAAAAGTATTCTCCGCGGTGTATGCCGCAGTGAAAAATGCGCTGGCGGGCGAAGAAAACATACCGGAAATTCAAGCGAAGCCGAGCAAACCGCTGGCAGATGTCCTGCCGAACACGCAACCGGAAACGCAAGAAAAAACAGAAGTCATTTCGCGTTCCGCCATTTGCCTAACACCGCGCATGCCGGAGGAGCCCAAGCGCAGCACAGACACGCTGCAGCAGGCAAGCGCCTATCGCAGTGCGGCTTGTGTCGGAGCGCCCAAACGCGCGAGCTTTCTGCCGTTTGTTGATGTAGACGCCAGAGACGAGCGCGCACTGGAACATGTCGGTGCGCCGAGGCCGGTGAAAGAACCGGTGAAGGAAGCGGTGCGGCCTGCGCAGCCGGTGCCTGCCCCGCAGACTGCGCAGCAGCAAGCGAAGGAAAAAGAAACGCTCATCGACGATATGCCAAAGGCACATGTCATCGGCAGCTGCTTTGACACGTATATTTTGGCAGAGGACGAGAGCGGGCTGATTTTGATTGACAAGCATGCGGCACACGAACGCATTTTGTTCAATCAGCTGAGAAAGCAAGTGGATATTCCGACACAGATGCTGCTGCAGCCGGTCGTTGTCGATTTGTCCGGCGAGGAATACGCGGCAATGATGGACGGCATGAAACAGATTCAATCCATTGGTTTTGTCATGGAGCCGTTTGGTCAGCACAGTGTTGCCGTGCGCGAAGCACCGGCGTACATTGACGCGGGAGATTTGCCCATGACCGTGTCGGAGATGGCGCAGAAGCTGATGGATCGCCGCACACCGGTGCCGGATCGTTTGGATGATTTGATTCATACGGTTTCGTGCAAAGCGGCAATTAAGGGCGGCTGGAAAACCAGCATGGAAGAGTTGCAATCGCTGTGTGACCGCGTGCTGTCGGATCCGGAAGTGACCTGCTGTCCGCACGGCAGACCGGTAACGGTTCGGCTGACCAAATATGAGCTGGATAAAATGTTCAAGCGGGTGAATCAGTGATGAAACAAAAACTTATTTGCATTGCCGGTCCAACAGCTTCCGGCAAAACGGCACTGTCCATCGCACTGGCGAAACAATTGGATACCGAAATCATCTCCTCAGATTCCATGCAGCTGTATCGCGGCATGGATATCGGCACGGCAAAGCCGGATGCCGCAGAACGAGACGGTGTTGTGCATCACATGTTTGATGTGGCGGATGCCGGAGAGACGTTTTCGGTGGCGAAGTATCAGCAGATGGCGGATGCCTGTGCACAGGATATTTTATCACGCGGTAAAATTCCTATTGTGTGCGGCGGCACAGGGCTGTATCTGGACGCCTTGATTGAAGGCAGCGTGTTTTCCGGCGATGAGACCAATCTGGAAGCGCGGGAAAAATACAATGCCATTGCACGGGAGCAGGGTGCGCATGCGCTGCATGAAATGCTGCGTGCTGTTGATCCGGTATCGGCGCAGCGCATCCATGAAAACAACGTCAAGCGCGTGGTGCGGGCACTGGAGGTGTACGACCAGACTGGCATGACCATCAACGAATGGAACGCGAAAAATAAGCGGCCGGAGCCAAAGTACGATGCAATTTTGTTTGCCCTGTGCCCGTCAGATCGGCAGATGCTGTATGACCGCATCGACCGCCGCGTGGATCAGATGGCGGAACAGGGACTCGTTGCAGAGACCGAGCGCCTGTGGAAGGGCGGAAAGCTCATCGGCACGGCGGGACAAGCCATCGGCTACAAAGAGCTGGTGCCGTATCTGGAAGGACGGGAGAGCTTAGAAACCTGTCTAGATACGCTCAAACGCGCATCGCGCAACTACGCCAAGCGGCAATTGACGTGGCTGCGGCGTGACAGCCGTGTGCACTGGCTGCAGTACGACGCACCGGAAGATTTTTCCGGAATTCTTCAGCAAGTGACAGAAATTTTATCTGAACGTGGTGTAACATATTGAAAGTATCTCTATACATCACGGGAGGATTCTTTTATAATGAAAACAGAAATCAACTTACAGGACACTTTTTTAAACAGGGCACGGCAGGACAGAGTTCCGCTGACTGTCTTTCTCACCAATGGATTTCAGCTGCGCGGCGTAGTGCGCGGGTTTGACACGTTTGTCATCCTGTTTGACTGTGATGGCAAGCAGGAAATGATTTACAAACACGCCATCTCCACGGTTATCCCGCAGCGCAAGCTGGAAATGAACGGAAGAAGGGAAGCAGTCACGGCATAAGACCCTCTGTTCGGAGGAGTACTTTCTATGGCATTCAAAGGAAATCCGTTTCGGCGGAAGCGTTCCAATCAAACATCCAATGTGTGGCAGGTCGGCGGACTGCGCATTAACCGCGCGCTTCGCATACCGATCATTATTTTTGGAATTATTTTTGTATACAGCATAGTCGGTTTTGCCATCAGCCACTACAATCCGGTCAAAACGACACCGGCACAGCAGGTGTCGCTGGATGACTCTTTTTCTGCGAGCGGATACTTTATCCGGCAGGAGCAGACGGTAGATATTGCAGAAGGCAACACAGTGGAGTACAATTATTCTGACGGCGACAAAGTGTCCAAGGGGGCAGCGCTCGTCACAGAGTATTCCAACCAAGATGCGCTGACGGTCAGCCGCGAGCTGAAAAGCATCAATGACAACATTGAGCAGCTGGAGACGTTCAGTTCTACGTCGTCCACAACGACAAATTCCAGCCGACTCAACCAAAAAATCATCGACCAGATGAATCTGCTGAGCGAGCAGGTAGACAACGGTTCGCTGGGACAGGTTGCGTCGATTGCCTCGGAGCTGCGGCAGCTGGTTTTGAAAAGCGGCTCGGTCTCCGACAACAGCAAAGACATCAAAAAAGAGCTTGCCAACCTGAAACAGCAGGCAGCTTCGCTGGAATCCCGCTTGGACGGCAAGACGACCAATATCTATTCTCCCTGTGCCGGCTATTTTTGTGAGTCCGCAGATGGATACGAGAGCATTTTTACACCGGATGTCGTGGACGAGCTGACCTTGTCCTCGCTGGAAAAGCTGTCGAAGAAAAATCCGGCATCCACGTCCGGCAAGGGAAAAGTGGTATCGGGCTATGCCTGGTATTACGCCGCAAAGGTCAGCGATGCCGACGCCAAAAATCTCAAGCAGGGCAACAGCGTCAAGCTGCGCTTTTCACAGATCAGCCAAGATGTCTCCGCAACCATACAAGCGGTGCGGGACGATGAGAGCAATGACAGCACACTGGTTATTTTCCAGTCGGAGGATATGGATGTGGAGCTGGTTTCCATGCGGGAACAGGTGGCAACGGTTGTTGTGGATTCGTATGCAGGCCTCAAGGTGCCGAAATCTGCGGTGCGCATGGAAAATGACGAGATGGGCGTCTATGTTCTGTCTAATTCTGTGGCAAGCTATAAAAAAATTGACCCGCTGTACGAAGGAAGCGATTTCTACATTGTAAAGCAAAATGTAACCGGCAATGATTCGTTGGTTGTCAATGACGATATTATTGTGGAAGCCAAAGATGTGAATGACAAGAAGGTAATGAAATAATGACAGAGGAAGAACGCAAGACTATCACACAAGCGGTGCAGACCGCAAAAAAACGCATTGCGGAGGCCGCAATTGCTTCCGGACGCAAGCCGGAGGACATTACGCTGGTCGCTGCGACAAAGATGAATGACGCAGAGCGCGTCCGCGCAGCCATTGCGGCGGGCGTGGATGTCTGCGGCGAAAACCGCGTGCAGGAGCTGTTGGAAAAGTATGAGCAGCATGCGTATGACGGCAAGCCGCTGCATTTTATTGGCACGCTGCAGACCAATAAAGTGAAATACTTAATCGGCAAGGTGTCCATGATTGAATCGGTCAGCTCGGTAAAGCTGGCAAAGGTCATTGACAAGGAGGCTGCCAAGGCCGGAATCTGTCAGGACATTCTGCTGGAGCTGAATATCGGCAGAGAGGAGAGCAAACTGGGTATTGATCCGGACGAGATTGATTCGGTGATCGAACAGGTTGCTCAACTGGAGCATGTTCATGTGCGCGGACTGATGGCAATTCCGCCAAAAACGCAGCCCAATCAAGAAAAAACTCTTTATTTTGACAGAATGTCTCAACTATTTATTGACATATCGGCGAAAAAATACGATAATATCACCATGGACTGCTTGTCGATGGGAATGAGTGCTGATTATTGCGAGGCAATTTCCTGTGGGGCAACAATTGTCCGGCTGGGTACGGCGCTGTTCGGCGCCCGCCACTACTGAGAAATTAGATTTGTTCCATTCGGGAGGAAGCAGAAATGGGTTTAGTAAATGATTTTAAACGCTGGGTTAGCGGCGAGGTCGATGACGATGACGATTTCGACATGGACGAGGGTCCGGTAGAAGAGTCGGAAGCCAGAGAGGCATCTTCGCACTACAGCTATCGGGAACCGGCGCGAACAGCTGCTGCATCTGATGCACGGCAGAACACGCAGGTTGAGCCGCGCAGAAATAATCAGGTGGTCAACATCAACGCGACAACCAAGCTCGCGGTTGTTTTGGTAAAGGCAGATCAGTTTAACAACGTTGCGGACATCGCAGATCATCTGAAAAATAAGATGACGGTTGTTCTCAATCTGGAAACCACAGATAAAGAAACATCCAAGCGCATGCTGGACTTTATGAGCGGCGTTACATATGCCATTGAGGGCAAAATCAAGCGCGTGGCAAACGACACGTATTTGATTACCCCGCTGGATGTGGAAATTGTCGGTGATGATTTGATTAGCGAACTGGAAAACAGCGGAATGAAGTTCTGATGGTTTCCGGCTGAGAGGTATGGATTTCATATGATTCTTGCAAGCATTACGATTCGAGTTCTTGGCATATTGCAGTGGCTCATTATCATTCGGGCGCTGTGTTCGTGGTTTCCGCAGGTACAGCAGTCCGCAGTGGGAGAGTTTCTGTACACCGTGACGGAACCGATGCTTGCGCCATGCCGCAATCTTTTGAGCAGATTTCAGGTAGGACGGGGCATGATGCTGGATTTTTCACCGCTGATTGTTTTTCTGCTGTTGGAATTTGCACGGCGGATAGTTTATGCGCTGCTGTGACGTGCAGGTTTTCGTGGGATTCGTCCGGCCGGGTTTATCCCGGCCATTTTCCGGTTCTTGCCGGTCGTTTGATTTCAGGGAGGTAACATGTTAGGTTCTAAGGAAATCCGAGATTTCACACCGGAGAAAGCGGTATTTGGCGGCTATGATGCCAGAAGCGTCGACATGATGCTGGATCAGGCGGCGGATGACATGGAAGCTCTGGAACGGGAAAATGCAGAACTGCGGGCGAAGCTCAAGGTTATGGTGGACAAAATCGAAGAATACCGCCGCATTGAGAGCGGAATTCGGCAGGCACTGATGACCGCGCAGGGCATGGCGGACAAAACCAAAAAAGAAGCGAGTGAGCAGGCCGACCAGACGCGCACCCAAGCGCAAGAGGATGCGGAACAGCTCAAGCGCGAAACAAAAGAACAATGCGAAGCGATCGTCAGACGGTATCAGGTGCAGGCTTCTCAAGAGCAGGCGCGTCTGCGGCTGGCGCAGAAGGAAGCCGCTTCCTTTATAGAAAAAATGACCCGCGCCTTCCGCGAGGAGAGCGAGAGAATCGCTGCGATTCCGCAAAAAGAAGGTGTGGAGTTTACCTCTATCTCGGATCACACAGTGCACAGTGACGCGACAAGCGAAACGATTGAGGGGCACGTGGAAGGTCCGGCAGAGCTGAAGATACCGAAGTCGCCGGAAGAAAATCCGGGAACCGATATTCCAGCAGATATTTTAAAAATTTTTGCTGATGCCCAGCACACATCACATCTTGATGGAATAGAACAGGATGCCTACACGGTGGAAGTGAGCGGCTCGCAAAATCATAACAATTTTATTGGAGAATAAACAGCGAGGCTGTTTAGGATAGAATCCCGCCGAACCGGCGGGACGGCGCCGATTCAAAAAAGAGGACGGCGTCGAGAATCAGAAAGGATGGTACGGTTACATGCCGCAGGATTACAACAAGACAATCAATCTTCCGCAGACCGATTTTCCGATGCGCGCGGGTCTTCCGAAGCGCGAGCCGGAATTTTTGGAGAAGTGGGAGAAAGAGGATATTTACCATACAATGATGGAGAAAAACGAGGGCAAGCCGCTCTTTATTCTCCACGATGGCCCTCCGTACGCAAACGGCAATCTGCATCTGGGTCACGCACTGAACAAGATCCTCAAGGACTTCATCGTGCGTTACAAGAATATGGCAGGCTTCAAGGCACCGTATGTGCCGGGCTGGGACACCCACGGTCTGCCGATCGAGCGTCAGGCAATTGCCGCTTTTGGTCTGGACAGACATAAGGTCAGCAACAAGGACTTCTGCGACAAGTGCAAGGAGTTCGCACTGGAGCACGTAGACACCCAGAGAACCCAGTTTAAGCGTCTGGGCGTTGTCGGTGACTGGGAGCACCCGTATCTGACGCTGACCAACGATTTTGTTGCAAAGCAGGTCTCCGTCTTTGGCGAGATGGCAAAGAAGGGCTATATTTACCGCGGCATGAAGCCGGTATACTGGTGCCCGCACGATGAGACCGCTCTGGCTGAGGCTGAAATTGAGTACAAGGACAACAAGTGTGCGTCCATCTACGTCAAGTTCGCAGTCAAGGACGATCAGGGCAAGATCAGCTCTGTCATCGGCACAACAGAAAACGTATACTTCGTGATTTGGACGACGACTACGTGGACACTGCCGGGCAACCTGGCAATTTCTCTGAATCCGCGCTTTGAGTATTCTTTTGTAAAGGTACCAAACGGCGAGATTTACGTGCTGGCTACCGACCTGATTCCGTCTGTCATCGCTGCTGCAAAGATTGAATCGTATGAGGTTCTGGGCACCATCATGGGCTCTGAGCTGGAGTATGTGACCACGCAGCATCCGCTGATGGATCGCGAGTCTTTGGTTATCGTCGGCGACCACGTTACGCTGGAAGCCGGTACCGGCTGTGTACACACGGCACCGGGCTTTGGCGCAGAAGACTTTGTTGTGTGCCAGAAGTATCCGGAAATTCCGATGATCGTTCCGGTAGACAGCAAGGGCATGACCACGGCTGATGCAGGCAAGTACGCAGGTATGTTCTATGAAGATACCAATGCGATTATCCTGCACGACCTGACCGAGAACAATGCGCTGCTGGCTGTTGAGACCATTGAGCACTCTTATCCGCATTGCTGGCGCTGCAAGAAGCCGATTATCTTCCGCGCAACCGAGCAGTGGTTCTGCTCCGTAGACGCGATGAAGGACAAGGCTGTAGAGGCTTGCCACGGCGTCAAGTGGATTCCGGCTTGGGGCGAGGATCGCATGACCTCCATGATTCAGGAGCGTTCCGACTGGTGCATTTCCCGTCAGCGCACATGGGGTGTTCCGATTCCGATTTTCTTCTGCAAGAAGTGCAAGAAGCCGCTGATTAACGACGATACCATTTCCGCTGTTGCTGCACTGTTCCGCGAGAAGGGCACCAGTGCTTGGTTCGATACCGATGCCGCAGACATTCTGCCGGCAGGCACCAAGTGCGAGTGCGGCTGCTCTGAATTTACCAAGGAGACCGATACCATGGACGTATGGTTCGACTCCGGTTCCTCTCACGCAGCAGTTCTGGAGGAGCGCGACGAGCTGGCATATCCGGCAGATCTGTATCTGGAAGGCAACGACCAGTACCGCGGCTGGTTCCAGTCCTCCATGCTGACCTCCATCGCTACCAAGGGCGTTTCTCCGTACAAGACGGTTATCACCCACGGCATGATTGTTGACGAAGAGCGTCAGAAGATGTCCAAGTCCAAGGGCAACGGTATGAGCCCGCAGGAAATCACCCAGCAGTACGGTGCAGATATTCTGCGTCTGTGGGTATCTTCCTCTGATTACCGCGCTGATATGAAGATCTCCAAGAAGATGTTCAAGCAGCTGTCTCAGAACTACCTGAAAATCCGCAACACCGCACGTTATATCATGGGCAACCTGAACGGCTTCACGCTGGATCAGATGGTGCCGTATGACCAGATGCTCGAGCTGGATAAGTGGGCACTGATGAAGTGCAATGAGCTGGTCGGCCGCGTTCGCGCAGCATACGACAGCTACGAGTTCCACGGTGTTATTCACGCAATCCACAACTTCTGTGTTGTCGATATGTCTAACTTCTATCTGGACGTCATCAAGGATCGTCTGTACTGTGACGACGGTCTGAGCCGCCTGTCCGCACAGACTGCGATTTACCGCATTCTGGATTCGCTGGTTCGCATGCTGGCGCCGGTTCTCTGCTTCACCGCAGATGAAATCTGGCACGCAATGCCGCACGCAGCAGGCGACGACGAGCGCAACGTTGTCCTCAACGACATGCCGGAGTACGATTCTGCCCTGACCTTTACCGATGCCGAGGCAATCAAGTGGGAGAAGATCATTGCTGTCCGCGACGATGTCAATAAGGCATTGGAGCAGGCACGCGGTTCCAAGCTCATCGGCAAGCCGCTGGAAGCAAAGGTTACCATCACGGCTTCTGAGAACGCAAAGGAATTTTTGGACGGCTGCGGTCAGGATCTGGCAAAGCTGTTTATCGTTTCCGCTGTCGATGTACAGACCGGCGAGGGCGAAGGCGACAGCTACGAAGCACTGGGCGGCGTGAAGATTGCCGTCAGCCATATGGAAGGCGAGAAGTGCGAGCGCTGCTGGATCTATGATCCGACTGTTGGCAGCAATGCAGAGCATCCGACGCTGTGTGCGCGTTGTGCTTCTGTACTGGGCAACAAGTAAAATCAAATCGTATCGAATGAAACATTCGTAAAAAAAGAGGCAGAGGAATTGTCCTCTGCCTCTCTTTGTGAAGGGAGGAATCTCCTGTGTCTATCATTATGTATTTGCTGGCAGTTCTCATGATGGTCATTGTAGACCAAGCGGTAAAGTATTGGGCGGTGACGATGCTGGCATCCATCGGCACGATTCCGCTCATTCCGGGCGTGCTGTCGCTGACCTATGTTGAAAACCGCGGCGCTGCGTTCAGCATTTTAGAAAACCAAATTTGGCTGTTTGTCGCACTGGCAGTGGTGATTCTGTGCGGCATTGTATATGCACTGAAAACAGATAAGATTCAAGCGCCGATTGGAAAAATCAGCCTGCTGGTGATTGCGGCGGGAGCAATTGGCAATGTCATTGACCGCGTGGTCAATCATTATGTTGTGGATATGATTCAGCTGGAATTTATCAGATTTCCGATTTTTAATATTGCGGATATTTATGTCTGTGTCGGCGTTGCCTTGTTTGCCTTTTATTATCTCTTTATCCACAAAGATGCGGAGGAAGCGGACAAATGAGACGAATCATTCAGGTGACAGAGACGGATTCCGGCCAACGCATCGACAAGCTGCTCTCACAGCAGCTGCCGGAGCTGACGCGGTCAGCCATTCAGCATCTGATGCAGGATGGCTGCGTAACCATCGGCGAACAGCCGGTCAAAAAAAATGCGAAAGCAGCTGCCGGAGACGTAATTGCAGTCGAAGTGCCGGAGCCCAAAGAGGTTTCCATCGAACCGGAAAATATTCCGCTTGATATTGTGTATGAAGATGAGGATATCATCGTTGTCAATAAGCCGAAGGGCATGGTTGTGCATCCGGCACCGGGCAATTGGAGCGGAACCCTGGTCAATGCGCTGATGTATCATTGCGGAGACAGCTTGTCCGGCATCAACGGAGAAATCCGTCCCGGTATTGTCCATCGCATTGACAAAGACACCAGCGGACTGCTTGTCGTTGCGAAAAACGACCGCGCGCATCAGTCGCTGGCAGAACAGATTCAAGTGCACAGCGCGGGACGCCGCTATTTTGCTGTGGTCTATGGATGCCCGCGGGAGGAAACCGGCACAATACAAGCGCCGATTGCCCGCCATCCGGTCGACAGAAAGAAAATGGCGGTTCTCGCAGGCGGTCGGGAAGCGATTACGCATTATCAGGTGCTGGAGCACTATCAGGGCTATACATTGATGAAATTTCGTCTGGAGACCGGACGCACGCATCAGATTCGCGTGCACATGGCGCACATTGGCCATCCGATTATCGGTGATCCGCTGTATGGACCGGCGAAAGACAAGTGGAAGTTACAGGGACAGTGCCTGCACGCAGGCGAGCTGGAATTGACGCATCCGGTGACCGGTGAGCGCATGCTGTTTGAGGCGCCGCTGCCGGAATATTTTGAAAAAGTCTTACAGAAATTGAGGAATCAGTATGGGCAAGTTTGACGGTATTTTTATCGCCTCGGATATGGACGGAACCTTGCTGGACGATACGCATGCGATTCAGCGGGAGACGATCCAAGCACTGGAGTATTTTACGCAAAACGGCGGATATTTCTCTCTGGCGACCGGAAGAACGCGTCCGGCAACGGCTGCGTATCGAAAGCTGCTGCCGTGCAACGGACCCGGCGTTTACCTGAACGGCGCGATTATCTGTGATGAGGCGCTGGAAAAAGTGATATATATGGAAGGTCTGGATGACGGCGCAAAGCAGCTGGCGCGGGAAGTGATGGAAGCATATCCGCATTTGGGCATTGAAGTATTTTTGCTCGATCACTCGTATGTCTGCCGGATGTGCGAGGTGACGCGGCAGCATTTTGTCAATCTTGACATTCCGTATACGCTGTGCGGTCTGGATGAAATTCCGGAGCCGACACAGGAATGGGGAAAAATCAATTTTACCGGAGAGCATGACGAGGTACTCGCGGCGCGTCCGTTTATCGACCGCGTCAAAGACAAGTATAATTTGACGTTTTCCACGCCGGTTTATTATGAGATGACCTGCAAGGGCGGACACAAAGGCGATGGCGTGCAAAGAGCGGCAAGCTATCTCGGTGTCGAGCCGTCGCTGGTTTGTACTGTGGGAGACAGCCAAAACGATTTGCCGATGCTGCGCGGTGCCGGCATCAGTTTTGCGCCGGAAAATGCAAGACAAGAGGTGCTCGACACGGTCGATGTCGTTGTGGCAGACAATAACCACAATACACTGCAGGGCGTGGTAGAATATCTGGACAAGCAGTTTGGATAATGCCTTGTCGGTTGACAAGCCGTGTAACATATGCTATTCTTTCAGTCAGAGTAACGCGAGAGCGTCACGAAGGGGCATACCACCGCGGGTATGATTCTTTGTGATGCTCTCGTTTTTAATGGAGGAAAATTATGAATCGTGCTCGTATTAAAAAAATCGTTCTTTGTGCAGTCTTGGCGGATATCGCCGTGGTCGGCAGCATGTTCTCGTTTCCCATTTTGGGCTCGCGCTGTGCGCCGATTCAGCACATGGTCAATATCATCTGTGCGGTTTTTCTGGGACCCGGTTACGGCGTGGCGTGTGCATTTCTCGCCAGCCTGCTGCGAAACTTGTTTGGACTGGGCAGCCTGATGGCGTTTCCGGGCAGTATGATCGGTGCGCTGTGCTGCGGATTGATGTACTGGAAAACCAAAAAGTTGCTGCTGACGGTTGCAGCGGAAATTTTCGGCACCGGCATTCTCGGCGGTCTGTGCGCCTATCCGGTAGCTGTTTTGTTTATGGGAACCGATGCCGGAGCCGTCGCCTTTTATGCGTATATTATCCCGTTCCTGATTTCCACGGTTGTGGGCTCTATTGCGGCGGGACTGGTGCTGATGGGACTCAAGCGCTCCACGGCGTTCGAGCACATGCAGTATCTGCTCGACAAATAATACAATATTCCAACAATAAGGACGCATTTGCCCACTTCTCGGTAAATGGGTTCTTTTTGTTTACACCGCACATAAAATGCGGTACAATGAAAACGGTAAAACAAGATTCTGCGGATTGTGCGGCCGGGAAAATGCACATTGGAACGGTTGACAAGGCATAGGGCAAATGATACAATATTGTCAATGCTAAAATAGGCAGAATTGGAACAATTGAATCAAAGCATGCGGTGCCTCCTGCATCTAGCAAGAGGGTAAAAGGGAAACAGGTGAACAATCCTGTGCGATCTCGTCACTGTGAACGGGGAGCGGAGAACGATGCGTTTCGGCGCGGTCACTGGTCTGTGGACTGGTAAGGCTGTTCTTGTGCGATGAGCCAAAGTCAGGAAACCTGCCGGATGCTGGTACAGGAAATATTTCCGGATCACGAGCTCTTGATCGTACCATCTGCCAGCCTTTTGTGGGCTGCGGGGAAGGTCAACGCTTTTTCTCTATCGAGAGAGGCGCCGGTATCGTGTATGCGAATATATTTCTCAGGCTGCGATCCGAGCGTTCCCCAAGATACCACAGGAGGTACAAAAAATGAAAATGAAAAAGTTGACGGCGATGCTGCTGGCAGGTGTGCTGGCCGCAGGCATGCTGGCAGGCTGCGGTTCTTCCAAGGACAACAGCAAGGACGCAGCAAAGGACACCGGCTCTGCAACGACTTCCGCAAAGGCGAATACCGGCTCCGGTTCCGGCGAAGCAGCAGAGGAAGAAGAAAACTACAACACCGGTGATGCGTCTAAGGACAACCCGCGCAATCAGGACAACATCGGCGAAAACGAACTGCTGGTACTTAGCTTTGGCACAAGCTTTAATGACAGCCGACGTCTGACCATCGGCGCCATCGAGGATCAGCTGGAGAAGTCGTTCCCGGATTACTCGGTACGCCGCGGCTTCACTGCCAATATCGTCATTGACCATGTAGCAAAGCGCGACGGCGAAAAGATTGATGACATCGATGCATCGCTCAAGCGGGCGGTAGACAATGGCGTTAAGAATCTGGTTGTTCAGCCGACTCATCTGATGAACGGTCTGGAGTATGAAGAACTGAAGGGCGACATTGCACAGTATTCCGATGCGTTTGATAAGATTGCAATTGGTCAGCCGCTGCTGTCCAGCGATGACGATTTCTCCCGCGTAGAGAATGCCATCGTTGATTGGACCAAGGATTACGATGATGGCGAGACCGCTATCGTGTTCATGGGTCATGGTACATCTGCGGATTCCAATGGTGTATATCAGAAGATGCAGGATCTGCTGACCAAGGATGGTCACACCAACTACTTTGTAGGCACCGTTGAAGCAACTCCGTCTCTGGATGACGTCATGGCAGCTGTCAAGAAGGGCAACTACAAGCGCGTTGTTCTGGAGCCGCTGATGGTAGTTGCAGGCGACCATGCAAACAACGATATGGCAGGCGACGACAAGGATTCTTGGAAGTCTCAGTTTGAGGCAGCCGGCTATCAGGTTGAGTGCCTGCTGCGCGGTCTGGGCGAAAACGAAACCATTCGTCAGATCTACGTGGAGCATGCACAGGCAGCCATTGATTCGCTGAATCAGTAATTCTAATACAAAAAACAAAGGCAGAGCGGCGCGTATTTTCGTGCCGCTCTCGTTTTGAAAGGGTGAAATCAGATGAAGAAGACATTTTTGGCTCCGGCACTGTGTGCGGCTCTGCTCGCAGGCGTGCTGACCGGCTGCGGCAGCACGGCCAATACCGGCTCCGACACCACGGCCGCTGCGCAGGAACAGAGCAAGGATACGACGGATTACAGCAAGGTTGCCAGCTCCGCAGACATGAGCAGTGTGCAGGCTGTCGGAGAGGACGGCATGGAAGCCGTTTCCGGCAAGCAGGTCAAGGACGGTACCTATTCGGTTTCCGTAGACTGCAGCTCCAAAATGTTCCATGTGACAGATTGTCAGCTGACGGTCAAAGACGGCAAAATGACCGCCGTGATGACGATGAGCGGCACCGGATACCGCTGCATTTATCTGGGCACCGGTGAACAGGCGTCCAAGGCAAAGCCGGAGGATTACATCTTTCCGGATACAAATAAAGAGGGAAAGGATACCTTTGTCATTCCGGTGGAGGCACTGGACAAGGGGATTTCCTGCGCAGCGTTCAGCAAAAATAAGCAGCAGTGGTATGACAGAACCATTCTGCTCCGCGCAGATTCCCTGCCGGACGGCGCTGTGACGGGCGGCAGCAGCAAGACGGTTGCAGAGCTTGGCTTGCAGGACGGCACCTATACTGTCAACGTTACGTTAGCTGGCGGCTCTGGCAGAGCAAGTATCCAGTCTCCGGCAGAACTGACGGTTGCCAATGGTGAAGCGACAGCCAAAATCGTTTGGAGCAGCTCCAACTATGATTACATGATGGTCGGAGACGACAAGTATGAGCCGGTTGCTGGCGCAGAGACATCTACTTTTAACATTCCGGTCGCAGCATTTGGAAAAAAGATTGCCGTGCAGGCGGATACCACGGCGATGAGCCAGCCGTATCTGATTGACTACACGCTGACTTTTGACGCGGATTCCGTCAAGGCAAAGTGATATGATGCGAAGATTAAACGAACTGCTCGGCTTTTTGCTGCTCGGCGTGTGTTTTTTGCTGACCGGCTGCGGCAGCAGTGCGCAGAAGTCCGCTTCCGATTTTTCCGACTGGAAGCCGACCGGAAGCATGGAGCTGCAGTATGCGGACCAATTTTCCGTCGATTACTATGACGGCGGTTACGCGCTGATTACCATTGCAAAACAGAATCAGTATTTGCTCGTGCCGGAAGGCAAGCAGGCGCCGCAGGGACTGAGCAGCAGCATTACGGTGCTACAGCAGCCGCTGGACAATATCTATTTGGCGGCATCGTCTGCGATGGATTTGTTTGACGGTTTGGATGCGCTGCCCGCGATCGCCATGACCAGCACCGCGGAAAAGGATTGGAGCCTGCCGCATGTGACGCAGGCGATGCAGCAGGGCAGGCTGCAGTATGTCGGCAAGTACAATGCGCCGGATTATGAGACGCTGCTGACGAAAAAATGTCAGCTTGCCATAGAATCGACCATGATTACCCACAATCCGGAAGTGAAGGAACAGCTGGAAAAGGTGAATATTCCGGTGCTTGTCGAGCATTCCAGCTATGAATCGCATCCGATGGGACGCATGGAATGGATCAAGCTGTATGGCCTGCTGCTCGGAAAGACGGACGAAGCAGAAAAGTTTTTTGATGAAAAAGTCCGGCAGCTGAACGAGATGCAGGCGGCGGATACCGGCAAAACGGTTGCGTTTTTCTACATCAGCTCGACGGGCTCCGTCAATGTCCGCAAGCCGGGAGACTATGTCTCCAAGATGATTGACATGGCGGGCGGCTCGTATGTGCCGACGGCACAGCAGCTCAAAGTGGATGACAACGCGCTGTCCACGATGAATATGCAGATGGAAGCCTTTTATGCGGCGGCAAAAGATGCCGATTATATCATCTACAACAGCACGATTGAGGGCGATTTGCAGACCATCAGCCAGCTGACGCAAAAAAGCAGCCTGCTCAAAGATTTCGAAGCGGTACAGACCGGAAATGTCTGGTGCACAGAGAAAAACATGTTTCAGCAGACGACCGGCGCGGCGGATATGATTGCAGACCTCAACCGCATTGTGACGGGACAGGCGGATCAGACCGACCAATTGACCTTTTTGCATCGGCTGAAATGAAACGAAACATTTATAGGAAGGAGACAGAGATGAAACAGCGTACAGCCATGCGGTGCTGGATAGGATATGGGATTCTTGCGGTGCTGCTGTGCTCTTTGATACTGCTCAATTTGAATATCGGAACCGTGTCGCTGTCTCCTTCCGAGGTGTTCGGCATCTTAGCGGGAAAGACATCGGCGAACACCGCCATTATCTGGGAGATTCGTCTGCCGCGTTTGATTGCGGCGGTTATTTTGGGCGGCGCATTATCGGTATCCGGCTTTTTGCTGCAGACCTTTTTTTCCAACCCGATTGCGGGGCCGTTTGTGCTGGGCATTTCGTCCGGTGCCAAATTGGTCGTTGCGATGACCATGATCGGCTTTTTGAGCCGCGGATGGGTGATGAGCTCTACCAGCATGATTCTGGCAGCGTTTGTCGGCTCAATGATTTCGATGGGCTTTATTCTGCTTATCTCCGGCAAAGTCAAAAAAATGTCGCTGCTCATCATCTGCGGTATCATGATCGGCTATATCTGCTCGGCGATTACGGATTTTGCCGTGACCTTTGCGGATGATTCCAACATTGTCAATCTGCACAACTGGTCGATGGGCAGCTTTTCCGGCATCAGCTGGGACAATGTCGGCACGATGACGGTTGTGACTGTTTTCTGTATGGTGCTGACGATTTTGCTGTCCAAGCCGATGGATGCATTCCGCCTCGGTGAAGTGTACGCGCAGAGCATGGGCGTCAACGTGAAATTATTCCGTGTCCAGTTGATTTTGCTGTCCAGCATTCTGTCTGCGACAGTTACGGCGTTTGCGGGTCCGATTTCCTTTGTCGGCATTGCGGTGCCGCATCTGGCAAAGAGCCTATTTCACACGTCAAAACCGCTGTTTATTATTCCGGCCTCGTTTTTGGGCGGCGCGGTGTTCTGCCTGTTTTGTGATTTGCTGGCGCGGACGATGTTCGCGCCGACAGAGTTGAGCATCGGCTCTGTGACCGCTGTGTTTGGCGCGCCAATCGTTATTTGGATGATGCTGCATCGGGACAAGAAACGGCAATGAGGGATTGAGCATGAACAACGCAATGTTACAAACACACAATTTGTCTGTTGGCTATGACAAAAAAGTTCTCATTCAGGGAATTGAAATTGCCGTGTGTCCGGGCGAGATTCTGACGTTGATCGGTCCGAACGGCGCGGGAAAATCGACAATTATTAAAAGCATTACCAAACAGCTGGAAATTTTGGGCGGCACGGTTTGCGTGGCGGGAAAGCCGCTCTCGCAGACCGGCAGCAGAGAGCTGGCGCAAAAAGTATCCGTGATGATGACCGGACGATTGGAACCGGAGCTCATGAGCTGTGAAGAAGTGGTGGAGGCGGGCAGATTTCCGTACACCGGACGATTCGGCGTACTGTCCGATGCAGACCGCGAAAAGGTGCGCGAGGCGATGGAGCTGGTGCATATTCGAGAGCTGGCGGACAAAAGCTTTACCTGCATCAGTGACGGACAGCGGCAGCGCGTCATGCTGGCGCGCGCCATCTGTCAGGAACCGGAAATTCTGATTTTGGACGAACCGACATCCTTTTTGGATATTCGTCACAAATTGGAGCTGCTGGCGATTCTCAAACGGCTTGTACTGGAAAAACAGATCGCTGTCATTATCTCCATGCACGAGCTGGATTTGGCACAAAAGCTGTCAGACCGCGTGGTGTGCGTCAGAGGAGACCGCATTGACAAATGCGGCACGCCGGATGAAATCTTTACGGACGCGTATATTGAGCAGCTGTATCAGGTCTCCTGTGGCAGCTATCACACAGTATACGGCTTTATGGAGCTGGAAAAACCGGTGGGAAAACCGGAGGTTTTCGTCATTGGCGGAGGCGGCAGCGGCATCCCGATTTATCGGCAGCTGCAGCGCAAAGGCATCCCGTTTGCAGCGGGAGTGCTGCATGAAAATGACATGGATTTGCCCGCGGCGCAAGCACTTGCCGCGCAGATTATTACCGAGCGAGCTTTTGAACCCATCGGTGAACAGGCGCTTGCACAGGCAAAGGCCTGCATGGAGACGTGCACACGTGTCATTTGCTGTCCGGAGCGGTTTGGAACCATGAATGCGGGCAATCAGCAGCTGAGGCAGCTGGCGCAGAAACAAGGAAAATTATTCAACCATAAGAGAGGATTATAACATGAAGGGAACATTGATTGGCGTTGGCGTTGGACCGGGAGATCCGGAACTGATGACACTCAAGGCGGTGCGCATGATTCGGGAAAATGAAGTCATTGCCGTGCCGGGAAAGCAACCGAAAGAAACCGTGGCATATCAGATTGCCGTGCAGGCCGCACCGGAGCTGGCGGACAAAACGCTGCTGCCGCTGTACATGCCGATGACCATGGACGCAGAGGAGCGCGAGAACAATTGGAAAATCGCCGCAGATACAGCGGAGCAACAGCTCGAACAGGGAAAGAATGTCGTATTCCTGACGCTGGGCGATCCGACTGTTTATTCTACGTTCAGCTATGTCAAGAAGCTGGTAGAAGAACACGGCTATCAGACGGCAACCGTCAGCGGCATCACGTCGTTTTGCGCGGCGGCGGCTCGCATGAATGTTTCGCTGTCCGAGTGGAATGAACCGCTGCACATTTTGCCGGCGCGTCATAATCTGGAGGATGATTTGAATTATTCCGGCAATTGCGTGCTGATGAAGTCGGGAAGAAAAATGGATCGCGTCAAGCAACAGCTCGCACAGAGCGGCCGAGATGTCGTTATGGTAGAAAACTGCGGTATGCCGGAGGAGAAGATTTATCACGGCGTGGAAGAAATTCCGGATGATGCAGGCTATTATTCGCTGATTATTGCGCGGGAGCCGAAGCATGATTGAAATAAAAAATCTTTCCAAGCAGTTTGAAGGCTTCCAAGCGGTGGAAAACCTGAGTCTGCGCATTGAGACGGGAGAGTTTTTTGCGCTGCTTGGCCCAAACGGTGCGGGAAAAACCACAACGATTAGCATGATCTCCACGCTGCTTTTGCCGAGCGGCGGGGAGATTTATATTGACGGCGAACGGCTGACCCGTCAGCGCAAGGACATCAAACGCAAAGTCAGCGTGGTCACACAGGAATACTCCATGCGGCAGGACATGAATATGGACGAAATCATGGAATATCAGGGCAGGCTGTATTTTATGAAGCGCAAGGATATCCGCGAAAAGACAGAACAGCTGCTCGCCTTTGCTGGTCTTACCAGCCACAGAAAAAAGACCATTCGCAAGCTGTCCGGCGGCATGCGGCGCAAGCTCATGGTGTGCCGCGCGCTGCTGACCGAGCCGGAGATTTTGCTGCTGGACGAGCCGACGGCAGGCATGGACGCGCTTTCTCGCAGACAGATGTGGAATTTGCTGCGCCAGCTCAATGAGAAGGGGCTGACGATTTTGCTCACCACACATTATATTGAGGAGGCACAGGCGCTGTGCGATCGTGTGGCGCTGATGGATGGCGGCAAGCTGGAGGATTTGGACACACCGGAAAATCTCATTTGCAAGCTGGGCGCGTATGCGGTCGATGAGATGCATCCGGACGGTGTGCACAGCAGCTATTTTACCGAGCGCAGTCAGGCAATTGCCTATTTGTCCGAGCTGACAGGCAATTGTACCTTGCGCGATACGACGTTGGAGGACGTCTTTGTGGAACAGGCGGGCAAGCATTTGACAAAGGGTATTTGAAGCTATGGGTATTGTAACGATTCTGTGGGAAAAATGGCGTGAATTCCTGCGGGACTTTTCCAAAATCACGCTCGCGGCGCTCATTGCTCCGCTCATGTATTTGATTGTCTTTGGCTGGGGCATTCGCACGACAATGAACGGCCAGCCGTATTTGTATTATTTGATACCGGGTGTTGTGTCGCTGACAACGATGAACGGCAGCTTTAGTGCGATTGCGCAAAATCTAAATGTCCAGCGCCTGTATGAAAAAGCGTTTGATCAGGTCATTATTTCTCCGACACCGCTGTGGCAGTTTATCGTCGGACAGGTTCTTGCCGGTGCGCTGCGCGGCCTGTACTCTGCGGGCATTATTCTGCTGCTGATTTTGCCGATTCATACCGGATTGGTGTTCAACTGGCAGTCTTTTGTTATTTTATTTTTGAATGGCGCCGTGTTTGCGGGGCTGAGCATTGTCGTGTCTTTTTTGGCGAAAAATCATGCGGATGTGCCGCGGTTTTCCAATTATATCATCATGCCGATGTCCTATTTGTGTAATACATTTTTCTCGACAGCAGCAATTCCGCATGGCGCGCGCGAGGTGATTACAGCTCTGCCGCTGTCGCAGACCAGCTCGATGATTCGTGCGATTGCAACCGGTGAAGCTGCAGATTTTCGCGGGATTCTCGTATTGCTGGCTTATTTGATTGTCTTTATCGTTGCCGGTTTATATTTTGTCTATAAGAAAGAAAATCTGTGAGGTGCAGCATCATGAAAAAACGAATCAGACAGGGAATTTTGGTGATACTCACGATGCTGCTGGCATCGTCCGTCTGTTTTGCGGCAGACAGCGAGGGCACGAAGCTGCCGGACAGCGCCGCCAATACACCGGCACAGCCTGCGTTTATTGAAATGGACGACGGAGATTATGCGATTCCGGTTTCGCTGGAAGGCGGCTCGGGCAAAGCGTCTGTGACTACACCGGCGGCACTCAAAGTGAAAGATGGTACAGCGGTCATGACGCTGGTTTGGGGCAGTGAAAATTATGACTATATGATTTCCGGCGGCGTCAAATACCAGCGCGTCAATGAGGAGGGCTATTCCACCTTTGAGATTCCGGTCACGAGCTTCACACAGCCGATGACCGTCATCGCGGACACAACCGCAATGAGCGTTCCGCATGAGGTTGAATATACGCTGACCCTGTCACCGGATGACATTATGGCAGGGAACCAGACGCCGCAGGCCGCTGCGCAGCGCGTGGTATATATGGCTGTGGGCATTATTTCTGTCTGCGCCGCCGTATCGCTTGTCAAAAAAAGACGACTTCGAAAATAATACGGAAAAACAAAAAGATAAACAAAAAATTTACATTTTTCATCCGCAGGGTTGCATTCACAATATGGTTGTGTTATATTGGTATTTGTGATTAAAAATTGATAAACTCTGGAGAGTCTCACAGAACGAGCGCCGAAGGTGTACGGTACAGCCATGTACCAATCTCTCAGGCAAAAGGACAGATGAAACTATGTATTCTCTTTAGAGGGTTGGTAGAAATATCAACTCTTTTTTGTTTGCATTTTTATGTGGTGCAGGGCAAAAAAAGCTGATATGCCAACCGCTTGATGCACGACGAAAGGAGAAATGAACGTGGAGCAGTTTACTCGATTTTTAGAAATGATTGACGGATGGGTGTGGGGTGTCCCGCTTATCGTCCTGATTTTGGCGGTTGGCATTTATTTGACCATTCGCCTGCGCGGTTTACAGATTCGAAAGCTTCCCAAAGCACTCAAATATATGGTGCACAATGAGGAAGGCGGCGAAGGAGAAGTTACTTCATTCGGTGCGTTGTGTACGGCTCTGTCCGCAACTATCGGTACCGGCAACATCGTCGGCGTAGCAACAGCTATCGTTGCAGGCGGCCCTGGCGCCCTGTTTTGGATGTGGATGGCAGCCCTGTTCGGCATGGCGACCAAGTTCGCCGAGGGCGTGCTGGCAATCAAGTATCGCGTGCTGGATGAGACAGGTCATGCACTGGGCGGCCCATTCTATTATATCGAAAACGGTATGGGCAAGCAGTGGAAATGGCTGGCAAAGCTGTTTGCATTCTTTGGTGTCGGCGTTGGTATTCTGGGCATCGGTACCATTACACAGGTAAATGGTATTGCCTCTGCGGTCAACAACTTCTTTGACAGCAACAATGCATGGACATTCCAGCTGTTCGGAAAAGATTATTCGTATACCGTATTGATTGCGGCAATTATTGTCACTGTGTGCGTTGCACTGGTTATCATCGGCGGTATTCAGCGCATTGCAAGCGTATCGCAGGTTATCGTACCGTTTATGGCATGTATTTATGTTGCATTCTGCGTGCTGCTGCTGATTATGAATGTGACAAAGATTCCGGCAGCCTTTGTTTTGATTATTCAGAGTGCATTTGGCATGCGTGCAGTGGCAGGCGGCGCGCTGGGCGCTATTATCCTTGCTATGCAGAAGGGCATTGCCCGCGGCATCTTCTCGAATGAGGCCGGCCTCGGCAGTGCGCCGATTGCGGCAGCTGCAGCACAGACCAACGAACCGGTTCGTCAGGGTTTGGTTTCGATGACCGGCACGTTTATCGACACGATTGTTATTTGTACCATGACCGGCTTTTCTATTGTACTGACCGGTGCATATACACAGGGCTTAGAAGGTGTCGCTGTCACTGCCTATGCCTTCCAGTCAGGTCTGCCGTTCAGTGCAAAGGTTTGCGAGGGCATTCTGATGCTGTGCTTGATCTTCTTTGCATTTACGACCATTCTCGGCTGGGATTATTACTCGGAGCGCTGCTTGGAGTATCTGACCGGCAAGCATGAGCTGACGATGAAGGTCTATCGCTGGCTGTACATTTTGGCTGTATTTATCGGCCCGTTCCTCACAGTATCCGCTGTATGGACGATTGCGGACATCTTCAATGCGCTGATGGCTCTGCCGAACCTGGTGGCAATTCTGGCATTGAGCGGTGTTGTCGTTGCCGAAACGCGCCATTATTTCAAGCGTCTGAGCGAAGGTTCCATTCGCGAATGATGTTGATACACACAAAGAGTCTCCCGCGGGAGACTCTTTTGCTGTTTGCGTGTTTTTACTCGTTGACTTTTGCTGCGGATTCTGGTATACTATTTAACGGTTATCGGATAATAGAAGATAACAGAGATATGCGCCCGTAGCTCAGCTGGATAGAGCGTTGGACTCCGACTCCAAAGGCCATGCGTTCGAATCGCACCGGGCGTACCAAAAACACCGCTGTTTCGTGAGAAACGGCGGTGTTTTTTTATCGTCGCCTGTATTGCGCTTGTTGTGTTTTGGTGATTCATCATAAATATGCGCTCGGATTTTCGGGAAAATTATGTACCGGTTCGGTTGCGGATTGCAAAGAGAAATTATATAATAGTAGATGTTCGCCGCAGAGGACACGATTCTACGGCCAATATATAGTATGATGCGTGTACTTATCATACTATATATTGACAGTGGAAGCCCGTGGGCTTATAATAGATAGGCGGCAAATCATTTGCCGCGTATGGAGGGATTTACGATGAAAGTTATCAAAAGAAATGGTGAAGAAGTCCCATTTGATTTATCGAAGATCGTCAATGCCGTAAAGGCTGCCAATCTTGAGGTTGAGCCGATTCATAGATTGAATGAGTACCAGATTCAGGCGGTAGCAGATACCGTAGAAAAGAAGCTGGAATCGCTGCCGCATATCACACATGTCGAAGATGTGCAGGATATGGTAGAAATCGGCATCATGGAGATGCGCGGCTATGAGGTGGCACAGAAGTATGTGCGCTATCGGTATAAGCGGGAACTGGCTCGTAAATCGAACACGACAGATAATGAAATTCTGGCTTTGATTGATCATCTCAATGAGAACGTCAAGCAGGAAAATTCCAACAAAAATCCGGTTATCAACTCGACCCAGCGCGACTATATGGCGGGTGAGGTGAGCAAGGACTTGACCATGCGTGTCCTGCTGCCGGAGGATATTGTCAAGGCACATGAAGAGGGCATCATTCATTTCCATGATTCCGACTATTTTGCGCAGAAGGAACACAACTGTGACCTCATCAATCTGGAGGATATGCTGCAAAACGGCACGGTCATCAGTGAAACCATGATTGAAAAGCCGCACAGCTTCTTTACCGCCTGCAATGTCACGACGCAGATTGTCGCGCAGGTTGCAAGCAATCAGTACGGCGGTCAGACGTTTACGCTGTCGCACTTGGCTCCGTTTGTAGACATCAGCCGCAAAAAGATTCGCAAGCAGGTTATTGAAGAGCGCACGGCATGCGGCGACTCGCTGGATGACCGCATTGTCAATAAAGTGGTAGAAAGCCGCCTGAGAAGCGAAGTAAAGAGCGGCATTCAGACCATTCAGTACCAGCTCATTACCCTGATGACCTGTAATGGTCAGGCACCGTTTGTCACAATGTTTATGTATCTGGACGAAGTGCCGGAGGGACAGGAGCGCGATGACCTCGCGATGATTATCGAAGAGGTACTGCGTCAGCGCATGCAGGGCGTCAAGAATGAAAAGGGCATCTGGATTACGCCGGCATTCCCGAAGCTGATTTATGTGCTGGATGAAGACAATATCACCAAGGATTCCAAGTATTGGTATCTGACGGAGCTGTCCGCAGAGTGTACGGCAAAACGCATGGTGCCGGATTATATTTCCGCAAAGGTCATGCGTTCGCTCAAGCAGGGTGATGTGTATCCGTGCATGGGCTGCCGCTCGTTCCTGACGGTAGAGGACAGCCAGCGCAAACCGGATGGCTCTCACAAGTATTACGGCAGATTTAATCAGGGCGTTGTCACCATCAACTTGGTTGACGTTGCCTGTTCGTCTCACGGCGATATGGATGCGTTCTGGAAGATCTATGAAGAACGGCTGGATTTATGTCATCGTGCACTGCGCTGCCGTCATGAGCGTCTGCTCGGCACGATTTCTGACGTTGCGCCGATTCTGTGGCAGAACGGTGCGCTAGCACGCCTGAAGAAGGGCGAGACCATTGACAAGCTGCTGTTTGGCGGGTATTCGACGATTTCGCTGGGCTATGCCGGTCTGTGTGAGATGTGCGTGCGCATGATTGGCAAGACGCATACCTCGCCGGAGGGCAGAGAATTTTCGCTGCAAGTCATGCAGAAGCTCAATGACAAGTGCAAGGAATGGTCGGAAGCGGAAAACATCAGCTATTCCGTATACGGCACGCCGATGGAATCCACGACATATAAGTTCGCCAAGTGCCTGCAAAAGCGCTTTGGCATCATTCCGGGCGTCACAGACAGAAATTACATCACAAACAGCTATCACGTGCATGTTGCCGAGCACATTGATGCATTCCATAAGCTGAAGTTTGAGTCGGAATTCCAGAAGCTGTCTCCGGGCGGTGCAATCAGTTATGTAGAAGTTCCGAATTTGCAGAATAATACCGATGCAGTGCTCGCTGTCATGCGCTTTATCTATGATAATATCATGTATGCGGAGCTGAACACCAAGAGCGATTACTGTGAAAAGTGCGGCTATGACGGTGAAATTCAGATTATCACCGATGCCGAGGGCAAGCTGGTATGGGAGTGCCCGAACTGCGGCAACCGCGATCAGAATAAGCTGTTTGTTGCCCGCAGAACCTGCGGTTACATCGGTACACAGTTTTGGAATCAGGGCAGAACGCAGGAAATCAAAGACCGCGTGCTGCATCTGTAAGCGTGGGAGCTGCCAATGAATTATGCGACGATAAAATTCTATGATGTGGCGAATGGCACAGGTGTGCGCGTCAGCTTGTTTGTCTCCGGCTGCCGCCATCACTGCAAGGGCTGCTTTAATGCGGAAACATGGGACTTTTCCTATGGCGAACCGTACACGCAGGAAACAGAGGACAGCATCATAGACAGCTTAAAACCAGATTATATCACGGGCTTGTCTCTGCTCGGCGGAGAGCCGTTTGAGCCGGAGAATCAGCCCGCCCTGACGGCGCTGCTGCGGCGGGTTAAGACGCAACTGCCGGAAAAGACGGTTTGGTGCTATACCGGCTATACCTATGACACGGATTTGGCAGAGGGCGGCTCTGTGTTTACAGACGTCACGCGCGAGATGCTCTCGTATATTGACATTCTTGTAGATGGCGAATTTATTGAAGAACAACGAGATTTGACGCTGCGGTTCCGCGGCAGTCGAAATCAGCGCATTCTCACGCTGGAAAACGGAATTTGTACACAGATTGAAAGCTGTGAATAAACGAAAGATGGCAGACATGGCACAAGTCATGGCTGCCATCTTTTTTGCTGTGGATTGGGCACTGCCAGCTGCTTGACAGAATGGCAGCTGTGTGTTATTATCGACATATGACGAAAACGAGGTGATGGGATGGCGCGACCCAAGCGAAAACGAATGGTATGTTGGGAGCCGGACTATATTCATTTTCAGCCGGACGGTATCTCTCCATCGGAGCAAATCATACTGTCCGTCGACGAATACGAAGTGATTCGTCTGGTGGATTTTGAGAAGAAAACACATGAGGAAACGGCACGGCAGATGCAAATTTCCCGCACCACGGTAACGGAAATCTATGAATCGGCGCGGTTTAAGCTGGCAGATTGTATCGTCAACGGCAAGCAATTGCGCATTGCGGGCGGGCCGTATCAGTTGTGTCAGAAAAATGGCTGCTGCCGGAGAGGCTCGTGCAGAGCACAGCAGCAAACACAGGCAGTACTGCCTCAGAAAGGGAGACAAACAATGAGAATCGCAGTAACGTATGAAAACGGACAGATTTTCCAGCACTTTGGACACACGGAAGCATTTAAGATTTACGATGTAGAGAACGGCGCGGTGCAGAACGCGGCTGTTGTTCCGACCAACGGCAGCGGTCACGGTGCACTGGCAGGTTTCCTGTCGGAAAACGGTGTTGACACGCTGATTTGCGGCGGCATCGGCGGCGGTGCACAGATGGCGCTGGCAACGGCAGGAATCCAGCTGTATGGCGGTGTGGCAGGCGATGCAGATGAAGCCGTACAGGCGCTTCTGGCGGGCACACTGGGTTACAATCCGAACGTGCGCTGTTCGCATCACGATCACGAGCACGGCGAAGGCCATACATGCGGACAGCATGGCTGCGGCAATCACGGCTGTCACTAAATACGAAAACAATCCCCTGCATGCTGTGCAGGGGATTGCTTATTAACGGAGTACGCACTTTCCGCAAGGCTCTAACCCGCGAGACTGTGCCTCTGCCAAACTGCAGGGATAATAGGTGCCTTTGCCGCAAGGATTGGCGTAGTGATATTTTTTGCCTGTTTTGGTGATATAAACCGTTCGGCTGTTTTCTTTTGAGGAAGCAGTATCCGAACTGTTGCTGGTTTCCGATTGTTCAGCGGCAGCTTGTTCGGCAGCAGCGGCTTTCGCTTGCTCAATGGCATCAATAGATTTTCTGATCTGTTCTATGTTGGACTTGGAGTGGTCGCTGTCAGCGGTATCTGTCCCGCGGTAGACATATTTGACAAGCTGCTCTGCGTCCTGACCAAGATTACAGTAATCTTCTTTCTCGGGATTGCCCACATATTTGTACTCCAATAACCAACCATAGTACATCATCTGCTCCATCGTGGCATTGTCCTTGAAACAGTCGGTGTAATTGGATTTTATGTATTCATACGCAGCGGAAATATCATTTTCAGTCGCAGCATTCGCGGCATCCCGCGCTTGGCGGGTGATGGATGCAACCTGAGAAAATGAGTTGGGCACCGCTTGTGTTTCCGAAGGGATGGTTTCCGGAGATGGCGCGGAATTTGTGCACGCAGACAGCGCGAAAACAAGAAATATCCCTGCAAGCATACCGCATAGTTGCTTTCTCATAAAAATCCCCCCCGTTTGCACATCAAACATGTTGTATCTACTCGTATGGTATCACGGTTGTTTGCGCCTGTCAATTTGAGACAGAAAAAACCCGCCCTTTCCAACGAAAAGGCGGGTTTTATGGTCCGAGTGACAGGACTTGAACCTGCGGCTTCTTGACCCCCAGTCAAGCGCGCTACCAGCTGCGCTACACCCGGAAACAACTTAGCTTATCTATCATAGCACACAGTTTCCGAAAATGCAAGAAAAATTCTTCGACAGAGGGGAACAAGCGCGATTTAGTGTGTTTCGTCCCAATACTCCGGCGTGACATCGCGGCCGAGATTTTGCAGCATCTCACGGTCGCTGCGGATGGTTGCGCACGCAACGGTGGTCAGCATGTTGCCGGTAATCGTCGCAGACGCGCCGGACTGGAAGGCGGTTTCGCCGTCATTGGTGAGCAGGGCGCGGCCGGCACCGAGGCGAATGTTTGCCGTCGGATTGATATAGCGGAAGAAAGCGACTGTGCGCAGAATGTCCTGCTCGGTCAGGCGCGGCAGATGCTCCAGCGGCGTGCCGGCAATCGGCATCAGCGCATTGAGCGGAATCGAATCAATGCCCAACTCTGCCAGACTGACAGCCATGTCCAAGCGATCCTCCCACGTTTCTCCCATGCCGATGATGCCGCCGGAGCAAGCGCACATGCCCTCGGCTTTGACCTTTTTCAAGGTTTCCACTTTCATGTCATAGGTGTGTGTGGTGCAGATGTTTGGAAAGTTCCGGCGGGAGGTCTCGATATTGTGGTGATAGCTCGTCACACCTGCTTCGTGCAGACGGTGCAGCTGCTCCGCGGAGAGAAAGCCCATAGACGCGCACAGGTCAATTTTGCACTGCTTGTGCATGGTCTCATACGCATGAATCGCTTTGTCAAATTCTTCGCCGGTCAGCGAACGGCCGGAAGTGACGATGGAAAAGCGGTCAACGCCCTCGCGCTCGTTCATCTGACAGGCCTCGATAATTTCCTGTTCCGGCAGAAAATCATAGACTTCGCACTGGGTGTGATGATGCGCCGACTGCGCACAGTATTTGCAGTCCTCCGGACAGCGGCCGCTTCTGCCGTTGACAATCGAACAGAGATCTACTTTGTCTCCGACGAAATGCGCACGAATTTGGTCTGCGCCTTTGCATAATGCATCCAGATCGCAGGTGAGGAAGAAAGAAAGGTCGTCCTCCCGTGTGATTCGTCTGCCGTTGATAATTTCCTGTGCCAGTGTCAATGCGTCCATATCTTTCGCTCCTATGTTCGTAACCTGTTTTTATCCTACTAGTTTCCTATTATACGAGGGATGCGATTGAATGTCAACCAAATTCACAATACGGTTTACAACAACTGCTCGTGATGCAGCACCTGCTCGGTGATTTTCTTTCCGGTCGGTGTGGCGGCGAGACCGCCCAAGCCGGTTTCCCGCAGGCTTGCCGGAAGCGTATCGCCGACTTCTCCCATGGTGTCAATGACTTCGTCTGCCGGAATATGAGACGTGATGCCGGCGAGCGCCATATTGGCGGCGCTGACTGCGTTGACCGCACCGACCACATTGCGCTTGACGCACGGAATTTCTACGAGTCCGGCAACCGGATCGCAAATCAAGCCGAGCAAATTGCCAAGAGACATCGCAAACGCATGGGCGCATTGTTCTGCGGTTCCGCCTAAAATATGCGTCAGTGCGGCAGCTGCCATGGCACTGGCAGTGCCGATTTCCGCCTGACAGCCGCCTTCCGCTCCGGCGACATTGGCGCGTATCGCCGTGACCTGTCCGAAGCCTGCGGCGATGTACAGCGCCTGTAAGATCACCTCCGTGTCGAGCTGTTTTTCTTCCGTCAGCGGAAGCAGAACGGCTGGGAGCACGCCGCAGCTTCCGGCGGTCGGTGCTGCGACAATGCGTTTCATGCAGGCGTTGCACTCCGCGACCTTGAGGGCTTCTTCTATGACGCGGAGAAGATACGTGCCGCCGATGAGCGCGCCCGCCTGTGCCGCCAGACGCAGCTTTTCCGCATCACCGCCGATAAATCCGCTGTTGGAGCGGTCAGATGCGCAATATTGCTTGCTCGATTGCTGCATCGCCTCCCAAAGCGTTTGAATCTGCCGATGCGATGCTTCTTCGGTATAATTGTTTTCCTGACAATCATCCTCGCAGATTATGGTGTACAGCGGCTTGTCAGCCGATTTTGCAGCTTCCAGCATGGAAGCGATACTGGAAAAGCTCATGACGGGTCCTCCTGATTGAAAATTGTAATTTTTTGAATGCCGTCAATGTGAGACAGCCATTGTTCAATATCTGTCGGAATCAGCTGGTCGCACTCCAAAATCATCACAGCGTAGCCGCCCTGTGCATTGCGGAACAGCTGCATGGTCGCAATGTTCACATGCCGCTGCATGAGGGCGGACGTGACGGCGGCGACGTGTCCCGGCGTATCTTGGTTGTGCACGATGAGTGTGTTGTGCTCGCCGGAAAAATTTGCTTCGATGCCGTCAATGGAGCTGACGCGGATGCGTCCGCCGCCAATGCTCTCGGCAACGACATCCAGCGTGCGGCCGCTGGCTCCTGTCAGCTGCAAACGGGCGGTGTTGGGATGTGCGTTGCGTATCTGCACGGTGGAGAAGGTGAACGACAGCCCTTCCTGTTCGGCGAGGGCATAGCTGTTTGGAATGCGCAGGTCATCCGGCTGCATACCGAGCAGACCGGCAATGAGCGCGCAGTCGGTGCCGTGTCCGTGTCCTGTGAGTGCAAAACTGCCGTGCAGAGAAATATCTGCGTGTACGGGAGCTTCACCGAGCAGCTTGCGGGCGGTCAATCCGATGCGCACGGCACCGGCGGTGTGACTGCTGGAAGGCCCTACCATAATGGGCCCCAGAATATCAAACAAACGCATGAAAATCCTCCTTAACGTGCATGAATTATACCACTTTTGGCGCATTTTGGACGAAAAACGCGCGGCAAAATATGTTATTAGACATTATAGCGCCGGACAACCCAAAAAGCAATGTATCTCGGCAATGTTCTAGGAAATATCCCTGCGGCGGTTTGCAATCATCCATGCGCCGATGAACGAGACGAACGGAACCGTCAAAATCACACCCATGCTGGCGGAAATGCCCTGCATGATTTCAATTGCCATGTCGAACAGATTGATGAGCTGTAAATATTCATAATCATACGCATAAAACATGACAATGGTATTGATGGAGCCGCCGACAAAGGCGAGAATCAGCGTGTTGGACATGGTGCCCATCATGTCGCGTCCGACTGTTATGCCGGAGCGGAACAGCTGGCGGGCGGTCATGGTTGGGTTTTGGTCATATAATTCCTGCAGGGTGGAGGAAATCGACATGCTGACATCCATCACAGCGCCGAGCGCCGCAATCAAAATGCCGGCAAATAACAGTTCACCGACTTGGATGCCGGTTTCTTCCTGTACATAAATGAGATTTTCGATATCGGAGACATTGTATCCGGTGACATGGGTGACTTTGCCGAAAATCCACGCGAGAACGCCGGCGGCGAGCACGCCGAGAACGGTGCCGATGACCGCGACAGTTGCCTTTGCCGTGAAGCCGCCGACCAGATACATCGTGACTAGCGTTGTCAAAATTACCACGACGATAGCAGCCAAGATGGGAGACCAGCCGCGGTACAGCGCGGGCAAAAAGAACCAAATGATGCTGACAAAGGTAAACAGCAGACCGATGACGGCGTACAGACCGCGCTTGCCGCCGATGATTAAAATGGAGAGCAGAAACAGCCCGACGATGGCGTACAGCGCCGGTGCGCGGTTGTAGCCATAGACAGAGGTTACCAATTCGCCGCCCGATTCGCTGACGATGGCGATGACCTTCATGCCGACGGTGCAGTGGACACCGTACAGATAGGCGGAGGAGCTGGTCGCCTGCACCGTTTCACCCGCGTGCTCTCCGGTCAATAGTTTGAGCTGTACCGTTTGATCTCCGATGTAAATATCACCGGCCTGTTCGTGGTCCTGTACAATGGAAACAACTTGTGCTTTGACAAAGCTGCGGCCGCCGTTTTCCATCAGGGGAACGCGATGGACTTGTGAGATTGTGTAAAAACAAACGGCGATCACCGCGGCGAACAGTACCAGCAGCAGCAGCCGTTTGCGAAATCCGGATTGTATGTTCATGTTTGGTTTCTCCATAAAAAGATGCCGGAGAAGCGAGATTCTCCGGCGGTATTGGTTGGGTGTCGGTTACTTGAAAAAGTTGTACAGCATTTGAGCGATCTGTGCGCGGGTGGAAGAATCCTGCGGGGAGAGCGTGACGGTGCTGCCGCTCTTGACGCCTTCGATTAAGCCGCTGCCCACTGCCCACTGCATGGAATCCTTCGCCCAGGCAGATACCGAAGCGGCGTCCGGATATTTGCTGAGGTCTGCGGAAGCGGACGTGTCTTTTCCGGTTTTCTGCATGTAGCGCTGCAAAATAGCGGCTGTCTGCTCGCGGGTAACTGCGCTTTCCGGAGAGAAGGTGTGCTTGCCGGTACCATAGACAATGCCGTTCTGGGAAGCCCAAGTAACAGCGTTCTGATACCATGCGCTGCCGACATCGCGGAAGGAGGAAGTGCCGGACACTTCCGGCTTGCCTGCCATGTTGTACAGTACCTGTACGAGCATTGCGCGGGACATCGGAACATTCGGTGCAAATGTCGTCTCGCTCATGCCGGAGAACAGCTTGTTCTGGTACGCATAGTTGACTGCGCTGTAGAACCAGTCGTTCCGGTTGACATCGGTAAACGGCAGCGTGCTCTCATCGGTCTTTTTAATCGTGAACGAGTCGTCAATGGCCTCGCCGTTGTCCGTGCGGTAGGTGTTGATGGTCAAAGAATCGTCGGTCATATTCACGATGGAATAGGTCGGCACATCTTCCTGCCAGCGCTTGGCAATATAGGACTGCATGCGCGGCACCAAGTCATAATATTTACTGCCGGAGGAGGAGTTCGCGGTCATGTATAGAATGCCGTCTGGATTGACAGCAGTATTGCCGTCGGTCTTTTGTACAGCGTCCGTGTCCATGACGGCGTGCAGGTAGTTCAGATACGTGCGCTGTGCGTCATCGGTTGCGTTGGGAAGAATGTTTTCCGGTGCGACATAGCGGGTTTCCGGATTTTCGCCGGCATCCGAGTCGATTTTCAGCATGGACTTAAAGTCATCGTTGGAATATTCCGTAGTCTTTTTGCCGCCCTTGAGGATTTGCGAGCGGGAGTACGCATGGTCATGACCGGTCATGACGGCGTCGATGTCGTATTCTTCAAAATACGGAACCAGCTGATAGCGCAGGTTGGTGATTTCCGGCTCGTTGGAGTGCTCTGCGGAGCCGTAAATATCCTGATGCAGGGTGACAATGCGCCATTTTGCGTCCGGACACGCCTGAATTGCCTGTTCGATGAACTGTTTGTGCTCTGCCGTGTTGGTGTTCTGCGTGTTGAGCATCAAGAACAGGGCGTTGCCGTAGGTGAAGTAGTAGTCACCGCCTACAACACCGTTGGAACCCAGCTCACTGGCATTGGCTGTGTTGAAATGATAGGTGTAATTGGCGTTGTCCGCATCGTGGTTGCCGACTGTGGTTGCAACCGGAAGCGAATCCAGTGCGTCCGGAGAGAGATAACCGGTGTATTCAATCTCACTCTTGGTGGCGTCCTTGTTTGGAGCCTTTTTCTTCGTGGTCTGAATCTGGTCACCGGCAGAGAGGACAAAGCTCGCATTCTGGTCGCGCTTGATGGCCTCGTTCAGCGTGGTGCTCCAGTTGAAGGAGTCGTTACAGACAGCGGCGGACTGTGCAGCATAAAATTCCGGTGTGTCCTGTCCCTTTGCGGAATTGGAAGAACCAATCTGCGGGTCACCGACATAAATGAAGGAGAAACCATCGCTGCTGTCCTGTACCTTGAACGGAATTGCCGCCTGATTGCCGATCTGGTAGTAGTACTTGCCCGGCTTGAGGTTGGAAGCGGTAGCCTTGCAGGAATAATACTGCGTGTTCTCGCTGTCCTTGACGGCAGCCTGACCGGTGATTGTCTGCTCCTGCACAAGCTGGGTCATTGCTGCATCCGTTGCAACGCGGAAGGAAGCCGTCGGGGTTTTGGAATACCATGCGAAGTTCATCTGGGTGTCATCGGAACCGGGGGAGAGAGATACCTGTGTCCAATCGTTTTTCATGGTCTCCCAGCGCTCCTGCCATGCAGCATAGGCGCCGTTCGCCGCAGCCGGTGTTGCAGATGCATCGGTGTATCCGTCCGGTGCTGCCGCAGCAAACGCAGGAAGGGCACTGCCCGCTGCCAGAACGCCTGTCAGAACAAGCGCTGCAATTTGCTTGTTAACCTTCATTTCTTTTCACTCCTGTTCATTTTATATGATCTTGAAACTGTTCAAGCGGAGTATACCACCGGATTTTGGGCGATTCAATGCAATTTACAAACATTTGAACAACATTATACAGGCGGAATACGCGGCGGCGCGTGAATGTAAATTTTTTTATAAATAAAAAAAAGGAAACCCGATACGAATATCGGATTCCCTGTGTGCGTGAACCGGCGTTTGTCGGTTAGTGTTTTTCTTTGAAAAATTCCCGGACAAGCCGAATGATTACGCCGTTCAGACCGAGCAGACCAATCAAGTTCGGAATTGCCATCAGACCGTTGAGTGTGTCCGCAATGCTCCATACCAGCGTCAGGCTGCTGACAGCGCCGACAAATGCCAGCAAAACAAAGATTGCGCGATAGCCCTTGGTCAGTTTTTCCGTATAGCTCTTGCCCTTGAACAAGTACTCAATTGACTTTTCGCCGTAATACGACCAGCCGAGAATGGTAGAGATGGCAAACAGCACGGTTGCCAGCGTGACGCCAAACGTACCGAACGGGCCGATTGCCTTGCCGAATGCGGCAATGGTCAGGTCGGCGCCCTGCATGCCATTGTTGTACAGGCCGGAAGAAACGATAACCAGAGAAGTCAGCGTGCAAATGACCAATGTATCGAAAAATACCTCAAATGCTCCCCAGAAGCCCTGCTTGACCGGACTATCCGTGACAGCGGCGGCATGCGCGATCGGTGCGCTGCCAAGACCGGCCTCGTTGGAGAATACGCCGCGGGCAACGCCGAAGCGAATCGCCATCAGGACGGTGTAACCGGCAACGCCGCCGGCAATGGACTGCGGATGAAACGCGCCCTCAAAGATGACGGCAAATGCGTGCGGAATCTCCGGTGCATTGGCAATCAGCGCCAAAATAGCGAAGATGGCGTATGCACATCCCATAATCGGAACCAGTGTGGAGGTGACCTTCGCAATGCTCTGGATGCCGCCGAGCAGCACAATCGCCGCAATGACGACAATCACCGCACCGGTCAGATACGGATTGATGCCCAATGTCGACTGCAAAGCAGTGGAAATGGCGTTGGACTGCGTCATGTTGCCGATGCCGAACGATGCAAAGGCAGCGAAAATGGCGAACAGAACAGCCAGCCACTTGAGATGCAGACCTTTTTCTAGATAATACATCGGGCCGCCGACGTTTTCACCGCGTTGATTTTTTTCGCGGAAATGCACAGAAAGAACGACCTCAGAAAATTTGGTCATCATACCGAAAACGGCACTGATCCACATCCAAAAGACCGCGCCCGGACCGCCGAGAGCGATTGCCGTGGCAACACCGGTGATGTTGCCCGTGCCGACCGTGGATGCCAGTGCGGTCATTACAGCCTGAAACGGCGATACACCGAACTCGTTCTTTTTGTGCGCCTCCGGCGTGTGCAGAATGCCGACCGTGTTTTTAAAAATGGTACCGAAGTGGCGAAACTGCATAAAACCGGAACGGACTGTCAGAAAAATACCGGTGCCGACCAAGAGAGCCAGCATGTACGGTCCCCAGACAATGCCGTTGACAAATGAATTGATTGAAACAATAATTGACACAATGTGCCTCCCCTCACAAAGAAAAATAAATTGGAACGCATATAAGCGTTAAAAATTATAACACGATTTGACAGAGGGGTCAAACAAAATGCAAACATCTTGTTGCAATGGGAAAAACTTTTTCGTATAATCAAGGTATCAAATGCTATAGGAGGCAAATACAATGAAATTCAATGCAGGATTTATTTATGTAGCGCCGAATTGCGACCCGAAGCAGCAGAACGCTGTGATTCCGGGCGAATCCATTGATTTGTACGTGTATGGCTGCTCTACATACAGTCAAGCGGAAGTCGTTGCGAAGAGCTTGGTAGAAGAAAAGGGATGCACTGCCATTGAGCTTTGCGCAGGCTTTGGCAACGACGGCATTGCGCGTATTCAGAAGGTTGTCGGTCCGGATGTTGCAGTCGGAGCGGTGAAGTTTGATCTCCATCCGGCATTTGGCTTCAAGAGCGGCGATACCGTTTTTGGAAAGTAAACAGCAGAATACAAACGGCTCTCTCGTCAGCGTGTGCTGGCGGGAGAGCCGTTTTTTTGTTATAACCGTATCATTTACGCTGTACGCGGGGAGGCGGACTCGCTCCAATCGCGCTTCCATTTTCCGGAGAAATAATAGATAGAAACGCACAGAGCGGTTGTCACCCAAGTTGCAGGGAAGATGAGTGCCACATCATATACGGTATCGAATATCTGCATGGCAATGTACAGGAACAGCAGGCGAATGGCGAACATGTTGAGCAGCGTGATGCACATAATTGCAGCCGCTTTTCCTGCGCCGCGGATGGCGCCGGCAAAGATTTCGACAAATACATAGATAAAGTACAGGGGGAACAGGCGCACGACAATTTTGCTGCTCAAATCAATGACAGCTGCATCGCTGGAAAACAGACGCATGACAACATGCGCACCCGCTGTGAGTGATAGGGTAATGCACACGGTGATGAGAATGCCCATGATTAAGCCGACTTTCGTGCCTTTTTCTGCGCGCCGAAGCTGTCCGCAGCCGAGATTCTGTCCGACAAACGTGGTCACAGCCTGACCGACTGCCCACATCGGGAAATAAACCAGACCTTCCAGCTTACCGTAAGAGGTATAGGCAGCCATGCTGGTGACGCCCATGGTGTTGATTTGCGATTGGAGCAAAACCAAGGACAGAGACACAACGGTTGTCTGAACGCCGACCGGCACACCGATTACAAAAATCTGTTTGAGTGTGTGCGGTTCGATGCGGATTTCGCGGAGACACAGACGATACTCCTTCTGCAAATGACACAAACGGCGAATGGTCAGGACAGCGGCAACGGTCTGGGATAAAAACGTTGCCATTGCCGCACCGGCGACGCCAAAATGAAAGATGTAAATAAATAAGGTATTGCCCAAGATATTGGCAAAGCCGCCGAGCAGCTGATATATCATCGGGCGGCGGGAATCACCCAGCGCACGCAAAATGCCGGAGCTGAAGTTGAAGCCGACGATGGAAAACATGCTGAGAAAATAAATGCGCGCATACATGACGGCAAGATTTAAAATCTCGTCCGGCGTATTCATCAGACGGAGAATGGCCGGCGCAAATATCCAGCCGATGAACAGCAGCACGGCAGAGCCGATGACGGAGAACCCCATGGCTGTGTGCAGGATTTTTTTCAGCCGCGGGAAGTCTTTGCCGCCGTATGCCTGCGAAACCAGAACGCCGATGCCGACGCCCATGCCGGTAAAAAAGCCGACAAAGCAGTTAATCGGCCAAGAACAGGTTCCGACCGCCGCAGAGGCATCCTGTCCGAGCAGATTGCCGACGAACATGAGGTCGACGGTGTTGTACATTTGTTGAATGATACTGGTGCCCAACAGCGGCAGCGCAAACAACAGCATGGCACGGGTGATGGAGCCCTGCGTCAAATCAACGGATTTATTTTTCATAAAAAACAGTCCCCCTTTTGGTGTATGCGGCAGAATAAAATTTCGGTGACTGAGAGTCAATCAGTTCTGTGTAAGTATTGTAAAATAGATTGCGAGGCAAGTCAAGAGGATACGCAGTGAGTTGACGCAAATATTTAATTGGCGGTATAAAAAGATGTCAACGCCGCATATCAGCAGGGGACGTTTTTTTAAGAAAACGAATTCTTGCGAAAAATGTGGGAAAAAATCACATAAAATGCGCATAAAAAGTAACAAAACGGCCAATTTTTCCCGCAAATTTTCTCGAATTCAAAAAAAATCATGATTTTTTTTCGAAATTGGAAAAAAACACTTGCACTATGCGGAAAGAATGGCTATAATAACAAACATACAAAACATATATATCCCATTAGACAAATAGGATATATAGAATATAGGAGGCGATAAATCATGAAACTGATTTATTCACACCGCTGCAAGAGCTTGTACAAACGAATGTGTTGCTGTTGACAGCGAAGCAAGAGACAAAACACATTCGATTTGATACAAAGGAGAAGAACCATGAATTATAAGAAAAGAATTTCTGCCATTCTTCTGGCATCGGCTCTGAGCGTTGGCCTTCTGGCAGGCTGCGGCGGAAACAGCGACAGCGGTTCCGCTTCCGGTGATTCCGTAGAGATTACAAACGTTTCGTACGACCCGACCCGCGAGCTGTACCAGCAGTACAACAAAGCATTCGAACAGCATTGGAAGCAAAAGACGGGTCAGAGCGTTGACATTATTCAGTCGCACGGCGGCTCCGGCAAACAGGCGTTGGAGGTTGCCAACGGTCTGGAAGCCGATGTCGTCACGCTGGCATTGGAAGGCGATGTGGACGCGGTGAAAAATGCGGGTCTTATTGAGGACGGCTACACCTCCGAATTTGACAACGACAGCGCACCGTACACCTCGACCATTGTGTTCCTTGTTCGCAAGGGCAATCCGAAAAATATTCACGACTGGAACGATTTGCTCCGCGACGACGTCGGTGTTATCACGCCGAATCCAAAGACCTCCGGCGGTGCACGGTGGAACTACCTCGCCGCTTGGTACTATTTTGAAAAGCAGGGACAGACCGAGAAACAAATTGAGCAGAGCATCAAAAAGCTGTATCAGAATGTACTGGTTCTGGACTCCGGCGCGCGCGGCGCAACAACTTCTTTTGTTGAGAACCAGCAGGGCGATGTTCTGATTGCTTGGGAGAACGAAGCATTCCTCTCGCTGGAGGAATATCCGGATGATTACGAAGTTGTCATTCCATCTGCGTCCATTTTGTGCCAGCCAACGGTTGCCGTTGTCGACGAAGTGGTCGATGACCGCGGAACGCGCGATGTGGCAACCGAGTATCTCAACTATCTGTATTCGGATGAGGCACAGCGCATTGAGGCAAAAAATTTCTATCGCCCGTCCAATCAGGATATTTTGAAAGAATATACCTCGCAGAACGGCAGCAATACGATTACACAAATTCCGGAGGATGGCAAGTGGATTGTCACCAACAATCTGGATTTAACCAACATCAGCCATTTCGGCGGCTGGACAAAGGCGGCGGAAAAGCATTTCGCAGACGGAGCCATCTTTGACCAGACCTATGAAAAATAAGAAGCAAGAGGGATTTTGATTATGAAGCAAAGAAGAAAAAAATTGCGGGTCATTCCGGGGTTCGGATTGTCGCTCGGCATCACAGTGGCGATCCTCAGTTTCATCGTCATCATCCCGCTGTGTTCCCTCGTTGTGTTTTCCGCACACCTCTCTCCCACTGAGTTTATTCAGACCGTGACCAGTCCCCGTGTGCTGGCGAGCTATAAAGTCAGCTTTTTGACGGCACTCACAGCGTCGCTGATTAACGCAGTGATGGGACTCATCGTTGCATGGGTGCTGGTGCGGTATGAATTTCCGGGAAAACGCATACTAGACGGCATGATTGAGGTGCCGTTTGCCCTTCCGACAGCGGTTGCGGGCATTGCGCTGACGCACATGACCGTAGATACCAGCGTCATCGGCGGATTTTTCCACCACACATTTGGCATAGACATCGCCTACACCCGCACGGGCATCACACTAGCACTGGTATTCATCGGCATTCCGTTCGTTGTGCGCTCGGTGCAGCCGGTGCTGGAAAAGCTGGACGGGCAATTTGAAGAGGCGGCGAGCATTTTGGGCGCAACGCGCGGATACACATTCCGCCATGTCATCTTTCCGGAAATTCTTCCGGCGCTGATTGCAGGCTTTACGATGGCATTCGCCCGCAGCCTCGGCGAGTACGGCAGCGTTGTCTTTATCGCAGGCAACACCCCGTATGAGACAGAGATTACCCCGCTGCTTATCATGTCGAAATTACAGGAATTTGACTATGCAAGTGCAACGTCTATCGCGCTGGTTATGCTGGCGGCAGCATTCCTGATTCTGTTTATCAATGCGGTTTTGCAAAGCCGTTCGTCTAAAATTATCAGCGGTATCGAGTAAGGAGGAAACAAGCTGTGAAAAAACAATCATCCGGAGCTGTCAAATGGCTTCTGATCGCAGTGAGTGTCCTGTTTCTCGCCGTGATGCTGGTATTGCCGCTGGTTTACGTCTTGGTAACTGCATTCCGGCAGGGCATTCAGCCATTCTTGGCGGCGGTTACGGATAAATATGCACTGAAATCCGTTCAGCTTACCATTGAAGCGACGCTGTTCGCGGTCGTGCTCAACACGATTTTCGGATTATTCGCGGCGTGGAGCATTACAAAGTTTCAGTTTCGCGGAAAGAAAGTCATTTCTACGCTGATTGATCTTCCGCTCACCGTGTCTCCGATTATTGCCGGTTTGATTTTCGTGCTGACCTATGGCAGACAGAGCGATTTGTATCCGCTTCTCAAGAGCTTGGACATCAGAATCATTTATGCGGTTCCGGGCATTATCATGGCAACGGTATTCGTCACGTTTCCGTTTATCTCACGCGAGATTATTCCGGTGCTGACTGCGGCGGGAACAGAGGAAGAAGAAGCCGCTGCGCTGATGGGCGCAAAGGGCTGGACGATTTTCAGCAAAGTGACGTTCCCGCATATGCGGTGGGCGCTGCTGTATGGCATCGTCTTGTGCACGGCTCGTGCAATGGGCGAGTTTGGCGCCGTATCCGTTCTTTCCGGACATCTGAGAGGCAAGACCAACACGATGCCGCTGTACATTGAGCTGTTGTATCAGGGCTATGATTTCACCGGTGCATTTGCGATGTCGGCAATTTTGGTTGTCATGGCAATTATTATCTTGGTTCTGCGCAGCGTGCTGGAGTACCGAGGAAAGAAGAACGAGGAGTAACCAATGGAAAAACAATATTACGTGCAGATGAAAGATGTCAATAAGAGCTTTGGCAGCTTTCAAGCATCGAAAAATATCAATTTTGGAATTGAAAAAGGCAAGCTCGTCGGTCTGCTCGGTCCGTCCGGTTCCGGTAAGACAACCATTCTTCGCATGCTGGCGGGCTTGGAGACTGCGGACAGCGGTGACATCCTAATTGACGGAAACGTGGTCAACGATGTGCCGGCGAGCAAACGCGGCATTGGCTTTGTGTTCCAGAGCTATGCGCTGTTTCGCTACATGACGATTTATGACAACATTGCGTTTGGCTTAAAAATTCAGAAATGGCCGAAAAACCGCATCAAAGAGCGCGTGTATGAGATGCTGAAGCTGGTCGGGTTGGAAGGCTTGGAAAACCGCTATCCGAATCAGCTGTCCGGCGGACAGCGGCAGAGAGTTGCCTTTGCCCGTGCGCTGGCGCCGCAGCCGCAGCTGCTGCTGCTCGATGAACCGTTTGCGGCGATTGACGCAAAGGTACGCTTGGAGCTTCGCAGCTGGCTGCGTGAGATGATTTCTTCCGTCGGTGTGACGAGCATTTTCGTCACGCACGATCAGGACGAGGCGATTGAAGTTGCTGACCAGATCATCATTACCAATCAGGGACAAATTGAACAGATTGGTTCCCCGAAAGACATTTATCGAACCCCGCACACGCCGTTTGTGGCACAGTTTATCGGACAGTCCTCGGTTGTGGAGAACTTCCAAAAACTCTCCGGTTTCGAAAACGCGGATATTCATGCGCGCCATGCAGCGGTTCGTCCGGAATACATCTCCGTGACAAAGCAGGGCGAATATCTTAAGTACCCGATTGGTTCGGAGGAAGGCACAGTAGAAGCTACGGCATTCCGCGGAAGCGAAATCGAACTCAAGATTCGCGTAAAGGATACCGTTTTGACGGCAAAGAGACTGCTGGATGAAACGCCGGTTGAAGTGGGAGAAAAAGTCAAGGTATTTATTTATCGCGTCTATGCCTTCGATGAAGAAAAGGCATACGTCATTGAAAATGCGGCGCTGACTTCGCCGGATTCCGTATTTATCTAACAGGAGGTGCTTTTGTGACAACAGTACAATTGGAAACAGATATTCTGATTCTTGGCGGCGGCGCGGCGGGATGCTACGCGGCGATGACTGTACAGAAGCAGGCACCGGATGCGAAGATTTTAATTCTGGAAAAGGCGGATATCCGCCGCAGCGGCTGCTTGGCAGCGGGCGTCAATGCGCTCAACGCATATATTGTTCCGGGAAAAACGCCGGAATTTTACGTGGATTACGCGAAGAAAGACGCGCATGGCATTGTGCGGGAGGATTTGCTGCTCAGCATGAGTGAGCGTCTCAACAAGGTGACCCATCATCTGGAAGAATTGGGCTTGGTCATTCTGAAGGATGAGAATGGAAATTACGTCACGCGCGGCAATCGAAACATCAAAATCAACGGCGAGAACATCAAGACGATTTTGGCGGATGCCGTGCGGCATTGTCCGAATGTCACGGTGCTCAATCACGTCAACGCCATAGACTACATTGTAAAAGACAACACGATACAAGGCGTGTTTGCCAACGGCGTATTGGAAGAAAAGCTGTACGCCATTCGCTGTAAAGCATGTATCTGTGCGACAGGCGGTGCAGCGGGCCTGTACCGGCCGAACAATCCGGGATTTTCCCGTCACAAGATGTGGTACCCGCCGTTTAACACCGGCGCAGGCTATGCGATGGGCATTCGCGCCGGCGCAGAGATGACGACATTTGAAATGCGGTTCATTGCTCTGCGATGCAAGGACACCATTGCACCGACCGGCACACTGGCGCAGGGCGTCGGTGCCAAGCAGGTCAATGCGCACGGTGAAGTGTACGAGCAGAAATATGGTCTGACGACTTCACAGCGCGTGTACGGTACGGTCATGGAAAACCGAGAGGGCCGCGGTCCCTGCTATCTGCGCACCAAAGGGATTACCAAGGAACAGGCGGACAGCCTGAAAAAAGCGTATCTCAACATGGCGCCGTCCCAGACACTCAAGTGGCTGGAAAACGGCAGCTCACCAGATGAGGAAAACGTAGAGATTGAAGGCACCGAGCCGTATATCATCGGCGGACACACGGCGAGCGGCTATTGGGTCGATGCAAAGCGCATGACAACCGTGCACGGTTTGTTTGCCGCCGGTGATGTTGCAGGCGGCAGCCCGCAGAAATATGTAACCGGTGCGCTGGCTGAAGGCGAAATTGCCGGAGAAGCGGCTGCTGCATATCTTGCCGGCAAACAGGGCGAAATTCCGGAACAGGATGTTCGGGAAAAGCAGGCGGAAATTGCATCGTATTTTTCCAATACATCGCTGTTTACCACAGAGGAATTGGAAGAAGCCATGCAGGGCGTCATGGATCAGTACGCGGGCGGCATTCGAACCGACTATGGATTTACAGAATCCGGCTTGGAGCTGGCGGACAAAAAAATACAGCGTTTGCTTGTGCTGAGCGACAGCGTGCAGGTATCGGACATGCAGGAGCTGACCCGTTTGTTTGAACTCAAAGAACGGCTGCTTGTGTGCCGCGTGGTCATTGCCCATCTCGCAGATCGAAAGGAAACGCGCTGGCATTGCTTTGCGGAAAATCTGGATTATCCGGAAACAGATGACAGATGGCTGAAATATGTCAATTCTCGATATGAAAACGGAGAAATTCATATGATTCATCGAGAATTAACAGGGAGGTATGATACCTATGAGCATTCAAATTGACCGAACAAAATGCGTTGGCTGCGGTCAGTGTGCGGAGATTTGTCCCGGAACCCTGATTCGCATGACGCAGAAAAAGGCGGAGATGCGATATCCGATGGAATGCTGGGGCTGCGCGTCCTGTGTCAAGGAATGTCCGGCACATGCGATTTCCCTGTATTTAGGAGCAGACATTGGCGGCGCAGGATGCCGCATGACAGTAAACAAAGACGGCAATTTGCTGCACTGGATTGTCAGCCGACCGGATGCGTCGGAGGAGACCATTACCGTAGATAGCCGCAATGCGAATCAATATTGATTGGAGTTGAAGACGATGAGTGAATTTTCCCACCTCGACCAATTAGAGGCAGAGGCAATTTATATTATGAGAGAAGTGGCAGCCGAATGTGAGCGTCCGGTTATGCTGTATTCCATCGGCAAGGACAGTTCGGTTATGCTGCATCTGGCGATGAAGGCATTCTATCCGGAAAAGCCGCCATTCCCGTTCCTGCACGTCGATACCACTTGGAAGTTCAAGGAAATGATTGACTTCCGCGACCGCAAGGCAAAGGAACTCGGCATTGACATGCTGGTTTACACCAATCAGGACGGCGTAGCAAAGGGCATCAATCCGTTTGACCACGGTTCTGCATACACCGACATCATGAAGACGCAGGCACTCAAGCAGGCGCTCAAGAAGTACGGCTTTACCGCAGCGTTCGGCGGCGGCCGCCGAGACGAAGAAAAGTCGCGTGCCAAGGAGCGAATCTTCTCGTTCCGAAACGAGGCGCAGGCTTGGGATCCGAAGAACCAGCGTCCGGAGATGTGGAAGCTGTACAATACCAAGATTCACAAGGGAGAGAGCATTCGCGTATTCCCACTGTCCAACTGGACGGAAAAAGACATCTGGCAGTACATCCAGCGTGAGAACATCGACATTGTGCCGCTGTACTTCGCGGCAGAGCGTCCGGTTGTCGAGCGCGACGGCAATCTCATCATGGTTGATGATGACCGCATGAGACTGCTGCCGGGTGAGAAGCCGATGATGAAGAGCGTGCGTTTCCGTACCTTGGGATGCTATCCGCTGACTGGCGGTGTAGAATCCACCGCAACCACCCTTGACGAAGTTATTTCTGAAACATTATCCGCCGTTACCTCTGAACGAACCAGCCGCGTGATTGATAAAGAAGCAGCCGGAAGCATGGAGCGTAGAAAGAGAGAAGGTTATTTCTAATGAAGAATCTGTTAAAGTTTATTACCTGCGGCAGCGTGGATGACGGTAAATCCACACTGATCGGACATATTTTATACGATACCAAGAAGCTGTACACGGATCAGGAACAGGCGCTGGAGCTGGACAGCAAGGTTGGCAGCCGCGGCGGCGAAATTGATTATTCGCTGCTGCTGGACGGTCTGATGGCAGAACGCGAGCAGGGCATCACGATTGACGTCGCATATCGCTACTTCACCACAGACAACCGCAGCTTTATCGTTGCGGACACGCCGGGACATGAGGAGTACACCAGAAACATGGCGGTCGGCGCATCGTTTGCCGATCTGGCAATCATTTTGGTCGATGCTTCGCAGGGCGTGCTTGTGCAGACCCGCCGCCACGCACGCATCTGTGCACTGATGGGCATCCGTTACTTCGTCTTTGCGCTCAACAAGATGGACTTGGTCGATTACAGCGAGGAGAAGTTCCGCAAGATTGAGGCGGATATTCAGGCACTGGCACAGGAGCTCAAGCTGTACAGCGTCAAGATTATTCCGGTATCTGCGACGGCAGGCGACAACCTGACCCAGCATTCCGATGCAATGCCGTGGTATACCGGCACCACGCTGCTGAATTATCTGGAAAATGTAGATATTGACGAAGCATCACATGAGGAAGGCTTCTATATGCCGGTACAGCGCGTATGCCGTCCGAATCACACGTTCCGCGGCTTCCAAGGTCAAATTGAAGCCGGAGAAATTTCCGTCGGTGATGAGATTCATGTACAGCCGAGCGAGGAGACCGCACATGTCAAGTCGATTCTGGTCGGCGATAAGGATGCACAGACCGCGCGTGCCGGTCAGCCGGTAACCATTCAGCTGGATCGAGAGATTGACGTCTCCCGCGGCCGCGTGCTGACCAAGGACAGCCACATCACCTGCGCAAAGGCATTTCAGGCAACCCTGCTGTGGATGGATGACGAGCCGCTCACCGAAGGCAAGGAATATTTTGTCAAGGTAGGCACCCGCACGATTCCGGGCGAAATTCGCTCGATTCGCTATAAGACCGATGTGAATACCGGCGAGCAGGTGCAGGCACACAGCCTGAAGAAAAACGAGATTGCCTACTGCGACATTACCGTGGCAGAAGAAATTCCGGTTGACACCTTTGAAAAGCACAAGACACTGGGTGAAGTGCTGTTTATCGACCGCGTGACGAATATGACTTCCGCGTGCGGCGTGGTAGAAGCACTGGTACAGGATTCTTCCGCAGATCGCACCGTACAGTTCCAGAGTGAGGACGGCACGGTCAAGACGCATCTGTTTGAGACGGTTTACATGCAGCTGGATTCCGGTCTGGTTGGACGCTATGACCCGCAGGGCGTACAGTTCAAAATCGGCGACAAGCTGCCGCTGACCGGTGAGGGCTATGCATATCCGGACAGCTTCGACATCATTGCTCGTGAGAGCAAGCAGGTTGTCCGCATCATCAACGGCATTTACGCAGAGGTTGTGCCGCTCGCGCAGTATCAGGTGGACGGTGTGCCGCTGGTCGATGCACGCGGCAATGCCATTGCCGTCTCGACACAGGACGGACTGCAGGAGTATCTGACCGCTGTTGCACAGGATGAAGCAAAGCTCAACGAGCTGCTGCATTTTGAGACCTTCCGCAAGATTGTTTTCCGCAGCGGAGAGCAGGAAGATTACGTCATTTAATAGAAAATCATATGGTTTTCCTTGCCGGCGGCCCGCCCGAGAGATCGGATGGGCTGCCGGTTTTGCATCGGTGAAAAACCGCTTTTGGCAGACATTGGATTTTGTGGAAAAGTAACCTATTGCATCAGTGGGAATTATGGTATACTATATACATTAGACTTTCGGGAGAGGTGGACGCCATGCCGGTTGATTTTGACACGGTTCCGAACCGCAGGGGAACCAATTGTTTCAAATACGATTTTGCGCGCGAAATGGGTATGCCGGAAGATGTGCTCCCGCTGTGGGTAGCTGATATGGATTTCCCGACGGCGCCCGCAGTCCTCGAACGGCTGCACGCACTGGCAGAACATGGAATTTTCGGCTATACCGGTGTTAAGGATGCGTATTTTTCCGCCGTGCACAACTGGTATGCGCAGCGGTTTAGCTGGGAGACACAGCGAAGCTGGCTGGTTACCACGCCGGGTGTTGTATTTGCCATTGCGATTGCGATTCGGGCATTCACGCAAAAGGGAGACGCGATTTTGATTCAGCAGCCGGTGTACTATCCGTTTGCCAATAAAGTCACAGAGAATGACCGGCAATTGGTAGTCAATCCGCTGGTTTTGAAAAACGGCAGATATGAAATGGATTTTGCCGATATGGAGCGCAAGATTGTGGACAATCGCGTGAAAATGCTGCTGCTGTGCAGTCCGCATAATCCGGTCGGGCGCGTCTGGACAAAAGAAGAATTGCTTCGCGTCGGTGAAATTTGTCAAAAACACGGCGTGCTGGTTGTCAGCGATGAGATTCACGCGGATTTTACCTATGCGGGACACACACATCGCGTTTTTGCGTCGGTAAAATCGGAATTTGCGGATTTTACCATTACATGTACGGCACCGAGCAAGACGTTTAATTTGGCAGGTCTGCAAAATTCCAACATTTTTATCCCCAATCGACAGCTGCGGCATGCATATAAAAAAGAGCTGTCCGCCTGCGGCTGCGGAGGCACAAACTGTATGGGCATGGCGGCATGTCAGGCTGCGTATGAGGCGGGCGCGGACTGGCTGGAACAGCTCAAACAATATCTTGCCGGAAACTTGGCATATATCCGGCAATTTTTGCGCGAAAAACTGCCGGAAATTGCGCTTATCGAGCCGGAAGGCACCTATCTGGTCTGGCTGGATTTGAGAAAACTCGGGCTGACGGAGCAACAGCAGCGGCAGCTCATCGTGCAGGATGCCAAGCTTTGGCTGGATACCGGAACCCTGTTTGGACAGGGCGGCGATGGATTTGAACGCATCAATATTGCCTGCCCGCGCGCGACGATAAAGCAAGCAATGCAGCGGCTGGAGCGCGCTGTGCACAAAACAAGATAAATCATGCAGAGTGAGGAAATTATGTTAAATCAATTTTCAAGAACACAGCTTTTATTGGGACAAGACGGAATGGATAGACTGGCAAACGCTCGCGTTGCCGTGTTTGGTGTTGGCGGTGTCGGAGGATTTACCGTGGAAGCACTGGCTCGCAGCGGTGTCGGCACCATTGACTTGATTGACGACGACAAGGTTTGTCTGACCAATATCAACCGTCAGATTATTGCCCTGCGCAGCACGGTTGGAAAATACAAGGTGGATGTGGCGGCAGAGCGTCTGCGCGACATCAATCAGAATATCCAAGTCAATACATATAAGACGTTTTATATGCCGGATACCGCGCATCAATTTAATTTTTCGCAGTACGATTATGTCGTGGATGCGATTGATACCATCACCGGCAAGCTGGAACTGGTCATGCAGGCACACAAAGCGGGTACGCCGATTATCTGTTCCATGGGCGCGGGCAACAAACTGGATCCGACTGCCTTCCGCGTTGCGGATATTTATAAAACGTCGGTCGATCCGCTGGCGCGCGTTATGCGTCATGAGCTGCGCAAGCGCGGCATCAAAAAGCTCAAAGTGGTATACTCCGAGGAGCCGCCCATGCGTCCGGTAGACGATATGGCGAGCAGCTGCCGCACGAACTGCATCTGTCCGCCGGGAGCAGCGCGCAAGTGCACGGAGCGTCGGGATATTCCGGGCAGCAATGCGTTTGTGCCGTCGGTTGTCGGCTTGATTATCGCAGGAGAAGTGATTAAAGATCTTTCCGGCGTGGGAGGCCGCGCATGATCTATCTCGACTATTCCGCCAACACGCCGGCAGATCCGGCGGTTCTGCGCACCTTTGTGGAGACAGAACAGCGCTATATTGGCAATGCCAATTCCACCCACGCAGCCGGACGGGCAGCGCATGCGCGCATGGATGAAATCTTGGCGCATACGGCACAGCTGTTGGGTGTACAGCCGGATGAACTGATTTTCACCTCCGGCGCGAGTGAGGCAAACAATCTCGCCCTCAAGGGCATGGCGCACGCGAGCCGCCATGTGGGAAAACACATCATCTCGACGGCGCTGGAGCATTCTTCCGTCAGCGGAACCTTGACCGCTTTACAGGAACGCGGATATGAGATAGATTTGGTGGACATCGACCGCGAGGGCAGGGTGGATTTGGAGCATTTGCGCGAGCTGATGCGGAAGGATACCGTCATGGTTGCCGTGTGCGCCGTGGACAGCGAATTGGGAACGGTACAGCCGCTTGCAGAAATTGCGGAGATTGTCAAGCAGGCTCCGGATTGCCGGCTGCATGTCGATGCGACTCAGGCGGTGGGGAAAATGCCGGTCAGCTTTGACGGAATAGATACCATGAGCATTGCACCGCACAAGTTTTATGGTCTCAACGGCTGCGGCATTTTGGTTAAGCGCAAAGGCGTGATTCTGGAGCCGCTCATTCACGGCGGCGCGAGCACGACCATTTATCGCAGCGGCACACCGGCGCTGGCGCTGGCGGCATCTATGGAGACAGCCTTGCAGCTCACACTGGAACAGCTGCCCAAGAGACAAGCTGTCGTGCAGGCGTGGAACAATCTGCTGAGAGAGCGGCTGTCCGCCTATCCGGAGGTGCGCATAAACAGCCCAAAACAGGCAATTCCGCATATTTTAAATTTGAGCGTGCACGGCGTCAAGGGCGCTGCGTTTCAGCAGGCGTTGGACGCCAAGGGCGTTTGTGTATCCGTCAAATCTGCCTGTTCCGTGGAAAATACGCCGTCCAGAGCGGTGTTTGCCGTCAGTCATGACCGGAAAACGGCGATGTCCTCCTGGCGCATCAGCCTGAGTCATTTGACAACACAGAACGACATAGACGGGTTTTTGTCTGCTTTTGAAGCATGCTATAAGGAGTTAACGAAATGAGCCGAGAATTTGAGCCATATCAGCGCATCGAGCGCAGTATCATCACCAAATATAAAAAAGAAATCTGGAATCCATTCACCCATGCCGTTCGAGATTACGATTTGATTCAGGCGGGCGATAAAATTGCCGTCTGTATCTCCGGTGGAAAGGATTCCATGCTGATGGCAAAGCTGATTCAGCAGCTGCACCGCCACAGCGAAGTACCGTTTGATGTGGTATATCTTGTCATGGATCCGGGATACAACGAAATCAATCGGCAGAAGATTGAGAGCAATGCCAAGCTGCTGCACATTCCGATTACCATTTTTGAGACCAATATTTTTGCGGTTGCCAATAAGACGGAGAAAGATCCGTGTTATCTGTGCGCGCGGATGCGCCGCGGTCATCTGTACAACAAGGCGCGGGAGCTGGGCTGCAATAAGATAGCGCTTGGTCATCACTTCAACGATGTTATCGAAACGGTTGTCATGGGCATGTTTTACAGCTCGATGATTCAGACCATGCCGCCGAAGCTGCACAGCGACAACTTTCCCGGAATGGAAGTCATTCGGCCGATGTATGGCATTCGGGAAGATGCCGTTATCGCATGGAAAAATTACAATGATTTGGAGTTTATTCAGTGCGCCTGTCGATTTACGGAAAACTGTACGATGTGCGACAACGGTGGCGGCGGTTCCAAGCGTCAGGAAATCAAGACGCTGATTCGCCGGCTCAAGCGCGACAATTCGTACATTGAGAAAAGTATTTTCAATGGCATTCATTCGGTGTCCATTGATACGTTCGCAGGCTACAAGAGCCGCGGCATCAAACACTCGTTCTTGGAATCTTATGATGAAAAGACCCCGATTGGCCCGATGAAGGAATCCGTCGGCATGAATCGTGCAGAAATGCAGCGTTTTTTGTCAGAGGAAGTGCAGAGCGGTACGGATGAACTGGAAGCCTACCGCAAGCTGATGCAGAAAATCGGCGTGACTGTTCCGAAAAAATAACACAAGATGAAAAAAGCCGGTTTTGGCGTTTGCGTGCGTTGCAAATGTCAAACCGGCTTTTGCTGTGCGGGAAAATCTTTAGAAAATCTTAAGGTCTTCTTTAGATGATCTTAAGGTATGTTCCATAGTTTGCTAATATTTATGCGATAGAATAGGGAAAACGAGGTGAAAGAGGGGAAACATATGGAGCAGAGAAAGATTTTGATTTTAACCGGCAATTTCGGCATGGGACATCGCTGCGTGGCGGAGGCCATTCGGCAGCAGCTTGCTGCCATGCATACCCATGCACAGATTCAGGTGCTTGATTTGATGGATGCGCTGTTTCCAAACAGCAGCGCCCTGCTGTACCGCGGATTTGCGCAGATGGTGCATTACTGTCCGAGTCTTTATAATCAGCTGAACAAAATAACAGGCAGATGCAGCACCTTGCCAATGCAGTCGTGGATTGCGGACAAAATGAAAGAATTGCTGAAAGATGCAGAAATCGTTGTGTCTACGTTTCCACTGTGTGCGCAGTTTGCGGCGATGTATAAACGGAAGTATCACGCATCCACTGCGCTGTACACCTACATCACAGACATTGGCGCACAGGATGAGTGGATTGTGCCGGATACGGATTTGTATTTTGTCGGTGCGCAAGAAACCAAATTGGATTTGCTGTACAAAGGCGTTGCGCCGCACAGCATTCATGTGTGCGGCATTCCGGTTCGGCAGGATTTTTTACATCCGGTTCGGCAGGAACACAGCGGCAAAACGGAAATTTTACTGATGGGCGGCGGTCTGGGACTGCTTCCGTCGGCGGAGGACTGCCTGTCCGTTTTGAGCCGGTGCGACAGCATGCATGTCACCGTGATAACCGGAAAAAATCAAGCGCTGTATGATACGCTGCGCGTGAAATATCCGGAAATTACCGTCATCGGCTATACCGAGCAGGTGGCGCAATACATGCAGAGGGCGGATGTGCTGGTGACAAAATCCGGCGGCGCAACGACATTTGAAGCGATACATAGCGAAACGCCGTTGTATATTTTGCAGCCGTTTCTCGTGCAGGAATTTGCCAATGCGCGCTATATCGAACAGCACCGCATTGGCTGCGTGGCGTGGAAAAAATCGCAGACGATTGCACAGGATATTTTGGCGTTGGCACAGGAACCATCGCGTTTGCACGAAATGAAACGAAACATGCACATGCTGAAACAGAGCTGGGAAGAAATCTGTCCTGTGGTGGCATACAATTCGAGAAGGGAGCCGACAGCATCATGAACATCTGGTATTGGGCAGGTGCGATTGTTTTGCTGGGATACAGTGTGATTCCTACGTATACGGCGAAGCTGCTGCACCGTGTGCGCTGCAAGAGAACGGGCAATACGCTTTATTTGACGTTTGATGATGGACCGGATTTGTTATATACACCGCAGCTGCTGCAGCTGCTCGCACGGTATGATATCAAAGCAAGCTTTTTTGTCGTGGCACAGTTTGCCAAACAAAATCCGGCACTCATCCAGCGTATGCAGGACGAAGGACATCTGGTCGGTGTCCATGGACTGGCGCACAAAAACGGCATGCTGCAAACACCATGGCAGGCATACAGCGATTTTCAAGAAGCGCGGCAGACCATGCGGCATCTGGGCGTAAACGTCAAGTATGTTCGGCCGCCATGGGGACATTGGAATCTAATCTCTGTGCACCAAATGTATCGGGCAGGAATGAGACCGATGCTGTGGGACGTCATGGCGCAGGACTGGAGTGCCTGTGAAACCGCGGAAAGCATCCAGCGCAAGCTGCTCCGGCGAACAATCGGCGGCAGCATCATTTGTCTGCACGACGGCCGCGGCAAAGACGAAGCACCGGCGCGTACCATTGCCGCGCTGCGCAAAACCATTCCGTTATGGCTGGAACGCGGATATCAATTTGACACGGTGGATCATTATGAAAACAAAACTGACTCGTAAACAACTGCTCGGCAATCTCCTGTTGTTTTTCGGTTTGATTGCCATTACCTTTTCTCTTTTGCTGCGCGGACAAAATCCGCGGGAGCTATGGCAGGCAATCCGCAGCGCGCGTGTGTCGATGATCGGTGTTGCGATTGGATGTATGTGTGTCTTTGTGCTCAGTGAAGGCGCGGTCACATGGCAGTGCCTTCGTCTGTTTGGCTGCCGAAGCCGATTGAAAAACAACATTTTTTATGCGCTGGTCGGCTTTTTCTTCAGCTCGGTCACGCCGTCTGCGAGCGGCGGACAGCCGATGCAGCTGTACTATATGCATCGCGACCGCATTGCCGTTCCGACGGCTGCGCTGGCTCTGCTGGTACAGTTTTCCGTCTTTCAGATTGTGACCATTGCGTGTGCGGCGGTCGGGTTTGGAACACAGTATGCACAGCTGGTACAGGAGGGCGGCGCGTTTCGCTATGCGTTTTTGCTCGGCACGGCGGTCAATGCGGCGCTGCTCGCCATCACGCTGGCGATGATTTTTTCCAAGCGGGCGAGCGAAAAGATTTTGCATTTGCTCGTCCGTGTGCTGACGTGCCTGCACTATAAAAAAGCCAATCAGATGCAGCAGCAATTGACGGAACAGCTGGCGCTATATCAGCGCGGCACACAGTACCTGCGGCAAAACGGACACGTTTTGTGCGGTATCGTCGGTCTGACCATCGTACAGGCCGTTGCGTTTTATACGATTCCGTGCTGGATTGTGCTGGCGCTCCATCCGGCTGCGGCGCATTCCTTTTTCGCCATTGCGGCCATGGAAGCGGTGCTGTATGTCAGTGTGTCTGCGCTGCCGCTGCCCGGTTCCGTCGGCGCGAGCGAAGGGGCGTTTCTGCTGCTGTTTCGCGCGTTTATTCCGAGCGGTGTGCTGCAATATGCAATGCTGCTCAGCCGCGGCGTCAGCTTCTATTTGTTTGTCGCATGCAGCGGCGGCGCGGTTGCCGTGCGGCAGCTGCTTCAGCCCAACAAACAAACGCTCTCGTAAAAAAACGAGGGCGTTTGTTATTCTGTGTAATTTCTTTGTAAGCATGCAGTAAGGTTTCAGCCAAACGCATTGACTTTTTCTCACGCATGATGCACAATAGGGGAGAACAAAAGAGTAGAGATTTGGGAGGTGATAGGTATGTTCCAGATTCGGGACTATTCTCATTGCGAGCCGGACGCACCGGATATTGACGATCTGATTTTCGGTGATGAGCAGCCGCACAGCGAAAAGTAAACAAAACACGGGATATGAAATCATTCATTGAAAAAATGAGTGATTTTTTTGTTTTGCGCACAAAAAAAGACCATTCAGCGCAAACTGAATGGTCTGAATCCTATGCGGTTAAAACCGGACGATGCCGTCCTCCAAATAAATTTCATCTAGAATCTTCTGATCCTGTTTGCCTTGCGGTTCAAATTGCTCGAACAAATCCGGACGCTGCTTGCGCGTGCGGGCAAGGCTTTGCTTTCTGCGCCATCTGTCGATGTTGGCATGATGACCGGACAGCAGAACCTCCGGAACCTCGCGGTCGTGCCAGACAGCCGGCTTGGTGTACTGCGGATACTCCAATAAGCCGTTCCAGTGGCTTTCGTCGGTGAAGCAAACCTCCTCGGCCAGCACGCCGGGAACCATGCGGCACACGGCGTCAGTGACCGCCATGGCAGGGATTTCGCCGCCGGTCAGCACGAAATCACCGATAGAGATTTCCTCGTCCACGCACTCGTCAATAAAGCGCTGGTCGATGCCCTCGTAGTGACCGCATACGATGACAAGATGCTCGTGCGCTAGCAGCTCGCGCGCTTTTTCCTGACAAAACGGCTTGCCCTGTGCGCTCATGAGAACCGTGTGCACATGCTTGCCGCCGGTCACATGCTGGTGGCAGCGAAACAGAGGGTCTGCCTGCATGACCATGCCTTTTCCGCCGCCGTACGGCGTGTCATCCACGCGGTTGTGCTTGTCCAAAGTAAAATCACGGATATTTGTCGCCTGAATGCTGACGAGACCTGCCTGCTGGGCGCGGCCGATGATGCTCGTCTGCATCACTGCGTCAATCATTTCCGGAAACAGCGTTAAAATATCAAATTTCATCGCTCAGCAGTCCTTCAATCGTGTGAACTGTCACACGGCCGTTTTCCAAATCGACTTCCTTTAAAAATTCCGGCACGCCTGGAATCATGTGCTGGGTTTTGCCGTCCTGAATGATGTACAAATCGCCAGCGGGGCCGTCGGAGATTTCCTTGACCACACCAATTTCGCGTCCGACGCGCTCGTCGTATACCGGCAGACCGATGACGTCCTGAATAAAGAAGGCGCCTTCTTCCAGCTCAACATCGTCACGGTTCATGTACAGCGTCATGCCGCGCAGTGCCTGTGCCTGCTCCACCGTGTCTACGCCCTCTACATGCATCAGCACGCAGCCTTTGTGAACTTTGGCAGAGGTAATGACAATCGGTGACTGATCCTTGCGGTACAGCGTGTCAAACTCGGCCAGAAAATCGGGAGAGTCGCACCAAGGCTGCACCTTGATGTCACCGCGGATGCCGTGGGTATTTACGATCTTGCCAATTTCAAGATATTGCTTTTTCATCGAGAATCCTCCAGGGTGAAAAGAGTAGAAAAAAAGAGCCGCGCAGCGGCTCTAGAAAAGATTCAGTCGACAATTTCGACAGTGACCTTTTTATTTTGACGATTACCGGCCGCCTTCATCAAGGTGCGAATTTCCTTCGCTATGCGACCATGACGGCCGATGACCTTACCCATGTCGTCGGGAGCTACACGAAGCTCAAAAACGATCTCCTCTCCCTGCATGGTTTCGGTTACATTGACGGCGTCCGGGTCGTTAACAAGGTTCTTTGCGATGTAGGTCAAAAGTTCTTTCATCTAAAAACAACCTCACTTGATTCTTACAGTACGCCGGTTTTCTTCAGCAGTACGCGAACAGTGTCGGTCGGCTGTGCGCCGTTTTTGATCCACTGCTGTGCGCGCTCGCTGTCAATCTTGATTTCAACCGGATCGGTCAGCGGGTTGTAAGTGCCGATTTCCTCGATGAAACGACCATCGCGCGGGAAACGGGAATCTGCGACAACGACACGGTAGAAAGGAGCCTTCTTAGCACCCAGTCTGCGAAGTCTGATTTTTACCATTGTTTTCACCTCCTGTGAATTGATTATTGTAAATATCTTTACACGAAATTAAGTTAGAACGGGAAGCGGAAGCCTCCGCGCTTGCCAAGATTGCCGAGACCGGGGAAGCCCATGCCGCCCTTTTTGCGTCCCTTCTTGGACATGTTGTTAAACTGACGCGTCATCTTCTGCATCATCTCAAACTGCTTGAGCAGACGGTTGACGTCCTCAATTTTTAAGCCGCAGCCTGCTGCAATGCGCTTTTTGCGGCTGAAGTTGATGATGGACGGATTGTCGCGCTCCTTCGGCGTCATAGACTGAATGATGGCCTTGGTGTGACCGACAGCCTTGGTGTCAACCTGTGCGCCGGCCAATGCGCTTGCGTCCATACCCGGAATCATTTTGAGCATGCTCTGCATTTTTTCCGGATCTTCAAACTGTCCGAGCTGATCGGCAAAGTCGGTCAGGGTCAAACGGTTTGCGCGAACCTTCTTTTCCAGCTCTGCTGCCTTTTTGGCATCGTAGTTTTCCTGCGCCTTCTCAATCAGCGTGAGCATATCGCCCATGCCGAGAATACGGGAAGCCATACGGTCCGGATGGAACGGTTCAATATCACCCAGCTTTTCGCCGGTACCGATGAATTTAATCGGCTTGCCGGTGACAGCCTTGGTGGAAAGAGCAGCGCCGCCGCGGGCGTCGCCGTCCATTTTTGCCATGAGAATACCGTCAATACCCAGCGCTTCATCAAATGCAGAAGCTACGTTGACGGCGTCCTGACCGGTCATCGCATCGACAACCAGCATGATTTCAGCGGGCTTTACGGTGGCTTTGATGTTTTTCAGCTCATCCATCAGCGCTTCATCAATGTGCAGGCGGCCTGCCGTGTCAAGCAGAACCAGATCATACGCATTTTTCTTTGCGTAATCGACACCTGCCTTGGCAATCTCGACCGGATCGCCCTGTCCCATTTCGAAAACGGGAATATCTAACTTTCCGCCGACAACCTTAAGCTGTTCGATTGCTGCCGGACGATACACGTCACAGGCAACGAGAAGCGGTCTGCGCTGCTGCTGCTTTTTGAGCAGACCGGCGAGCTTGGCGCCGTTTGTCGTTTTGCCGGCGCCCTGCAGACCAACCATCATGATAACCGTCGGCGGGTTGGGGGAAATGTTAATTTTCTGATTGGAACCGCCCATCAGCTTGGTCAGTTCTTCGTTTACAATCTTGATTACCTGCTGAGCAGGGGAAAGGCTTTCAAGAATCTCAGCACCAGTTGCGCGCTCGGTCACCGTCTTGGTGAACTGCTTGACGACCTTAAAGTTGACGTCCGCTTCGAGCAGAGCCAGCTTGATCTCACGCATGGCGCTCTTGACATCGGCTTCGCTCAGTCGACCACGGTTTTTGAGCTTCTTAAAGGCGGAAGTAATTTTTTCGGAAAGACCTTCAAATGCCATGATTTCTCCTTATTCAGACAGCTGTCTTGCGATCTGCAATGCTTGATCGCACAACTCTGCAATCTTCGGGTCATGATACCGTGTGTTGTTCATGCTGCGCAGATCCCAGACAATATCCGCCAACTTTTCCAGATTCGCCTGTGTCTGACCGTATTTGGATACCAGACCAAGCTTTTCCTCCGTGGCGCGCAGGGTGTGTTCTGCCCGCATGATGCCGTCCCGCACGCCCTGCCGCGTAATTCCCATGTGCTCGGAAATTTCCGCGAGAGACAAATCATCGTTGTAATACAGATCAAACAGTTCTTTTTGCTTGTCTGTCAGAATGTCGCCGTAAAAATCGAAGAGCATGCACATCTCAAATGTTTTGTTCTTCATAACAGCTCCTTTGATGCTTGCGGGTTGTAAAGGCTTTTTACTTTGTAAAGGTGTTTGCCTTTACATTGCGGTTGCTATTTTACCGCAAAACGCCGCGATTGTCAAGACCTTTTTCGAGATTTTTTTCGGGATGCCTTGAGGATTTTCAAAATGACGAAGGAAATCACATCCAGAAGCAGTAAAATCAGCGAGACAGACATGCCGCCGAGCACGTTGAGAATCAAATCGTCGATGTCGCAGGAGCCGAGTCCCGTCAAATACTGTGTGATTTCAATGGCACCGCTCAGCGCCAGACTAAAGAAAAAGGTAAACCTGAGGCTCAGGTCGCGGCGCAGCAAAGGAATCAGCACGCCGATTGGCATAAATGCCACGATGTTGCCGACGATGTTTTGAAAAGCAATGGTATCCGACACGCGGCCGGAGAACAAATAAAATCGAATGGTTTGAAACGGGACGAGATTGACGCGTGTGAGCTTCAGTTCGTCCTGGTCGTTTAAAATATTGATGATGGTGTCAAAATCAAATTTAAATAGAATCACCTTGAGCAGCAGCGCCAAATAAGCGATCAAACAAACCCATAAAAAAATGGTCACGGCGCGGGAACGATGTTTTTTTTGCTTCAATCCAGACATTCTCCTTTCCGTTATTCATTGATTATTCATCATAGCACGCGGCGTGCGGAAATGCAATGTGAAACATAACAGAAATAAAAAATCCAAGTTGCGGTTTGCAGCGTGTGCGGGTATAATGGAAAAGGATTCTGCGATAAACCTATCGTTTGTGATAGAATACGTAATATCTGAACGTCCGGACGGCATTTGACCGGACAGTAGGGAGCATAATATGCATAGTACAAAAAGATTCTTGTTAAAAAAAGGATTGGGATTGACCTGCGTGACGAACACGCAGTGCAAGACCTCCTGCCTCAGCGCGATGTTTCAGCTGCCGCTGAACAGCGAGGGGCGCAGCCTGTCGGCATTGCTGCCGTACGTGCTGCGCGTGAGCTGTCGGGATTTTCCGGGACAGCAGGCGGTTGCCGCACAGCTGGATGAGCTGTATGGCGCGCGGGTAGAGCCGATTATCCGCAAGCGCGGCGAAGCGCAGCTGATTGGCTTTGCTGCAGATGTCATAGATGAACACTTTGCCATGCGCGGTGATACCGGCCTGTTTGCGAATACTGCGCAGATGATGGCGCGTATTTTGCTGCATCCGGGTGAATTTACGGCGGAAAACGTCGCGCGGGAAGCGGCACAGCTGTGTGCACGCATTGCGGCGCTGCCGGATGACAAACGGACATGGGCGGTTCGCCGGATGTATCAGCACCTGTGTGACGAAGAAGCCTTTCGGCTGGTAGAACTCGGTGATATCGAGGAGATTCGCCGCGCCGCGCCGGAACAGCTGGCGGAGCAGTATCAAAAGATTTTGCAAACGGCACCGTTGGAGCTGTTTTACTGCGGCTCGCTGGATGCCGACCAAGCGGCGCAGCAGCTCGCACAGGCATTTGCCGAGCGGCCGGAGATTGACCAGCCGATTACGCCGAAAACGCAGGTGCTGCGCGTGCCGAAGCACGAGCAGCTGCGGTATATCACGGAAGAAGAGCCTGTTGCGCAGGGCAAGCTGACCATTGGCCTGCGCACCGGCATCACCGCAAACGATCCGGAATATCCGGCGATGATTGTATTCAATTCCTGTTTCGGCGGCAGCACGGCATCCCGGCTGTTTTGCCATGTGCGCGAAAAGATGAGCCTGTGTTATTATGCCTCTTCCCAGACGGAAAAGACCAAGGGCGTCATGGCTGTGACCTCGGGCATCGAAAACGACAGCGAGGAACAGGCTCGCACAGAGATTTTGCGCCAATTGGCGGATATTCAGGCGGGCGGCTTGACGCAGGAGGAAGTGGACAACGCCAAGCGCTCGATTTGTGCGTCACTGCACACCATGTTTGACTCGCCGTTCGCACTGGAAAATTTTTACCAGACACAGGCGCTGCTGGGCATCACGGAAACCTTGGAGCAACTCATTGCCCGCATTGAAGCGGTGACAATTGAGCAGGTGACGGCGGCGGCAAACAAAGCCGTGCCGGATACCGTTTATTTTTTGAAGGGAGTGGGAGCATAATATGAAGATCTATTCGTATCCGCAGCTGGACGAACAGATACAGGCGGCGGTTCTGCCGAATGGCCTGCGCATTTACTGCGTTCCGCGCGCAGACAGCGAAAAAACCTTTGCGATGCTGGCGGCAGATTTTGGCTCCATCGACTGCCATTTTACCATTGACGGACAGACGCATGACGTCACGCCGGGCATTGCGCATTTTTTGGAGCACAAGCTGTTTGAAGAACAAGACGGCAATGCGCTGCAAAAGTTTGCCGCACACGGTGCGCATCCCAACGCATTTACCAGTCATATCATGACGGCATATCATTTTACGTGTACCGATCGGTTTTATGAGGATTTGGAAATTCTTCTGCGCTTTGTCACGACGCCGTATTTCACGGACGAAAATGTAGCAAAGGAAAAAGGAATTATCGGACAAGAAATTGATATGCTGGAAGATACGCCGGGCTGGTCGGCATATGTCGGCGTGCTGCAGGCACTGTACGCCGTGCATCCGGTGCGCATTTCGGTTGCAGGCAGCAAGCAGAGCATTGCGCCGATTGATCCGGATGTTTTGCGTCTGTGCCATCGCGGTTTTTATTCTCCGAAGAATCTGGTGCTGGTTGTGTGCGGACAGTATGCATTTGACCGCGTGGTGGAGCTGGCGCAGCGCATCACGCCGGCGGAAGCGGCAGAGATTGCATCGCGCACATATGGAGTCGAACCGGAGGCCGTCGCGCAGCCGCGCTGGGAGCGAAAGATGGCGGTGTCCCGTCCGATGTTTATGGTGGGCTGCAAAGATCAGGCACCGCGCGACATGTATCGGCAGCAACTCGTGGGCGAGCTGGCGGCGCAGTGCATCGGAGGCAAGTCTACCGTGCTGTATGATACATTATATAAGCGCGGGCTGGCAGATCGGACGTTTGATCCGGATTACTTTACGTTTGCGGGCGGCGCGTGTGCGCTGTTCAGCGGCGAGAGCAGCGAGCCAGACGCAGTGCGCGAGGCGCTGGAGCAGGAAATACAGCGCGTTGCGGCGGAAGGCTTGGACGAAGCGGTGTTCCGCAGAAGCAAAAAGGCGCTGTATGGAAAATATATCCGCTGCAGCAGCGATGCGAGCGGCGTGTGCCGGATGCAGGCAGAAGCGGTATTTTCAGGCGCCATGGCGTTTGACTTTGCAGAGGTTTTCCAGAACATCACAAAGCAGGAAGTCGTTGCGCGCGTGCAGGCGTGGGCGCAGCCGAATCGAATGGCAATGGCGGTCGTTGCACCGCAGACGGAGGGATAGCACATGCAGCAAGTCATTTCATTTCCGGGCTTGGGACTGGAATTTCATCTGTCAAATATTGCATTTCATATTGCATCCAAGCCGATTTACTGGTATGGTATTCTTATTATGTGCGGTGTGATTCTGGCGGTCGTGTATGCCTCCAGACGATGCAGTGCCTTTGGCATCAAGCAAGACGACATGTATGACTGCGTGCTGTTTGCTGTGCCGCTGGGGATTGTGTGTGCCCGCATCTATTATGTTATTTTTGAATGGGAGCAGTACAAAAATGATTTGTCAGAGGTTTTTGCCATTTGGCACGGCGGTCTGGCGATTTACGGCGGCATTTTGGGAGGCATTGTTGTCGTTGCCACTGTGTGCCGGTTCAAGAAAATTGAACTGATGGATATGCTGGATGTGTTTGCGGCGGCGGTTCCCATTGGTCAGATTTTGGGTCGATGGGGCAATTTCTTTAACTGCGAAGCATATGGCGGTGCGACGACGGCGCCGTGGCGCATGGTCATCGGCAAAACACTGGCGGAAGCCGGAGCAACCGGCAATCATCCGACATTTTTTTATGAGTCGGCATGGAACTTGGTAGGATTCCTTATTTTGTATGTTGTCTCGAAAAAGCGCAAATATCGCGGCGAGATTACATTGTTATATCTCGGATGGTACGGTCTGGGGCGGTTCTTCATCGAAGGACTGCGCACAGACAGCCTGTATCTGTGGGGCACCGGCATTCGGGTATCGCAGGTAGTGGCACTGATTTGTGTCATCATCGGTTTGGGCGGATTCTTTCTCAATCGGAAGATGCCGTTTCTCAAAGACGCAACACAGAATAGCAAGCACAAGGAGGAAACAGCATGAGTGCAGTTCGTATGGATGGTAAGATGGTTTCTGCAAAGGTACGCGGAAGCATTTTGGAAGAGGTTAACGGCCTGAAGGACAAGGGTGTTCGCCCGGGTCTGGCGGTTATCATTGTCGGTGAGGATCCGGCTTCGAAGGTCTATGTGCGCAACAAGGAGCGCGCTTGCGAGGAGTGCGGATTCTATTCGGAAAAGTATGCCCTGCCGGAGGAGACCACGCAGGAGGAACTGCTCGGTCTGATTGATGAGCTCAATCACAATCCGCGCATTGATGGCATTCTGTGTCAGCTGCCGGTGCCGAAGCACATCAATGAGCAGGCAATCATTGACGCCATTTCTCCGGAAAAAGACGTCGACGCGTTCCATCCGATCAACGTCGGCAAAATTATGGTCGGCAACTTTGATTTTCTGCCGTGCACACCGGCGGGCGTGATGCAGCTGCTGGAAGAGTATGACATTGACCCGAACGGCAAGAACTGCGTGGTCATTGGCCGCTCGAACATCGTCGGCAAGCCGATGGCAATGCTGCTGCTGCACAAGAATGGCACCGTAACCATTTGCCATTCCCGTACGAAGAATTTGAAGGAAGTCTGCGCACAGGCTGACATTCTGGTGGCAGCTGTCGGCAAGGCGGATTTCGTGACCGCAGATATGGTCAAGGAAGGCGCGGTTGTCATTGACGTCGGCATGAACCGCAAGGACGGCAAGCTGTGCGGCGACGTGGCATTTGACGAGGTCAACGAGAAGGCATCGTACCTGACGCCGGTTCCGGGCGGTGTAGGCCCGATGACCATCACCATGCTGATGAAGAACACCCTGAAGGCAGCCAAGCTGCATCACGGCATTGTCGATTGATTGTGAAATCTGTGCACAAATCCCGCGCAAACGCCGTGGAATTTTGACGGACAAAAACCAAAATGCTGTTGACAGCATAGGCGGGATATGGTAACATACAAGAAGCCGCATTGACCGGGTTGGTGAAGTATGTCCGAGACAGGACGTCCCCCGTGAGAGCGTGACTCTATTATAGAAAGAGAGGTGCTACCGCAATGTATGCAATTATTGTAACCGGTGGCAAGCAGTACAAGGTATCCGAAGGTGACGTAATCTACGTTGAGAAGCTTGGCGTTGAAGACGGCGCTTCCGTTACATTTGACAAGGTTCTGGCAGTTGGCGAAGGCGCTGAGCTGAAGGTTGGTGCTCCGTATGTTGAGGGCGCAACTGTAGCTGGTACTGTTGAGAAGAACGGCAAGCAGAAGAAGGTTATCGTCTACAAGATGAAGCCGAAGAAGGGCTACCGTCGTAAGCAGGGCCACAGACAGCCGTACACCAAGGTAACCATCGGCGCTATCAACGCGTAAGAGATGACTACCGCCCGTTTTTATTTAACAGGCAGCCGCATTGACGCAGTGGAGATCTCCGAGCATGCAGGATATGCAGAGGCAGGAGAGGACATTGTCTGTGCGGCGGTATCTGCGAATCTGGATCTCACGAGCTGTCTGCTCGAGGATGTCATGGGTCTAGCGATCCGAACGGAAGTCGACGAAGAAAACGCTCGCATCCGCTTAGAGCTTCCAAACAGCTTGGAAGAAGCGGAGGAGACACAGGCGCAGAACGCACTCAATGCCTTGATGCTGTATTTTATCAACCTCAAGGCACGTTATCAGGATTTTATCGAAGTAATGGAGGTGTAAGTCATGCTTCAGATCAGCTTACAGTTTTTCGCTCATCATAAGGGCGCAGGTTCCACCAAGAACGGCCGCGATTCCGAGTCCAAGAGACTTGGCGTAAAGCGTGCTGATGGTCAGGTTGTACCGGCAGGCAACATTCTGGTTCGCCAGCGCGGCACTCACATCCATCCGGGCGTAAACGTTGGCATTGGTTCCGACGACACCCTTTATGCAAAGGTTTCCGGCGTAGTTCGTTTCGAGCGTCTGGGCCGCGACCGCAAGCAGGTTTCTGTTTACGAAATCGAGCAGTAAGATATTTGATTGCAAAAGGCACCTCGGGCAGTCCGTCTGAGGTGCTTTTTCTATAACGGACAGGGAAAGGAGTACCCACATGCCACAGTTTATTGATACAGCCAAAATCTGGATCCAGTCCGGCAAGGGCGGAGACGGCAAGGTTTCATTTCACCGTGAGAAGTATGTTGCATCCGGCGGCCCGGACGGCGGCGACGGCGGCCGCGGTGGCTCCGTCATTTTTCAGGTAGATGACAACTTGTCTACTCTGATGGATTTTCGATACAAGAGAAAGTATAAGGCAGAGCCGGGCGAGCAGGGCGGAAGCAAGCGCTGCACCGGCAAGGACGGCAAAAATTTGGTCATTCGTGTGCCGCGCGGCACGATTCTGCGCGATGCGCAGAGCGGACAGGTCATCAAGGATTTGTCGGATTCCGAGCCGTTTGTCGCAGCAAAGGGCGGCCGCGGCGGCTGGGGCAATGTGCACTTTGCGACCCCGACCCGTCAGACCCCACGGTTTGCGAAGCCGGGAATGCCGGGACAGGAGCTGGAGATTCGTCTGGAGCTGAAGCTGCTGGCGGATGTCGGCCTCGTCGGTTTCCCGAACGTCGGCAAGTCCACGCTGTTGTCCATGGCGTCCGCTGCCCGTCCGAAGATTGCGAACTACCACTTTACCACGCTGGTTCCGAATCTGGGCGTGGTGCGCATTGGTGACGGCGAGTCGTTCGTCATGGCGGACATTCCGGGCATTATTGAAGGTGCGTCGGAAGGTGCCGGTCTGGGTCATGACTTCCTGCGGCACATCGACCGCTGCCGTCTGCTGCTGCACGTTGTCGATGCAGCGGGCAGCGAGGGCCGCGACCCGATTGACGACTTGAACAAAATCAACGATGAGCTGGCGCAGTATTCGATGGATCTGGAAAAGCGCCCGCAGATTGTTGTTGCAAACAAGATTGATTTGTTCTACGACGACGATCACTCCAAGCTGGACGAAATTCGCCAGTGGGCAGAGGATCACGGGTTTGCGTATGCGGAGATGTCCGCGGCGACCAATCAGGGCGTGCGTGAGCTGATGAACATGACATGGCACGCGCTCGAAGAGCTGCCGCCGGTACTCGTCTACGAGCCGGAATTCGTGCCGGAGCCGGTGGACAAGCCGGTTACGGAGGAGTCCATCACGTACCGCCGCATGAACGAGTACTATATCGTAGAGGGCGAGTGGATTGATCGTCTGTTCGCGTCCATCAACTTTGATGACTATGAGTCCCGCCAGTATCTCGACCGCCGCCTGCGCGGCGCGGGCGTCTTTGATAAGCTCGAAGAAATGGGCATCAAGGACGGCGACCCGGTTGTCATCGGCGAGATGGAATTCGAGTACGAGAGATAATCCCGCGCTCTGATTGCTCACGGAGCATAAAAATAAGGCATCTAGGTAGAAATACTTAGATGCCTTTGCTTTTACTGCTCGTTATTTTGTTTGTGAAATTTTGAAAGTAATTTTCCTTGTTCCAGCCAGAGCAATTGATCGGCTGGTGCGAGAGAATGCAGGATATGAATGGCTTGTCGTTCCAGATTGGACGGATTTTTAATAGGAGCATTTGCCTGCATGTGAATGTCATTTGTCCAGCCTGCGAGATAGTCTAAGGATACTTGGTAAAATTCTGCTAATTGGATCATCAGTTCAAAAGGAGGTTCCCGTTTTCCCTGCTCATAATTTGTATACGTTGTTTTATGAATTCCCAATTGCTCTACCAATTGTGTCTGTGTCAAATCATGGTCTTCACGTAAATCACGTAGACGCGGATAGTAACGCATGGATACACTCCTTTTCTAGATAGGATTTGTATCAATCATACTGTAATACATCATATGATGTTATAAAAATACTATAAACGTGGTATTATAATTATATAAATACAATATATGTTGTATAAATCTGAGAATAGCTGCGTTTATGGTGAGCACATGAAACATACAACAAGAATTTTCGCAACAATGATAAAGGAGATTTGCAGAGAAGAAAGTGTCTGTATAGAATCTTTTTTAGATAATAGAATTTTTAAGCTACGAAAAGATTTTATGTATCAGTATATTTTCGATTATCAATTTGGTTTAAATCCAGAGAGAAGCCATTTTAAAAATGCTTCTATCATAGCAAAAACCATCCGAACAGGGGAATAGATTCCTGCCGGATGGTTTTCTGTTTCGTATAAAATTTATGATTCCACCGGTGCGCCGACGTTTGCGAGCTGCTTGCGGAAGATGGTGCGGAACACCAGACGGACGAACGGGCCACAGTAGCAGAACTGCCACAGGAAGGCCGCCGGAAGGTTCATGCCCCACGTCTGGATGAAGGTTGCGAAGGACGGATTATCCTTAAACAGAATCGTTGCAATCAGGCTCATAATCGGGCACATCATTGCGCAGATGCAGAAGGAAATCGCATAGGTGATGAACTGCGGGCGGTCTGTCGGGCGCATGACCTTGAATGCGAGCATCGGTGCAATCTTGCCGATGATGAAGAACTCCAGAATGAAAGCGATCGGCCACATAATCGGCATCTCGTGCAGAGCGGCAACGAAGGTTGCGCCGGTTACGCCGCCCATGTTGAGCGCGACGTTGTAGCAGATCATGCCATATACCATGCAGCCTGCCATGAGAATGGTGAAGATAGCGTCTTGAAATTTGTTTTGCGGCATTTGTTCATTTCTCCAATCAAATCGTATTTTGATGTTTTCGCAATAAAAAAGAGCTAAACGGGAAACTTTCGTCTCGTTTAGCTCACTGCGACTACCATTAATTGTGCTTATTATAGCATAAGATTATAGAAAATATAAGTGCTTTTTTGAAATTTCTTAAATTTCGTCAGGGTGTATAACGCAGACGCCGCCTGACGAAGATATTTGCAGCAGTTATGCCTGCTTTTCAATGTATGGCGTCTGCTTCCAGTCTTGCCCAGCAGGAGAGGGAAAATAATACAAATCGTCGGCGAGGACGGTAAAATTCCAGAGCCTTTGCGCAGAATCAGACAGCTTTCGCGCCTGTGTCGGCTTTACAATAACAGGGAGCGGACAAGTTTTTTTCATCGCTTTTAAAATCTGCTGTCCGCGGGCATTCATGCCGAGAACTGTGATGTATTCCGGTGACAGGGCGGCAATGTCCTGCGTCAAGCCGAGATAGGCGCACAGCGTCAGGCGGCGCACACGGCTGAGCGGATGACGGCGCGAACGCGTGCGCTCCCACAGCTCTTCTAAGCTCTGTGCGGTCTGACAGGCGGCATAAAACCGATGCTCCAATCCCTCTGACACGCCGGGCAGTGTGGCGATGTATTCCGGTGTCAAGCGGCGCAGATAGGGGAGAACCGCAGGCGCAAGCACTTGCCAGCTGTGGCGGCGCATAGGCAAGACCTGCTCTCGGTATGCCGCCGGAAGCAATTGCGCGGCGCTCTCGATGTCTCCGCCGTGAAACTGCGAACGGATATAGCTCGCAGAGGGAATATTATCTATCGGCGTGCCATCGTGCTCGGCGCCGATGCGCCGAACGGCAATCGGCTGCACATGCGGGCAGTATTTGCGAATGGCGCGGCAGTATTGCACGGCGAGCAAATCATTGGGGGAGGCGAGAAGCGGAGCCAAATCCGGACACAGCGCCTGTGCCGCCTGCTGTGCCGCTTGGGCGTAGCTGACGCCGCTGGTGAGATTGCTTCGCAGTGCGTCATCAAAAATCGGATTGTCCATCCACTGCGCCAGCTGCATCAGCGTCTGTTCGGTTCCGCTCTCGCAGCCGAATGACAGATGTGTCACACAGCCCAAAGCCGCCGCAAGGCGCACGCCGCCCTCTGCAAATCCTTCCGCTGAAGAAAGCGCGGCAGAGATGGGAAGCTCTAATACCAAATCCGGCCCGCCTGCGCGAATGGCGCACGCGGCGCGGAAATATTTGTCCCACAACGCCGGTTCGCCGCGCTGGACAAAGCAGCCGCTCATGATGGAAATCATGTAGCAATCCGGCATACGGCGCAAAATTTCTCGGATTTGGAACAGATGTCCGGCGTGAAATGGGTTATACTCTGAGATAACAGCACAAACTTTCATAAAAACCTCCAAATTTCTTGAGAAAACAGTTGAGAAATTTGATAAAGCGGTGTAAAATAGAATTAAGTATATTGTACTATTTTGGCGATATTCTTGCAAGAAATAATCATTGGATAAAGGAGACCAAAGAGAAATGAATGTTTTGGTAATCAATGCGGGCAGCTCTTCCCTGAAGTATCAGCTCTTCAACATGGACAACAAGGCTGTTCTGGCTAAGGGCCTGTGCGAGAGAATTGGTATTGATGGCCGTCTGACCCACACCAACCCGAACAAGGAAGAAAAGTACAAGGCAGACGTTCCGATGAAGGATCACGCCGATGCAATCCGCGCTGTCATCAACATCCTGATTGACAAGGAGTGGGGCGTTATCGAGTCCATGTCCGAAATTGATGCTGTTGGTCATCGTGTCGTACACGGCGGCGAGTACTTTGCTGATTCCGTCCTCATCAATGATGAAGTTATCAAGGCAATCGAGGCTTGCGTTCCGCTGGCTCCGCTGCACAACACGGCAAACCTGATCGGTATCAGCGCGTGCAAGGACGTTATGGGCGAGAATATCCCGCAGGTAGCTGTATTTGATACTGCTTTCCATCAGACCATGCCGCCGGAGCATTACATGTACGCTCTGCCGTATGAGTACTACGAGAAGTACAAGATTCGTCGCTACGGCTTCCACGGCACTTCCCATAAGTACGTTTCTCAGCAGGCTTCTGAGATGCTGGGTATTCCGATCGAAAACCTGCGTCTGGTTACCTGCCATCTGGGCAACGGCTCCTCTATTGCTGCAATCAAGGGCGGCAAGTCGATGGATACTTCCATGGGCTTCACCCCGCTGGCTGGTCTGCCGATGGGCACCCGTGCAGGCAACATCGACCCGGCTATCATCTCCTTCCTGTGCGACCATGAGCACAAGCATGCAGATGAAATCATCGACATTCTCAACAAGAAGTCTGGTATGCTGGGTATCTCCGGCGTGTCCTCCGACTTCCGCGATCTGGATACCGCGATTGAAGAAGGCAACCCGCGTGCAAAGCTGGCAAAGGATATGTTCAACCTGTCCGTAAAGAAGATCATCGGCTCCTACATCGCTGAGATGGGCGGCGTTGATGCCATCGTATTTACCGCTGGCGTAGGTGAGAACGATCGTTCCGTTCGTTGGGACGTTTGCGAGCACATGGAATATCTGGGCATCAAGATTGATCCGGAGAAGAACAAGTTCCGCGGCCGTCAGATGGATATTTCCATTGACTACGCACGTGTTCGTGTTCTGGTTATCCCGACCAACGAGGAATTGGTTATTGCAGAGGATACCGAGCGTCTGGTAAACGAGGCTAAGTAATTCCATATAGGAATCCACAAATGAGGGGCAGGAAAAGTTTCCTGCCCCTTTTTTGTGCCCCGCGAATTTATGAATTGGATGTGCCGCTGCGCAGCTTTGCGTAAAATGTGAGCGCCCACAAGCCTGCAAGCCCAACCAGCGCATAAATCACACGGCTGACAAACGAACCTTGTCCGCCGAACAACACGCCGACAACATCCAGCCCGAAAAAACCGATGCATCCCCAGTTGATGGCGCCGATGATGACGAGTGTCAGGATAAATTTATCCATATATAGAAACCTCCTTTTCCATGCTGTTTGCAGTTTCTCCAATTTTCCCTGCAGCTATACATGCTATGCTTGTGTTTCGGGACATCTGGCAGTATAATAACTATATTGTTTGAAGAAATGAGGGACGACAGAATGATTTTGGATCTGCACACCCATACCAAATATTCTTATGATGCGGAAGCCAGACCGGTCATAGACCATGTACAGCATGCCGTACAAAAAGGCGTCAGCATCTTGGGATTTACCGAGCATGTTGAATTTTTTCGCAAAGACAGCATACAGGCATCCGATTTTGCATCTGGGACGGTAGATTTTGTTGGTTATCAGAAAGAAATCGAACCATTCCGAACCGGAAGAACCATTATGCCGGATTTGGCATCCGAACAGAAGGATATTTTTGCCGCACAGGAAGTGTATGGCGAGCAAATTACACTGCGCGCGGGCGTAGAGATTGGACAGCCGCATGCAGCGCCGGAACAGGCACGCGCCCTGATTCAAACATACCCGTTTGATTATGTCATCGGCTCGATTCATCAGCTGGCAGATGATATGGATTTGTATTTTTATCGGTATGAAACCATACATCCGGATGAATTTTGGGAGAAATATTTTGCGGAAGTGCGGGAATTACTTGCGTTTGGACACATCCAAATTCTTGCGCATTTGGATTACCCGCTGCGCGTCATGAAGCTGCCGCACAATCAGCCATCACTTAAAGGATATATGAATTATGTCGATGAAGTGCTCAAGCTTCTCATTGCAAAGGATATTGCATTGGAGAGCAACACAAAAGGGCTGTACGGCTGGCAGCAGGAAGTGGGACCGGAAGCCTTTGTGCTGACGCGGTATCGAGAATTGGGCGGCGAATTGATTACCGTTGGTTCGGACTCTCATGCGCCGGAAACCGTGGCGCGCGGCATCCCGCGGGCGCTGGAAAGACTGCGGGCGGCAGGATTCCGTGCTGTGACCGACTTTAAAAACAAGAACATCATCCAGCACGCAATAGCATAGGAGAATAGCATGAAACAGGCATCAACAGAAGCATATGCAAAAATCAATTTGACGCTGGACGTCACAGGCAAACGGCCGAATGGGTATCATGATGTTTGCATGGTCATGCAATCGATCGGCATTCATGATATTGTGACGGTGCAGACGGAAACCGGCGCAGACGATATTGAACTGACGATTTCACATTGTGATTTGCCGACGGACAGCAGCAATCTGGCGTATCGCGCCGCACAGCTGTTTTTGCAGCGCACCAACAAGCAATCGGACGGCATTCGTATTCACATCGAAAAGCATAATCCGATTGCCGCAGGTCTGGCGGGCGGCAGCACGGATGCCGCAGCAGTGCTGGTACTGCTCAACGACCTGTATCAGACGGGACTGACACAGGAACAGCTCATGGAAATGGGCCTGGCACTGGGCGCCGATGTTCCGTTCTGCATTGCGGGCGGCACGATGCTGGCGGAGGGCATTGGAGAGGTGCTCACGCCGCTTCCGCATGCACCGCAGGCGTTTGTCGTGCTGTGCAAGCCGCCAGTTGCGGTATCGACACCGGCCATTTATCGAGCCATCGACAGCGTAGACATTGCACGCCGTCCGGACACGCAGGCGATGCTGCGCGCGCTGAAAGACGGAGACCTGCAAGCGGTCGCTGCACTGCTGTACAACGTCATGCAGCCGGTCACAGCGAACATGCATCCGGAAATTGATGACATCTGCCGGATTATGCGGGAGCACGGTGCCATGAATGCCATCATGAGTGGTTCGGGTCCGACGGTGTTCGGACTGTTTGCAGACAGAGCGCGCGCAGAAAAGGCGAAGAAATTCCTCGCCGCGCACTACGCAGAAGTGTTCCTGACAAAGTTCTGTCGGGCAGGTCAGGTTAAACAGGCGTAAAAGCGGCTATACTTCCAGTATCACAAGCTGGAGGGAGTCGATAGTATGAATAAACCATATGTACGGCACAGATGGGAGCTGACACTGGCACTCACGTTGTTTTTTGTCCTGTGTTATGCTGCATTTTGCAGTGCGCAGCAGGAAAACCTGTCAGAGGATGTACTGCGCCTGCGCGTTGTCGCAAATTCTGACACGCAGACCGACCAAGCTGTCAAATTGCGGGTGCGTGATCAGGTACTTACCGTTGTACAGCCGATGCAGGAGCAAGCGGCAAATCCGGACGACATGCGTGCGCTGCTGCAGGCGCATATGCAGGAAATCACCAATGCGGCGCAAAGAGAAGTCTATGCCTGCGGCGGTACACAATTGGTCACGGCGCAATTGGCGCGCGATTGGTATCCGACAAAAGCGTATGATACGTTTTCGCTTCCGGCGGGATGGTATGACGGATTGCAGCTGCGCATCGGCGCGGCGCGCGGACACAATTGGTGGTGTGTCGTATATCCTTCGCTGTGCTTCAACGCGGCAGAAGGAGAGACAACATTGACGGAGGATGAAAGAAATTTCATTCATCAATCGGGAACTTCATGTGAAATTCGATTTCGAACCGCAGAGCTGCTCGGCAATCTGCGCGGCATGATGTCCTGATGGGAAGGAATAGAAACTATGGAGGATAGACAACAACATCAAACAAAGCAAAGCTGGCTGCGCCGGCATTTGCCGGCGATTATGCTGCTGCTGTTTGTGGTGCAGCCGGTGATGGATGTTTTGTCATTTGGATTGACACAATGCGGCGTCAGCAATACGGTGTCGCTATGCCTGCGCTTTTTGGTGCTGTTTGGGACAGGCGCTCTGGGATTTGCCCTGAGCAGGCACAAAAAAGTGTATTTGACTTTGGGCGGTATCGTGCTGATATTTGCCGTGCTGCATGGCTGGGCTTGTTTGTCCGCAGGATATAACGGCTGGCAAAATCCAATATATGACCTGACTAATTATATCCGTGTGGTACAGATTCCGTTGTTTACGCTGTGCTTTATTACATTTTTGCGTGAAACGGGCGAGGGCGGTTATCAGACCGTGGAACGCGGCTTTGTCATCAATTTTGGACTGATTGTTTTGGTGGAATTGGTGAGTACCGTAACTGGTACAGACCCGCACACCTATGCGAACAAACAGATTGGTGTGCTGGGATGGTTTGCCACGACCAATGCGCAGAGCGCCATTCTGTGCGCCATCGTCCCCGTTGTTGTCATGCAGGGAATACGTAAGAAAAAGATGTGCTATCTGTTTGCAAGTACAATCGTTGGGTTCGGTGTGCTGTATCTGTTTGCGACGAGGCTTTCGTATTTGGCGATCTTTGTCACGGCGGCGGGTATGATTCTCGTCATGCTGCTCAGCTGCACATGGAATACCCGCACGGCAGCTGTGGTGCTGCTCGGCGCAGTTGTCTGCGCAGCGGCAATCAAGGTATCGCCGATGTATGCCAATCAGTCGGCACATCAGGGTGTTTTACAGCAAAAACAGCAGGAAGCAGACCAAATGATTCAGACTGCCGAAAAACAGTATCATACAACGGTAAAACAGTCGCCGGAACAGTGCCTGACACCGCTGTACGAAGAATACCTCAGCGAGATGGCGGATCGGTTCGGCATGCAGCGCGTGATGCAGACGTATGACTATACCACCGATGTGTCAGAGCTCAAAGACGCCCGCCGGATGAAGATTGTATACTGTACCTATTTGATGGAGGATGCCGGAACGGCGGCAAAGCTGTTTGGACTGGAATTGCAGGATATGGTGTGGGAAAACCGGACATTTGACGTAGAAAACGACTTTCACGGCATGTATTATCTGTACGGCATCATCGGCTTGGCGCTGTTTTTGCTGTTTCTGCTGTATTTTGCCGAGCTCATTGTGCGGGCGCTTTTGCGCAATTTTCAACAGTACATGACGCCGGAGGCGGGAGCCTTTGGCATTTCTCTGTGCTTGCTGCTCCTGCACGTGTACTGTACGGCGGGCGTTCTGCGCAGACCCAATGCGTCGTTCTATCTTTCGGTTGTGCTGGCGGTCATTTACTATTTGATAACCATACGGAAGTACCCTGTGCAGTCGAAAACTTGACTTTTGCCGCATGAAACGGTATAATGTGTGGCGTTCTATATGAGAGAAATGTAACAAAAAGTTCCGTCAGCGGGCGGAATGGAAAGGATTTACAGGACGTATACTATGATAGCATTATTGGAACGCTGGAGAGAACTGTTAAAAAACCATCTTGCGGCCATCCTTGTACTTTTGTTTGCGCTGCAGCCGCTGATGGATATCTGTTCTTTTTGGCTGGATAAGCTGGGCATGAGCACCGCGCCGACGCTGCTGCTCCGCATGTTGGTGTTTGCTTTGACGGCGCTGATTGGCTTCTGCTTATCTGATAAAAAACGATATTATTGGGGCTTGGCGGCAATCTGTGCTGTGTTTTTCGTGTGCCATGCGGTCAGCTGCATGCGCGCAGGATATATCAGCCCGTTTGCAGATTTGACGAACTATATTCGCGTCATTCAGATTCCGATTTTTGCCCTGTGCCTGATTACGTTTTTGCGTGCGGATACACAGAGCTATCACTGGGTCAGTGTCGGCTTCGCGGTATCGTTTGCGATTATCTCAGCCGTTGTGCTGCTCAGTGTGGTGACCGGAACCAATCCGTATACATATGTCGATGACCAGATGGGCATTCTGGGCTGGTTCTCCACGACCAACTCGCAGGCTTCGATTGTCAGCATGATGACGCCGATTTTGATTTGTATGGCATACAAATCAAAACGAACATGGCTGTTTGCCGCGACAACGGTTCTCGCGTGTGCGCAGCTGTATTTTCTCGGCACGCGGCTGGCATATATGGCGATTTTCGTCTCGATTTTCGGCACAATTCTTGTAGCTGCGCTGTGCGGAGAGGTCAAAAAACTGCGCTGCGGCATGCTGCTGCTTGTCGCCGTTGTCTGCGTGCTGGGCGTGAAGCAGTCGCCGATGTATCAGCATCAGCAGACCTATTCGCAGTTTATGGAAGAAAAGCAGACCGTGCTCAATTCCATGAGTGCAGACCGCGGAACGACTGTCACAAAAGAGGAAGTACAGAACGCAGAGGAGGGCAATGCCAAGCTGGAACTGCTGCACACAATGAATCAGATTTACTGCTATTACCGCTCGGATCTGGTGCAGCGCTTTGGCGTTGAGCGCGTCATGGAAAAATGCGGCTTCTCAAATGATGTTTCGCAGATGACCGCTGCGCGCAAGACAAAGATTATTTTCTGTGAGCTGCTCATGGACGAGATGCCGGAAACCTCAAGACTGTTCGGCATTGAGCGCGATGCGATGACGTATAAGGGCGAGAGCTATGACGTAGAAAACGACTTCCATGGCATTTACTTCCTGTATGGTGCCGTTGGCTTGGGATTGTTTATCATTTTCTTGGCATATTTTGCCGTGCTGATTGTCATTGCCCTGTTTCGCAACGTGCAGAAGTATTTCACAATGGAAGCGGGTGCGTATGGCATGGCGTTTTTGCTGGCGCTTGCCAACGCGTATAACACGGCGGGTATTCTGCGCCGACCCAATGCATCGTTTTATCTGTCCGTTATCCTCGCAGTGATTTTCTATCTGACACGCATCAAGCAGTATCCGGAGACACAGCCAAAAGGCATTTTTGCCCTGTTCGGCAAAAAGAAAACCATCAAAAACGGATAAACATCAATCCCGCCTGGAATTTCCGGACGGGATTTTTTGTCAAACAGGCGCATATAGATAGAAAGCAGAGGTGAATGGATTGGCAAAGAAACGAACACACAGACGCAAACGGCTGTCCCAAAAGACAAAGACAATGCTGCGGCTGACTATTTTTTTGATGGCTGTCGCGGCCTGTGCGCTGTATTTTGCATTTCGGCAGCAGGCGACACAGATACCCTCCGATGTGCCGGCACAGATTGCAGGCATTCCAGTGCATACCAAATACATTCCGCAAGATTCACAGGCACGTTCGGGACGCACCCGCGCGATTCATTATATTGTCATACATGAGACCGACAACACAGGCGCCCATGCGACAGCAAAAGCACACAGTGCGTACTTACAGGAAAATTGCTGGAAAGAACAAAAGAGCTGGCATTACACCGTAGACGACCACGAGATTTGGCATCATTTGCCGGACAATGAAGTGGGATATCATGCGGGAGACAGCAGCTGGAAGGAAGGCGGCAACCGAAACGGCATCGGCATTGAGCTGTGTGTCAATCAAGGCGGAAACTTTGAACAGACTATGCGCAATGCGGCACAGCTGACCGCATATTTGCTCCTTCAATATCACTTGACGATAGACGATGTCAAAAAACATCAGGACTTTTCCGGAAAAATCTGCCCGTCGACAATCATTGAAACCAATCGCTGGCAGGATTTTCTAAACATGGTGCAGGAGAATTACACGGCGCAAAAAGCACAGAGACAGCAAGCCGGTGCATAAAATACGCCGGACAGGGAATGCTAGTACCGAATCAACAAAGAGGAGGACATGGTCATGGAAAAATGTCATGCAAACAAGAGCATTCACTGCAGCGTAACGCAGTGCGCCAATCATTGCAGCACCTCGGATTACTGCTCTCTGGATCGGGTGCAGATTGGCACACATGAGATGAATCCGACGGAGACAAAGTGCACAGACTGCAATTCGTTCAAGCTGGGCTGAGTGCTCTCTGAATAGAACATGACGCAAAACATCCCCCGTTTCAATTGGTTGAAACGGGGGATGCGTATGTTTATGATGTTATCGTGCAGTCATGATTCTCTGCACAATGGCGGCGAAAAATACCACAATCGGAGCCAATTCCGTGCGAATGACGGACTGGAACGAGCCGCCCATCTGTGTGATGAGATAGACGTTGCTGCCGATGTAGCAGGCAAAGAAAATCACAGCGATGAGCAGGGCAAGACCGGCTGCCATGTGGCCGAAGCCGCGTGCCTGCGGGCGCAGGATAAACAGTGCGACCACGTGCAGAGCCTCCAGTGCTACGACGATGTAGCCGACAATGGACAGCACGAACAGTGCAATGCGGATAATCATCGTGACGATAGCCGGATCGCTTTGCGGTACCAGCCAGCTGACCAGAGAATTTAAATCAGAGGACAGCGCAGACATGCTGGTCAAGCTGAACGTGCCGCTCGCGGAGGCAACATCCAGTCCCAGCCAATTCTGAAACAGGAAAAAGCAGATGAGCGCGGCGCAAATCAGTGAGATGACAATTTGTATCAAGCCCAAATCGCTTTTTCCAAAGATAGAAGAACCGGTTGGCAGGGAAAAGGACTTTCCGGAGGAAAACGGTCTGCTGTTGGAAGAAGAACCGCCGGAAGGAAGTTTCAGCTTGCCGCGAAGCAGGAAATATGTGATAATCAGCGCGGCAATGCCAAAGTTTGCGCGCATCTCACCGCCGGAACGAACCAGTGTGGCGACACCGAGCGCACAAGCTGCGTAAAACAACGGGAATTTGCCGGTTTTGCGCAGCAAGAAATAACAGGCGGCAGAGCCAAGGCTGAGCAAAACGGAAACCAGCGCGACATGCATCAATGCCTGTACGCCAAACAGCGCGTGGACTATGGTGCAAATCAGCAGCCAAATAGACGTGATGCCGCTGTACGCCGCGGAAGACGCGGTGCCGGACTTGTCTTTTTTGATAGAAATTTTCATCTTTCGCTTTTTCTGCTTGCTGTCGCTTTCGTCTTTTTGTTCGGAACGGCTTTGTTTTTTTGCCTGTTCCTCTTTTTTTATTTCTTCTTCGGGAAAATTGGTCTCTGCGCCGCAATAGGGACAAAACTTGACCCATTGGTCGACTTTTTTTCCGCATTCTCTGCAATACATAAAATAAAACACCTTCTATTCCATATCTGTTATTAACAACCTATTGTAGCACCCGTGCATGTAAAAATCTATGGTGCATATTCACAAGTTTTTTCAGAAAAAGAGACCGAAGCTGAAACCTCTGTGCTTCAGCTTCGGTTTGTATCTTACTTGTCTTTTCTTTGCTTTTTGAGTGTCTCGAACAGCGTATCCCAGTACTCGCGCGGGTGCTTTTGTACATTGGGGCGGAAGCCCTTGATGCGGGACAACGCGCGGCGATGCGCCGGATTGATCGAGCGCGTCATGCGCTCAAAATTCTGTCGGGCAAATCGGCGCTTTTCCTCAGCGACGCGCTGGCTGAATCCCAACTGGCGTTCTGTGAGATTGGAGACAAACAGCTCCATGTGCTGATTGACGCTTTCCTCTGCCGCTTTCATCAGGGCATCCAAACGCGTCAGTGCGGATAACGTCAGCGTAAAATCGGCGGCAAATACCGCCATCAGTCCCAAGGAAATGCCCTCTATGGCAAGCGGCGGAATGCTGGTTGTGTGCGAGCTGATCAGCGGATACAGCTTGAATACAATGAATACACCGGCACAGCCGAACAGGAGCGAGGCCGGCAGACAGATGCGGCCGTTGACATTGAGTGGCAGGTCGCTGTAATCCCACCAATAGGCATGAAACCATTTTTCCAGCACCCAAGAGGTCAAATATTCCATGATGGCGCTGCCGACCATGGAAATGAGAAATACCTGCCAGACTTTTAAATCCGGCGCGTGGCGGAAGTCCAATAGCTCAATGATGATGGAAATGGAAACGGCACCGCAGCCGTAAATGGGGCAGATGGGACCGTATAAAAAGCCTCGGTTTGCCCATTGCCGCTGCGTCGCGGTACAGTATACGGTCTCAAAGCACCAGCCCAAAAAGCTGTATACAATGAACCATACAAAATATCGGCTGATAATCATGCGTGTATACGCTCCTTTCGTCTGCGGAGAAAGAGCGTTTCATACAGAGAACAGGTTTTGTCTGCGATGCACACGAGAATGGCTGCGCGGGAGACGGGAACCTGTGTGAGTGTCAAGGGCCACATGTGACAGCGAATGACATCCTGCGTCTGCTTTTCGACGTGAAAATAGCGCCGCGCATTTTGGCGGGCAATTTCTGGATGACGAAATCCGTGCAGCGGATGTTCGTGGTTCTCATCTGTGTGCCAATCGTAGAGATAAAAGTCGTGCAGCAGCGCACCGACAACAAGCGCACGGGGATTGGCGCCGATGTGCAGGCGGCGATTGAGCCAGCAGCTTACCTCTGCGACATATTTGCAGTGCTGCAGTGTGGATACCGAGCCGTGCTGTATGTACGTGTTCATTTGCTGCACTTTCTCGTTTTTTAGGTAAGGACGGAGCATTTGATATAGCTCGCGGCGTTCCTGCCAAGTCAAAGTCAATGGCATATGTCAGCTCCTTTCTGCCGATTTTTCTAATTCTATCATACCATATATTGGACGGTAAAATGGCGTCTTTGCAGAAAATTCAAGAATTTTTTATAAAATGTACCGTTTTGCTTTTGAGAATGGTATACTACATATATGGCATCGTGCTTTGAAACAAAGACAGAGGAGGTTTTTGACATGTGGCAATTGGAGGATACAACGTATCGGGATTTGCGGGAAAATTCTCTTGACCAATGGTTGGATGAGATGGCGGCACATGAAGACCTGCAGGTGCGTGGCGGTGTGCGCTTGGCACGCGACTACATTGCGTACTTGAAAAAAGAAAACCAGCGATTGCAGGAGCAGAATCAGCTGACCCAGCAATATCTCAAGAAAGCGATACAGGAAAAACGGGCAAGATAAGGAGCAACTATGAAATTCTTTCAGTATTATGATGAAAATCATACAGTGCGCTTGGGTTTCTGCCGCGGAGAACTGCTGGCGGACGCACAGGCAAGCGTGAAGAAGAGCGGTGCAGAGATACCGACAACACTGACCGATGTGCTGCACCATGCGGATCGGAAAACGGTCTTGGAAGCGTATCAGACCATCGAGCCGGTTGCCATTTCCGGCGAGATTTCCTTTGCACCGGCTGTCTCCGCGCCGGAAAAGATCATCTGCATTGGCTTAAACTATAAGGCACATATGGATGAAATCGGCTTTGCACGGGATCAGGAGTTCCCGCCGGTGTTCCCGAAATATCCGTCCTCCCTGACAGGACATGAACAGCTGATTCATCTGCCCAAAACCGGAGAACAGTTTGATTATGAGGCGGAATTGGTCATTGTCATCGGCAAAGAGGCACATGAAGTGACAACAGAACAGGCGCAGGACTGTATCTTTGGTTATACTGCGGGAAATGACTTCAGTGCACGCGATTTGCAGTTCAAAACCGGTCAGTGGCTGCTCGGCAAGGCGTGTGATGATTTTGCACCGGCGGGCCCGTTTTTGGTGCCGGCAGATGCGCTTGACGCGGATCATTTACATATTAGCTGCCGTGTCAACGGAGAACTGCGGCAGGATTCCAACACGAGCAATATGATTTTTTCCTGTGCGGAGATTGTCAGCTATCTGTCGCAGTACATGACACTGAAACCGGGAGATATGATTTACTCCGGCACACCGGACGGCGTCATTCTCGGCATGCCGGATGACCGAAAAAAATGGCTGACACACGGCGACACGATAGAAGTGACCATTGAAGGCATTGGCACGCTGAAAAATACCATCGCATAACCGGATTTGATATCAGAAATTTTGCGCAAAATACCAGACGAACGGTAGATATACACAGGATATTCCCTCTTATACTAATAGGTGAAAAAAATCACAGGAAAAGAGGGGATTTGTGTGTTCTCGGAACTGCTGAGAGAAATAACAGATCTGACACCATGGAAGGAAAGCATTGACGCATATATATCCAATCTTTCCATCAATTCGGTCATTGTCACCGTCATGATGATTTTTATGCTTCTCGGTGCAATAGATAAAGCGCGAGGCAATAAGCACGGATATGGCGCGGCGTTTGACGAAGGGTTTCAGGCAATGGGGCCGCTCGCCATTGCGATGGTGGGCGTCATTGCGGCGGCACCGGTGCTCAGCATGGTGCTGCGCCCGATTGTCGGCCCGATTTATCAGATGCTTGGCTCGTCACCGTCCATTTTTGCAACGACATTGCTGCTGGCGGATGCCGGCGGTTATCCGCTCGCTGTCGAGCTGGCGGGAGAAAACATCGTGATGGGACAGTTTGCGGGCATTATCGTTGGATGTACCATGGGCTGTATTTTGCTGTTTGATATTCCGGTTGCCTTGACACTGATTCAAAAAAAAGATCGTCCGCTGCTGGCGTGCGGAATCTTGGTTGGTGTCATCACGGCGCCCATTGGCTGCTTTGTCGGCGGCATCGTCATGAATGCCATGACAGATTATTCGATGCATCTTGGAACCATGCTGCTCAGCCTGCTGCCGGTTATTCTGGTGGCGGTTGTGCTGGCGGCGGGACTGTGGTTCAAGCCCATTGCACTCATGAACGGTTTTGCGAAATTCGGCGCGTTTGTCACAGGATTGATTGCAATTTTCGTGGCCATTGCTGTTTTTCAGTATGAAACCGGCATCCGGTTTCCGCTGTTTCATTTGATGGTAGAAGCAGGTGCAGACGGCGTTTCGCCTTTGGCAAACAGCATAGAGATTTTGGGAGATATCGCGTTTGTTTTGCTTGGTGCGTTTCCTATGGTGGAATTTATAAAGCGGCACTGCGGCGGCGCGCTGGCGAAAGTTGGCGGCAAGCTGGGCATGAACGAAACGGCATCGGCGGGCATTGTGGCAACACTGGCCAACAACATCCCGACCTTTCAGATGATGAAGGATATGAATCCCAAGGGAAAACTCATGAACGTTGCGTTTGCTTCCTGTGCGGCGTTTATGTTCGGAGACCATTTGGGTTTTGTCGCCGGTGTCAACGCCGATATGATTGTTCCAATGATTTTTGCCAAGCTGGCATGTGGCCTCAGTGCATTGGCTTTGGCAAATTTGCTCGCACCACAGCTGCTTTCCAAAGCGCAAAAGGCGGCAGAAAATGATTGATGTGTGACGCGAAAAAGGGCAGCCGAGCGGCTGCTCTTTTGCTGTATGGAGAATACCCTATGATACAAGATATATTACGAGAAATAAAACGGCAATCGCTGCATGTATATCAAGTGGCAGTATACACGGAGCAGGGACTGGAGACTGCGCAGATGCAGGATGCCGGCAGCTGCCAGCCGATTTATTCGATAACCAAAGTGTTTGTAAACACCTGCATTGGCATGCTCGCCGATGCGAAAAGCATCCGATTGGATGACAACCTGCTGCCGTATTTGCAGCCATATATCCGACAGGATTATCCGGATGTATGGAATGCCGTGACCATTCGGCAGGCACTTGCGCACCGGATGGGACTGGATGACGGCATCTTTGATATAGACCGAGATGATCCGCGTGCGTACCCGACACAGGATTATTTGGCGTATATTTTACAGTATCCGCCGAAATTTCAGCCGGGAACACATCGAAAATACACGGATTGCGCGCATTACTTGCTCTCGCTGCTGCTGGAAACTGTGACGGGAAAACCGGCGGATGAGTATATCTGCAAAAATCTGCTGCTGCCGCTGCAATGCCCGCCGACTGCATGGACAAGATGCCCCGACAATCATACCATTGGCGCAACGGGCGCTTACATGCGGGCGGAGGACGTCGCAAAGCTGGGCTGGCTGTATGTCAATCAGGGAAGATATGCTGGGCGGCAGATACTCTCTCCGGCTTGGGTACAGCAAATGGAACGCGAGCGATTTGATGTTTACCCAATCAAGAATACCAGCTTTTTTGTCAAAAATGGCATCTATGGACAGAGCCTGCTGTATAGCAGGGAAAAACGCATCGCGATTGCTTGGACAGGACACGAATCCGATGAAAAAATCCAAGCATTCCAACGTCTTTGCGCTTGCATATGAGAGAATCTATGGTATACTAATATGTGTATTTTTTAACAAATGCCGTCGAAAAGAGGAACTTAGACGGCGATAGAAGGGAAAACAACAATGGACAAAAGAGAAAATTTCGGTACGAGACTGGGCTTTATTCTGGTTTCTGCCGGCTGTGCAGTCGGACTCGGCAATGTGTGGAAATTTCCATATATCTGCGGACAGAACGGCGGCGCGGCATTTATTGTGCTGTATTTGATTTGTCTGGCACTGCTCGGCTGGCCGATTCTCATCTGTGAATACGCAGTGGGTCGTGCAAGCCGTCACAGTACAGCCAAGGCATTTCATGTGCTGGAGCCGAAGGGCACGCGATGGCATCGGTATCGCTGGTTCAGCGTGGCGGGCAATTATCTGCTCATGATGTTTTACACCATGGTCTGCGGCTGGATGATTAACTATGCGCTGCGCATGCTGACCGGCAATCTGAAGGGCAAAAATCCGGATGAGATTGCCAATGTATTTTCCAATATGCTGGCATCTCCGGTGCAGATGACGATTTTTATGGTTATTTCTGTGCTGGTTGCCTTTGGCATCTGTGCGATGGGCTTGAAAAATGGTGTCGAGCGCATCACAAAAGTGATGATGCTGCTATTGATGTGCCTGATGATTGTGCTGGCCGTGCATTCGCTGGTTCTGCCGAATATGCGTGAGGGTCTGGCGTTCTATCTGGTGCCGGATCTGGGCAAAATTGCAGAGATTGGTTTCGGCAATGTTCTGTTTGCGGCGATGTCGCATGCGTTCTTTACCTTGAGTCTTGGCATCGGTGCCATGGAAATTTTCGGCAGCTACTTGGATAAAACCAATCGTCTGGCTGGCGAGGCTGTCAGTGTCACGCTGCTCGATACCTTTGTGGCGCTGACTGCCGGCATTATCATCATTCCGGCGTGCTTTGCTTACGGCGTGCAGCCGGATTCCGGTCCGTCTCTGCTGTTCATCACGCTGCCGAATGTATTCAATCACATGGCAGGCGGCGATATTTGGGGCGCGGCGTTCTTTGTCTTTATGACGTTTGCGGCGCTGTCCACGGTCATCGCGGTATTTGAAAACATCCTGTCTATGACAATGGAAATTTTCGATTGGGACAGAAAGACCGCCGTTTGCCGCAACATTGTGCTGATTATCCTGTTGTCGATGCCGGCAATTCTCGGCTTCAATGTGCTGTCCGGCATTCAGCCGATTGGTGCAGGCTCTACGCTGATGGATTTGGAGGACTTTATTGTCTCCTACAATCTGCTTCCGCTGGGCAGTCTGCTGTTTGTGCTGTTCTGCGCAAAGAAGAATGGCTGGGGCTGGGATAACTTTATCCGTGAGGTGGATACCGGCAAGGGTCTGCGCTATCCGGTGTTTATCAAGCCGTATGTACGCTTTGTTCTTCCGCTGCTCATCGTTGTCATTTATATCAAGGGATATTACGACATGTTTTCCAAGTACGGCACGACATCGCTGATTTTCTGGATGTGCGTTGCCGCTGTATTCCTTGCGCTGATTTACAGCTTTGCATCGGGAAAACCAAAAGAGTAATCATAGCGAATTAGAACTGATTTCGGTCAGTTCTAATTTTTTCCAAGTTCTTTTTTGCTTTAAAGTGTTCCAATGTTTTGCAACCTGTGTTATACTGTAAAAATACCACGAAAGGATAAAAACGAGATGGAAAAAAGAGAAAATTTCGGCACAAGACTGGGATTTATTCTGGTTTCTGCCGGCTGTGCCGTGGGATTGGGAAATGTATGGAAATTCCCGTATATCTGCGGACAAAACGGCGGTGCCGCATTTATTGTACTGTATTTGATTTGTCTGGCGATTCTGGGCTGGCCGATTTTGATTTGCGAGTACGCAATTGGCCGCGCCAGCCGTCACAGTGAAGCGCTGGCGTTTCATGATTTGGAGCCGAAAAACACGCATTGGCATAGATTCCGTTGGTTCAGCGTTATCGGAAACTATTTGCTCATGATGTTTTATACCATGGTTGCGGGCTGGATGATAAACTATGCGCTGCGCATGCTGACCGGCAACCTGCACGGGCTGGAGCCGGATCAGATTGCTGACAAGTTCAGCACCATGCTGCTCTCTCCGGTACAGATGACAATTTTTATGGTTGTTGCTGTTCTGCTGGCATTTGGCGTGTGCGTGCTGGGACTGCAAAATGGTGTGGAGCGCATCACGAAGGTCATGATGATTTTGCTGCTTTGCCTGATGATCGTGCTGGCAGTGCACTCGCTGCTGCTGCCGAACATGCAGGAGGGTCTGGCATTTTATCTCATTCCGGACATCAGCAAATTCGCGGAGATTGGCTACGGCAACGTTCTGTTTGCAGCCATGTCGCATGCGTTCTTTACTTTGAGTGTCGGCATTGGCTCGATGGAGATTTTTGGCAGCTATTTGGACAAATCCAGACGGCTGACCGGAGAAGCACTCAGCGTAATGGGATTGGACACGTTTGTCGCTCTGATGGCGGGCATTATCATCATTCCGGCGTGCTTTGCATACGGCGTGCAGCCGGATTCCGGTCCGTCTTTGCTGTTTATCACGCTGCCGAATGTCTTTAACCACATGGCAGGCGGACGCATTTGGGGCACTGCATTCTTTATCTTTATGACGTTTGCAGCGCTGTCTACAGTGATTGCGGTGTTTGAAAACATCCTGTCTATGACGATGGAGATTTTTGGCTGGGATAGAAAAAAGGCAGTCAAGCGCAACATTGTTCTGGTTATTCTGCTGTCTATGCCGGCTGTGCTGGGATATAATGTGCTGTCCGGCTTGCAGCCGATTGGCGTAGGCTCTACAATTATGGATTTGGAAGACTTTTTGGTTTCGTATAATCTGCTTCCGCTGGGCAGTCTGCTCGCTGTGCTGTTCTGCACCAAGAAAAACGGTTGGGGCTGGAAAAACTTCCTGCAGGAAGTCGATAGCGGAGAAGGTCTCCGCTACCCGAAGATGGTCTATCCCTATGTTCGCTTTGGCGTCCCGCTGTTGATTGTCATTATTTACATCAAGGGATACTACGATATGTTCGCGCCGTTTGGAACCAAAACGCTGGTTTTCTGGATGTGTGTCGCCGCGGCATTCCTTGCGCTGATTTTCAGCTTTACAACATTTAACCGGAAAAAACAGTAAAAATCAAGCCCATCGGTGTGAAGTGAAACCGATGGGCTTTGCTGTTATTTCTCGTGCGCGTGATCGTATAGCTGCTGGATGTCTTTGGGCAGATGATCCGGCAGCATTTTTTGGATGCGTTCTTCACTTCCGTCCTGCATGGCCTGTTCGTAATACCAGCATTTGAAGCGAAGCATGTCCAGTGTTTTTTCCAGCTGCTGCATTTCCGCCTCGACGGCTGCTTTTTGCCGGAGAAACAATGCGTGCCGCTGCGGATATGTGCTGCTGCCTTGGGCGCACAGCTCCATAAACTTTTTGATTTCTCGGATTTCCAGACCGGATTTCTTTAAGCATTCAATGATGTGCAGCGCTTCAATTTCATTGTCGCTGAACTTTCGGATGCCGGAACAACGCACCAAATGCGGAAACAGTCCTTCGTTGTCATAGTATCGCAGCGTAGAGACCGGCATATTGACCTGTTTGGCAACCTGACCGATGGTGTACATGGTTATCACGCTCCTCCTGATAAAAAATTCAAAAATAGCCTTGACCTAAAGTTGAGTTTAGGTATTACAATAACCATATCATAGAGTCAATAAAAAGTCAATGAACGGAGGAGAATAATATGTCAAAGCGTATCCTGATTATCACGACTAGCCTGAGAAGCAACAGCAACTCCGATGCGCTGGCTCATGCATTCGCTAAGGGTGCCGCGGAGAGTGGAAACACAGTGGAACAGATTTCTTTACAGGGAAAGAATATCGCGTTTTGCCGAGGATGTCTTGCCTGTCAGCAGCTCGGACGATGTGTCATCCAAGACGATGCCCTTTCGATTGCCAAGCAAATGAAGACAGCGGAAGTTATCGTCTGGGCAACACCGATTTATTACTACGAGATGAGCGGACAGATGAAGACACTGATTGATCGCGCGAATTCTCTATATAATTCGAACTATGCATTCCGTGACATTTACCTGCTGACCGCTGCAGCAGAGGACGGAGAGGGCGTAGATGAAGGCGCCATTCACGGCTTAAATGGTTGGATTGCCTGCTATGAGAAGGCACATCTGGCGGGAACTGTCTTTGCGGGCGGCGTCAATGATGCAGGAGACATTAAGGGTCATCCGGCACTGCAGCAGGCTTATGAAATGGGCAAAGCTGTAAAATAAAAAATATATATGGAGGTTGTTAATTATGGTAAAACAGACAGCGGGCAGAGATGCTCTCAATGATTTTGCGCCGAAATTTGCGCAGCTCAACGATGATGTTTTGTTTGGCGAGGTTTGGTCCCGAGAGGACAAGCTGTCTCTCAAGACTCGCTCGATTGTGACCATTACATCGCTCATCAGCAAGGGAATTGTGGATCATTCCCTGAAATATCACCTGACAACTGCGCGAAAAAATGGCGTGACAAAAACCGAGATGGCGGAGATTTTGACCCATGTTGCATTTTATGCGGGCTGGCCGAATGCGTGGGCTGCATTTCACATGGCAAAGGAAGTGTATGCAGATGACTGCGCGGCACAAGAACACGGCGGATTGTTTGGTCAGGGCGACCCGAACACAGCATATGCGAAGTACTTTGTCGGCAACAGCTATTTGAAGCCGCTGACAGACCCAAAAACTGCTTCGGTATTTATTGCAAATGTCACCTTTGAACCGCGATGCCGCAACAATTGGCACATTCATCATGCGACGTCCGGCGGCGGACAGATTTTGATTTGTGTCGATGGCGAAGGATGGTATCAGGAAGAGGGCAAGCCGGCGCGCAGCCTGAAGCCGGGCGATGTAGTCACGATTCCGGCAGAAGTCAAGCACTGGCACGGCGCAAAGGCGGACAGCTGGTTCAGCCATCTGGCAGTGGAATGCCCCGGAGAAAATACATCAAATGAATGGCTGGAGGCAGTTACAGACGAGATCTATAATCAGCTGGAAGCATGACTTATTTTTTGTTGGCAGGTTCTTCATTTTGTGCTATACTGCGTATGACATCACAGAAATGAGGAATACATCATGAAACAGGGCGCAATTTTTGATATGGATGGTTTGCTGTTCGACACGGAACGGATGTATCGGGACAGCTGGAAGCAATCTGCGCAGCAGTTTGGCTTGGTACACAATCCGGATTTTCCGCGGACAGTATGCGGCTCCAGCGGCGCGCACATGCGAGAGATTATTTTACAATATTATCCGCAGGTAGACGCAAAGGCATTTGCGGATGACTGCATTTTGCGCGTGGAACGAGAGCTTGAGACGCACGTACCGGAAAAGACCGGTGTTCGGGACATTTTGCAGTATTTCAAACAGCACGGTGTCCGTGTTGCCGTTGCAAGCAGCTCCAAGCGGGAAACCGTGCTGCATAATTTGAAGCAGGCGGACATTCTTTCCTATTTTGACGCCGTTGTCAGCGGAGATCAAGTGACACACGGCAAACCGGCGCCGGATATCTTTCTGCTCGCCGCGCAGCAGATTGGATGCGAACCGGAAAATTGCTATGTTTTTGAGGACGGCACAAACGGCATTCGGGCGGGCGCAGCTGCCGGATGCACGACCATTATGATTCCGGATTTGACACCGCCGAATGCACAGCTGGAACAGCTGTGCGCCGGTATCTATCCGAGCTTGTCGGACGCCATGAACGCGATTGCAGGCAACGAGATATAAGCTGTCACGAGTGAGGGCATCGGTTTACGAACCGATGCCCTTTTTTGTGCAAAAAATTGGCTTTCGCAGGATGTAAGAGAAATCACACATTTTTTTTCGTGCAGTGCAGCGGGCATATAAAGCAAGAATACACAAAAATATAAATGCCTGACGGGAAAACGGAGAAAAAGAAAGCAAGGATCTATAAAAAAATGGTTCAGTTTGTTCGAAATGTGAAAAAACAAGAAGTTGAAAGAATAATTTTGGACAAAATGATAGACTAAAGCCAACAAAAACAGAAACATCAAAATTAAGGAAATACGATGAAATAAGGAGAGATCAAGCATGGATTGGAGAACGTATTATAAAGAACATACGATGAAACCGGAAGATGCTGTATCCGTAATCAAGGACGGTGACCGTGTTGTATTTGGTCACGCAGTCGGAGAACCGATTATCTTTCAGCGTACTATGGCGCAGATGGCACAGCAGTTTCACAATGTCGAAGTAGCGCACATGGTATATCTTGGTTCCGGCGAATATTTACAGCCGGGCATGGAGGATCATTTCCGTCACAATGCGCTGTTTGTAGGCGGTCCTGCCCGCAAGGCCATCGCAGAAAATCGCGCAGATTATACGCCGGCATTCTTTTCCGATGTGCCGCACATGTTCCGCAACGGTGAACTGCCGGTAGATGTGTTTGCATTTACCTGCTCGCCTCCGGACGAGCGCGGATATGTGTCCATCGGTCTGTCGTGTGACTACGGCTGGCAGGCTGCAAAATCCGCAAAGACGGTCATTGCAGAGGTCAACCCGAATATGCCGCGCACATTTGGCGAGAGTTTTATTCATGTCACAGACATTGACGGATTTTTGCTGTCTTGGGAGCCGCTGCCGGAGGCAAAGCCGCCGCGCATCACAGAAGAAGACAAGAAAATCGGCAAGTACATTGCGGACTTGGTGCACGATGGCGATTGTCTCCAGCTGGGCATTGGCGCCGTGCCGGATGCCGTTTGCTCCTTCCTCGGCGACAAGAAGAATCTGGGTCTGCATTCCGAGATGTTCTCGGACGGTGTGCTGCCGCTGTTTGAAAAAGGCGTTATCAATGGTTCGTGCAAGCAGCGCGATGTTGGACGCGCCTGCGTGACCTTCTTGATGGGCAGCCGCAAGCTGTATGATTTTGTCAATAACAATCCAATGATTCAGATGATGCCGGTTGACGTCTGCAACAATCCGGCGATTATTTCGCAGAATGACAACGTGGTTTCCATCAATTCTTGTGTACAGGTCGATCTGCAGGGTCAGGTTTGTGCAGAGGCAATTGGCTTGAAGCAGATTTCCGGTATTGGCGGTCAGATGGACTTTGTGCGCGGTGCAAATCTGTCAAAGGGCGGCCGTTCCATTATCGCGCTGCACTCCACAACAAAGGACGAATCGGAATCCAAGATTGTCACGACGATTACGACAGGCGGTCCGGTTACAACCAGCCGCTGTGACGTCAATTACATCGTGACGGAATACGGCGTTGCACAGCTGCGCGGACAGACGCTGCGCGAGCGAGCAAAACGCCTGATTGCCATTGCACATCCAAAGTTCCGTGCAGAGCTGGCAGAAGAGTATGCAAAACGCTTCGGCGAAACGCTGGAAGTGTAAAACATAATACAATAGTAAAGAGCAGAAAGAAGGAATCTATTATGATGACCAAAGAACAGTACATCGAATCTCTGCGCAAGCTGCACCTGAAGCTGTATCGCTTCGGCAAGCGAGTAGAAAACGTGGTAGACGATCCGATTGTTCGTCCGTCCCTGAATTCGTTTGCAGCAACTTATGAGCTGGCAGAGGATCCGCAGTACGAAGATCTGATGACAGCAACTTCTAATCTGACAGGCAAGAAGGTAAACCGCTTTACCCATCTGCATCAGTCCACTGATGATCTGATTAAGAAGGTAAAGATGCAGCGTCTGCTTGGTCAGAAGACCGCAGCTTGTTTCCAGCGCTGTGTCGGCATGGATGCAGCAAACGCTGTTTACTCCACTACATATGAGACCGATGAGGCATGTGGCACCAAGTATCACGAAAACTTTAAGAAGTTCTGGACGATGGTTCAGGATGAAGATTTGGCAGTAGACGGCGCAATGACCGACGTTAAGGGTGACCGCGGACTGTCTCCGTCCAAGCAGGCTGATCCGGATCTGTTCCTGCATGTTGTAGAGCGCACGCCGGACGGCGTATATGTCACCGGCGCTAAGGCACATCAGACCGGTTACCTGAACAGCCATTATGTTCTGGTTATGCCGACCATTTCAATGCGCGAGGGTGATGAGGATTACGCTGTTTCGTTTGCCTGCCCGACAGATGCAGAAGGCATCACATTGATTCTGGGTCGTCAGTCCTGCGATACACGCAAGACCGAGGAGTACAACGACATTGATGTCGGCAACAAGCAGTACGGCGGACACGAAGTTTTGGTTATCTTTGACCGCGTATTTATTCCGAATGATATGATCTTCCTGAATGGCGAGACCGAATTTGCCGGCATGATGGTAGAGCGCTTTGCCGGTTATCATCGTCAGTCTTACGGTGGCTGCAAGGTTGGTGTAGGCGACGTTTTGATTGGCGCTACGCAGCTGGCAGTTGAGATGGCAGGCTGCGCAAAGGCATCTCATGTCAAGGACAAGATCATCGAGATGACGCATCTGAACGAGACTCTGTATGCTTGCGGTATTGCATGTTCCTCTCAGGGCGCACCGACCAAGTCCGGCAACTATCTGATTGATCTGCTGCTGGCGAACGTCTGCAAGCAGAACGTCACCCGTTTCCCGTATGATATTGCGCGTCTGGCACAGGATCTGGCAGGCGGCCTGATGGTAACCCAGCCGTCCGAGGCAGATTACCGCAATCCGGAGACGCATGACTACATTGAGAAGTACCTGAAGGGAGTTGCTTCTGTTCCGACGGAAGATCGTATGCGCGTTCTGCGTCTGATTGAGAACATGACCATGGGTACGGCTGCTGTCGGATATCTGCCGGAGTCCATGCACGGTGCAGGCTCCCCGCAGGCTCAGCGCATCATGATCGCTCGTCAGGGCAACATTGAGATGAAGAAGAAGCTGGCAAAGGCGATCGCCCGCATCGACTAAGGAGAGTAGTATGAAAAAGGTTCGCGTTGGTTTGGTCGGTCTTGGACCGCTGGGGAAGGTTCATGCAGAAAATTTGATGTACCGGATTCCGAACGCGCAGCTGACAGCTGTTTGCACGCGCACACAGTCCAAACTGGATGCCGTGCGGCGCGATTGGGAAACGCCGGAAACCTATACGGATTTTGCAGAAATGCTGGACAAAGCACAGTTGGATGCAGTGGCGATTATTTCGCCAACCAATGTACATGCAGAGCATGTTCGCATGGCGGTCGAGAAGGGTCTGCACGTATTTATTGAAAAGCCGACGGGAATGAATACGGCGGAATGTGCAGAAATTGAGCGCTTGGCAGCGCAGCATGACAAGATATTTGCAGTTGGATTTATGCGGCGATTCGATGCGTCGTATGCAGATGCGAAGCGTCGGATTGAAGCAGGAGAGATTGGCGCACCGATCTTTTTCCGTGGTTACAGCTTAGACCCAATCTGGCAGGGTGAAGCACAAGTGGCGCGGGCAGAGGCCAACGGCAAGTGGTTTGTTGATATGGGCGTGCATGATTACGATCTGGCGCGCTGGCTGCTCGGCGCAGAACCCAAACAGGCATTTGCCTGCGGCGGTGCTTATGTATTTGATGGCTTTGCGAAAAATCATGATGTAGACAATGGATTTTCCCTCGTCAAGTTCGACAACAACGCGGCAGCCTTTTTCTACTGCGGACGCACGGCGCCGCATGGCTCTCATGTCGAGAGCGAAATTATCGGCACCAAGGGTACGCTTCGCATCTGTGAGTCGCCGCGCCGCGCGCGTGTGACGCAGTTTACCGGTCAGGGAGAAGTGCATGAATGCATCGATCATTATCTTGACCGCTGGGGCGAGGCATACTATCAGGAACTGCAGCAGTTTGTCAACGAAGTACAGGCGGGCGAACAGACCCAAAGTGCAACGGCGGCAGACTGCACCGGTGCCGTGAAGCTGGCAGAGATGATTCTCGAAGCCTATGAGGAACAGCTGGATAAATAATTCAAGACAAAGACAGGAGAACACTATGAACAAGCAAAAATTGCATGATCTGCGTGTGTTTGCAGCGGAAATTCGTCTGGAGACACTGAAGATCATTGGTTCGCGCGGTTTTGGTCATGTCGGCGGCTCGATGTCCATGGCAGATGCCATGGCTGTGCTGTACGGCGATGTGATGAAGATTGACCCGAAAAATCCGCGTTGGGATGACCGCGATTGGTTTGTACTGTCCAAGGGACATGGCGGTCCGGTTATGTATGCGACCCTCGGCCTCAAGGGATATTATCCGATGGAATCTGCGTATACGCTGAATCAGCCGGGCACAGATTTCCCGTCCCATACCGACCGCCGCAAGACGGTTGGCGTAGATCTGACCACCGGTTCTCTTGGTCAGGGCATGAGTGAAGCTGTCGGCGCAGCGCTGGGCAGCAAGGTAAAGGGACGCACCAACCATGTATTCGTAGCAGTCGGCGACGGTGAGTGTGATGAAGGCGAAGTTTGGGAGGCAGCACAGTTTGCTGCGCACTACAAGCTCGACAATCTGGTGTGCCTCGTAGACAACAACAAGCGCCAGCTGGACGGTGCAGTAGCAGATGTTATGAGCCATGGCAAGGGCATCGGGGCAAAGTTCGACGCATTCGGCTGGCATGTCATTGACGTCAAGGACGGCAACGATGTGGAGCAGATTTCCGCTGCCATTGCAGAAGCCTATACGGTAAAGGGTCAGCCGACGTGCTTGATTCTCAACACCGTCAAGGGCAAGGGAGCAACGTTTGCAGAGCCGTCCGGTGCACATTCTTCTCAGCCGACCAAGGAACAGTGGGAGGAAGCAATTGCCGCATCGGAAGCGCAGCTTGCTGCCATTCGGGCAGAACAGTAAGGAGGAACCGTACCAATGAGCTATACTTTGATTGGAAAGCATGAGAAGGACAGCCGCGCAAACCGCGATGGTTATGTTTCCGCCATGCTGGAAATGATGGAAAAAAATAAGGATCTCATCCATGTTGACTGCGACCTGATGGGCTGCATCAACACCGGAAAGCTGCTCAAAGCCTTTCCGGGTCAGACCTTCAATGCAGGCATTGCAGAGCAGAACGCCATGGGCGTAGCTGCGGGTATGGCTGCAACCGGTCTGGATGTGTTTATCCATTCATTCGGCTGCTTTGCAGCACGCCGCATGTTTGATCAGGCATTTTTGGCCGCTGGGTATTCCAAGCTGCCGGTACATGTCATCGGTTCCGATCCAGGCGTGTGCGCCGCATTCAACGGCGCAACGCATATGCCGTTTGAGGACTGTGCCCTGTACATGTCTGTGCCGGAATCCGTTGTCATTGATTCTTGCGACTACGCGCAGACCTATGCGCTGACCAAGAAGCTGGCACAGGAGCCGGGACTCAGCTACATGCGTCTGATTCGCAAGGGCTTCACCACAGTATATGCGGACGGCTCGGATTTTGAAATCGGCAAGGGCGTTACGCTGAGAGATGGCACCGACGTGACCATCATTGCGTCCGGCATTCTGGTGGACGAGGCACTGAAGGCAGAGGAGCAGCTGGCTGCAAAGGGAATTTCTGCCCGCGTGATTGATATGCATACATGGAAGCCGCTGGATGCAGAACTTATCCTCAAGGCTGCAAAGGAAACCGGTGCGATTGTAACGGCTGAAAATCATCAGGTTTCCTGCGGTTTGGGTTCTGCTGTGTCCAATGTACTGACTGATCAGTGCTTGGTTCCGCTGGAGCGAATCGGCATTCAGGAGCAGTTTGGTCAGGTAGGCCCGCAGGATTACCTGATGGAGCAGTATCATCTGCTGGCAGCTGACATCGTTGCAGCAGCAGAAAAGGCAATCGCACGCAAGGAGAAGTAAAACTATTCTTTCATCAAGCGTCTCTCTGAATATTTCCTATACATTCTAAATTAGTTTACAGGCAGCGTCCGCATGGACGCTGCCTGTATGCTTTTTATGTAAAACTGGAGCAAAACAAATCGCTGTCCTCTCTTTGGAGAAGGCAGCGATTGTATTATTCCTGCATATTTTTGCGCGATTGCCGATATTTTCCGGGTGGCATACCGACGTATTTGTTAAACATGGTGTTGAGATGGCAAATGCTGCTGAAACCCAAGTGATCCGCGATATCTCCGATGGAAGCGGTGCTGTCGGCCAGCAGGCTCTGTGCTTCGCCGATGCGGCGTTTCATGACATACTGCATGGGCGGTACGCCAAATTCGTTTTTAAACACATGCGACAGATAATACGGATTGATGTGCAGCGATTTGCTGACAACTGCGAGGGTAATCGGTTCGCGGTAATGTGCGTCGAGATACTGCTGTACGCGGTCTGCCGTGGCAGAGGAAGAAGAACGCGGGCGAATGACAGTGTGGCGGCTGCGGCTGAGAATCATTTCGTATGTGAGAAGCAGAAGGGATAAGGACAGACCGTTGCAGGTCTCGTGAAGATTTTTCGTGTCGTAGGACAGCAAATAAATCAAGTGAAACAGCTCGCCGATTTGCGGCGCCAGCATGCCGCAGGATATCACGGGAACGATTTCTGCATCGCATAGCTGATTTTCAGAAAGCCCCAGAAAGCAAACGTTGGAAATAGCAACGCTGTAAGAACGGCTGCGGCGCGACTCGCTGGGATCCTCACCGTGCAGAACGCCGGCATTGCAGATGACAATATCGCCCTCCTTGACATCGTAAAACTGGTTGTTGACCATGTAGCGCCCCTCTCCGCTGTACACATAATAGAGCTCGAGAAAGTCTTCATGTGTATGAGGGAGAACGGCGTGTTTGGCGCTGTGATCTTCGGTAATTAAGTGGCTGCCGCAAAATTGCGGGATTTTATCACTGCGCAAATGGGTAGATAAAAAACGGTTGGAATTCATCCTGCTGCTCCTTTCTTTCTGTTTTGCTTATTATAGCACGGTCTGTTTGACGGAACTTTCAACATCTTGCGAAAAGATGTTTTGATTTGCTGCCGAAAGACGCAAATAGGATGCAGCTTACTCGCCTATTTTGCGGAGAATCAAAGAAAAATTCAACAAAACACAACAGACAAAAACAGAACAATCGATGCTGAAAAAGAAAAATAGCGGATTCTTGTGGTGGAAACCAAAACCGGAAAGCCGAAATCAAATACACAGCGCGCTGCTTCGTTATAAAATTGTCAAATAGTGAATTTTTGGCATGATTTTTTTGAAAATAGCGGGATATTGCGCTGGAAAATTACACAAAGAATTGGAACGCCGGATGGACAGCAAGGATGAAATAGCAAGAATCTGAAATAAAAACGAAAAAATTACGGAAAATCTCGGAAATCCGGCGGGTTTTCACACAATAATCCGATAACGATTTTTTGAAAAATCCCGTATAATAAAGGCATAGTAAAGAATATGGCACATGAGAAAAATAAATTGCATTATGCAATATTTATTCACGTGCAAAAACGAAAATGAGATGATCTGACACGATCATGAAGTCACAAGAGAAGGAGAGATTTCTTATGAAAAAGGTACGCATTGGTTTGTTGGGCGCAGGACGCATCGGCAAGCTGCATGGTGAAAATTTGGCGCATTCCGTTCCGGAAGCAGAGCTGTATGCTGTAGCAGATCCGTTTATGAACGATGCAACCCGCGCATGGGCTGCAAATATGGGTATTGAAAAGTGCTACGATGATCCGGAAAAAATCTTCTCTGATCCGACCATCGATGCAGTGTTTATTTGCTCCTCTACCAGCACCCACGCAGAGTTCATTATCCGCGCTGCAAAGGCCGGCAAGCATGCATTCTGTGAGAAGCCGATTGATACCAAGCTGGACAAGATTCAGGAAGCTCTGGACGCAGTCAAGGAAGCCGGCGTCAAGCTGCAGGTAGGCTTTGTTCGCCGCTTCGATCACAACCACAAGATGGTTCGTGATACCGTTGCTTCTGGCAGACTGGGCAAGCCGAACATTGTCAAGGTAACTTCCCGTGACCCAGACCATCAGTCCATGGACTACATCAAGGTTTCCGGCGGCATCTTCATGGATATGACCATTCATGATTTCGATATGGTTCGTTATCTGGCAGGCAGCGAAGTAACCGAGGTTACCGCTTACGGCGCAGCGCTGTCCGGTGCAGGCTATGACCAGTATGACGATGTAGACACCGCAATCGTTATGATGAAGTTCGAGAATGGCGCACTGGGCGTCATCGACAACAGCCGTGCCGCTCATTACGGTTACGATCAGCGCACCGAAGTACATTGCGACAAGGGCTGTGTACAGGTATCCAACGACCTGAACGACACTGCTATGATTTCCAGCGCAGAAGGCGTAGAAGTTTCCAAGCCGACTTGGTTCTTCCTGGAGCGCTACAACAATGCATTTATCGCTGAGGCGAAGGCATTTACTGAGGCTGTTCTCAATGATACCGAGACACCGGTTAACGGTTTTGATGGCATCCAGCCGGTTAAGATTGCTATGGCTGCTGCCAAGTCCCTGAAGGAAGGTCGTCCGGTTAAGCTGGACGAGATTGGCTGATAAGCAACTGACCCGAATAGAGCATCAGCTCTATTCGGGCCACTTCTAAAAGGAGAAGAAATATGAAAAAACAGGATATGGTGATTACCATCAGCCGTGAATACGGCACCGGCGGCCATGATATTGGCAAGAGATTGGCTGCTCTGCTGGATGTGCCTTTTTATGACAGCGAAATCGTGAAGATGACCGCACAGCAGCACAATTTGGATGAAGATCGTCTGAATGAAATGGAAAATCAGTCGAAAAATCCACTCCCGTTTGGTCTCGGAGGCTTTGGTGCCGTAGCGGATTCCGATGACCGCATGTTTATTTTACAGTCTCAGACAATTTTAGAGCTTGCACAAAAACCCTGCGTTATCGTTGGACGCTGTGCAGATTACGTTTTACAGGATAATCCCAATCGCTATAGTATTTTTCTGTATTCGAGCCTGAAGGCACGTATGGAAAATATCAAGAAGTTCCATCCGGAGCAGAATCCGGCAACGGAAACCGTCAAGATGGATCGCCGCCGTGCGGCTTACTATAAATATCACACCGGTCAGGAATGGGGTAAACCTTCCAACTATCATCTGTGCATGGATACGAGCACATTAGGGCCGAAGGCAGCACAGGTGCTGGCGGATGTGGTACGAGCTGTACAGCAGGAAAGAGAGAGGACTTAATATGAACGAGACGAAAACAGGCGGATTGAACGTAGGTGTCCGCATTTCATATGGCTTGGGCGATACCGCCTGCAACATTGTATTTGGTATGATTAGTGCCCTGCTGACGCTGTTCTATACAGACTATGCAGGCGTAGCCGTGGCAACCGTTGGTCTAGCGATGCTGGTTTCCCGTGTATTTGACGGCTTCTCAGACGTTGTCATGGGTGTTCTGGTCAGCAAGACCAAGACAAAGTGGGGCAAAGCGCGTCCGTGGATTTTGTGGATGGCTATCCCGTATGCTGTGTGCGCGGTTTCGATGTTCTGCGTGCCGCAGAGTAGCAACACGATTCAGTTTTGGTACATCTTTATCACCTACAACCTGTGCACCACCGTTTGCTACACAGCAATCAACGTTCCGTATGGTACGCTGTCTACCATGATGACACGTTCCTCTCACGAGCGTGACTTGCTGTCCATCTTCCGCATGGCACTGTCTCCGGTCGGTAAGATTATCGCAGTTACATTTACCCTGCCGGTTGTAAAGATGATGGGCAATGACCAAGCAGCATGGATTAAGACCATGAGTATCTGGTGTGTCATCGCCGTGATTCTTCTGTTTATCTGCTTCTTCCAGTGCAAGGAAACCGTGAATCTGGAGCAGCAGGCAGCAAACACCAAAAAGGTTGGCGCCGGCCGCCAGATTAAGGCGCTGCTGAGCAATCCGTACTTCTGGGCAACCCTGATTCTCTGGACCGTTACCTGTGTACATACCACGATCATCGGCACCGATCTGCCGTATTACTGCAAATATGTACTGGGCAATGATAACATTTACAGCTTGATTTACACGGCAGAGATTGTATCTCTGATTGTCGGCGCCATTGCGTGCCCGATGCTGCTGAAGAAGTTCAACAAGCGCGACTTGTCGCTGTTTGGCTGTATCGTAGTCGTTGTTGCACATGCACTGATTATGGTGAACCCGACCAATGTTGGCTGGCTGCTCGCTATGACAATTATCCGTTCTCTCGGTCAGGCTCCGCTCACTTCTGTTGTTTTCGGAATGATGGGAGATGTGGTAGAATATGGTCAGTGGAAGAGCCATCTGCGTCAGGAGAGCTTGGTGTTCGGCGCCGGCTCGATGGGCTTCAAGATTGGTACCGGTATCACCAGTGCTGTTATGACGCTGATGCTGGAGGGCGCAGGCTTCCTCAGCTCGACGGCAGGCGGCGCAGTACAGCCGGATTCCGCAGTGAGCATGATTACCACCATCTTCAAGTTTGGCCCGATTCTCGTTTGGATTGTTGCAATCATCGTTTTGGTATTCTACAAGCTGGACAAGATTTATCCGAAGGTAATGAAGGAGCTGGCTGAGCGCGAAGCACGCGGAGAGATGTAAGAGAGGAGATTTCATCTATGTTAAAACTTGGCTACAACGAAGCTACCTGTAAGGAAAATTCTACGGTAGAAAAAGATCTGGCGCTTTGCGAAAAGTACGGGTATGATTATATCGAGCTGCGGCTCGATATGCTCAAGGACTATCTGCAGACCCACACAGTCGAAGACCTCAAGGCGTTTTTTGCCAAGAGCCATCTGAAGCCGTTCGCCTTCAACTCCATCGAGAATATTAACTTCTGCAACGAGCAGGAGTGGAAGGAACTGGTTGAACTGTTTACCTTTGGCTGTGAAATTGCACAGCAGATTGGAAACCCGTACATTATCGTTGTTCCGACCGTGACGCCGGAAATTTGCACCAAGAACGAGAAGGAAGTATTTGATGACTCCGTAAAGGTGCTCAATCAGCTCGCAGACATCGCAGAGCCATATGGCGTCAAGCTGTCCTTTGAGCCGATCGGCGATAAGAAGTGGTGCTGCAACAGCGTGCGTCAGGCGCTGGAAATTGTGCAGGCAGTCAACCGTGACAGCGTTGGTCTGACTGTAGACTGCATCAATGTGTATCTGCATGACAAGTGCGCAGATGTCGAGTACATCAAAAAGATTCCGAAGGACAAGCTGTTTGTGTTCCACATCAATGACTGTGAGGATCTGCCGCTCGGCATTCTCGACCATTGCCATCGTCTGATGCCGGGACTGGGTGCCATTCCGGTGCAGGAAGTTGCCGATGCAGTTCAGGCAGCAGGCTATGACGGTCCGGCTTGCTTGGAGCTGTTCCGTCCGGAATACTGGCAGATGGACGCAGAGGATGTCATCAAGATGGGCGCTGATACCACACGGCCGTTCCTGTAATCTCTCTCTGTATTTCAAATAAAGCAACCGCCGCATTCTCAAACGAGAATGCGGCGGTTTTGCGTCACATAATTTTGGTTTTTTCCAGTTTTTCTGTAAAAGCATCGTTAAGACGGATGATTGGTTTGCGCAGCAGCAAGCCGACAATCAAAGAAATGATGAGGAAAATACTTAGCTTGCCAAGCTCAATCCAATACGTCATGCCGTACATGCCGCCGACGGTCTCGCGCATGGCTGCCATGCTGTGCACAAACGGCAGCAGCGGATAAACCGCTTGGAAAAATTTCGGTGCGACTTCAATCGGAAACGTACCGCCGGAGCCGGCAACCTGAACGACCAGCAAAACGACACTGACTGCCTTGCCGATGTCTCCGAAAGAGACGGTCAGCGTGTAAATGATATTGACATAGACGATGCTGGAGAACCAGCATGCCAACAGGAACAGAAACGGATGCTCGCATTGAATGCCCAAATACCACAGGTCGCCTGCGGCAATCAATGTGCTTTGCATGAGGCCGACGAGGAGAAAGATGATATATCGTCCCAGATACATCTGATGCGTCTTGACGCGTCCCATGCCGTCCAAACACTTTTTGGATACGGTTACCTTGAGCATTGCCACAAGCACAATGCCCCCAATCCAAATAGAGAGGGTGGAATAAAATGGAGCCATGGAGGAGCCGTAGTTGTCAATCTTGTAAACCTGATGGGTTTTCAAAGAAACCGGCGTCGCAAGAAAGGCGGTGAGCGCGTCTTGGTTGTCGCTGAGCAGCGTCTTTAATTCGGAATAATCGCCGCTCTGTTTCATTTCATCCAGCTTGGCGGTGGTGTCGGTGATTTTCTTTGCGGCATCCGAAAGCAGGCTGCCGGAATTATTGAGTGCAGACTGGATTTGTGACAAATCGGAGTTTGCCGATTTCGCCAGTCCGGACACGCCGTCTGCACTTTTTCCGATTTGAGACATCAAGCTGCTCAGGCTGCCCTCGGCATCTGAGACAGAAGCCGAAAGGCTGTCGAGCGAACGTTTCAGATTGGATTCATAATCCGACTGCACACTCTTGACATCCTGCGTGCTCTGCTTTACAAGAGCATCCAGCTCGGATTTCGCGGTTTTGAGGTCGGTGCTGGAATCCTGCAGCGAAGTCGCTGTACTGTTGAGCTTGTCGCGCAAATCGGTCTGCGTGGTGATAGCGCTGTTGAGCTTTGCGACAATCGGCTGTGTCAAAGAAGCCAGTTCCGGATGGGAGGTTTCTATCGAAGAAATCGAATCGCGCAGAGACGTATACGCATCAATGACATTGTCTATCTTTTTGGCAAGCGTGCGAAGCGTATCTGCAACGGCGGAGACATCCTTGGACTGCGTGTCAAAGGCGGAATCCAAGGTCGCAGAGACTTGACTGTAGAAGTCTGCACCGGAGCTGAGCGCGTCGTTGATGCTGTCCGTTGCACCGCCCAGTGCGCTGCTTAGACTGGAAAATGACTTTTTTGTGTCGTTCAGCGCCTTCTTGCCGCTGGAAGTCTGGTTTTTTGCCTGATCCAGTGAATCGGAGGTTGCCGTGAGCAATTGCTGCGCCGAGGAGGTCAAATTGGAAAACGACTGCGTGGTGGCACTCGCAGAGGACAAATCAGCGGCAATCTGATTAAGATTGTTGGACAGATTGTCTGCAATCGACTCTGAACCGGTTGCCTTTGCCATGTTGGAAACCGACTGGAACGCAGTCAGCGCAGTGCTGGAAACCGTTTTGATAAAGGTCTGATTGATCTGTTTTTGAATCGCAGAAGCGCCTTTGTCTGTGACCTTCGGCGCGATGGCGTTTTCCTTGGCATTGGAATAATAAATAATGTTTGGCTTTTGAATGTCATCCGAAAAAATACTCATCATTTTGTTGCTGAAATCTTTTGGAATGACAATCGCGGCGTAGTATTCACCCGACTGCACGCCGGACACGGCATTTTCTTGGCTGGTAAACACCCAATCCATCTGCGTGTTTTCGCGCAGGGAAGACAACACCTGATCACCGATATTGATGCGAATGGGAATCAAACTGCCTTCGTAACCGTCATCGACGCTGGCTACGGCTACTTTTAGATTGCCGGTGTTGGAATATGGATCCCAGCTGCCTGCAATGTTAAACCATGCGTACAGACAGGGGACAACGGTAACGCCCATGATAACAATCATGGCAATGACGTTTGTGCGGATGCGCAGAACATCCCGTTTGAATATTTGCCATATATTTTTCATCTGCTCTTGTTCTCCTTTATTGCCTGCATCAGTTCATCCGATGTCAGTCCGTTGAGATCAATCTGTCGCTGAATTTTATCGTGGATGTATTCAACGACAATCAAATATACCGACAGAGCAATCAAAGAAACAATCCACAGAACCAAAAAGACGAGCTTGGAATCCAAGCTGAACATCAAAATCAAAAAGACGAGCGGGATAATTAACATACACAGGAAGCCGTACTTGATGCGCTTGGAGTAATTTCGCTCAAACTTTACAGAGCGATCCAAGTATCGCTGTTTGGCAACCTCGTCGCGGGCAAGCGTCCGGATCAGCATGCGCATGGTCGGACGCTGGTACTCGGCGGTGGCCGTTTCGCACAGCATCAGTTCGGTTGTGTCCAATCGTCTGTCAAACAAATGGTTGAGGTTCTGCAGCAGCGGCCGCAAAACCAAACCGATAAACAGCGACAGTGCGACAAAGATGGACAGGAAAAGCAGATTCTTGACATACAGATTGCCGTAATATCCGGCGATGCATTCGCGCATGGCGTTGATGCCATAGGTAAACGGGAACAGCGGATGCAGCTTTTGGAAAAACTCCGGCATCATTTCGATGGGGTACGTGCCGGAAGAACCCGGAATCTGCAGGATGATTAACACAACGGCAACTGCTTTGCCGATGTGCTTGAAGGTTGCGGCGAGTGCATAAATGATGTTGACATATACAAAGGAGCATACCATGCCCGCGAAAACAAAGGCAATCGGATGCACACATTGTACCTTCAGCAAGACAAGATCACCGGCACAGACAATCACGCCTTGGATGAGACCGGAGACGATGAACAGAAGCCAGCGGCCGAAATATCCCTGTGTTGGAGTAAAGCGTCGGCGCAGTCCGTCGGTGTCTACTTCCTGCTTGAGAATAGACACCAGAATCAAGCCGCCGACCCAAAGCGCGAGGTTTGTGTAAAACGGCGTCATGCCGGAACCGTAATTTTTCACATCATACTGTACATCCGACTGGATGGAGACCGGAGAGGACATGAAATCGGCAACAGCATCGGCGTCAATGCCTTCTAGAGAGAGCAGCTTCTGATACGCATAAGAGCTTTGCAGAGATTTCAAATCGGTAGAGATTGTCCCCAGCTTCTCATTGACAGACTCGAGGGTTGTGCCTGCCTGACTGAGCATATCGGCGCTGTCGTTCATCGTGGTTTTCAGCTGTGTCAATACCTGTTTGACCTGCTTGGTTGTCGATGGAATGCCGGACAGTGCGGCCGTCAAATCGCCGTTTACGGTGGAGAGACCATCCAAAGACTGGTTGATTTGCGGGAAAACCTGTGCGTTTAACTTGTCGCGCGATTTTTGCAGGGACGATTTTCCGTTGGATGCAATCTGTTCCAGAGACGTGCGTGTTGTCTTGGCTGTGCTGACAGCTTCCTTCATGGCGGAGTTGCTGGAATTCAGGGAATCCAGCAATTCCTGCAGAGAGGCGTTTTGCGTTTGCAGCTTTTGGATTTGCTCTGTGATGGCATTGGAAAGCGAGGAATCGTTCTGAATGCTCTGATGCAGGGCGTATAAATCGTTGATAATCTGCGTATTTTTCTGGTTGAGCTGTGTGGCGGAGTCAATGCCGTTTCCAACGGTAGTCAGCACATCGTTTGCATTGGTTTCAAAAATGCCGAGCTTGGTAGAAGTGGCAACAGAAATGGTGTTGAGCTGCGTTTCGCCGTTGGACAGATTTTGAGAAATTTGTCCGGAGAGCGTGCCGAGGGCTGTTCTGCTGTTTGACAGCTGGGCAGAAACATTGGACAACGCGTTCGAGCCGGTCTGTGCGGTTTTATCCACCTGATCCAGCGTGGCAATCGTGTCATCAATGACGGCATTGGACTGCTTCACCGTGTTTTGGAAGTTTTGCACCGCCGTTTGATACTGCGACAGGTTGTTCTGCACGCTGGAAATGGAGTTGGTGAGTTCTTGGTTGGTGCTGTCCACATCGCCCGCGAGATTGGTGACAGACGAGCGAATCGCATCCGAAATAGATTCCGATGCGACAGCGGAGAACGTGTCATTGATTTGCTGCTGAATGGTCGATGCGCCGGTGTCGGTGATTTTCGGCGCAATCGCATTTTTCTTTTCGTTGATATAGTAGTCAAGCTCCGGCTGTTCCAGCTTTCCGGATAGTACGCTGACCAGCGATTCGCTGAAATCCTTTGGAATGACGATGGCAGCGTAATATTCACCGGATTTTACGCCTTCTTTTGCGTCTTTGGTGTCAACGAATGTCCAGCCGAGCTGGTCGTTGTCTTTTAGCTTTTTTATGATTTCGTCACCTGCGTTGAGCGACAGCATCTCTGTGTCTGCGCCGGTGTCATTGTTGGCAACAGCCACCTTGATGCCCTGCGTATTGCTGTATGGGTCCATGTTGGCCGCAATATTAAACCATGCATAAAATGACGGCAAAAGACACACGCCTGCCATGACCAGTGCTGCGGCAGGATTGCGCAGCAGGCGGCGAAGATCCCGCCGAAAAATCTGAAAAACAGATCGCATAGACTCCCTCCTCGTGTGTATCTAAAACTTTCTTCGATTGGAAGATAATATGTAATACATATTATACTGTATTTGTTTGACGCAATTCAATATCAATATGCATAAAAGTGTTGGATAGAAAGCAAGTGTTGGAAATCAAAGTGCTTAAAATGAGACGGTTTGGCTAATTTCCTTGGCGTTTGTTCATAATTTATTCACTTTTTACGCGGATTGCCAACCGGTTCAGATGACAAATCTGTAAAATTTTTCGGATGTATTTACAGGCGGGAGAAAGATGTGGTATGCTGTCGATATCAAAGCAAATCAGGAACAGGAGGGAAAATTATGCGCACATTGGGAAATATTTTGTGGTTTCTATTTGGCGGTCTGATCGGCGGTCTGGCATGGACGCTGGCGGGGTGCATTTGGTGCATCACGATTATCGGCATACCGTTTGGATTACAGTGTTTTAAATTTGCCTCACTGGCATTTTTTCCGTTTGGCAAAGATGTCGTATATGGCGGAGGCAGCATTTCCTTTCTTGCCAACATCATTTGGCTGATTTTCTTCGGATGGGAAATGGCGTTGGGTTATCTGGCATTGGGTGCGGTCTGGTGCATTACGATTGTTGGCATTCCGGTGGGAATGCAGTGCTTTAAGATGGCAAAGCTGTCCCTAATGCCGTTCGGCGCAGATGTTATATCATGACGATCAAAACAAAATCCACCGGTGCACGCCGGTGGATTTTGTTGTATCAATTGTATGTATAAAATTATAGATTGGCTGCATGATTGGAATCGCTTTGTCCGTGCGCGAGCACAAAGCGTCGGAAGGCATCGGCTGCGGGGGAGAGGAATACATCGGTGTTGTGAATCATGAAAAATTCGCGTTTGTACGGCGGCGCGCTGATTTTTAAAATACAGAGATCCAGCTTGAGCAGCAAATCCATGTACGGAACCACGGCAATGCCAAATCCCTGTGCGACAAGACCGGCAATGACCTGATCTTCCTCTGTTTCCAGCGCGATGCGCGGGACTGCACCAAAGGAAGCGAACAAATCATCCACGACTTCGCGCAGACCGGAGCCTTTGGCGAAATAAATCATCGGATATGGCAGCGCTTCGGAGAGATCAATGCTGTGCTGATGAGAAAGCGGATGATCGGGCGGAACAATCAGAACAAGTTCCTGCTGTGTGACCGGAATTGCCGTCATATGCATGTTGGGTGCAGGTTTGGAGCAAAATACCAAATCAAACGCCTGCGCGGAAAGCCCGTCGAGCAGCGCCTGTGTGCGATCGCTGTGGAAATCAAACTGAATGTGCTTTTCTGGATTTGCAGCCAAAAACTGTGCGGCAAGCTGCGGAATATAGCGGATGCCGAGGACGCGCAGAAATCCCAAACGAATCAGACCTTCGCCGCGCGCGCTTTTTTGCAGTGCGGTCACCCCGTCATCCAATGCGGCGAGTGTTCGCTGTGCACAGGATAAAAAATCTGTGCCAAAACGAGTCAGCGCCGTGTTGCGGCCGTTTTTTTCGAACAGCGGGACGCCGAGTTCGGTTTCCAACTGCCGGATGGCGTGGCTCAGACTGGGCTGAGAAATACATAGCTGTTCCGCGGCTCTGGTGTAGTGCCGAACCTCTGCGAGCTTTACAAAATATCGGAGATAATCTAAGTTCATACGCAGTTCCTCCTGTAACATGACAGTAGTATACCATAAAATATAGATAAAAACTATCGTTTTATTCAAACTATTCATTTGCTCTTTCGTGTGACCTGCGATACAGTACACGCAGGAGGTTTTCGTATTATGGTGACACAAGATAAAATTTTGATTCGCGGAGAGCTGGCGCTGATTTTTGCCGTGTTTATTGATGCATTCGGCGTCGTGCTGATGCTGTATTCCGGCGCAGGCATTTCGGCAATTTCCAGTTTGCCGTTTGCTTTCTCCGAAGTGCTGCCGGTTTTGACGCTGGGTACTTGGACATATTTATTTCAGGGACTGCTGATTTTTAGTTTGATGGTAATGCGCAAGCGATTTGTGCTGCCATATCTGTTTAGCTTTGTCGTCGGCTTTATTTTCGGCGAATTGCTGGATTTCCATGAGCTTTGGATTGACATTTTGCCGACGGCGCTGCACTGGAGAATTATCTATTTTATCCTCAGCTATTTGATTATCTGCGTTGGCATTGCGCTGTCCAATCGCTGTCAGATGCCGATTGTTCCGACCGACCTGTTTCCGCGAGAACTGGAGGACATTACGAAAATTGGTTATCCGAAGATCAAGATTGGCTTTGATGCAACCTGTTTGCTGGTCACGGGCGTGATGACGGTGTGTTTCTTGGGACATCTGGACGGTCTCGGCATCGGCACGGTTGCCGCAGCCCTGACAATGGGAAAAGGTGTTGGCATCGTTGGCGATTGGATGGATCGTCATTTTCAATTTGCAACGCATCGGACGCTGCATCATAATGGCTGAGCATAACAAAAAGCCCCTGCATAGGGGCTTTTTGTTATGTAAGCGGCAGCGTTAGAATGGTTTTGGCACCGTTGGGTACGTTTTGCGTGAATCGCACCTCGCCGCCGTGTGCTTCCATGATTTGCTCAACGATGTGAAGCCCTAAAATGTGCGGCGTGTTCTCTCCCTCACCGTGCACGAGCGCGTGCAGGACGGCGGGAGGATAACCGGTGCCGGTGTCTGTGATGATGATTTGCAGAATGCCGTGGGAACGCTGGGTTTGCACGGTGACATGTACCGGCGCGGCATTGTGCCGAATGCTGTTGTTGAATAGATTTTCGATGGCTCGCGTCATCAGAGCGGAGTCTATGCAGAGAGAGCAATTTTCTGTGTCTTTTGCCTGCTGTAAATCCATGGTACAGCCGTTTGCAAGCGGCGAATCATAAAATTCTGCAACAATGCGGCGTAAAAATGGCCCGAGGATGACAGAATGGCAGCGAAGCGGCTGGGCTCCATACTGTAATTTGCTGGTCAGATTTAAATCCTCGATGAGAGAACGGATTTTTTCGCTTTGTATCCGAATTCTCTGTGCTTTTTGCTGTGTTTTCGCAGAAAGTGCGGTATCGTGTTCCAGTTGCTCTGCCCAACCGAGAATGAGAGAAAGTGGTGTGCGGATGTCATGGCTGACACCGGCGATCCAATTGGTACGGGCGGTATCCCTGCGAGAGATAATTTCATTGCGCTTTTGCAGCTGCGCACTGGTTTGGTTGAGTTTTTTCGCCAAATCGCTGGTAAATCCGGATACCGGCAGAGAAACCGGTTCACCTTTCGAAAGCGTGTCCAGCCCGCGCTCAATATTTTGTAAGGAACGTGCGCCCTGCCAACTGAACAACAGACAGCAGAATAAAATGACAAATACAATCGTGAGAACAGCGGGAATCATGCCGTGCAGCACGGCGGTCATGAGGCTGAGGGAGCAGGAAACACTGTACCGCCAGATACTGTTCGGCGGCAGTGCAATGACACACAGACCGTAAGACTTGGCGTGACAGAATACCGGATAACCGTCCAAATACCATCGGCTGAATCCGGCAACTTCGCGTGTGGTATAAGAATGGTTTAGATGCTCCGGCAATTGATACTGCCAAATGATTCGGCCGCTGTCATCCAATACCATCGCCCAAGAATATCCTTCCATCCATTGCTCCGGCGTGTGCACATCGTCTAACTGTAAGGAATTGTTTTTCTGTATCATGGCGTCGGCAATTTCGCCGGTGCCATATGCCATATGGCTTTGCCAGTTGAAACCGGCGTGGTATCCAAACCAAAATAATGATGTGATAAAAAGGACGACGAGAAACAGTAAAATACCGATGGCGGCAAGAACATATCGCCGAATCAACCGTGCAAATGTATGCATATCAGCGAGCCTCCGTCAATTTATAACCGATACCGCGCATCGTAATGAGATACTGGGGCTTGCCGACGTTTTCTCCGATTTTTTCGCGCAAGTGGCGGATATGTACGTTTAAGCTGTTCTCGTATCCATAATATCCATCGCCCCAAACCGCTTCACATAAAGCATCGTATGTGACGATATGGCCGCGATTTTCGATGAGCTTTTGCAGAATGGTGCGTTCGGTTGCTGTCAGGGACAGCGTGCTGCCGTCCGGCAGCTGTATCAAAGCATCGGACAGTAAGATGTTTCGAGAGCCGATTTGTATCGAACCGGACATACTTCTGCACAATTCTGCCCGATAGGTGCGCTGTAATAGATGCTGGATGCGCAGAACAAGCTCTTGCATCAAAAACGGTTTCGTTAAATAGTCATCTGCACCCAAACCGAGACCAAACAGCCGGTCGGCATCGGCATCTCGCGCCGAGAGAAATAAGGTGGGAATATCTGCCTGCGCGCGCAGCTCCCGAAAAAGAGAAAATCCATCTCCGTCCGGCAAATTGATGTCCAATATCATACAGTCTGGACGCTGCTTGGAAAATGCCGTGCGGGCATCTTCGCAATTGGATGCTGTTTGAATCCATGTATAGCCTGCGTGATTCAATTGCTCACATAACAATTGAATCAAATCCGGATTGTCATCTATCAAAAGGAGTTTTGCTTCGTAAATTGTTCTCACTGTGGTTCACCTCATGATTATTATACCGTGTCTGCGCAGGCATCGCCAGAAAGCGGCGGCAAAATTAAGGTATTCTTAAGGCAGGACACGGCGGAGATTAAGAATCGTTTGCTATACTGACATCGTTCCAAGAAACAGCGAGAAAAAAGGAGCGAATGTTATGCAAAACATGATAGAAACGAAAGATCTCTGCAAGATGTACGGCAATCATACTGTGGTAGATCATTTAAATCTTTGCGTGCCAAAGGGCTGTGTATACGGCTTCATTGGACCAAACGGCGCGGGTAAATCGACAAGCATGAAAATGCTGTTGGGGCTTGTTCATCCGACGAGCGGCAGTGTGCGGTTGATGGGACAAGAAATGACAGAACAAAATCGGATTCGACTATTACGTCATACCGGAAGTCTCATCGAATCTCCGTCTGGTTATCTGCATTTGACAGCGCAGGAAAATTTGCAAATTATTGCAGACTTAAAAGATGTCAAGCATACAGAAATTGCACATGTGCTGGACGTTGTTCATCTGACGCAGGATAAAGATAAGAAGGTCGGACAGTATTCGCTGGGTATGAAACAACGCTTGGGGATTGCCATGGCGCTGCTGGGAAATCCGGAAATTTTAATTTTGGATGAACCAACCAATGGATTAGATCCGGCAGGCATGCAGGAAATGCGTGCGTTGATTGCGGGTATGCCGGAGAAAACCGGTGCCACTGTGCTGATTTCCAGCCATTTGCTCGGAGAAATGGAGCAAATGGTAAATCGGGTAGGCATCATCAATCACGGAAAGACATTGTTTGATGGTTCTCTGCAGGAATTGCGAAAACATAGCCAAGGTGATTTGAATCTTCGCGTGCTGGATGTGCTGAAAGCGATGCCGATCTTGCGGGAAAAGGGACTGCCGACTGTGCAGAAAGACGGTGTGCTGACACTGCCGCCGATGCCGGATTTTCGTTTGGCGGAAATCGTGCAGGAATTGGCGGACAGCGGCGCGGGCGTGGTAGAACTCATTCGACACACAAAATCGCTGGAAGATATTTTCTTGAGCTTAACACAATCGGCGCAGGAGGTGCAGGAAAAATGAACAGCTTTCGTTGTGAACTGCACAAGGCAAAAAGACGGCATGATTTCTTAATTTGCGTGTTGGTTTCGCTTGTTGCATTTGTGTGGGAGTATCAGGCCGCGCCCAAAACAGCGCAAGAGGCGGCGATGGCATATACTTCTTTGCTGTTTACATCGACGCTCATGCACGCCGTCATTATGCCGGTTGCCATGGCAATGCTGGCAAGTCGTCTGTGGGATGTGGAAATCAAAGGAAATGCACCGAAATTATTATATACTTTGCAGAGCAGACGCAGTTTGTTTGCTGCGAAATCCTTGCTCGGCATCGCGGAGATATTCTTGATTACAGGAATTGAAATGACGTTGTTTGCTGTAAATGGACACTTGCAGCAATATGCTGACGTTTTGCCGGCTGGGCAAATTGCGTACTATCTGCTGTGTACCGTATCTGTAAATATCATGTTGTTTTTCTTTGAATTTCTGTTGACAATCTTATTGAAGAATCCATTGCCAGCCGTGTGCGTGGGCATAGCGGGTGCACTTGTCGGACTCTTTTCTGCTTTTATGCCCAAAGGATTCAGCTTGTTTGTACCGTGGGGATATTATATTCCGCTCAGCAGTTATTATATAAAAGATTGGAGTCGAGATACACATACTGTCATTTATGGAGTACAAGGTTATCAATGGCCCTTGTTGATCTGGGTGTTGGTACTCATGAGTGTGCTGTTTGTTGTTACCTGGCGCGTGATTCAAAAGAAGGAGGTATAATCCGATGCTCAAACGGTGTATTCTTGCGGAAAATCAAAAGCTGCATGCTTCGCCTATTTGGATTCTGTTTTTTGTTTTGCCGATGATTTCGGCAGCATATGGAACGTTTAATTATTTGCAAAACCTTTCGATTTTGCACGAACGTTGGTATAGCCTGTGGACACAGCACACGTTATTTTATTCTCTGTTTTTCTTTCCGACCATGGTGGGAATTTATGCGGCGTACTTGTGGAGATTGGAACATCTTGGGCATAATTGGAATTTGCTTGCCTCCGCGCCGGTTCATCGGATGGATATTTTCTTTGCGAAATTTCTGGTTATCGTCAAGATGGTATTATTGACACAGGCATTCACTTTTGTGCTGTATATTTTTTGCGGAAAAGTATTTGCACACTTCTCCGGACTTCCCCCGATGGATACACTTATTTTTCTGCTGCGGGGTGTTATCGGCGGATTAGCAGTCATTGCGGCACAAATGATTTTATCCATGCTGATTCGCAGCTTCGCTGTACCGGTGTTTATCGCCTTGTTTGGTGGCGTCTGCGGAACCATTATGGCGAGTAGAGGACATGGATTATGGTGGCCGTATTCACTCATGCAGGTTGGTATGAATTCCAATCAAAAAGCAGATATGCTGGCGGGACAGTATGCGATATTCCTTGTTATATGCATTGCTTGGCTTGCAGCACTATTTGTTGCAGCGAGCATATTGCTGAAAAAACGGGAGATTCAATCATAATATAGACAAGCTCTTTTGCATTTGTGTGCAGAAGAGCTTGTCTTGTGTATAAAATAAGAAAAAACAGTATAGTTACACAAAAAAACGCAAATAAACGCGAAAAAAGTGTTGACTTTGTGTCGAAAAAGGTGTATTCTATTCAGGCACTCAACGAGAGGGCATCACAAACCAGTCAGAGGAATGAAAAAAGTGCTGATCGGAAGAAAAAAGTGCTTGACAGGATGACGCGTTTATGGTATTCTAATTGAGTTGCCGCTGAGGAATCAGCGCAAAACACAAGAATGTTTGAAAAGAGGTTGAAAAAACTTCTTGACAAAATGAAATACTTGTGTTAAACTAATAAAGTTGCTGCTTCAAAACAGCGACGACATCAAACGAAAAGTTTTGATAAGAAATGAAAAAAGTTCTTGACAAGCTTGAATGTCTGATGTATAATAAAAAAGCTCACATAAATGAGCAAAACATTGTACCTTGTAAATTAAACAACGTAACTTGAACGAATTACAAACCTGAAATTCTTTTGAAGTTTATACTCAGAAAGAGAACCGGGCGCTGTAAAACCGGTATAAAAATAACAGCAAGCCAGCATATAGCTGAAATTTTTGATTATAACGAGCTTTGCTCGTAATAATACAATTTTTTAGAGAGTTTGATCCTGGCTCAGGATGAACGCTGGCGGCGTGCCTAACACATGCAAGTCGAACGAAGCACTGAGACTTCGGTTTTTGTGCTTAGTGGCGGACGGGTGAGTAACGCGTGAGCAATCTGCCTTTCAGAGGGGGATAACGATTGGAAACGATCGCTAATACCGCATAACGTATTCGGACGGCATCATCTGAATACCAAAGGAGCAATCCGCTGAAAGATGAGCTCGCGTCTGATTAGATAGTTGGTGAGGTAACGGCCCACCAAGTCGACGATCAGTAGCCGGACTGAGAGGTTGAACGGCCACATTGGGACTGAGACACGGCCCAGACTCCTACGGGAGGCAGCAGTGGGGAATATTGCGCAATGGGGGAAACCCTGACGCAGCAACGCCGCGTGATTGAAGAAGGTCTTCGGATTGTAAAAATCTTTTATCAAGGACGAAGAAGTGACGGTACTTGATGAATAAGCTCCGGCTAACTACGTGCCAGCAGCCGCGGTAATACGTAGGGAGCAAGCGTTATCCGGATTTACTGGGTGTAAAGGGCGAGTAGGCGGATTGGCAAGTTGGGAGTGAAATGTCGGGGCTTAACCCCGGAACTGCTTCCAAAACTGTTGATCTTGAGTGATGGAGAGGCAGGCGGAATTCCCAGTGTAGCGGTGAAATGCGTAGATATTGGGAGGAACACCAGTGGCGAAGGCGGCCTGCTGGACATTAACTGACGCTGAGGAGCGAAAGCGTGGGGAGCAAACAGGATTAGATACCCTGGTAGTCCACGCCGTAAACG
>OMNT01000024.1_pt1 | contig 175461 bp, 130 predicted proteins | sample 1672551 | NCBI WGS metagenome assembly OMNT01 (sample SAMEA3136698, study PRJEB25190) | human gut metagenome | reverse complement strand
GCCATGGCGGTCACGACGCCGGGGCCCATGGCCGCCAGCACCAGCAGTAGCTTCGACGGCTTTTTCGTCGCGGCGGGGCCGATCTGCTCGCCGGCGGGAATGCCCGTATCGGCGATCTCCTCGGCTGCCTGGTGCCGCGCGCTCTCTTCGGCGCCCAGGCGCCCGGCGGCCGTTGTGCGCATGTCCTTCGCGTTCATGGCAGCCTCCTAGTAGTGCAGGCCGCCGAGATGCAGCGAGCCCGCCAGTTGCAGCAAAATCAGCGAGTAAAGGAACAGGCCCATGAGAGACGCGACGGTAATGCCGGCAATCGACAGCACATTCATCTTCGTCTTGTCGCCCGCCACATCGTCCTCGATGGCGTCCCAGGCGTCGTCGGTGGTGACGATGCCGAGCAGGGTGCCGTGCTCGTCCACCACGGGCATGGCCGGGATGTCGTACTTGAAGATGTCGGCGGCCACGTCCTCCTCTTCCTCGGAGGGAAGGCAGCTGATGATGTCGTCGTACATGATGTCGCCCATGAGGCGGTCGGCGTTGTACAGAACGAGCGTGCGCAGGGAGTTCACGCCGAGCAGCTTGCCGTACTCGTCGGTGATGTACACGTAGTGCACCGTCGGATGATCCTCGGGCAGCGCGCGCAGCACTTCGATGGTGTCAGCCACGGTGGCCGTCTTCGGCACGGAGACGAACTGGGTGGTCATCATGCCGCCGGCGGTGCCGTCCTTGTAACCGAGCAGGCGGCGGATTTCCGCGGCGTCTTCCACGCCCATGAGGCGCAAAAGGGTCTCGGCCTTCTCGTAGGGAAGGTCGCGCACGATGTCGGCGGCGTCGTCCGGATCCATGTTGCCGATGAGCTCGGCGGCCCGCGCGTCGGGCAAGTCGTCGATGAACTCGGCCTGGTACTCGTCTTCCATCTCGGAGATGGCCTCGGTGGCGCGGCTGTCGTCCAAATGGGCGAACACACTGGCGCGCTGCTGGGGGTCCAGCTGCTCCAGGATGTCGGCTACGTCGGCGGGGTGCAGCTCGTCCAAGCGGCGGTGGGTCACCGACAGCTGCACTTCGGACAGGTCGCGGTCGAGCAGATCCATGTAGTTCCAGGCGATGAGCTGCTCGTCCACCTTCTTGTGGAAGAGCTTCGCCACGTTCACGACGGCCTTTTCCAGCAGCGGATGCAGCCCGCGCAGGATGCCACGCACGCCCACCTCGGCACCGAGCAGGCGCAACTGCGTGCCGGATTGCGAGAGCTTAAGGTCGTTCACGCGCACGACCTTAAGGCCCTGGGTGTCGACGATCTGGCGGTCCATAAGGTCGCGGGCCAGCAGCACCTCGTCTGGCTGCAGGTAGCTGAAGCGGATGTCGTGGGCGTCCACCGACAGCGTGATGCCGTCGTCGTCGAAGGTGTCGACGTACTTGCGCCACGAGATCATGAACGGCACGCGCCCGGGCCCCTGGAAGGCCAGGCTCGTGATGCGCGGAAAGACCTCGCCCGTGGAAATGGCCAGGTCGGATATGGTGCCGAGTCGCTCGCCTTGGGCGTCGACCACGGGCTCGCCGATCATTTGAGAAAGATAGAGCATGTGCGTTCCTCCGTGCGGTGGGCATCAGTGCATCGGGGCGGGGCAGCGTGCGCGGGTCGCTGACGGTGCGAACGTAAGCGCAGTGGCGCCCAAGGCGATGGTTGATGCTCGGCAGTCGTCCCTTCCGACGACCGCGCGGAGGCGAGAAGCCGGAAGTCTACATACTGTGAGGTTTCGATTTTCGAACCTTCAAGTACGTTCCTTTCCTTGGCCTGACAAAAAAAGAACCGCTCGAGGCGGCTTCTATTCTGTTCTGAACGATCTAAAATGGTGCGCCGTGAGGGATTCGAACCCCCGACGTACTGATTCGTAGTCAGTCCCTCTATCCAGCTGAGGTAACGGCGCGTTTTCAGCAGGAATTAGTTTCTTACTTTCGAGACTAACTGTCAAGAACTTTTTTAAATTGTGTTGATGATGTGATGCCACTCGGTAGATATAGCCTATTTCGGTTTATCCGATTTGGTCGTGGACCTTCGATTGATCGATAAATTATCGCCTAAAAAATACTGTGCAGACCGACTTAAAATGTTTACAATCTAATGTGCTTTATTGTGCAACAATTTTTGTCGCTATAAAGCATTTGACTTATCACTCGATGGAAGGACATTACTTGAAGGTTCGAAAATCGAAACCTCACAGTAACTAACCTTCGGCTGCTTCCTCGCAAGCGCTTTTATTGAGCTTCCTTGCCTGTGTTGCGGTCGGAGGAAAACCGCAACACGTTAAGGCTTCACACTTAGCTTTCTTTTCGTGTAGATCTGTTACTCGTAGTAACGAGCCGTGTTTTTGCGCTCTGCGGAAGTTGGTATGGATTTACGTAGCAACCTGCCGCTTATGCAGCATAAACACCGTCTCTTGTGAAGAGGGGCACCTCTGCGTGTTTTGCAAGCAGTGCCACTTCGCAAAGACTTCTACATGAAATTGCTGATTGTGCAGCCTTAGAAAAGGAGCTGCATGCTTTACTTATCTCAGATGCTTGGCGAACCAGTTGTCGATGCCAATGGTGAAAAAATTGGCTCAATTTCTGATTTAGCCATTCAAACGGGTGAAGTATTCCCCCGCATAACCAGCCTTGCCTTCTTGGGACCCGGCAAAACGCCTTTTATGATTTCTTGGCGTAAGTATGTCGAAGGGTTTAGCGAAGATGAGGGAATTCGCCTCAAAGTGGATCGAACTGCTATCCGTTTCAGTTATTTACAACCAGCCGAAGTCCTCTTGGCGCGAGATCTACTCAACCGCCAGATCGTCGACACCCAAGGCATGAAAGTCGTTCGTGTAAACGACCTTAAACTCTCTATCTCTGGCACGCAGCTCCGTTTACTTGGCGCTGAAGTAGGTTGGCGCGGCATTCTTCGTGGACTTCACCCTTTGGTGGAAAAAGCAGCATGCCATATTGCAAAAGCATTCCATAAGAACATCGACGAAAAACTGATCGCATGGAACTACATGGATCTGCTTGATCGCGACCTTTCGAAGGTTCAGCTCTCCGTCACTCACACCCGTCTCGAAGAACTACATCCTGCTGATGTGGCGGATATTTTGGAGCAGCTTGATCCCAAACAGCGCGCTAATGTATTCCAGCACTTAGATGACGCCCAAGCAGGCGAAGCAATATCTGAAATGGAAGACGAATTCCAGGCCGACATTATTGACGGTTTAGATGAAACGCGTGCGAGTCGTTTGTTGGGCAACATGGATCCCGATGATGCCGCAGACATCGTTGGTGACCTTCCTTACGAAAAAGCAGAGACTCTCCTGCGGCTTATGGGCGTTGAAGATGCTGCAGGTATTCGTAAGCTTCTCGGCTATAAAGACGATACTGCTGGTGGCCTTATGACCACTCAATTTGTAGCAATGCATACTACTAGTACGGTAGGCGAAACCACCGAAGTACTACGCCATCTTGACGAGGATCACCCAACCGTTAGCTATGTATATGTACTCGACGAATATGAAAAACTTGTCGGCGTTCTTTCTCTTCGTACCCTGGTATTGAATACGGAAGAAACGCAGTTAAAAGACATCATGTTTGACGAGCTTATAACTTCCCTGCCAGAAGAACCCGAAGACGAAGTTGCTGCAGACATCTCCAAGTACGGCTTGCTAGCTATGCCTGTAGTAGACGAATCGGGCCGCATGTTGGGCATTGTCACCTTCGACGACGCAATGGATGTTATTGAGGATGACGCTGAAGAGGTAAAAACCCACTGGGCATGGGGGCAGCTCGCAATATCTGTCGCCATCTTCTTAGTGCTGCTCGTTCCTTATACGTTCCTAATCCTCCATTTTTTCGGTTCAAACTAACCCTGCAGAAACGAGATACGGTATGACCGAAAAAACAAGGACAACACAGCAAGGAACAGCGTTTGACACAAAACAGTCCAAGCAAAAAATGACGCCAGGATTGGCAAATCATACTTCTGAAGCAGAACAATCCAATCAAAAAGCAGGCGAATCCCCTATCGAAGAGTCAACCAAAAAACGCTCACGAATTCTTCTCGTACTTGCCGCAATGGGGCCTGGTATTATTGCCGCCATGGCAGGTAATGATGCCGGTGGAATTTCTACCTATTCGACAGCTGGAGCTAAGTTTGGTTACATGACGCTTTGGGCAATTCCCGTTATGTGCATTTTGCTTATTGTCGTGCAAACCACCGCCACTCGTATGGGTATCGTCACGGGCAAAGGTTTTTCCGCTTTAATTCGCGAGCGATTTGGCATTCGCCTTACCGCACTTGCTATGCTCGCCCTGCTGATTGGCAATATTGCTACCACTTTTTCTGAGTTTGCTGGCGTAGCGGCTGGCATGGAAATGTTCGGGGTGCCTCGTTGGATTTCCGTTCCCGTAGCAGCCCTTGCAGTGTGGGCTCTTATTGTGGGCGGTAGCTACAAACGTGTACAAAATATTTTCCTCGCAATTTCATGCGTATTTGCTACCTACATTGTGGCGGCTTTTTTGGCGCAACCCAACTGGAACTTGGCGCTTATTAATACGGTAGTGCCTCAAGCATCATCAGATATTGGATTTTTATCACTCATGGTTTCCATGGTAGGTGCCACTATTGCTCCCTGGATGATGTTTTTCACCCAAAGCAACGTGGTCGAAAAAGGATCGGGTATAAAGGATTTGCCTTATCAGCGTATCGATGCTGTAACGGGCGCTATTGTAGGCTGTATTGTTGCTTGGTTTATTATCGTAACCACAGGAACCGTACTTTTTCCCCAAGGTATCGAAGTCTCTAGTGCTGAAGCGGCAGCCGCAGCTTTGGCTCCCTTCGCAGGGCCCTACGCTGAAGCACTTTTTGCAGCAGGTTTGGTAGCGGCAAGCTTGCTCGCTGCTTGCGTTCTTCCTTTGACCACTGCCTTTGTAATTTGCGAAGCATTTGGTTGGGAAGCGGGTGTTTCTTTTACTTGGAAAGAAGCTCCTATCTTTAAAGGAATTTTCACCTTTGTTATTTGTCTTTCCGCATTGATAATTCTTATACCAGGACTCAATCTTATGGGGATTATGCTTGCATCCCAGTTTGTCAACGGAGCCATTCTGCCAGTTTTATTAGTATTTATGGCTATTATCTGTACTGATAAATACGTGATGGGCAACTATAGCGTTCCTAAAGTGACACGCATACTGCTCTATCTTACTATTGGCGTGGTGGGCCTCTTGTCGATCACCTGTATTGTTTTGCAAATTCTAGGAATTGGATAGCATATGGCCTTGTCTTCAAACGAAAATAGTAATAGTAATAGCACCACAAACAACGCAAGACAGCCACTCATCCCAGGTTATAACACATCAGATGAGCGCAAAGCACTTCGAAACAAGCTTCGCGCTGAGGCAAAACAAGCTCGAAGCGAAATGCCCGCACCTTACCGCGCCCATAAAAGCGCAGAGCTCTGTAAGCGTCTAGAGGAATCTCTTGCGCTCACCCTTGGCATTACGGGAATGAACGCTGCTGATGCCACCATAGCGGTCTATGCCGCTTTCCCTGAAGAAGTCGATCTTCAAGACTTTATCGAATCAGCCTACACGCAGGGATGCAAAATTGCGTTTCCCTGCATGGTTCGTGATGCTTGGAATAGTTCAGAACATCCCAACTCCACGGGAGTGAAGCAAAGTCGTGAACGTGAAAAAGCTCTTAAAAATCTTCCTCAAGATGAGACAAACTCCTCTGCCGTTCAGCAGACAATGGAGATGCGCCTCGTTTCTGCAGAGCAATTTCGTGCACATCAAGTGCCCTTTTTGAACAACCCTCTTAAACGCTATTGTCATTCAGACTGCGAATTAGATCCTTATCCCTACGTATCAGCGCGGGATCTGACCATGATAGTAGTTCCTGTTGTAGGTTTTGATTCTCAGGGAAATCGTCTTGGATATGGCGCAGGAAACTATGATCGTTATCTAACGCAAATCTCAAAAGAAGCAACAAACAATCAAGGTATTATCTGCCGAGTTGTGGGAGTAGCTTTCGCCGAACAGCAAGTAGAAGATGTTCCTACAGAAGAGCACGATATTCCTCTTGCCGTCGTTGCTCTCTAGCAGGCTTTCTCTCGCTCGTACTTCTCAAGCTAGTATTATTCGACAAAAGTAATTGCTTCTGCCGTTCCCGACAGAAGCAATTACTTTTGACTTTCCTAGATGGCGTCACAAAACTTTTTCTTAAGAGCCCAGCCTTGCCCTTTGTTTGCCAAATCAGCTCCTTGCTTTTAGCAAACTAGAACGCAAATTCTGTTCTTGATTTTATTCGCTCAAGCCCTTCGTCATGAGCTCTGTCCATGACGCATTGCTCTCGGTTCTCCGCCCTTAGCTCTTTGCTTCTTTCTTAGTTTGCACGACGCGCATAACTAGAATGATAATTACCGCAATAGCGATACCTCCAATAAGCGAAGGCCAAGGTGATGCAGTAAAGCCTGCGACCAAATAACCAAGCAAGCAGATGCCTGCTACCAGCGTTGCATACGGTAGCTGAGTTTCAACATGACGTAAATGATTACAATTTGCACCAGCTGAAGACAAGATGGTCGTGTCCGAAATAGGTGATGCATGGTCGCCATATACTGCACCTGCAAGGGTTGCGCCAATCGTAACCAGGAACAGCGGATCAGATGGAGGGAAAATACCAAGCACGATAGGCAAAATAAGTGCAATCGTGCCCCAGGAAGTACCCATAGCAAATCCAATAAAACCTGAAACAACGAAGATTACTGCAGGTAAGAAAGTAAGTTCGAAACCAACGTTAGTTAAGAAGGTCGAAACAAATTCGCCCGTACCAAGCATATAGCGGCAACAACCGCCCAAACTCCAAGCAAGCACCAAAATCATAATAGCGCCAACCATTGAGCGAACACCCTCGGAAACACCTTCGGTATAGCCAACAAGCGTCGTAAGCTTACGAGGAATAAACATGATCGCCGCAAAGAACAATGCCACAACCGAACCAATACATAAACCAGATACCGGATCTACACCTACTGCAGTAGCGAAGTCTTCACCTTCGAAGAAACCGCCTACATACAGCATACCAATGATAGAAAAGATAATAAGTACCACAATGGGCAGCACTAAGTCATACACTTTTCCTTTATCAGATACGGGCAAGCCTTTGTATTGCTCTACTGCCTTTGGGGCTCCTTCGAGGTCTGACTGCTCAGTAACAACCGTCTCTACGTCGGACTGCTCTGCAGGAACACCAGCGCTCGCAACCTTCTTTAAGGGAGAATCAGGTTCAACAATCGCACTGAAGGTATGTGCTTCACAATCGCGCTGAGCCTTGCCCATAGAGAAGAAGTCTTTACCTACCGCACAAAGCACAAAAACAAACACGATAGTGATAAGCGCATAGAAGTTATAGGGGATCGAAGCAACAAACGTATTGAAGCCATCTTCTCCTAGATAGCCACCTACTGCTACTGCCCAAGAAGAAACAGGAGCAATGATGCAAACTGGCGCCGCAGTGGAGTCGATGATATAGGCAAGCTTTTCGTGACTTACACGAAACTTGTCAGTAACCGGACCCATTACTGCACCGACGGTCAAACAATTGAAGTAGTCATCGACAAAAACTACGATGCCTAAAACTGCGGTCATGATCGATGCCATACGCGCGTTCTTGATGTGCTTTGCCGCCCATTCAGCATACGCACGAGAACCGCCCGCTACGGCAACCACCACTACTAACGCTCCCAGTAAAGCTAAGAACAAGATGAGCGCGCCGTTTGAAGCAATCTGTTCCGCCATAATGGCAGGAATCATGGTAAACGCCGTGATCAGCTGTTCTACGCCAACCCCTTCAAGAGTGAATTCGTATACAATCAAGCCAGAAAAAACACCGGCCAACAAAGACGAATACACTTCTTTAGTGATGAGCGCCAGGCCAAGCGCTAAAAGTGGTGGCACGATTGACCACACACCAGTGGAAATTAATTCAAAGCCTTCCATGGGTTACTACTCTCCTTTTCCGCCTGTGTCTACCCAAAACACAGGAATTAACTACAGGCGATTATAAAAGAGTGTTTAGGAACTTTTGCCCTATATTTGGAAAACCTTGCCCGACCGCGGTAAATGGTATGGAAATACTTCCCTGTGCTTATACAAACTTAGGAGCGTTCACTCCCAGAACAATGAGAGAAACACCGCGTACAAGCGCGAAAAGCCCGATCAGTATCGCAAACATTTCAGGCACCAAGAAAAATCCAACACCCATGGCAAGCGTCAGCACACCAGAAATTAAAAGCCAAGCCCACAGAGAAAATCCAGCTTTTCGCGAGACAAAAGAGCCTATGAGCTCGTAAATTGCAAACACGATAGTGAACATACCCGCTACCCAGGGAATTACCGCAGCAAACACCATCGGATGGACAACAAACATCAAACCGATTAAAACGTCCAAAATCGCATAGGCAAGAACAAGACCTGACAGATCGAGTACATCACGATCGCGGATATACGATGCAATATGCACCGCACCGGACAAAACAAACGCAGCGCCTATCATAAAAGTGATCGAACCCAGCGTAAGCCCAGGGAAAAATAAACAAACTGCCGAAAATAATACGAAGAGAATACCCGCAACAATAAGCTGCCAGTTTTTCCCACTATAAGGAGACACCATACCATCCTTCTTTCTTGTGCTAAGCTACCCAGCCCTTTCCAGAACGCGAAAAAATGCCTATAAATCTTGTCTTTCTTAGTTCATAGAAACGAAGAATCTTCCAGAACAAAAGTTATACCGCTATTTCTCCAATTAACAGTTGCAGCAACCGTCCATTCAGCAGAAGTTGCGCTCTTTTCCGCCGTACTCACATCGTTGAGAAAAGGACATTTTCCCCATTATAAAGAGGCCCTTTGTCCTCTAGGTATCAAGTCGGCAACAAGCGCTCACTATAGACCACAAAATATTTAATTTGTCTTGCAGGAGAGAGTTTTAAGCTATTTTCGCGTTTGTTATGATGAGTTCTGCAGTTGCATATATAACGTCGCACAAGGGAGGGTGCATTATGAAACTTGGGTTCATTGGATGCGGCAACATGGCAAAAGCAATTATCAAAGGTATTGTTTCGAGTGATCTAGTACCAACTTCAGATATTTGCGGATCCAACGCATCAGAAGCGCATGCAAAAGCTTCTGCTGAAGAACTAGGTATTTCTACCTCTACAAACAATTTAACCGTGGTAGAAAAGAGTGACATCATCTTTTTGAGCGTAAAGCCCTATCAATATGCTGACGTCATCGCCGAAATTAAGGATGCAGTACGCGAGGATCAAATTATCGTAACCATCGCTCCCGGCAAAACAATTGCCTGGCTCACCGAACAATTTGGGAAGCCTACCAAAATTATCCGCACCGCCCCTAACACCCCCGCTTTAGTCGGCGAAGGATTAACCGCATATCATGCAAACGAGCTTGTGTCCGAAGATGAGGTTGCCTACGTGGTACGCCTTCTAGAAAGCTTCGGTAGCGCACTCGAACTTAAAGAATCTCTCCTCGACGTATCGGCAACGGTAGGAGGTTCTTCCCCTGCTTATGTTTATATGTTCATTGAGGCCATGGCAGATTCTGGCGTTGCTGAAGGATTGCCTCGCGCACAGGCTTACGAGATCTCCGCTCAGGCTGTTCTGGGTGCTGCAAAAATGGTTCTCGAAAGTGGAAAACATCCTGGAGAGCTTAAAGACCAGGTTACCTCCCCTTCCGGCTCCACGATTGAAGGAGTTCAGGTTCTTGATGAGCGTGGTTTCCGCGGCACCGTTATCGCAGCTCTTCGAACTGCTGTCGCAAAAGCTCGCTCGTTGTAAAAAACCGATCGCACCAGGAGGCAATAAAGCGCGATCCATATGGGCAGTCTATGCGAACGATCTACGCGAACGATCTGCCTGCAAAATAGACGAAGCCTACAAACTTATCCTATCCTTGCCTGAAGTTTTCTACTTAAGCTGGATACGAAAATAAGTCGCTTAATGAATCTCTTGCGTAGGACGAAGCGGCATATCTTGACAAGGCCAATCTGGATATTACAATCTGTTTTAGCACTCTCAATAGGAGAGTGCTAATTTTGTAGCTAAAAACACGACTGGCGAAAAAAGGCAGTCCATGCATACTCACTAGTAGTATTCGGAAAGAAGGAATTGCTTCATGCGTAAATTTAAAACCGAGAGCAAAAAGCTCCTCGATCTAATGATCAACTCCATCTATACCAACAAAGAAATATTTCTTCGAGAATTAATTTCCAATGCATCAGATGCGGTTGATAAGCTCTACTTCAAAAGCCTCACCGATCAAACTATCGGAATTAGCAAAAACGATCTTGAGATTGATGTCGATTTCGACAAAGAATCTCGTACCATCACTATTTCCGATACCGGTATTGGCATGACCAAAGAAGAGCTCGAAACCAATTTGGGCACCATTGCTCATTCTGGCAGCCTCGAATTCAAAACCGACAACGCAGAAGCACAGGGAGAAGACCTTGATATTATTGGCCAATTTGGTGTTGGCTTCTATTCTTCTTTTATGGTTGCCAAGCGCGTTATGGTTATCTCTCGTGCCTACAACAGCGATGAAACCTGGGTCTGGGAAAGCGACGGCATTGAAGGTTACACGATCGAAGCGGCAACTGACGAGCAGGCAGCTGGCCTTCATGGCACCCACGGCACTACCATCGTCTTGTTCCTTAAAGATAATACTGAAGAGGAAGATTTCGACACCTTCCTCGATCAATATGAGCTGCAAGCGCTCATCAAACAGTACAGCAACTATGTACGCTACCCCATTCGTATGGAGGTAGAAACCCGCAAGCCCCTACCTAAACCCGAAGACGCAGGCGATGATTACAAGCCCGAATTCGAAACGGTACGCGAAATTCAAACGATCAATTCGATGATTCCTATTTGGAAACGTCGTAAATCCGAAGTAAGCGAAGAGGAATACCATAACTTCTATAAGACCGATTTTCATGATTTCTTTGATCCAATCACCTCCATATCGGTCCACGCTGAAGGAGCGCTCACCTACGATGCGCTGCTCTTCATTCCAAGCCGCACTCCCTATGATTTCTACAGCAAGGATTACGAAAAGGGTCTTGCGCTCTATAGTTCAAATGTTCTCATTCAGGAAAAATGCGCCGAACTTCTGCCTGACTATTACAGCTTTGTCCGTGGTGTTGTAGATAGCCAAGATTTAACCCTCAATATTTCCCGTGAAACGCTTCAACATAACAGCCAGCTTCGCGCTATTGCCAACAAGCTGGAGAAGAAAATTACCAGCGAACTGGGAAAGATGCGCGACAATGATCGCGAAACATACGAGAAGTTCTTTGAAAACTTCGGTCGAAACATCAGCTATGGAATCTATTCAAGCTACGGCATGAAGAAAGACACCTTGGCAGATCTGCTTTTGTATTATTCCGCTAAGCAAAAGAAGATGATCACTCTCAAAGAGTATGTAGAAGCTATGCCTGAAGAACAAAGTGCCATCTTCTATGCTGCAGGAGAATCAGTTGATCGCCTTGCTCATCGCCCGATTGTAAACACCATTCTTGGTAAGGGCTTTGATGTTCTGCTTTGCCCACAGGACGTAGACGAGTTCTGTCTTATGTCTATGAATGAGTATCAAGAAAAGCAGTTCAAAAATGTCGCAGGCGGAGACTTAGGCCTGGAAACTGAAGATGAAAAAAGTGCTGCTGAGGCTATTACTAAAGAAAACGAAGAATTGTTCAATGCCATGAAGGACGCTCTTGATGGCAAGGTAAAACGCGTAGCAGTTTCTTCTCGTCTCTCCGATACCCCTTCCTGCGTTACCGCCGAAGGACCTATCACTCTTGAGATGGAAAAAATCTTGGCTGCTGGCCCTGAAGGGGATCAAGTTAAGAGCGACCGAGTACTTGAGCTGAATGCAGAACATCCTGTCTTTAAAGCACTGCAGAAAGCTTTCGAAGAAAAGGATGACGAAAAGGTAAAGTCATATGCGCGCGTTCTTTACGATCAGGCTTTAATTACCGAAGGGCTGCCTATCGATGACCCCGTAGCTTACACCCAAGCGGTGTATAAGTTCATGGTGTAAGCAAACGCAATGGTGTGAACGATCGCAAGCCAGCGTGTCTGAATTAGCAACGCTTTTATCTATAAGCCACACTTTTTTGGGCGCTAACCCTCTTTCCGCTTAGCCACTAAAAAAATCTCGCAGTTCAAAACTGCGAGATTTTTTGTTTGCTTTGTTTTATCGACTTACGGAATAGATAAGTTGACAGCCTGTCAAACCTTAGTTTTTCTTATAAAAACTTCCGTTTACTTTATACACATCCAATTCCCACTGACGGCGATTACTGTTCGCGACCGTATCAAGAACGAGTCCTGTAGCAAACGACAAGGCCGCACATCCCGCCAACGCAATTGATGCCAGCATTGTAGGAATTCGAGGAACTAGCCCTGTTTGAGCATATTCAAGAAGAACAGGCACCGCTGCAATTGCTGCAAGGATAATAAGCAGTAAAGCAAGCCATCCAAAAAACGCCAAAGGACGATAATCCTTAAACAACGCGGTAATTGCTTTCAAGACCTTCGCCCCATCACCGAAGGTGGAAAGTTTTGAGTAGCTTCCTTCGGGACGATCTCGATAGTCGATAGGTACGTCAACAATACGCCAACGTTTATCAACGGCATGGATAGAAATTTCAGTTTCGATCTGAAAACCCTCAGATAATACCGGCATAGTCTTTACGAATACGCGATTAAAGGCGCGATAACCTGTCATTACGTCCTCGAAGGCATATCCATAGATAGTCTTAATTAACCAACGAACTAAATTATTTCCAAAGCCATGAAAAGCACGATCGTTCTCTTCGCCATAAGAGCCGTTCGAAAGACGATCACCTACGGTCATATCCGCTTCGTCATTCATAAGGGGCGCTAACAGTTCAGGCGCTGCTTCTGCAGGATACGTATCGTCACCATCAACCATAATGTAGTAGTCGGCTTCGATATCGCGAAACATACTACGCACCACATTGCCTTTGCCCTGACGTCCTTCAAAACGAACTATTGCCCCATGCTCGCGGGCGATTTTCGACGTATCATCCTTGGAATTGTTGTCGTATACGTAAATATCCGCATCGGGAAGCACCCGTTTAAAGTCGTCAATTACTTTTCCGATAGTAATTGCTTCGTTATAGCAAGGTATCAGAACAGCAACTTTTCCTGCCATGAAAGGGCTCCCTCCAAGATGCCTACTACTGTAGTGTCTCCATAATCTTGTTTAGTGTAACGTCTTTTAACAATTCATCCAACACAATTTACAAGAAGCAATGCCGCACCCGCAACTTCACAACGGATAGCAAGAACAAATACTTAACAGCACCCCTACTTTGTCCCCTCGACTAATAAAACGATGCTAGAATAAAGGCAGCTAATAAACAGGGCTGTTGAGAGCACTGAAACGTACTTCCTGAATATCTCAGGGGAAAGAGGGGCGATTATCATGAAGCAATACAAACGAGTATTTGCTGCACTTGACGGGGGAAGCACCCAAGAAGAAGTTGCGCAACGCGCTATCCAGATCGCTGCGCTCAATCATGCTGAATTAATGCTTGGCCATGTTATTGATTCGGTGCCAGATTCTTTGACCGGAACCGACTATCAAGAACTCGCCCAAACCATTCAGAATCGCTTGGAAGATTCTTTGGGAGACATCTTAAAAGATGCCCGCAATAACCCCGACATTCCTTCTATTGAAGTGGTTGTTAAGGTTGGTCGCATTCAGGAAACCATCCATAACCTTATGATCAAGCCTTTCAATCCCGATATTGTGGTATGCGGCGAGCGTGGTCTTTCCAACATCACCTATGTATTTGTAGGCAGCGTTTCTACCTACTTAATTCGTAACCTGCGTTGTGATGTCTTGGTAGTAAAGCAAGACTAAAAGATTAAATTCAATGCAACATCAAACAACAACGCGCGTTTGTGAGCGGGGCTACAAGCCTCGCTCCTTTTTTTCTATAATACCGATTGTGCTATTACACATTAACTAATCACGCTATTTCCCCGCGAGCACATCATGCATAGAAAGGTATAGGCATGCAACAAGACCATTATGATTACCTCATCGTTGGCGCAGGCATTACTGCTGCCGTATTCGCTCACGAAGCTACCCATCGAGGCAAAAGCTGCCTTGTTATTGACCGCCGTAACCATATTGCAGGAAATATTTATACTTCTTCCGAGCACGACATCAACGTCCACAAATACGGAGCCCACATTTTCCATACCTCGATTAAGCCTGTATGGGATTACGTAAACCAATTTGCTGAATTCAATAACTACATCAATGCCCCGGTGGCTCGCTATCACGACGAACTTTACAACATGCCCTTCAACATGAATACCTTCTCCAAGATGTGGGGCGTTTGCACGCCAGAAGAAGCACGTGCAAAAATTGAAGAACAGATTGCCGCAGAAGGTATTACTGAACCTAAAAATCTTGAAGAGCAGGCTCTTTCTTTGGTTGGTCGCGACATCTTCGAAAAGCTTGTCAAGGAATACACCGAAAAGCAATGGGGACGCGACTGCAAAGATCTGCCTGCTTCCATTATTAAACGTTTGCCTGTTCGCTTTATTTACGACAACAACTATTTCAACGACCGTTGGCAGGGCATTCCAATTGGCGGCTATACTGCTATGGTTCATCGCATGTTCCATGGCACTGAAATTCTTCTTAATACCGAATATCGTGACTTCATTGCTGAGCATAAGGACATCGCCGATCGCATTATTTACTGCGGTCCTATCGATGAGTACTTTGACTTCAAACTAGGTAACCTTGAGTATCGCTCACTTCGATTCGAGTCTGAATTGGTCGAATGCGAAAATTGGCAAGGAAACGCTGTAGTCAACTATACCTCTCACGAAGTGCCTTGGACTCGCATTATCGAGCATAAGCATTTTGAATTTGGCAAAGATGCTTATGGTAATACCATTCCTGTTTCCATCATCACGCGCGAATATCCCGCAGACTGGAAGCCAGGAGACGAGCCCTACTACCCCATCAACGACGAACGCAACACTGCTCTTTACGAAAAGTATGCTAAATTGGCAAAGCAAGAAGGAAATGTAGTTTTTGCTGGTCGCTTGGGTGGATACAAATATTACGACATGGACAAGGCTATCGATGCTGCGTTTAACCTTGTTCAACAAGAACTCGGCTTAAACATTCGCCTCAATATGATTGTCCGCGAAGGTAATTCACCCTGGTAATCAAACGAATTCATAATTCCCGGTTTGGAACAACTTTCCAGTAAAGCAAACTATGGGCCAGAAAGGTTTATCCGCTTCTGGCCCACGTTGTTTTTATAGAAGTCTATCAGTTGCCTCTTGATCGAAAGTATTTCGCTTACCGAATGCCTTCTTCGCCCAAAGTTACTTTGCTAATTGAAAGCGTTTCTGCCCCAAAGGCACCTTTTGCACAAGGGCACCTTACACTTAAAGACGCCTCGGATCCGAAAATGTCTTTCGCCTGAAGATGTTTCACGCCCGAAGGCACCTTTTGCCCATAGAGGAACAATCAATCATGAGTGCGGTGGTCTTGATAATTTGCAAGATATTCTGCAAATTCGGGAGAAGTATCCGAATTACCCGTACGCCAAGCCTTATGATCGATTATTTCGCTTTCGAATCCATAATAAGCATCGATGTAGGCGATAAGACCATCGAGTGCTTCAAGTTGAGCTTCAGGATAATCACCCGATCCTCCTACATGCACCATTTCAATACCGATCGAATAGGAGTTCATACCATAGTCGGCAAAGCTTGAGCCGATAGAAGTCGTTCCTTCTTTATCGTCACGGGATTCGTCTTCCACCCCATAGGCTTCGTTGTGACCGGTGTCTCCAAATCCCGCATGGTGCGTAATGGAATCAAGAGGAACGCACTGCACAATGCTCCCATCTTTGTTGATCACGAAGTGTGCCGCTACACCGGCGCCATTTCCATCCCAATATTCAACCACGCTTGAGGCGCTGCCTTCTCCCTCGGTGTCATGCAGAACAATATACTTTTGATACTCAGACCCTTTTTCGCCGTGAACAAAGCTATCTCTATAGTCTTCAGTAATAGAAAGCTGAGCACGAAGTTCTTCGGGATCTGGTGCAGAGCTGGCATGATCATCCGAGGAACCATCGGTGCTATCGACCCCTTTGTCGTTTAGCTCAAATGATTCACTAGATTCGCTACCCGCGCTTTCGTTTTGACCTCCTGGATTTGCGGCACATCCAGAAAATGCCAACAACGAAACAAACAGAAGCACGATAAACACCAACGGATAGCAACAAGTTTTAAAGACGTTTACTTTAGATAGTATTTTGCTGCAATGATTCACTCAAAATCCTAATTCACTTACGCTATTACAAAAGCCCTTATGATCTGTTTTAGCCTATTCTATACCGTATTTTGCCAACAGCGTTCCTATTCCCGTCAAATAGCGCTGCTTAGCACTCTGTGCGAAAGTTAGCCACGCGAAGATTAACTACACAAAGGTTAGTTGCGCGCAGCCTCTGCTTCCGCACGTAAATCATGCTCAATTTCACGATCTATTGCTCCTTCGCGTGTGAGAGGCTTCACCTTGAAAGGTACGGCAGGGGTTACCAAACTTACGAGCGGTACCACCACTAAGGAAAGCAACATTGCAAGTGCACCACAATTAATAGGTGAAGAAATAAATCCGAAAATCATATTCGATACCGTAAGGCCAATACCTACAATGAAGCTCGCCCATACTGCTGCCTTAGAAATACGCCCGCTGTACAAGCCCCACAAAAGTGGTCCTAAAAATGCGCCCGCCAATGCACCCCAGGAAATACTCATGAGCTGCGCAATAAAGGTGATGGTAGAGGTGTATTGAATCAATGCCAAAACTGCTGAAATAAGCACGAATACCACAATGAGCGCACGCATCCAAAGCACCTGAGAGTTTTCGCTCATCTGTTTGATCACTTTACCTTTAAGTAAATCAAGCGTCAGAGACGAGGACGAGGTTAACACTAAAGAAGAAAGCGTCGACATCGAGGCAGACAGCACCAATACCACCACAATGCCCAGCAAGATGTCAGGCAAGCCGCTTAGCATTGTAGGAATTATCGAATCATAAATAGGAGTTCCATCAGCAGCATAGGTGATTTGATCTCCAAACAATCGGCTAAATCCTCCCAAGAAATAACTTCCCCCAGCAACGACAAAAGCAAAAATCGTAGAAATGATGGCACCTTGTTTAATTGCAGGTCCCGACTTAATGGCATAGAACTTCGAAACCATTTGAGGTAAGCCCCATGTTCCGAGCGATGTCAAAATGATTACTCCCAAAAGATTAAACAAATCAGGGCCGAACATCGAAATGAACGCGCCTTCCAAAGCGCTTGATTCTGCAGGAATTTGCGAGAGCGAAATAATAGCTTCGGAAAAACCACCCTGTCCAGCAAGTACGGCAACAATCACCGCCACAATTCCTATCAACATGATGATTCCCTGAATAAAATCATTGAGAACCGTCGCCATGTAGCCGCCAAGTACTACATATATACAAGTCACCACAGCCATTCCTACGATACACACTTCATAGGGAAGGCCAAATGCCATACCAAAAAGACGAGACAATCCGTTGTAGACACTTGCCGTGTAAGGAATAAGAAAAACGAAAATAATGGCTGCAGAAGCAATGCGAAGAGCTTCTGAATGATAACGCTTCCCAAAGAATTCAGGCATAGTGGTCGCTTTGAGTCGCTGGGTTATTTCGCGCGTTCGTGGACCAAGCACCCACCAGGCTAAGAGCGATCCGAGAAGTGCGTTGCCAACCCCAATCCAAAATGCCGCCAGGCCATATTTCCAACCAAATTGCCCCGCATACCCTACAAAAATTACGGCAGAAAAATAGCTAGTGCCAAACGCGAACGCGGAAAGCCATGGTCCGACGCTACGACCACCCAGAACAAATCCATCCACACTTTTGGTGTGTTGGCGAGCGTAGATACCAACACCTACTACTACACCGATAAAAATGACAATAATGCATATCTTTGCGACCATATCGAATATCTCCTAATAGGAATTGGGCAAAAGCCAGTTCAATACCAACAAATCATGAAAGGCGCACACGACCTTCTAAAACCGGCGCAATAAAAAAGCACCGGCAGAAAACCGTGTGCTAGAGATATCGATAATAAGAATATGAAGAGAGGGTATTAAGAGAAGAAGCACCGCGCTGCAAAATGCAGAACATACCCTGCGTGGCACGACAAGAACTCGTCGCAACAGCGCGCTCGAAATGATGAGTATGTTTGCTCTTAAAAATCATTACGGGCACTTTACCATACAAAAGTGATGCGGCGCACTGTTTTGATCTGAAGTACCCCATAAGTTGCCGGCAAACGGAGCGCCCATCAGGATGAACGCATTCAATCAAGTGAGCGTTGTTTGCCGGAACCACAATAATCAGTAAAACAGAGGGTATTTTGCTGCATTAGTAGCGGCTGTCAAAAAATTTAGTAACGACTGTCAAAAATTCTCTGAGTTTTCTTCTCTGAACGAGGGAGTTCCCCTAGGGGCACTCCTTTTGCGTCAGGAGTGCAACCAATTTTAGCTTTAAAAATAAGCTCCAATTCCGATTCGCAGTGCTTGAGCGCATCGCCTGTTAACTCGGTTTCGAACAAAACGGTCAGGACATCGCGACCCATAATGTGCTCAATCATGACCTGATATTCCGAGGAAGTTCCCGAGGTCGCTGCAATTACTTCCTCTACTTGAGCCGGGAACATATTAACGCCTTTGACCTTGAACATATCGTCGGTGCGCCCCACCAACGTATCTATTCGAGGATGTTTCATGCCACAAGCACAATCTCCTGGGATAATGCGTGTTAAGTCATGGGTCCGATAACGAATTAACGGTGCGCCTTCTTTTCTGAGTGTAGTCAAAACAAGCTCGCCAATCTCTCCATCGGGCAACTGCTCTCCTGTTTTTGGATCGACAATTTCCGCATACACATAGTCACTCCAAATATGCATGCCGTTGTGTTCATGACAAGAGATACCGATTCCAGGACCATACACTTCGGTTAAGCCGTAAATGTCAAAAATTTCTATGCCCAACTCGTTTTCGATGCGATGGCGCATTTTTTCACCCCACCGCTCAGAGCCAATTACCCCTTTGCGCAAAGAAAGCTTGTCGCGAATACCACGATGAGCAATTTCCTCTGCAAGAAGTAAAGCGTAAGAGCTGGTAGCACAAAGAACCGTTGATTGCAGATCTTCCATCATACGCAACTGTTTTTCGGTATTGCCTGGTCCCAGAGGAACCGCCATAGCACCCAAACGCTCTGCACCGAGCTGGAATCCAATACCCGCAGTCCATAGACCATATCCAGGCGTAATGTGGATTCGATCTTTATTGGTAATACCCGCCACCTCATAACAACGAGCAAACTGAATAGCCCAATCGGTAACATCTTTTTGGGTATAAGGAATAACCACAGGAATGCCCGTAGTGCCAGAAGATGAATGCACACGAACGATTTTCTCTTCAGGCACTGCTGCTAAACCAAGGGGATACACATCACGTAAGTCAGCTTTTTCCGAAAAAGGAAGCTTTTCAAAATCTTCTTGAGTTTGCACATCAGACAGATCAATGCCCTCGAATTTTTTTGCATAAAAGGGGGATCGATCTTTCAAAGTTTTGAACTCTTCTTTAATTAGATCAAACTGCTCAGTAGTGAGTTCCATCTCATGGGCCTTTCTCAAGCTCCTCGTGCAAAAACACAATGAATAGCGGATAGTTGGGATGTTCTTTAGTCTAGTAAAGTATTATGCACTTTGTTCTGCCAAATCAAGAGCGCGCAGATTAAGCGACACAAAACGCTCTTTAACGCACAAGGGAAGTATTTCACGCATATCTTCTAGCGTGATTTTTCCGCAAAGCGCGTTTTGATACGTTGGATCATTAACCGCCAAAAGCGCTTTTGCAAGCATGACGATATTTAAGACTTTGCGAGAACCCAATTCGGAACAAAGATGTTCATCATCAACCACTACGACATGAGCTCCACTCTCCTGCAAGCGCGGAATCATATCAGAAGGGTTGTAAGGCGCTGCTTTAAAACTCGAAACAACAGGGGCTACCCCTGAAGACGCGGTAACTAAGAGACCCTGAGGTTTTAACAGGGAGAGCGCACGAAGTCCTTCTCCAGGCTCAAGTGCAATAATGAGATCGTCGGACGCTTGCGCAGGAAGCGGTGAGAATACCTCTTCTCCCTCATCTCCCATTCGAACATGGCTCATAACATTGCCACCGCGCTGCGCCATACCTGTCGTTTCAGCAGTGCGGACTTGCCAGCCTTTCGAACGTGCCGTTTCAGCTAAAATCTTCGCCGCTAAAACGCTACCCTGACCACCAATTCCTGCAAGTGAAATATTAATCACGAGAAGCCTCCTTTACAGAAGCACCCTCATTAAGCTCATGGCAGACCAAAGCGCTATCGTTACAGACATACGTGCAAAGTCCACAACCGTTACAGAGGGAAACATCCACCACTGGATGACGATGCTCGGCATCCCACGAAAGAGCAGGACATCCTAATTTCAATACACAGCGTCCGCAACTCGTGCAAGCTTCCAGATCAACCTCAACAGGCTGGGCTGGCTTGATAAGTTTTATGCAGGGCGATTCGTAAATAATGGCAGACGGACCATCATAATCGATAGCCTCCTTTGCTGCAGCAATAGCATCATCTAAATGTAGAGGATTTGCGCGAGTGATAACTTTCACACCTAACGCACGCAATACGTTCTCGATAGAGATTGGCTCACTTTTCGGGCCCATCAACGTAACACCTGTTCCAGGGTGCGGCTGAGACCCCGTCATAGCAGTCGTGGCATTATCGAGCACTACAATGGTAATGTCGTGCTGATTGTAGACAGCATTTGCAACCCCCGTCATGCCACTCGCAAAAAAGGTGGAGTCGCCAATAAAAGCAAGTGCCTTTTTGTCTGGCTCCACAATACTAAACCCTTGAGCGATGGTGATATCTGCACCCATACAAAGACAGGTATCAACAGCGTCAAGCGGTTTTGCATTCCCGAGAGTGTAACAACCAATGTCGCCGCAGAAAATTCCATCGCTTGCTCGACGAAAAGCAGCCTTCGTCGCATAGAAGGAACCACGATGAGGACAACCAGGACACAACAAGGGAGGACGAGCGGGAGGTTCAATACTGCTGCCCGAGGAATCAGGCAGCTGAGAATCTACCGAGCGACTTTTTAAACCAAAAAATTCGAGAAGCTGTTGAGCGATATCATCAATCGTGTTTTCTCCACGAGTAGTAGTATGTCCGCTTAGTTTGCCTCGCACTTCAAAAGAAGCATGGATACGCCCCGCCAGTTTTAGCATCTCGTCTTCAAGAACGTGATCCAATTCTTCAAACACTATTATTTCATCCAAACCCTGTGCAAACTGAACAACACGATCCGCTGGGAATGGATAAGGGGTGCCTATTTGAATGATGCGATACGAAGGAAGTTTCTCGACAGCAGCGCTATCATCTCCTACTAGCATTCCTTCTTGAGCTAGAGATTCAAGATAACGAAGTGCCTCACAGGTATACGCATACGAAATACCCCCGGCAACAATTCCCCTAGAAGGATCTTGGTCTTGCGCGCTTTCTTTGATGGGATTAAAGCGAACAAGTGGACTCTGAGAATAATCATTTGCTATATCTACCAGACGCTCATTTATTTCCTTGTGAGCTTCATAGGCGCGCTTAGGGAAAATAACCCACCGTGGATCTCGCGTGAAACCATCAGGCTGTTGTGCTGTTGTATGATCTGCAATCTCTACAAAAGTTGAAGCGTGGCAAATTCGAGTAGTGGGCCGCATAATAACAGGAGTCCCATACTGCTCGGATAGTTCGTAGGCTGCCTTCATCATCTCGCAACCTTGTTCAGGCGTTGCTGGATCAAAAACAGGGACTTTTGCAAAGGCTGCAAATCTGCGCGTATCCTGTTCGGTTTGAGACGAAATAGGACCAGGATCATCGGCAACATAGAGCACCATGCCGCCCTTTACGCCCACGTAGTTAAGCGACATCAAAGCATCGCTCGCGACGTTCAAGCCAACTTGCTTACAGGTAAACAAAGTACGGGCACCCGCATAAGCAGCACCCGCTAAAAGCTCGAGGGCTGCTTTTTCATTGGTCGACCACTCTACATGAACCCCTTCAGCATTACCCGCTGCATGTTCTGCCGCAATGGTTTCAATTACCTCAGAGGAAGGTGTTCCGGGATATCCCGCGCACACACGTACCCCAGCTTCGAGTGCTGCGTGCGCAAATGCTTGATTACCCGTAAGAAATTCTTTTGTCATACCGTATGCCTTTTATGCTTGAGCCATATCTGCTTTCAATTTTTCAATTTTTGCACGTGCTTCTTCATCACCAGTGCCCAACATTTGAACTGCCAGAATTGCGGCATTCTTTGCTCCATTAATGGCAACCGTTGCTACAGGCACGCCACTTGGCATCTGAACCATGGAAAGCAAAGAATCTAATCCACCAAGATCGCTCGTTTTCATAGGAACTGCAATAACGGGAAGCGGAGTGTAGGCAGCAACAACACCACCTAAGTGGGCTGCCTTGCCTGCCGCGGCAATAATAACCCTGATACCACGATCCACCGCACTTGATGCCCACTCGTGCACTACAGCCGGTTTACGATGTGCACTGGCAACTTTCACTTCGTAGGGAATCCCCAATTCATCAAGTTGTTTCATGCAAGCTTCCATTGTTGGCATGTCGGATTCAGAACCCATAATAATGCCAACGAGTGGCGTTTCAGAAGTAGTCATGTCTTGTCCTTACTGTTGTTCTTTTTGTTACTGTTATTTTTTGCTTATCTTAGAAATCATTTTCGCCATTGTATCACCAAGGCAAAAATCCTAACCTTACTTCGTGAGCTGTTTTATCGCATCATGAAGTTCGCTCATTGTTTCCACTAAAACAGTGGGTTTCTCCCGCGCCAAGACCTCTCGGCTAAAAAAGCCACCCCAGGTTACGCCGATGCAAGGAATTTGAGCTGCATGTGCTGCTTGAATATCAAAAGGGCTATCTCCAATATAGATACAGCGTTCAAGGGGAACTTCCAAATCACCTGCAGCTTGAATAAGAGGGTCGGGATCAGGCTTGTGTCCTACACTACTCTCCATACCATTTACTCTTGCAAACAATTCGTACATCCCAAACGATTTAAGGCTAGTCGTTGCAAGCGACTCGCGTTTTGAAGTAACAATCGCTGAGATATATCCTTCTTCCGCAAGACTTCGAACAAGCGTCTCAATACCCGAAAAGGGCTTTGTTTTTTGGTCGAGATCTTCTTCATTTCGTGCGCGATAAACCACCAAAAGTTTCTGCGCGGTCTCTTCATCGGGCGCTAGTGTACGCATCTGCGTAACCAAGGGCTGCCCAACTTCTGCCACCAATACTTCATCGGGAATTGTTTTGTTAAGCACTTTTTGCGTAGCAAAACGCATGCTGTCCAAAATCGCATCATGAGTGTCAAGCACTGTTCCATCAAGATCAAAAAGAACCACATCACGAATGAGTGCTTGAGAGGTTTCACTGTTTTGGTCGGTAGTTTTTCGATTGTCTTTATACATTACTTTTAGCTACCTTTATCTCTTATTCCTCTTTTCAGAGTAATTCCATTGTCGAACTGATTTCTCCTGCCAGAGCGATTCTCTTATTGGGGCAATTCTCTTACCAGACTGCCTCTCCCTCAGGGCGATTTCCTTGTCAGACTCTCTTTCCTGCCAAAATGATTCTCCCGTCAGATCGATGCCGCTTATGAAGGAGATTACATATTCGTAAGAATACAACCCTAAAATGAAAAACGGCAGCGATACCATCGCCGCCGTTTGCTTTGACAAAAGGGTGTTTTCTACAGGCCAAGCGCTTTCTTCAAAGAAGAAACGCGACGGCGTGATACTGGAATCTTTTCCTCTACCCCATCGAGAGTAAGAAGAAGGGTTCCGCCTGACTGTGGTTCAACTTCTTTAACCAAGGCAAGATTGACTAAATAACCGCGATGTACACGGAAGAAACCATGACCATCGAGAGTTTTCTCCAGATGAGCCAGACTTACCGTAGAGAAGAAACGATCGGTGCCTGTCTGGAGGTAGGCGTAGTCATCACGGGCCATAACGTAACGAATATCATCAATATTGATGAGAATCTTTTTTCCGCCTTTTTCTACCGGAATTCGTTCGGCTTTTTGAGCCTTTGCATGCAATACTACATGTTCACGAACGCGAGCTAACGCTTGCGCAAGACGTTCTGTTTCAACAGGCTTTACCAAATAGTCAATAGCATTAACCTTGAAGGCATCGAGCGCAAATTCGCTATAAGCGGTAACAAATACAACTGCAGGAGGATATTTCAAATGCTGGAGCGCTTCAGCTAACTGAATACCCGTAGCTTCGGGCATGTTAATGTCGAGGAACATCACATCGCAAGGATATTCCTTTAACTTCTCAATAGCCTCACGGACACTGGCAGCTTCTGCTACTACTTCAGTTTGATTTAGTTCGCCCAGCAAAAAACGCAGTTCGGAACGCGCAGGTGCTTCGTCGTCGACAATGATCGCCTTCAGCAACATAGCCTCCTCGTCTCATAATTAGGAATCAGACGTTATTATAGACTACTTCTTATAGGTAAGACCATTTTTGTTATATTCGAATATGATTGCTGTTCGCTATCATTTATAAAATGTCCAAATCCTCTTAGGACTCGCCTTGAAGCGTTCAGCCTCGCTTATACGTGTGCGCAGTCATAAAGATAAAGGGTAACGCTGGTGCCTACCCCCAGTTCACTTTCAATTTTCATATATGCTTCTTCGCCGTAGTAACCACGCAGACGATCGTTGACATTTTTGACCGCAATTCCCAAGCCAGTTTGCGACTGAGGATTCATGATGGTTCGAACTGCCTCTTCGCTCATACCAATACCGTCATCAGAAACGTGCAGATAGACATCATCGCCATCCATTTCGCCTGCAATACGAATGGTCAGCTTCCCTTCAGCAGGCATTGCATGCTTGACTGAGTTTTCTACGAGTGGCTGCACCATAAAAGCAGGAACCAACATCGCACGAACGTCTTCGTCAACGTCTACCTCTACCGCCAGGCGATCTTCTCCGAATCGAGCCTGCTCCAAAGATAGATAACGAACCGTTTGTTCAATTTCACGAGAAAGCGGAATAAGGTCAGAGCTGTTCTCAAGTGTCTGACGATAAAAAACCGCAAACTCCCTCAGCATAATGCGCGCTTTATCGGGATCAGTGCGCACTAAAGATGCCATGGTGTTAATAATGTTGAACAGGAAGTGAGGATTAATTTGACTCTGCAGAGCCTTTAGCTCCATGCTCGTTGCAAGCTTCTTCTGTTCCTCAAGTTCCATCGCGGCAATCTGCGTTGATAAAAGTTGACCGAATCCTTCAGCGATAGAAATTTGAGTTTCAGTGATTCGAGACGGTTTCGGATAGTAGAACTTCAACGTACCCTGAATGGTTTTTCCCACTTTAAGAGGAACAATGATACCCGCTTGTATGTTGCGGATATGAACAGGAAATCCCGCTTCTGCCTGTGTTTTAAAGACACGCGTTTTTCCGTCCTGAATAGTACGTTTGGTTCCTTCAGTGTGGATGTTTCCTCCTGCGCGGCCCAATTCTTCTGATCCAGCACCATGGTAGCCAAGAACCACTTCTCTATCGGTAATCGCAACCGCCGAAGCTGAAATGGCAGGCAAAAGAACCTCGCACACACGCTGCGCACTTTCTTCATTAAAGCCACCCTGCATTGCTGCCAGAGTATCACTTGCTAAATGAAGCACTGAGTCGGACTGACTTGCGCGAATACGATCAGGATCTAGCATGAGTGCAATGGTGATGAGCAAAAAGATAGTAAAAAGCGCCCCTGAAACAACTAAAACCGTATAGTTGTTTGCGCCACTAAACATTGCCCAACCCAAAACGCAACCGCAGATCAAAGCAAGGCACAAAAAGAGAATCTCTAAGAAAATATATAAATTATGACGAAACATAGCGGTTTCCTTTTTTATACAAACAGTGGTAACAGTTCATTGAACAGCAAAACCACTGCGGAAATCAAGAGAAATGCACCAAAAACGAAACGTAGTTTGCGTTCTGGTACTTTTCGAATCAAACTTGCACCAATTACTGCACCAGGAATGCTTCCTACCGCCATAGCAATACCAGCTATATAGTCAATATGCCCCAATAATCCCTGCTCAACAACACCAGGAATCGCGAGAATGGTTACTGCAACAAGCGAAGTTCCCGAAGCTTGGCGCATCATGATACCTAAAAGCGAAATGAAAAGCGGCACCATAATAAAGCCGCCACCGACTCCTACATACCCAGATGCAAGACCCGCAATCAGTCCAATCAGTAAACAGAGTGCTACTTTTTTTACCGAAAGCTTGAAGGGTTCTTCCTTGGGAGCAGAAGCAGTCTTTGTCGCGTTGGCTGCAGCTTTGGTAGTGGTTGGCTGTCCCTTACCTTGTGCAGCCGCAGCTTGTGCAGCTTGAGCTTGTGCCGCTGCAGCTTGTGCCGCCTGAGCTGCTCGCGCTGCTTTTTCTGCTTCTTTTTCTAAATCTTTGCCCGTTACTGCCGATTCACCTTGAGGTGCAATTTTCGGCATGCGAATTGCTTTACGGAACATGGAATACGACGAATACCCGATGATGGCAGCTGCGGCAAGCATAATCGCCCACGAAGGAGAAATGGAGGCAAGATACACACCGAGAGGACTCGTGCAAGCTCCTCCCAAACCGCATAAAACACCCACTTTGGGAATGCACGTTTTATTTTTAACGTGCGTGATTAAACCCGCCAGCGAAGTGGGAATGATGGTAAAAAGAGATGTCGCCGTAGAGGAAATGGCACTCATGCCAAATCCTAAGCGAAAAATAGGGACCATCAAGGTACCGCCACCGATACCCAACAGTCCCGAAAAGATGCCAATAATCACACCAATGATTGCGGCTATGATAAATGTTTCCATGTACTGTGCGCCACGCTATTCTTCGTCACTCAAATTCAGATGAATTTCGCTTGTCATACCTGGATCGAGATTTGCTTTTGCGACCTCTGCCTCAACTTCTTCGACAGAATTATTAGCCATTGAAGTTGCTTCAGCGACCACAATATCCTCGCCCGCTTGACGCGCCATTGCGGCATGGACCAAGGCTTGGCGAAGACCCGCATCACTTTCCATGCGCAACATGATATCGCCCCAAGTGTATTGGAACTCAAAATATTTCATGCAATTAACTTGTGCGTAGTCAGTTGCTTCTCTTGTCGCCGCTCGCGCACCTTCCCGATACGCTTTTTTGTCGGGGCGGACAAGAGATCGCAAGAAAGCAGTGCGCTTTATTCGCTTAGTAATACCCGGTTCAAGAAATGGTCCCGGGTAAGGCATGAGCGAAGAAGGCTTTATTTGCAGCAAGTCAATCTGCGCTCGACTAAATTCGATTTTGTAATACTCATAAATCCAACGGAATATATCGCGATAGAAGCGATGACCTTCGTTTCTGTCTTTAGGAGGCAGATGGGTCAAAGACCATTGATTATCAAACCAAATATCTGAACCATACATACGCAAACTCAAAAGATAGTCCATGTCTTCGCCGCGCATAATCCAAGGATCGAAGCTCAAGCGACGATAGGTTTCGCGGTGAAGCGCCAAACATCCTCCACAAACATGATTTGAACGAGAAAGTCGTGGACCTGCCATAGCTTTTGTTATCCAGTTATTAAACGCACGCCCCTGCTGCCAGAAATGGTTGTACCAGCGATTTTGGCTTTTTGAATAGTACGTGCCTTCATCATTGAAATAGAAGCCTGATTTGGCCAGGATTGGAATGCCTTTCTTAGTAAGCTTTCCTAAGCCATACATCGCCTTCTCAAGAAACTCTTCATCCTCAACTACTTCATCGTCATCGAGAAATACAACTGAATCAAAGCCTAAAACCTGGGCAACTACCAGCCCAAGATTTCGAATAGCAGAATACCCCGTCAGGCCAATGCAATCGCTCTGGTTGCCAAATCCCAGCTGCTCAAAGCGCTGCTGAATAATGCTCTCTTCTTCCTGGGCAATGATGAGCGTATGCATCTGGGGAAATTTATCGGTGATAGCTTTAACTTTAGCTGCCGCCTCTTTCTCTACACTGCCCTCAACAGCAACCAGAATAATAACCTGACCAAGTCCTCTTACTTTTTGCAGTGAAGCAAGGCAACGCTCGAGCGTACCTTTAGAGTTGAGCGGTGTGGGATGATCGTACAAACTCGAAGGCGCCCCACGTCTCTTCATGGGTGACGTATAAAAAGCAGGAATAATAACTGCTGGATTCATGGTATCCCCTTAGTTGTTGTCTAGGAATCAAACGGTCTCAAAAAAGTAACCTAAAGACCCCTGTGCTTTTCATATCTCATTGTACCCCAAGCAGAACTTACCGCTAAAAGAGCCCACACGTTTGAGTGTTAAATTGCCAAAGAAGCATAAACGTTTCACGCTTTTAGCGTCGATGCCTCGGATGACCTCGCCTTGTCTTAATACGTTGAGCTTCTTCGCGACGAACTTTTACCTGTTCGCTTTCTTCCCTCAAACGCACATACGATTCAAGACGATCGGAGGAAAGTTCCCCTTCCTTAACCGCCTGCTTTACCGCACAGCCTGGTTCATTGGTATGCGTGCAATCGCGAAAACGACACTTCTGAGCCAGATCTTCAATATCGGAAAACGTTGCTCCTATGCCTTCATCGGCATCCCACAGCCCCAGACCGCGCACTCCCGGCATGTCAATTACGCTTCCTCCTTGGGGAAGCTCTATGATTTCACGTGAAACAGTAGTATGGCGACCTTTTCCATCTTGACGCACCGGCGTGGTAGATTGGATGTTCTCACCAACCAGCATATTGACCAAGCTCGATTTACCCACTCCCGAACGCCCCAACAGAACTGCCATTTTATTGTCTTTGGCAATTAAGTCCGCTAAAGCTTCGATGCTTTCTGGGTCTTTTTCAGAGACGACAAGCACACGATCGTTCCCGATAAATCCATCAATACGTGCACGCACCGCCTCTACCTCTTCAGGGTTTGCTACCAGATCTGCCTTTGTAAGAACAACGACGACTTCCACCCCTGTTTCATGCGCCAGCACCAATTCTCTCTCAAGACGGCGTACGTTTACTTCTTCTAGAGGTTGAGCCACAAGCACCAAATCAAAATTTGCAGCCAAAGTTTGAGGGAGAGCTCGCTCGGTAGGATCTTTACGCACAAAGCGAGAAGTACGCGGCAGCGTTTCTTCTATGATGCCTTTATCGTGACCATCAGGAAAAAGAACTACTACAAAGTCTCCGATTACCGCACGCTGATCGCTTCCTTTTACTAGAGCAATAGCATGCTCACAACGTACCTCTTCACCCGACTCAAGACGAACTAAGGGGAACCCCCTATCAAGTTTGACCACTCTACCCACTTGTTTTTGCGTGGAGTCTTTTGTCACGGCTATAGCATCCTTTCACGCTTAATGTAGTACGCAGCCATAAGTGCTACGCCGATCACGCAAGCAACTATCGCAATACCAAAGGTGCGCATATTGGGAGCAGGATTTTGCTCGTACCCTTCTTGGAGAGCGGATACCTCTTCAGCGTGAATATCCGACATACCTTGATGCTCGCTACACTCCAAATGATACGTCCCACGAACCTGCAGCTGAGTACCAACTTTGCCATATTGACCATACGTATCGATAATCGAAGATTGATCTTTTGTCATAAAAACTGCAACTACACTTGGGTTTTCTTCGTCATCCTGCAAGGTAATCCAGCAGGTATCTTCACGAAATTCATCGTTGACCCGATCGCCTACCACTTCACCTTTTACCAAGACGGTCAATCCTTCGTAGTAGGAGTCGGCTTCCGCTAAATCAGCAATAGCTGTTTCGTATAAAAATGAACTGTCAGAAAGCTGATTGACATATACCTTATTATTAGGATCTTCTGTTTCACTTTGATTCTGCGAAGATGCCTGGCTATTATCCTGGTTCTCGCTCCCCTCAGTCTGCGAGGTTTCTTGCGCATCTTGAGATTCATCACCCCATGCAACAAAGGGTGCTCCTTGCAAACATAAAACAAGCGAAATGCTTAGCAAAACGTAAAGAAGGAACTTCGGATGGGAGGGCGGAAAGGCTTTATCTTGGGAAACCTCACAGGTGTTTGTTTTTGTGTTCTTCTCAAACAAAGCTGTTCGAGCACTTTTGTTTTGATTCTTTCGGAAAGAGGGATGGGATAATCGCATGTCTAATCCCTCAACTTTCTTTTCGCGAGAGCGCTCAAGGAAACCACTACCTTAACGATAAGCGCAATCAAGGTAATAAACTCGAGACGTCCTGCCCACATTTCCAAAATATAAACGCCCTCTAATACGGGAGGCATACCATGTGCAATAATTCCTGAACTCAATCCGCCATTGGAAGCCATAGAGACCGATTCAAAAATTGCATCAAGCGCATCATAGCCGTGAGCAATACCGACAAGCGATCCCGCTAAATAGGTAAATACAAACAGCGCAGAAACCGTTAGAGCAGCTTTGGCGACTTCGGTAGTAAGCACCTTTTTCCCAAGATGGTAATACCGTACCGAAACACGTGCTGTTCCAGGAGAAAGAGTTTCTTTAATGGTTGAAACCATTGACTTTGCAATTAAGCCTAGACGAGAGAGCTTCATGCCACCTGAGGTACTTCCGCTTGAGCCACCAACTGCCATCAAAATTGCAACGACCAAAAATGCTCCGGAAGAAAAAACGGTAGTCATTTGGTTATTGGTAACCGTCTGAAAACCAGTTGTTGTTGACGCTGATACCACCATAAACACACCGCGACGTAAAAGCGCCATAATATCTGAAAAGCCACCCGAGGCACAGAGGGAAAGCATCAACACTACGGTACCGATCGTCATCCATAAAACGCCAGTACGGATTTCATAATCTTTGAAAAAAGATATTGTCTCTCCTTGGCGAATTTTTACAAACAGAGCAAAGTTGACGGCACCTAAAAGCATGAGCACGATACAGACCACCTCAAAAGCAAAGGAATGGTAATACATTACCGATTGGGAGGTGGGAGAAAATCCAGCAGTCGTAAAGCCAGAAACAGCCATCCATAAAGCGTTCAAAAAACCACGCAGAGGATCAAAGCCGCCCAACATACAGAAAACAAAAAGCACTATGGTGGCAACTCCAATAACCCCGAGGGAGATTTGACTGATTAGACGTACGGTATTAACAATATTGGGGAGTACATGTTCACTTCTCCCCTCAGAAAAATACAAGCCCGAGGTTGCCTTACCAAAAATTCCCAAAGTCAAAGCGATAACAATAAGACCTAAACCACCAATAAGATGCATGGTAAAACGCCACATATTATCAGCATAGGAAATATGCTCAAGATCGATGACGAGCGATGCACCAGTGGTAGTCAGTCCCGAAGTAGCCTCAAACAAGGCATCCAGATAAGAGCCGTAATGGCCCGACATCGCAAGGGGAACTGCCGCCACAAAGGCCAACACGATCCACGACAACCCGGTGACCGCAAGTGCTTGTTGATGAGTAAGGCGACCAGGCTGAATGCGCATAAAGTGCAGAGCAGATCCAACAATAAGTGAAACGCCAATAGCGAGCAAATACCGACAGGCAGGTTCCCATTCCTGACAAACCACCGCAACCACAAGGGGTACCGCTAAAGCAATAGAAAAAAACGAAATAAGAACGCCTAAATAATGTCCAATTACTCGTACATCGTACCAGGTAAACCGCTGCCACATACGCTTGACACCTACCCGAATACGAACAGAAAACGAATGGCTATAGTGATCAAATACAATACGACAAGAAAAGCGAGCAAGCTTACCAAAACCGCACTAAAACCTAATACGGGAACAAGTAAGCGTTCCTTCTTCTCAACTTTTATCATATTTCGTTCGATCTTTTTCATGGAGGCTATTCTAATACAACAACGAAAAAGAGGGCTATTTACACAAAAGCGGCGGCACAGCATGGACATTCGCCCACGCTATACCACCGCTCATCATGTAATTTATCTGACGCATCGAAATCAATTCGTCTGACTTCTTGATCATCAATTCGCCAGACTTGTCGACTACCACATCGCTTTTACAGCCCCCTACTTACGTCTGAGCACAAACACCCTCGCAAGCAGGTCCTCTCTTTAGAAGAAGAGAATAAAGCGCTGCTTTTAGTCACCGAAGTCCATTCCTCGCAAAACATCATTTGCCTGCTTCAGTACATCATCGGTATCTGATGAAGGATCTTCGTATTCGCCCCCTTCAAGGGCAGCAGTCCGTCCGCTTCCTTCTAAATGAGAACGATTCTCCACGGTTGCAGAGTAGTTCCCTTCAGAATCCAGATCAATAGTCACTTTGGCGCCATCGCCAATATGACCATCGATAATTTCTGTTGCTACACGATCGGTAACTTCCCGCTGAATCAAACGACGCAGAGGACGAGCACCGTACACGGGATCGTAGCCATCAATAGCAAGACGCTCTCGAGCAGCAGGGGTGACTACCAACTCTATACGACGATCTGCCAAACGATCACGCACTCCATTCAACTGCAAATCCACGATAGGCTCCATAGCAGCGATCGACAACGTATTAAAGGTAATAACTTCATCGATACGATTCAGGAATTCTGGACGGAACGTAGTGCTAAGCGCCTCGTTGATTTTCATCTGCATTTCAGCCAGGCGTTTTGCCGCCGTTGCAACATCAGCCTTCATCATGTCTTCCATCATGCTGCCCATGGAATTGCCTTCGTTTTCGTTTGCGTATTCACGAATCGACTGCGAGCCCACATTAGAAGTCATGATAATAATGGCATTCTTGAAGCTAACAACACGGCCTTGTCCGTCAGTCAGACGACCATCGTCAAGAACCTGCAGCAAAATGTTGAACACATCCTGATGGGCCTTTTCAATCTCGTCCAACAAAACAACGCAATAAGGTCGACGGCGAACTGCTTCGGTCAATTGTCCACCTTCGTCGTAACCAACGTATCCCGGAGGTGCACCAACCAGACGTGAAACCGAATGCTTTTCCATGTACTCTGACATGTCGATACGAACCATAGCCTTTTCGCTATCGAAGAGATACTCCGCAAGCGCTTTTGCCAGCTCCGTCTTACCAACACCTGTTGGACCTAGGAACAGGAAACTTCCGATAGGACGATTTGGATCCGAAAGCCCTGCACGGTTACGACGGATAGCACCAGCCACTGCAGAAACCGCCTGATCCTGACCAATTACACGCTCATGGAGCTTTGATTCCAGATCGGCAAGTTTTGCCATTTCGCCCTGCATCATCTTGGTGACAGGAATACCCGTCCATGCAGAAACTACTTCCGCAATTTCCTCTTCGCCTACTTCCTCTTTCAGAATCGCGCCATCCTGCTGACGATTCTCCAACATGGCTTCAGCGTCTGCCAATTGAGCCTGCAAGGAAGGAATAGTGCCGTAGCGCAGCTCAGAAGCACGTGCTAAGTCGCCTTCTCGAGTTGCACGCTCTTCGTCTAATTGGGCTGCTTCAATATCCGCCTTTAAGTTTTGGACGCCAACGATGACATCTTTTTCGTTCTTCCACATAGCTTTCTGCTTATCAAGGGCTTCCTGAGCAGCAGAAATTTCCTTGCGAAGAGCCTCGAGGCGCTCACGGCTCGGTTCGTCTGTTTCCTTCATAAGCGCCTGCTCTTCGATCTGCATCTGAGTAAGCTTGCGCTCAGCTATGTCGACCTCTTCAGGCATACTGTCAATTTCGATACGCAAACGACTTGCCGCTTCATCCATCAGGTCGATTGCCTTGTCAGGCAAAAAACGATCAGAAATATAACGATTCGAAAGCTCCGCTGCGGCAACCAACGCCGAATCCTTGATACGAACGCCATGGTGAATCTCGTACTTTTCCTTCAAGCCGCGCAGAATCGCAATGGTGTCCTCAACCGTTGGCTCATTTACTAAAACGGGCTGGAAACGACGCTCAAGAGCAGCATCTTTTTCGATGTATTTGCGGTATTCATCCAGCGTTGTTGCGCCAATTGCGTGCAATTCACCACGAGCCAAAGCTGGCTTCAGCATATTGCCTGCGTCCATTGAGCTATCGCCTGTCGAACCCGCTCCCACGATGGTATGCAACTCATCGATGAACAAAATTATTTGTCCATCGGACTGCTTAACTTCACGCAATACAGCCTTCAGTCGATCTTCGAATTCGCCTCGATACTTAGCACCTGCCAACATTGCAGGCAAATCAAGAGCGATCAGCTCGCGATCCTTTAAGCTCGAAGGAACATCTCCTGCAACAATTCGCTGTGCAAGGCCTTCAACAATTGCCGTTTTACCTGTACCAGGCTCGCCGATAAGTACCGGGTTATTCTTGGTACGGCGAGACAAAACCTGGACAGTACGACGAATCTCTTCTGAACGACCAATTACTGGGTCTAACTTTCCTTCACGTGCTGCCTGAGTAAGATTGTTGCCATACTGTTCAAGTACCTCAAACTCTGGCTTGCTTGTTGCATCGGTTACGCGCGTATCTCCGCGAAGTTCCTCATAGGCCTCTTCGATATTTTTACGCGTAATACCCTGGTCGTTAAGAATACGACCCGCACTACCCTTATCTTCAGCAAGCGCAATAAGCAAATGCTCGGTTGTCGCATAAGAGTCACCTAATTTTTCAGCGATCTTTACCGCCTTATCAATAAGTGACACAAATTGCGGAGAAGGAGCAGTAATGCCCATGCCCATAAAACCGTTGCCACTTACTTTTGGCATGCGATCTTCTTCTTCTTTTACCCGCGCCTGAAGTACTGCAGGATCAGCACCAATGCGCGTAATAATTGCATTCATGTTATGCTCACCGGCAGACAAGATGGCGTCAAGCAAATGAATTGGCTCAACGGCACTGGCTTCTCTCTCGCCTGCAATACTCATTGCCGACTGAAAAGCCTCTTGCGCGGTAAGCGCCAACTTATCTAGTCTCATCTATACTCCCTTCGCTTTTGTCGTTTGCAAAAGTTCAAGTAATTCCCTTAGCAATTCCCCTACAAAAGACGACGCAAAACGATTGCATTGCTTTCGTTAACGAGCGAATTAACGCTCTCTCGCGTTTCTAATTCATGCACCCTATCTGCCAGACGACGCACTCGTTTATGAAGCGCATCAAGCTCTTCATCACGCTCATCAAGACGGCCCTTCAAATCCAGGATGCGAATTACTCCCGCCAGATTAATACCTTCATCAGTCAAGGCATTGATGAGCTGAAGGCGCTCGATATCTGCCTGCGAATACATACGCGTATTTCCGCTGGTACGCTGCGGGGAAACCAAGCCTTTCTGCTCGTAAATACGCAGGGTCTGAGGATGGACTCCCGCAAGTTCTGCTGCAACACTGATCATGTACAGCGGTCTGTTTTTGTCCTCCATTACCAAGCCCTCACTTTATCTGTCGTTGCTGCCTGGAATGCCTCCAGAGCCTCTTTTTGCTTTTCATTTAAGGTTTGAGGAACTTCCACCGCGATATTGAGTAGCAAATCTCCAAACCCACTCGCGTCCTTGCCTAAACGAGGAGCGCCCTTACCTTTTACCTTAAGGACCGTACCGCTTTGACATCCAGCAGGAACCTTAATGCTTACCTTCGTACCATCGGGAGCAGGTATAACTACCTTAGTTCCCAACGCTGCTTCCGCAAAAGTTATAGGCACCTTCATCAAAACGTTTGCTTTTTCACGGGTATAGAGCGGATGATCGGCAATATGAATAGTTACCAACAGATCGCCCGCAGCGCCTCCCTGCACACCAGGAGCGCCCTTACCCCGCAAACGTACACGGCCTCCTTCTACTGCACCAGCAGGAATCTTGATGGTAAGCGTCTCTTTTTCATTACTTCCCGCTTTACCAATACGGACCTTTTTCTCACAGCCTTTGAATGCTTCCTCGAAAGAAACAGTCATATTTACTTTTTTGTCCGCGCCTTTTTGGGGACGTGGCTGAGCCTGGTAAGCATGAGGTTTGCCACCGAAATTCCATTCAGTACCAAATGCTCCTTCGCCATTACGGATGCTCTCCAAAATGTCCGCCCAGCTACCGAAGCCAGCAAAGCCAGAACCTCCAAAAGGATTTCCTCCTTGGCCCTGCCAACCGCCTCCACCAAAAGGAATTTGATGTTCATTGGCGGTGCCGTACTGATCGTACAGCTTGCGTTTTTTATCATCGGAAAGAACTTCGTAAGCTTCGTTTATTTCCTTAAACTTAGCTTCGTCGCCGCCTGCATCGGGATGATACTTGCGTGCCAATTTACGAAATGCTTTCTTAATTGTGTCTGCGTCTGCGTCGCGTGGAACGCCTAGCGTCTTGTAGTAGTCAGGGGTTTGAGCCATTCGTCCCACCTCTCATTATCTCTACAACAAGGGCGGACCATATACTCGCCCGCCCTTACTCTTACTTCTACTTAATTACTTGTGGTAAGCCATCGCGTGTAACCACTTCACAGGGTTTATTCGGAAGAAGAATCGTCAGACTCTTCTTCAACTTCCCGCTTAGGGCCACCCTGGGTAACCGTTACCATAGCGGAACGAATTACCTTGTTGCCCATGCGATAACCCTTCTGATAAACCTCTGCTACGGTTTCATCTGGAACCGAAGGGTCATCTACAGTAGCCACTGCAAGTGCTTCAAGGGCGTTGAAAGCTTCGCCTTTAGGATCGATCATCTCAACCCCATGCTTTGTCAGTACTTCCAACATTTTGGTGTGTACTGCTTGTACGCCCCCAAGCAAACCGGTTTCGCCATTTTTTTCGGCATAATCAATGCTTCTCTCGAAGTCATCAATTACGGGAATAAGGCCCTCAACAAGCTTTTCTGCAGCGCGTGCTTTTTCTTCTTCGCGCTGCTCATTCATGCGACGACGATACGTATCCCATTCCGCATGAAGGCGAAGATACTTATCTTGCCAAGCTGCAGCCTCTTTCTTTGCAGCTTCAATGGGATCTTCCGCTTCGTTTTCGGAATCGTTCCCTTCAGGTGCCTGCTCTGCTGCTTGAGTATCTTCTGCTTCAGAGGCAGCAGTTTCAGCTGCCTCTGTTTCTTCTACAACCTGGTCTTCACGTACCTCGTCTTTTTCAGGCGCGGTCATGATTACTTATCCTTCTTCTCGTCGTCGTCAACTACCTCAAAGTCAGCTTCGATGGTATCATCGTTGTTTGGCTGCTGGGCACCAGCTGCTCCCGCTGCACCAGCTGCACCAGGCTGCTGAGCTGCATTCTGGCTATAGGCAACCTCAGCCAGCTTATAGCTTGCCTGCTGCAAAGCTTCCATTGCAGACTTGATTGCTTCAAGATCAGTTCCTTCCAGTGCGGTACGCGCTTGAGCAACAGCATCTTCTGCCTGCTTCTTCGAATCTGCAGGAACCTTATCGCCAAGTTCATTTAAGGTAGTTTCGGTTGCATTGATCAAGGAGTCGCAATTGTTGCGAGTTTCAACCTCTTCCTTGCGCAGCTTATCTTCCTCTGCGTGAGCCTCAGCATCCTTTACCATACGATCAACTTCGTCGTCGGTCAGTGCAGTAGAACCAGAAATGGTGATCTGCTGCTGTTTGCCGGTGCCCAGATCCTTAGCGGAAACATTTACGATGCCGTTTGCGTCAATGTCGAAGGTAACTTCAATTTGAGGAACACCACGACGGGCAGCAGGAATACCAGTTAACTGGAACTTACCGAGTGTCTTGTTGTCCTGTGCCATTTCACGTTCACCCTGAAGAACATGAATCTCTACCGAGGTCTGATTATCAGCTGCCGTAGAGTAGATTTCAGTCTTACGGGTAGGGATGGTGGTGTTGCGTTCGATCATCTTGGTCATTACGCCACCCATGGTTTCTACACCCAGGGAAAGAGGCGTTACGTCAAGAAGGAGAATGCCCTCAACATCGCCAGCCAAAACGCCACCCTGAACAGCAGCGCCCATAGCTACAACCTCATCAGGATTTACTGACATGTTAGGCTGCTTGCCAGTCATGTTCTTAACCAGTTCCTGAACTGCTGGCATACGAGTAGAACCACCAACCAGGATAACTTCGTTAACATCACCCGTAGAAAGGCCAGCATCGCTTAATGCTTGCTGTACAGGAGCCTTACAACGATCAAGCAAATCCTTAGTAATACGCTCAAACTCAGCACGAGTTAAGGTGTAATCCAAATGGAGAGGACCCGCTGCGCCTGCAGAAATGAAAGGCAAGTTGATATTGGTTTGAGAAGTGGAAGAAAGTTCCATCTTTGCCTTTTCAGCTGCGTCCTTCAAACGCTGCAATGCCATCTTGTCCTGGCGAAGATCGATGCCATTGTCTGCCTGGAACTTATCTGCCAACCAATCAATAACACGCTGATCCCAGTCGTCACCACCAAGGTGGTTATCGCCTGCAGTAGAGCAAACCTCAAATACGCCATCGCCCAACTCAAGAACAGAAACGTCGAAGGTACCACCACCGAGGTCGAATACCAAAACCTTTTCGTCCTTATTAGTGCGATCAAGACCATAAGCAAGTGCCGCTGCGGTAGGCTCGTTGATAATACGAAGAACCTCAAGACCAGCAATCTTGCCTGCGTCCTTGGTTGCCTGACGCTGAGCATCGTTAAAGTAGGCAGGAACGGTAATTACTGCCTGATTAATTGGTTCACCAACGCGCTTTTCAGCATCAGCCTTAAGCTTCTGAAGAACCATTGCAGAAATCTCTTCAGGCATGTAATCTTTGCCCTCAATATCAACAACTGCACGACCGCCGTTACCATTCTTTACGGTATAAGCAACCGTCTTCTGCTCTTCAGCAGTTTCTGCATAAGAGCGACCAATAAAACGCTTTACGGAAGCGATGGTGTTTTCAGGATTGGTAACTGCCTTGTTTTTAGCAGCTTTACCAACGGTGCGTTCACCATCTTTACCAAAGCCGACAACAGAAGGAGTGGTGCGATCGCCTTCTGCATTAACCAGAATTTCAGGCTCTGAACCCTCCATAACTGCCATTGCCGAATTGGTAGTACCCAAGTCGATGCCGATAATTTTTGCCATCTTGACTATTCCTTTCAGTTGCGGCTGCTTTTCAGACCACCTGCCAATCTGAAAAGCACACCCTCTGCTTTTACCCTTAATAATTCATGAGCCCTCAAAGCTTTATGCTCCATATGAGGAAGCCCACCTTCTGGTGGACCTCATGACAGTGACCATAATAAAATCTAAGTGAGGCATTGTCAAGAATCTAAGTGCCCTATTGTTAGGTTTTGTTACCTTCCTGTTGAAGATTATTGTGGTGCGATTCATGCAGGCTTATAAAAAGAAAAAGTCCCGCATTAAGCGGGACTAATGAAACACATAAGGTATATGCAAGAAAAATAGGTAGGAGCGATTCTTGCAGAGTTGCGTTTCTAATAATGCGCTTGAAAAAGCTATTTCTTTGCTACACCGCCGATGAGAGACATCTTAGTGCCACAATCAGGACAGGTTCCCTTGGTGATTACGCGACCATTCTTGGTAACGCCTTCCTGTGGGTCTACCATTTCCTTCTTAGCTTTGCATTTAACGCAATAAGCAACAACTGCCATTGTAACCTCTTTTCATATTACTTCGGTATAAAAGCCGTTAGCGCATAACGCTCGACCTATTGTAGCCATGCTTATAGCATTTGACCAGCTAAAGTCGGTAATTTTTTATGCTCTTAACAAAAAAGAAGAAACAAGCGACAGAAATTGAAAGAAAACTAATCCTCGATAATCTCTTCAATGGCACCCATTGGGCACTCTTCAACGCAATCGCCACAAGCAATGCAAGATTCTTCGTTTACTACCGTGCAAACGCCATCTACTACCTCAATGGTTCCCTGAGGACAAGCGTCAATGCAAATACCACAACCGATGCATTCGTCAGCCAAAATCACTGGATGGGACATGAGTACCTCTTCTCTCGTTTGTTTGGTTTAAGGGATGCTCGGGGAATCCCCTCAATTCAAAGCTATGACGGGAAAATACCATAGCAGCGCTAAGTTGCAAGCAACTAATCTCTTTTTTTCCGTTAATAGCAAAATTTACAACGTTTTTTCGACAAATTTACTTGGTTTATCTCATATGTTTGCCGTCCACCGCATATTTGAAACAGACCGATTTAACACTCAATTCTTGAATAGCGCTTCGAATCGCTTTTCAATTGTGTCAGCACTAGCAAATACGCGGAAGCTGTTCGCCAACCAACATGTCCATAATGCGAAGCGCTCCGAAACCGGTACGAATAGATACGCGCGATGAGCGATCTTCAGGTTTTTCTACCACTTCGCCAATAATGGCAGCATCGACACCATATTTATTTGAACGCATAGCAGCAAGGGCAGCTTTGGCTTGCTCTGCCGAAACAACACAAACCATCTTTCCCTCATTTGCTACCTGATATACGTCATATCCCAGCATTTCGCAAGCGCCCCGAACTGCATCCTTAACAGGCACTGCATCTTCTTCAATGACAAAGTCAACGCCTGATTGAGCAGCAAGTTCGTTCAAGGTCGAAGCTAATCCTCCGCGCGTGGGATCGCGGAAACAGCGCGTTTCGGGAGCTGCCGCTAATACTTCTGCAATGAGATGGTTAAGAGGTGCCGCATCCGATTGAATATCTGCATTAAAAGAAAGTTCTTCACGACATGCCATAACCGTAATGCCATGATCGCCCAAAGTACCAGATACCAAAATTTTATCGCCAGGCTTACAGAACGCACCCGAAAGCGCCACGCCTGCAGGAATAAAACCAACACCACTTGTGTTTATAAAAACGCCATCACCGTGGCCTCTATTAACTACCTTGGTATCACCCGTCACAATATGAACGCCTGCTTCCTTGGCAACTTGCGCCATGCTGGCGCAAATGCGTTTCAGATCAGCAACAGGAAAACCTTCTTCCAAGATAAATCCGCAAGAAAGGTACTTCGGAACAGCGCCGCTCGTAGCAACGTCATTTACCGTGCCGCATACCGCAAGTTTTCCGATATCACCACCAGGGAAAAAATGAGGAGTCACTACAAAGCTGTCCGTAGAATAGGCCAATCGCTCTCCAGCCTGAGGAGCTTCAAGACAAGCAGCATCATTTCCTTCGAGCAGCTCGGTACTACCATATGCTTCATAAAACACTTCATCGATTATGCGTTTCATCATGGTTCCGCCGCTACCATGGCCAAGCAGAACTGTTTCATCCATAGTTGTCTCCTTGTGATATTAAGAACACTAATGCTTTAACTTGCTTACATTAGAAAAGGTGCAGCAGACTATATATATGCTCCTGTTGTGGTCATATGCAGACGTCCCGTTTTAACGCCTTTCGTACCAATAATGAGATTGGCTATGTCCTGGACCAATCCTGTTTCTCCCTTGAGGACTATTACCTCAAGACAATTTTCTTCATCAACATGCACATGCATTGATGCCACAATGGTTTCTAGATAATTGTGCTGAATTTGATGAAGTTTCTCCTGCAAATCATTGGCATGATGGCTATACACAATTGTTAGCGTTCCCATGACAACTCGTCCAGGCATAGAGCATTCATCTTCGACTAAGGCATCGCGGACCAAATCGCGCACTACCTCACTCCGATTCTTCGCTAATCCTCGGCGAGCTACCAAATGATCAAACTTTACGAGCAAGTCTTCAGGCATCGCCACCGAAAAACGCATGAGATCATTACTCATTTTATCCTCGTCTTCTCGAATGACAGCAATCGCTAAACAAGGCTTACCGTAACGCCACTTGCATTTTGGGCATCATCTTCAAGAGCGTCTTTTGCATCGTCAAGCGTTGCTCGTACCTCATCCAAGAGGGCCTGTACCTGATGAAGTTTTTCTCCTACCGTTTCAAATCCTGCATCGGAAGCATTGTGGGCAAGCGTATGAGCCCAGCGACGCTCAAGCTTAATGTGATCGTCAATCTGATCTATCATTTGCTCAAACTGACCCGTGTTGATCCCGTTCGTGCACATAAAAACCTCCTATAGTATTTCAACAGATGCCTGCTGATTTTGCTGTATTTGACTTATTACCTTGTCGTTTTTCACTACTAATATTTGATATACCTGTAATATCATGCTTATACCGTATCAGTGTGAAGAATTTCGTAATTGGTATTATTTTTTATAATTTCATCTGACCTTTAGACAATCTTTTCTTTTAGACAAATTTGCAAAGAAAGAAGGTGGCGAAACGATGACCGATTCCCCTTACAGCGCTATCCGTCACCAACAAATATCAGCTTTCCCTGGAGAATTTTCCGGAAGCGAAGAAGCTCTCTTTTGTGTGGTAAGTTCCAAACCCCTATCCTCTCAAGCCCACGATGCCCTCGTCGCATCAGCTCAGTCATTGGGCTACCATGCCTGCCAGCTTGCTTTCATCATTCTTGCAACCCAAGCAGATACTGCACCCGCACTAAGCACTCAACCTAAAGACCTCTTTCTCGTTCTTGAAGCGGTGGATCCCTTCGCCATAGTACTAACCGATCATCATGCTGTTGAAGTTGCTTCTTCGGCTTACAATGTTCCCCTTACCTTAGAGCAGCGAGAGTTATTACTCGGACACGGATGCTGTTGTTTTGAATCCTTTGAGGAACTCTTAAAAACCACTGAAGGCAAACAGAAAGCATGGAAGTGCTTAAAGACGTTACCTCTGCTTTCGGTTTTGTAACCTTAATCTCTTAGAAACCATCCAACTCATCAAATCTTTGTGACATTCAAGCAGTGGCTCTTGAGAAATGGTATTCTTGCCTGAAAAGCTACATTTTCACACGAGAGTCTTTAAGCTGAGTAGTTCTCCTCTCTAGAGAAAACATCGCTACGTTTCTTTAGCAAAGGTTCTGGACGGGCGCTTGAAGTTCTCTTGCTTGCTTTGATTTGCGTTTGTTTCCTTGAAAGGTGTTTCTATGTCAAATAAAAGCTTAGCCGCTCCTCATGAGTCTCAGACTATTTTAGTAACAGGCGGGGCAGGATTTATTGGTAGCCACACAAGCGTTGAGTTACTTGAACAGGGATATCGCATTGTTATCTTTGACGACCTCTCCAATTCAAGCAGCGTTGCAGTTGATCGTATTCGTGAGTTGACAGGCGCTACTGAAGAATCTTGTTCTTTCGTGCAGGCTTCCATTCTCGACCGCGAAGCACTCGAGAAGGTATTTAACGACCACGATATTGCGGCCATTATTCATTTTGCAGGATTTAAGGCTGTTGGTGAATCCACTCAAAAGCCCCTCGAATACTACTGGAACAATGTAGCGGGATCCCTGGTGTTGTTCGATGTTGCCCGTTCCCATGGAGTTAAAAATGTAATCTTTTCTTCCTCGGCAACGGTATACGGGGAGCCCGAGATGATTCCTATTACCGAAGAATGCCCCAAGCATGAATCCACTAATCCTTACGGTGAAACCAAATCTATGCTCGAGCGCATTTTGACCGACTTCTATCGAGCTGATGATGAATGGAACGTGGTACTTCTTCGCTACTTCAACCCTATTGGTGCTCACGTTTCTGGACGTATTGGTGAGGATCCAAAAGGTATTCCAAACAATCTGCTTCCCTATGTCGCACAAGTAGCAACCGGCAAGCTGGAGTGCATTCAGGTATTCGGCGATGACTACCCCACACCTGATGGAACAGGAGTTCGCGACTATATTCATGTAGTAGATTTAGCGCGCGGGCATGTAAAGGCACTTGACTATATGGCTGGAAAAGTAGGCACAGGGAAAGCTATCGGACTGGGATCTATCGAGGGAAAAGCTACAGCAGACGGAACCCGTAGCGGAGTAGCCATCTTCAATCTTGGAACCGGTACAGGTTCAAGCGTTTTAGATGTTATCCATGCGTTCGAAAAAGCATGTGGTAAAGAACTTCCTTACAAGATTTGCCCTCGTCGACCTGGCGATATCGCCACCAATTATGCTGCTTGCGACAAAGCTCGTAACGAATTAGGCTGGGTTGCCGAATACGATTTAGCTCGCATGTGCGAAGATGCCTGGCGTTGGCAGAGCAATAACCCTAATGGGTATAACAGTTAAACGGGTGAACAGAAGTTTGCTTATGTAGAGCTTCACAGATTCTTATAAAAGACCTCTGCAAAACTTTTCTCAAGCTCAGCAAATCTTTACTCAGATTTCTTTAAAGGCGACAGGACGTAGCGAACACAACGCACGCACTTTCGCCTTTTCCCTTTATATTCTTTCTTGCTAATCGGGGGCTACGTCTTAAATAACCTTTAAAGAAATCTGCGATTTGAATGAGCTTTCGAAGAATTTTGCAGAGGTCTGGTCTAATAACGTGCAACTTTCACGGTAGAGCTTACTTGCTACACTATGAAATTCGAACCAACTACGTAAATAGCTCTCTTACGCAAACTTCAAGATGTCCTTAGGACTATCAATAAGCTCAGCGGGATTGCCTGATTTTATTTTTTCAATTGGCTGATAACCCCAGGTTACTCCCACGGTATACATTCCCGCATTATTGCCTGCCAACATATCGCCATGAGAATCACCAAAATAAATGCATTCTTCGGGCGTAAGGCCTATTTCTTCTGCACACACCAAAAGACCGGTAGGATCTGGCTTTCGAGGAATATTTGCTGTCTCGCCATGCGAAACGTCAAACAGACCCGGGAAATAGCGCTGTTCAACTTCGCGCACCCCTGCTTCGAATTTATTTGACATAATACCCAGCTTGATTCCCTGACCTTTAAGCGTCTTGAGCGTTTCCTCCATACCCTCAAAAGGCTTCGTTAATTTGATGCCGTATTCGTCATACAGATCACAAAACAGCTTTAGTGCTTGCTGCGCTTTTTCTTCAGAAGTTCCCTCTGGCACCGCTTGCAAAATAAGAGACAAAACACCGTTACCAACAAAAGTACGTACTTCGTCTTCGGTTCGTGTAGGATATCCTTCACGCTCCAGCACAATATTGGTGAGTGCCGTTAAATCAGGCAGCGTGTGCAACAGCGTGCCGTCCATATCAAAAATAAAGCCTTTAAAACCAGAACGAGTCATATTTCAAACGTCCTTACCTGTTGTTTGTAAGCAATGTTGTTTTATTATCGCTCAATTCACTATCAAGACCAGATGGACTTAGCAAGCTATACAAACGTGAAACAAAATACCCATGGTTGTAACTAAATCGATTCCCGTCGCTTAAGTTTCTGCCTAACAAAAGAAAAACGGCAATGACAGTTAATCATTGCCGTAAGTTTTTTGGAGAGGGCGACAGGAATCCCGCGTCACAAACTTGGGTAATAACCATTATAAAGGCTTCTACTATCAGAATAGACCTTCCGCATGACTTAATAATTAATCATCTAAAAGCGGATTGTGGACCATGCGCAAACCTCTATCCAGTCCCGCAACTAAACCAAGAACACTAAGAAGGGTATTTGCCCAAGGAGGCAAGGGGAATGTTGGGAGCGGAGTGCCAAACGAAAATCCCAGCATTGTAATAGCTCCCAGCAACCCGTTAATTAGGTTAGGAATCTGAGTTATGAGCGCCACAACAAGCACCAACCAAGAAGAAGCAGCAATTGCTTTACTTACGTCCGGATGATTCTGCTCAAATAATGTCCGCTTTGCTTCAGCAGTGCCAGGAAGCGGAGTGAGCAATCGGGTGCCTTGCGGGCCAACCATACGCGCATATTTCATACCAAACAGCGCCATCGCCGCTTCAATACGCACACCTGATCCTAAATCGAATACCACAGGCGAAACCCCTTCATCAACCAGAAACCCGTCACGATAAAGACGCACCTTTTCGCTAAAGTCAAAGAAATCAACTTCGATCACATAAATCGCGTCTTCAAACTCTATTCCATACAATCCGCGCCACAATGTCTCTGCCGACTTTAATTCCTTTAGTGGATACCCTTCGAGCTTTTGTCCAGTTTTTTCACCCATTACGCCAGCAAGCCTATCTCGTTCGTTATTAAAATACAAACGTATTATAATACACTTGTACTAAAATAAAAGAGCGTAAGAAAGATACGAGGAAAGACGCCAATCATGCCCAAAATTGTTGACAGTCAAGCACGCCGTGAAGAAATCGCCCACGCCGTCTGGTCAATAGCAGCACGAGAAGGTATTAATGCCGCTACCATACGCGCGGTCGCTGCAGAATGCGATCTTTCCGTAGGAGCCATTCAGCATTCCTTCAAAAGTCAAGCATCCCTCCAGCAATTTGCTATGGAAATTATCGTGCAACGCATTAGTCATCGCCTTGACACATTTAAAGAAATACAAGAAAAGCCAATACGCTCGGTAGTCGTGGCAGCACTCCTGCAATTGCTACCCCTTGATAACAAACGTGAACTTGAAGCACGGGTTTGGATTGCGTTTTTCAATGCCGCACTCACCAACAAAGATCTTGCACCCTACACTACTGAAATCGATTCACTCATCACGCTGTTTTGTCGCAACTGTCTTGCCTGCCTTGAAGCCCCTTCCAATAACCCTGAGCCTTATAAGACAAATGCGCCATCTTTAGATGAACGAGCCATTACCTTACACGCTTTGCTCGACGGACTTACTCTGCGCATTCTTACCAATCCATCATCAAGACGTCGCAAAGAAGCGCAGCAAGCCATCGAAGCATATATTGATACGCTTTAGACTGACACTATCCATTCTGCTATACCTACTCAAACGCCCACTGGCAAGCTCATTAAATTTCGAAGAAGATTGCGCGGGAGCTTTATAAGAAGAAAGACCTAAAAGTTCCGCCCCCTCGCTCATAGGAAGCCAACTTGTCATACCACTTTCAACAAAACCATTTCTTTCACTAAACAATGCCATAGAGGCTGGATCAAGATCGGTATTTCTGGTTAAATCGACAAACACCATCGACAAACAGGTCGTGCCACGCCCTGCCAAACCAACCTTTGACCTCGCAGAAAGCTCTCATAATAATTCCGCATTATCTTGCTTCGGTAACTATCGGGAACAGTATTCTGGTTTTACTCACAGCGTTAAGGATTAGTTTTCCCATGGTGTGATAGCAACTTTTAGGCAGTTATCCTCACGACGCTCAAAATAGCGATACGCTTCCTCGATATCATTTAAGGCAAAGCGCTTAGAAATCAAACATGAGGTATCAAGCTTTCCTTGTTCGATAAGCACCATTACCTCATCAAGTCTGTCTGCATCAACACCTCCTGTTTTGAAGGTGAGATTTTTTCCATACATGAAAGGAAGCGGCAGCACTTGATTTTGCTCGTACATGGCAGAAATCACCACAGTTGCACTAGGGCGAGCAATGCGCCATGCCAGTTCAAACGTATTCTTTCCCCCTGCTGCCTCAATAACACAATCAGCGCCTCGGCCATGCGTAAGTAAGCGAACAACCGCTTCTATCATCTCAGGAGAAAGCTGTGAAGGATTGATTGCTTTGTTAGCCAACCCTTGTTCAGAGGCAAGCCGTAAACGATGATCGTCTATATCAAGCGCAATAATTTGGGCAGGATTTTCCAAGCGAGCACACATCATCGTAGTTAAACCTACTGGTCCAGCGCCTATCACCGCAACCGTCGCGCCTTCTTCAATATCGGCAATGCGAGCGCCCCACCAGCCCGTAGCAAGAATATCACCCACAAACAGAGCATCTTCATCGCTTACCGTATCAGGAATTTTGGTACAGGTATTTTGAGCGAAAGGAACGCAAACAAATTCAGCTTGGCAGCCATCAATGCGACAACCTAATTCCCAGCCGCCTTGTTCGCAGTTATTTACCCAACCATGCTGGCAGAAAAAACATTCCCCACAAAAAGTTTCGCAGCTAATTGCCACGCGATCACCTACATGCAACGATGTCACATCGCTGCCTACTTTTTCAATCACACCAACAAATTCATGGCCCAAAACAGTGTTAGGCACCGCACGCGGAACTACCCCTTTAAGGATATGCAAATCGCTTGTGCAGATAGTTGAACGAGTCACTCGGACGATTGCATCACTTGGCTGTTCAATAACAGGATTTGCGCGATTGACAAGAGAAATCACTCCTGCACCATCATGCACTAATGCTTTCATGAGCCCTTCTTTCGCTAATGTTTCTTGTGAAACACTATATGCCACAAGCGCCCTGAAATGCAGTTATCTAAGCAAGTTGATGAATAAGCGCAGGCAACTCTAAGAAATTATGAATAATCGCATCGGCACCAGCAGCACGGAAGGTTTCAGCTACCTGGTTGCACGCCGCCTCACGATCAGCATCGCTCAAGGCTTCGTATTCTTCCTGTGTCAACGCCATTTCAGAGCTGTCCTCAATAACGCCAATGGTAAACACTCCTGCGTTCTTACCTTCTTTGATGTCCGACACTGTATCGCCCACCTTGGCAACCTCATCAACAGACGAAATACCAAGCGCCTCCATGTTACGAAATACCATATAAGGATACGGACGCCCTTTGCCTTCAGTGGCATCAGGGGTAATCATAAAATCAGGAGCATAGCCTGCCTCTTTGGCGGCAGGAGCAACAATGGACATCATTTTGTCGTTGTAGCCGGTGGTGGAACCAATTTTGATACCCCACTCACGCAGGCAAGCCACCGCATCTAATACAAAAGGCTTTGGTTCGGCAAATTTATGCAAAATGGACAGCAAGCGTTCCTCGTAGGGTTCGTAAAGCTTATGAACATCATCTTCGGTAGGCTTTGCTCCATGGACACGTTCCCACTCTGCTTCGATTCGCTCCATGTGAAGCATGGTGCGAATATGGTCAATTTTCAGCATACCCATTGGTTTACGAGTTTCTTCCATCGTGGGTTCTACTCCTGCAGCTTTAAAAGTTTCCATAAATGCCTGCACAGGAGCAAAGCAATCATAATCTACCGTGGTGCCCGCCCAGTCAAAAATAACCGCTTTAATCATGCGAGATTTCCTTCCTTGATAAGCACAAAAGCGCTCTTAATCTTGATTTAAGCTCTCCTTACGAATTGACATTACTTCTGTTCTTTGAGAAAGTCGGCAAAAATGCCGGTCACGTTCAGGATGTCGCCTGGATATATCTCTCCGATATTGCCAATGCGGAAGGTGTCTTCATCAGTCATTTTTCCAGGATAGATAACATATCCACGATCTTTGATGTATTCATACATATCAGCAAAAGTAAACGTTGCACCCTTGGGATAACAGAAGGTGGTAATAATAGGACCTTGGTACTCTTTAATATAAGGCTCAAAACCTAGCTCGCCCATGCGCTCGATCAGAAGGCGATTGTTTTCTGCATAGCGTGCTGCACGAGCAGGTATTCCCCCTTCCTCGTCCAGCTCACGCAAAGCTTGAGCGAATGCAAGAACTACATGGGTAGGTGATGTATAGCGCCATTTTCCACCATCACGTTCCATAGTTTCCCACTGCCCATACAGATCAAGAGAGAGGCTTCGAGCTTTACCTTTGCTTGCCTCCAAAAGATCGCGACGACAAATAATAAAGGAAAAACCCGGAACGCCTTGGATGCCCTTATTTGCACTGCTGACCAAAAAGTCGATACCCCAGTCCTCGACAGGAATATCTACGCAAGCAAAGCTAGACATCGCATCAACGATAAATACCTTTCCTGCTTCTTTTACTACACGACCTACAGCTTCAATATCATTCAATAACCCTGAAGTTGTTTCGCTGTGAACCATTGCAACGTGAGTAATCGCAGGATCGTTCTGAAGATATTCAGCTACCTTTTGCGCATCAGGAATCTTGGTAAATGGTTCGGCATATTCAACAAAAGGTACGCCTGCCTGACGGCATATTACTGCCATACGAACACCATAAGCACCATTTGAGCAGATCAGCACTTTTTCGTCAGAACCAACAACGCCCGTCAGTACCGCTTCATCACCAAACGTACCACTACCTTGCATAAGTACCGTTGTGTAGCGATTCGCATCAACATGCGCCAACTCAAGAAGCTTTGCGCGAATTTGCTGAGTAATCGCTTTACTTGCCATTTTTAGAGAGAAAAACCGGAAATTTGTTTTCTACGGAATTCCACCTCATCGGTTCGATTCCGTCACTTAGGCTTCAGCCCAATAAAAGAAAAACGACAATGGCGATTAACCATTGCCGTACGTTTTTTTGGAGCGGGCGACGGGAATCGAACCCGCGTCACAAGCTTGGGAAGCTTGGGTAATAACCATTATACGACGCCCGCATTTCAGCGAAAAAAGTATACCGCATGTGTCCCTGGGTTTGATAAAAATCCTCCCTGTTTTCAATAATCCTTTTGAGAAGGCTTTCTCTTTGTTGTTTTTATTACACCAGTTAGAGAACAGAGTATCTTAGGACGCATCTTAAAAACTTTCATTCCTCGTTATTTTATTCAGTACTAATTCACCGTTTCTTGCGCTAATTTACTATTCCGTCTCTTAGCACCTTAATCTTCTTCCCAAGGCGTTATTACAATTTTTAGACAATCACCTTCACGATTTTCGAAAGCTTCATATGCCTCCAGGATATTGTTAAGACTAAACCGTTTCGAAATAAGACATGACGTATCGAGTTTTCCTTGCTCAATTAATGTCATCACCTCGTCAAGACCACTCGCATCAACACCACCCGTTTTAAAGGTTAAATTTTTCCCATACATAAACGGCAGAGGCAAAACTTGAGGTGCTTCATACATAGCTGAAACGACAATGGTCGCATTTGGGCGTGCGATTCGCCATGCCATCTCAAAAGTATTCTTCCCTCCCGCAGCTTCGATAACCACATCAGCACCACGACCATGAGTAAGAAGGCGAACTACCGCTTCTATAGTTTCAAGCGAATCATGTGATGGATTGATAGTTTTGTCAGCCAATCCCTGTTCCGAAGCAATACGAAGACGTCTATCGTCGATATCAAGAGCAATAATTTTTTCGGGATTTTTGAGCCGAGCGCACATCATAGTTGTAAGACCCACAGGACCAGCTCCAATCACCGCAACGGTAGATCCTTCATCAATCTCAGCAATTCGAGCACCCCACCAGCCTGTTGCTAATATATCTCCCAGGAACAAAGCATCTTCATCTTTTAGCGAATGAGGAATAACGGTGCACGCATTATCCGCAAAAGGAACACGCACATATTCCGCCTGGCAACCATCTATTCGACACCCTAATTCCCAGCCTCCTTGCTCGCAATTATTTACCCATCCATGTTTGCAGTAATAACATTCCCCACAAAAGGTTTCGCAGTTTACCGCTACGCGATCGCCTGGTTTGAGTTTTGAAATTGACGAGCCCACCGATTCAACAAGTCCCACAAACTCATGCCCAAGCACCACATCAGGAAGCGCACGCGGTACCGCCCCTTTTAAAATATGCAAATCACTGGTACAGATAGTAGATCGAGTAACCTTGATAATCGCATCAGTCGAAAGCATCAATTCTGGCTTTGGTCTGTCTACTAACGAAAGGGAACCTGCCCCGTCATGAATTAATGCTTTCATACCTGTCTCTTTCCCGTTATTTAATCTTTTCAACTTTTTAGTGTTCCTGTATTTGGTTCCATGTATACCTTGATCTTAATACGTTAATAGTACCTTCTCTTTTTCTTCAAGTTTCGAATCGCTCTACACTTGTTTAACTAAAGAGCTAATCTTTCAAAGAGTCGTTTCTCTTAACCAAACGTGGTACCATACTTGCTTCAATACATCACATTCTTGTAAGACTGCATACGAGGGAGTTTCTTTATGAATAACACTATCTACAACAGAAAAGTTGCAGTAATTGGATGCGGCTTTGTGGGGTCCACTTGCGCGTTTAGTCTTATGCAATCTAGTTTGTTTTCAGAAATGGTTCTTATTGACGTAAACACCGAACGAGCCGAGGGGGAAGCGCTTGATATTGCTCATGGAGTCCCCTACTACAGTCCTATGAATATTTACGCGGGTACTTATGAGGATTTAGCTGATGCATCTATTGTAGTAATCGCCGCAGGTGCGAATCAAAAACCCGGAGAAACTCGTCTCGACTTACTTCAAACCAATGTCACTATCCTAAAAGAGGTAGTTTCCTCAATCATGGAACAGAATTTCAACGGCATTATTGTCGTTGTTTCAAACCCTGTCGACATTCTTACCCAAGTGGTCATGAAACTCTCAGGTCTCCCAAAAGAGCGGGTTATGGGATCCGGAACTGTTTTGGATAGCGCACGCTTGAAGTACATTTTGGGACATACCCTTGATGTAGATCCCCGACATGTTCATGCCCGCATTATCGGAGAACATGGAGATAGTGAATTAGCTGTGTGGAGTTTGGCAAATATCTCTGGTATACATATTGATGATTTCTTCCGCCTTCGTGGTTTCGACAATCCTCAGGCGACGAGAAAAGAGATCGAAAACGAAGTTCGTAATAGCGCATATGAAATCATCAAAAAGAAGCGTGCTACGTATTTCGGTATTGCTCCCTCTGTCACCCGCATCTGCGAAGCGATAATTCGAGATGAGAAGTCAATTATGACAGTATCGAACTTTTGGACCGAACTACAGGGAGTACATGATGTGGTTATGAGTATGCCAGCAATCATCGGCAGCTCTGGTGTTGAATATCAAATCCCCTTAAATCTCAATGATGAAGAGGCTCTTCATTTAAGAGAATCGGCTCAGACTTTAAGAAACATGATGGATCAAATTTCTTTCGAGTAACACCCCTACAAAACGAGCACCTCAACAAAAAGGTCTGTGAAACGCAAAAGATACAACGTGTCAGAATTCTATTCTCTTATCTGGTGTTAGGTGTCGGAATTAACAACATTTCTTGACTGCCAATCCGAAATTAATTCCTCTTTCTGACAGCTGATACTTTTTTTGGCGGATAACCCGAAATTAACCCTGCTCTCTGGTCGCTAACTCCTTTTTGCTATTAATTAAAAATAGGCTAGAAGCAAAAGCTTCTAGCCTATTTTTTGAAATTCGAATTCTTGCGTCATGTCTCTTTAGTAAATAAGAGAACTCGGTGCAGAATCTTGCTCTATATAGATTTCAAAATCGCCATGACAAATTTCGAGGCATCTTTCATCGCTTCTGGATCGATATTCTCAACAATATCGTTTTCCGCCGAATAAAGCGCAGTATTGCCATCGCCCATACCTGCAACCGTAAACGCCTGAATTCCTCGCGCCATCGCAACAGTCGCAGGAGTATCACGTCGTCCTAAAGGAGAAGTTCGATACGTTACCCCTGAGCGTTCACTTGCTTGACGAACAAAACGCTTAATACGCGAAGAAGGGCGATAGGTTTTAAATGTCGAGCTTTCCTGCTCGATAATTGACAAGGTTCCAGCGCCAAGAGCCTCCAGATTTATGATCACGGCGCCCTTCATTTCATCTGCATGCTCATCTAAAAATGCAGTGATGCCCGAATGTGAATACTGCTCAGAACCAAGAGCAACGAACCAAACTTCTGTATCGATATCAGGATGACGGAAGTCTTGCAATTTTCGTAACTCGCGATTTATTTGCTCGGCAGTATCTCTGTCTCCATCCATGCGAACCGCAGGATTAACCTCAACCAAGTTGTCTTCACCCTCGGAGTACTCTTGATCCTCATACACATCCATAGGCTCTTGAGAGTCGGATAAATCCATTTCGGAACCGCGGCTCTTCTTTAAGCGGCTAAGCGAGAAAGCACCACCATTCCATCCTCGACGATTATCAAAATCTGTATCGTGATAATCAATATCAACAAAACCATCGTTATTGACTCGAGGAACCTGCGCAGTAGCTTGAGCATTGCCGGTTTCCTCCCGGCGGAAACTTGACCAATCGCCTCGTGCCCTTCCTACACTGCGTGCATCATAGGAATCGTCTACGTCTACCCAGTCATTAACTGAAACTTCGTCTTGCTTATTCTTCTTTTTCTTTCGGAATTTACCAAACAGACGCCCCGCACGTGACTTAGGCATATCCACATAACCACGCCCTGCATAAGCGCCCGTTTCGGTGTAGTCTTCGTCACAGGCAGAATCATCAGCATCGTCGATATAGCGTTCTTCCGGATCAATATCCGCAACCAATTCATCTCCCACAGGAGCAAATGAGCCCGTAGCACCAACGGTGGAAAAAGAGCCTGTTGCTGAAACTGCAGAATTCTTGTTTGTTTCCTCACCTAATGACGGCAGATTCAAGCCAAAGGAATCCTTTTTATCTCCCTCGGTAGCAGTTGATTCAGCTCCATCAATTCGCGGCAACATATTTGATAGAAGTGCCTTTGAACCTGCTTTGGTGTTTTCATTTGTTTCCGCCATAGGTGCGCGTTGCTTAGAACCTTCTGCTGTATTAGCGTGAGGCGCCATTACGTCGGGCAAAACAATAACTTGCCGTTTTGGAGCATCTTTTTCTTCCTGCTGAGCATCCAAAGGTATTTGAGGAATCATAGATTCCATACCAACAATTGGAGAAGCAACTGGCGCTTCTTTATTTTCAGGAGCTGGTTCTATAACTGGCTCGTGAGAGCTTGCTTCCTGAATTGCCTCTTGGATTCTCTCCGAAGATACCTTTTGTGTTTCTGCAACATCTACACGCTGGTCAATAAAGTCTTGAGGCTCATATCCTGATACTCCATAGAAGGAAGATTCATCAAAAGCTTCCTCTTCGGAATATGCTTCTTCTTTCTCTTTTTCTTTATCCATGAACTGCGAAACATCGATAGGAGATATAGCAGCTGTTTTGTTAGGTACAGGAACCTCAGGGACAGGAACCTCTTCTTGTACCGATGGTGACTGTTTAAGAGGTTGTTCCTTTTCTAGCTGTTCGGTAGCACCTCCAGAAACAACGTCTCTCTGACGAACGGGGCTCTCTAAATTGTCATCGAAAGAACCATCATATTCTGTAGAGGATACAGACTCCTCTTGTTTATGGTTAGCGATAGATTTCAAACGTGAAGTAAAAGAACGAGAAAGACCAGCTGCTTTACGCAAAGGCTGAGAACCACCACGTCCTAATCCCGTGCGGCTCGAAGAAGGAATACTATTCTCTTCAGACTCGCCACTACTCTTCGTGTTTTCATCAGAGGCATCGGAAGGAATAATTTCCTCGGAAGAAACAGTGATTCTTGATTCTTCTTTTTCTTCAACAGGAAGAACCACGTTGTTTTTAGCTACTTCCTGTTTAGGAACATTCTCTTCAAAAGAGTCTTCTTGTTGTTCTGCTGACAAATCTTTTACAGGCTGCGCATTAACGACCGCTTCTTGCTGCTCTGCTTGAATAGGGGTCTGTTCCTCTTCGGAAACTTCCATACTATTAAGCGCTGCCTGCGTTGAAGCAGAAATATGAGGCGCTTCAGTTAACTCAATTTCAGAACGAAGAGCTGCTAAACGAGAAGCTAACTCTGGGTTATCGCTCAAAGGCTGCTGTTCTTGAGCCTGCGCTTCTCTATATACTCTTTCAGCTTCCACTTGACGCTGTCGTTCGTTTTGATTCTCCATCAAGTGTGCAGCGACAGTGTCAGCATAGCGAGAACGGGCAACTCTATGAGGCTGCCTTTCTTCAGGCTTGTTTTTCCTTGCTTTTGCCTGTGCAGCTTTCGCCCAAGCAGGCGTCTTATCCACCGACCCACTAAATGCTGTACTTACTACTGAAGCACCGTTATTAAGAGTCGATAAAGGCGCAGGACGCTCGAATGAAGAAGTAGGTACTTCTTCTGAACCTTCAGAAATATTCTGTTCTCGCATTTCCATTCGCTGAGCATCTGCAGCTTGATTTTCTTCAAGTTCTCTATGTTCCACACGATCGCGAGGAGAAAGCTGTTCATCCGCTCTTGTGTCTGAATCGAAATTTTCCTCTTCCATGGAAACCATAGTGCGAAAACGACCTGGTTTTTCGGTTCTTACTTGAGGAGTTTCACTTACTTCAAAATGAACACTTGAAATAGCTTCTTCATCAACAGGCTCTAATCCTCCACCTTTGACCAAGCGTGAGGAAATATCAGTAACGGGAACCTTGTCAGCAACAGGCTTTCCCGTTAATGCAGCAATGGCAGCCTTTGCCGCTGCAAGCGACTCCTGAGGATTCACCTGAGAATCATATTCAAGGGAAGCCCCTTCGGGCACGAGTCCCGCTTCACGAGCTGCTGATTCACCGTGAACATACGTGCCTTCTTGCTTCGCACGCTCCATGGCTTCTTCGTTGCTTACCAACCCGTTTCCTACCTGTCGTGCAACATCCAATAACACTGATACGCCTGCAGCATTATTATTAGCTGACTGACTATAAGGTGCAGCAAGATGAAGCGCTGCGCGAATTAAGGGGATAGCAAAGAGCACTGCGCACACTACAAGCAGCATGGTAATAATTGAAGACAAAGCTCCCGTATCAGTAGCAAACAGGGTCATGCGTAAAAATAAAAGCAATGTTGCAAGCGCTAAAGCAATTGCTGAAGCTTTTTGAATATAGGGTAAGATGCCCGCAAACGGTAATTCTTCTTCTTTAAGCACTTTACCGGTATCGTAATTCGCCACCAAAATAACTTTACGACGACGAGCTACTCCCCCTAGTGGCGTTGGCTGATATTTCGCCACTACATTTTGGCTAGCACCCGTACGTAAGAAACGAGACAAAACAGGCTTTTGAAATAATTCGCAAGCAAACAATGCCGTTACTAACGCTACCGCAATAAAACACGGAATAACAGCAATAGGCAGAACAATGGATACAATAACAGCAACGAGCGCTACACCAAAACAAACTAAACTAGGTATCAGATAGTTGGTAACACACTGAAAATCTTCGATCACTGCAGGAAATCCTGATTCCTTTTGGATTTCTTCCGCTAAATACAGTGCCGCTTGTTGTTCTTCTTCCGTTCCTGCTGGATGAGGACCGATCTCTTGAGATAGATGAACAACATCATCCATTATTTCAGCCATGAGAGCCCCTTTAATTATGTTATGTGCGCTTACACGCTTCAAAGCTAATCAGTATACAGACCTTATAAGTATACGCCATTTATATTCTTCGTCTTACAACACAAGTTATATATAAGCATCTTGGTTGAACCTGTTCGCCTATTTTTCACAATTTCGCTACACGAATCACTTTTTTATTTCATCAATACTTCTAAGATTGCTCAGTTCCCAGATACTCTCTCAAAAATGCATCGTGCGTTGCTGCGTCAGAGCGTGCATTTTCATACTCTTTAATAAGAGCATCTTGATTGGTGGCATAACTATCAACTACTAATTGCGTGAGATCAGAAGGAAGTTTTTCTGCCAGCGTAGTAGCTTCAGCGTCAGCTTGGTTATAGGCATCGTTATGAGACTCTGCCGTTGATTTATCTTGAATTAAAATTGCTGCGTTTGAAGCAAGAGCTTCACCTGCTGCTTGACTTTTTAGGTCAAGGTACGCCAATAGATCATCAAAATTCGCTGAACTGTAATAATTCTGCGCGTCCTCAATATGTGATCGGGCTTCCTCAAACTGAGCTTTCGCAGCCGTAGTATATTCAGTCGATTGTGCAACGTTTTCTTCAGTGGTGTCTGAAATCACTTGTGCTGACTGAACTAACAAAGCATTCCCTTCATCGATACAGCCCTGTGCTTGAGTAAGCGCATCAATTGCTTGTTTTGCTGCGATGTCATCATTGAGGCGTTTTTCTGCGCAATCAAGCATTGTTTCACGGGAAACAATTGTAGCTAACACGTGATCAGCTGCCTCTTTATCATACTGAGAACCTTCTAATTCATTACGCGCCTTCTGAGCATAGACTCGCGCAGAATCTAAATCCTCTCTAACTGAAGGCAGCTCGTTAAGGAGATTATTTGCCGTATTTACGGTTTCATCGTTGAAGCTTGTTTGGAAATAGTTATCAATCGAAACAGTTACCTCATCGCTTGCAGCAATAATTTCGCATGACTGATGCAACACACCAACACTGGTGCTGAGTTTAACCTGCTCCTGATAAAACCAGTATCCTCCTACCCCCAAAAAGGAAAGGCAGATAACTATTACTAAAGCAAGACTAAAACGACGGTATCGTTTACGACGTCTCTGTCGATTTTTAATTTCCGCTTGAGATTCCGCCCCAAGAAAAGTTGAAGTTGAATTAGCAGCATTCTTCTTTGAGGTTGATTGAGATTTCTCTTGAAGAGCATGCGAAGCGGTAGAGGCATGAGAACTACCGTTGTTTCCTTTTTGCTTATGAAGTGATGCATAAAAAGGTGAATCATTCGATTCATTTCTTCTTGAGCGCCAGAGTTTAAATCTGCTTGGTTGCTCCTCTAAATTCGCAGCTTTTTGCTCCAACACATTAAGTGATAGCTCATTTGGCTTTCCTTGAGAGAATTCCTTTACGTGAAGAAATTTTTTCTCTTTCTGACCCAAGCCTCTTCCTGGCTGCTTTTTTCCTTTATGTTTCTTCTCTCTTACCACGTAAATGCTCTCAGTTTCCCTTTAAAGAATTGCGCACTGCCTCTTATTTCTCTTTATCTAACTAATTACCGTGATTCAAAAATACGTCTTCAATAATTTCATCGCAGGTGAGATAAGAGATATTTTTACTTGGCAAAGAATTCAAGAATTTCTTACCGTAATACTTTGTTATCAGCCTTCGATCAGCAAGTACCACAATTCCTTTATCTGTTGCTGTTCGAATCAATCTTCCAACCGCCTGTTTTACCTCGATAACTGCTGAAGGCAGAGAATAATGAGCCCACGCTCGATCATCACGTTGCTGACGCTCACAGGAAAGTGGATCAGTCGGTAATCCAAAAGGAAGTTTAGGAATTACGACTCCTTTCAAGGTTGAACCGGGAGCATCGAAGCCCTCCCAAAAACTCTTAAGCGCAAAAAGACTTAAGTGTTCATCCTTAAGGAAATCATCCTTTAAACCTTTAACTGATACACCCCATTTTTGACACACAAGGCGCAAGTCATCTTCCTTGAGCGCTGGTTGAACTTTTCCGAAACACTGCTCCATTTCGCGTCTATTAGTAAAGAGAGTCAACAATGATCCCTTTTGCGCACGATGAAGCTTAATTAAGAAGGACTCTAAAGCCTCTAAATAATGCGGATCCTGCGGTTCAGGAATATCGGTAGGAACGTAAATATGCATATTAGTATCGAAATCGAAACTGGATTCAACTTTCAATACTTCAGCACGTGATTCATCAGCTTCATTAAATCCTACCGCACGATTAAATGCGTCAAATTGCCCGTCTATCGATAGGGTTGCCGATGCATATACCACACTTCGTGTTTCAGGATACAAAAACTCGTTAAGTGATTTACCGATATCAAGAGGCTGAACAGTAAATACCTCATCAAGCACACCCTTTGCTCTATTCAGACGCACCGAATACACGTTATTGTCGCTCTCATGGAAGAATATGATGTCAAGCGTTTCGTATAGCTCTTTTAGTTCCAACGCAACAAGGGCAAGTTCACGCTGAGCACTGGAGGTATCATCCATCTGTTCGGCATACGCGACAAGATCACGAGTTGCTTTAATGAGTTTTTCTAGCGTGTTGTACAAAGAGCGAGCACATTCTCTTACTTCTTGATATGTTTCACTCGTGCGAATTTCGCTGTTTAGCCATAAATCAAACCATTCATATCCTCGTGAACGCGATTTTTGGTCAAACACAAGAAGGTCTTTAGCGCTCAAACAGAATTCTTCTGCAGCGATCGAAAATGCCCCTGCAGCAGTTTCTGCTTTTACAATCAAAGCGTCATAAAGCGCTTGTCCTTCTTCGGGAGCTTGAGCACTTCGTTTTACTCGGGTAAGTACATTAACTGAAGCCGAGTCAGCAGTTACACGCTTCACTAACGCCATGATTTCATTGCTCGAAGTAGACAACGAGAAGGCGCGTCGAGCTTCTGCTTCCGCGCCATGAGCCTCGTCTACTACCCAATAGCGAATAGGAGGTAAAAGTCCTCCTTCAAATCGAGTATCCCAGAAAAGTAAGCTGTGGTTAGTGACTACCACGTCGCAACGTTGGGCTTGTTCTCGTGCGCCATGAACAAAGCAAGATCGCCCAAAGAACGGACATTTTCTTCTTAAACACTCAGCGCTTGATGTGGTGATGCGTTTTCGAGGAATTGCCCGATAATCTATTTTCAACGCATCAATATCATCGTAGTCACTCTGCACAATAAAAGAAAGAAGTGCTGCTAGAGATGGTGTTTGGTTAAGGGGCTGTTTTTTGTAAATGATTGTTTTTGGACCCTGTTTTATAAGGGTTTCAACTTTCCTTAAACAGGGATAATGGTTAAAGCCTTTTAAAGGTGCATAGGTGATTCCTAAGGCACTTGACAGCAAGGGAAGTTCTTTGTGGACCAACTGATCTAATAGCGCATTTGTTTTAGTTGCAACTCCAACCGTTATTCCGTTTTCCTTTGCGGCATACACTAAGGGCACGAGATACGCCATGGATTTACCAACGCCGGTTCCAGCCTCAACAGCTAGATTACACGACTGAGAAATTGCCTTATGGACAGCTAATGCCATTTCCCGTTGTTCTTCACGCGTTTCATAATCCTCATACAACGTTCCAAGGAGGCCTTCTGGACTAAAGGCATGCGCAATTACTTCTTTATCTACAAAAGATAGTACGCGCGGCGCATTAATATTTTCCTGGTTACTATCTAAATCGTTTTCGGGATTCTGCTGGCTTTCCGCACTTTCCGCAGTTAAAGGAACAGTAGAAGCATCTATTTCTTGATTCTTGTTTGCATATTCGGTATCTCCATTAACGACAGCTTCCCCAAATACCCCGCTAGTAGGACTATTTGCGTCGGGACGTACAGGGTTGAGATCTTTAGTTAATGTTTCTTTTCGATACTTACGAAGATTGTATGCGGATGCTTCGGTTTGTTCCCATACTTCAGGATCTGCTAAAGAACGGAAAACATACGCAGTGTTCCACTCCTCCACTTCGCTCATTTTTCCAATCGCGCAAATCAAAGACTGAGGAAGTGTTGCTACCGCCGCCAACAATACGCGATACACCATACAAGTAGCAGCAACATCATCATCGGCACGATGGGTTGATTCGGGACCCCCAAAAGCACGTACGAGATCCAATAATCGATGAGAAGTAAAGCGAGGAAGAGCAATTCGAGCTAAATCAAGAGAGTCGATCCATCTATTTTGCTTTAAGGGCTCGCCTGCAGGATTCTTAGTTACAAAGGTACGATCGAAATTTGCATTATGAGCAACTAGATCAGAATCTCCAACAAATTCGACAAGTTTCTGAAGTGCCTCGTCAGGACTAGGGGCATCTTTCACGTCCTCGTCACTGATATTAGTGAGATGAGCAACATCCTCAGGAATTTGTTTACCAGGGTTAACAAATGTAATATACCATTCCGTAATTTCACCTTTAACCATACGAGCTGCCGCTATCTGAATCAACTCATCATGATTAAAAGAAAAACCCGTTGTTTCAGTATCAATTACTACTACATCTTCATCGAGAACACCGAAATCATGAGTTTTAGCATACTCAGCTAATCCATGATAACGATCAAGGGTTCTTTGGGGAGTATTCTCTAAGATATAGGTATCTAGCGTTATTTGCTGTTGTGAGTTTTGTTTTTCCATGGCAGTAAGACTATCATTTATAAAATTCAGTACGATCTTAATATTTATATTTATAGGAGAAACTATGGCAAAGATTGGCTACTTCGCAACTTATGCGCGATTCGATACAGTCGACAAAGAAGCAGCTGCTGCGTTTTTAGGAGCCGATAATATCGTAGGTGACACCTTTACGGTTGATCACGAAATTACTCCTGATTCAAATAAAGCATGGATTGTTAATCCTTTCGGTAAAAAAATGGGCTATTTAAGTCCAAAGGTTGCTGAACAAGTCGATCTTTGTAAAGCAAAAGGTTGGAACACTGTTGCTATCTTAGCGCTCGTTGCTTTTTCTGAACAACCTGAACCTGGATTATATTGGGGTGAGGTTGTAATCATCTCCTACGATCCTGCATATGAATCTGCTTTTTCTACTTTCGTGGAAGGAATTAGAAAACAAATTAGTAAAGGGGTTAGACCTAAGGTTAAACTTGGTCCAGATTCACTGCAGAAAATTATTGACACTCAGGGCGCTTGGCTTCCTAGCGATCGTGTTGCTCTACCTAAAAAAGAAAAAGGGACCGCTTGGGTTAAAACTGAACGTTCCGGCACCGAAGCACTTGTTGAGCAAGCAAGAAAAGGTAATATAGGGTGCACTATTGCGAGCTGGATTTTCCTTTTAGCACTTGTTGCTCTTTTGGTTTTCGGCCTCCACTCTTGTGGGTTATTCTAAGAATTAGCTTTATCGTTACATCACCCTCGTGTCTGCTTACTTTAGATATTCTCTTTTCAAATATTTTCTACCTTAATTTCAGGCACCTTATCCTAATGAAGGTGCCTGATTTTTATCTAACGCCTCAAATACCATATTGGTACATAACTGCTCAAAAGTTATTCCGCTTACTTTAGCTGCATCTGGCAATAACGAAGTGGGAGTCATTCCTGGTAACGTATTAGTTTCCAGAACCCAAAACTTACCCGTTTCATCCTGAATTAAATCTGTTCTTGAAACACCCTGACATCCCAAAACTTGATGCGCTTTTAGGGCAAGCTCTTGAGCCTCTTTTGTTTCCTTATCGCTTAAAGATGCAGGACAAATATGCTGAGATCCTCCTTCAGCATATTTTGATTCGTAGTCATAAAATTCATTGACGGGAATAATTTTTATTACAGGAAGCGCCTGTGGGTTATCGCTTCCTAAAACGCCCACGGTAAATTCGCTTCCACTAATAAATGTTTCTACAAAAGCTGACGAATCAACAGTGAATACCTTCTCCACCGCTTGAGTAACATCCTCTTCAGTATTACAGATATACACCCCAAGAGCACTACCTTCGGTTGCCGCTTTAACAACACAAGGAAGTCCTACCTGAGAGATTATTTCCTCGCTTGAAGTGTGAGGGGTATTTAATTTCATAGACCCAGGAGTTGGAATTTGAGCTTCACGATAGAAGAATTTTGAAGTGATTTTATTCACGGCAGTTGCACTCGCCCAAACTCCTGAACCGGTATAAGGAATTCCCACCGTTTCAAGGAATCCTTGAATAGTGCCGTCTTCTCCCCCTTTACCGTGTAAAGCCAAAAACGCCACATCAAAAGTATTCGTAACTAAGGTTTTGAGATCCTCTTTATTTGATGGATCAAGCAATGTTACTTGAAACCCTACGGCTTTTAATGCTTGTTCAACACTTTTACCCGAAGATAAAGAAACAGCTCTTTCGCCACTTTTTCCACCAGCTAGTAAAGCAACTTTGATCGAATCAGGCTTACGTTGAGAGGACATAATTCTCGCTTTCAAACGTGATAAATAATTTAACCAACACCAGTAGCTTTTTTCAGAACTAACATTCAATATTATTTTGATATTAGATACTGAGCTATCTTGCGCTCTTCGTGAGTATAGCAAAGGACATATAGAGACTTACTATTTCCTTTTAATCTGTATCGTTTTCCTTGCGTATAATGTCGGTATGAATAAATCAATCTATACATACAACATTTCAGAACTACCTGAACTTCTTAATAATTTTAATCAACCGAGCTTTCGAGCAAAACAGCTTGCTACTTGGCTTTACCGAGATTTTGCACAGTCCTATGACGAGATGACTAATCTTCCGGCATCTTTGCGTAAAGAACTTTCTTCACAATGTCCGCTTAACCCTCTGGTAATTCTCGACAAACAAATCTCTCGTGACGGCACGAGAAAATATGTGTTTGTTTTCGACAACAATACTCAAGTTGAAGCGGTTGGAATACCTTCATTTTCTAAGAAGAATTCAAAAGATGAACCCAAACATCTAACGGTTTGTTTTTCAACACAAGCAGGATGCGCTATGCAATGTGCTTTCTGCGCCACGGGGGAAGAGGGTCTCACTCGGAATTTATCTTCTGGAGAAATGGTTGCGCAGATTCTTGCTGTTCAGAATGATTTCGGGTATCGAGTGACCAATGTTGTCTCTATGGGACAAGGTGAACCGTTTCATAATTACGATTCAGTTATCGATACCCTACGTTATCTAAATAGCAAAGATGGTCTCCAAATTGGCGCTCGTCACATAACTCTTTCTACCTGTGGAATTCTTCCCGGAATAAGAAAACTTAGCACAGAACCAGAGCAGTTTACTTTAGCGATATCTCTGCATTCTGCTATTCAATCTACACGTGATTATTTAATGCCTCGCTGTAGCCAGATGCCCTTAACGCATCTTAAAGATGAATTGGTTACCTACACTCAAAAAACTGGTCGTCGCGTAAGTCTTGAATACCTTATGATTGATTCAATCAACGATACTCCCCAACATCTTGAAGCTTTAGTTTCTTTTTGCGATAACCTTCTCTGTCATATCAACCTTATCCCTCTTAATCATATCGAGGGAAGTAAATTTGTCCCGAGCGATAAGAAGACACTTGACTCTTGGGTCTCAACTCTTCAATCTCATGGAAAAGAATGCACTATTAGGAATTCACGAGGATCCGACATCGACGGAGCCTGTGGACAATTAAAGAACAAATTAAAACTTTAAGCTACTTACTTGTATGCGGCTTCTGGCTAAGTAGTAACTTACTTTATCTGAATTACTCGTAATGATTAAAAAATCGGGGCCACAGAATCCTCTGTGAGCCCCGATCTTGTTCTTTAAGGTATAAAAGTTCGAATTATTAAGCTTCTGCCTTTTCAGCGTCTTTAGATTCGGAATTTTCTGCAATTAAGCTTAAAATTCTCTCTAATTCAGCTTCGTCTTTAAATTGAATCTCAATTTTATTTTTCCCTTGTACCGTCTTTACACGTACGGGTACTGATAAGAATCGAGTCAAGCCTCTTGCGGCTTTTTTGAAACTTGCTGGAGCTGGAACTCGTTTATTTTTACCAGTTTCTTTTGCTTGAGCTCTTCCAGATAAAAGTCGTGCAATCGCTTCGGTTTCGCGCACACTTAATTTTTCATCCATTAATTTCTGCGTTAAGGTTTTACGACCCTCAACGTCAGGGATTGATAATATTGCACGAGCATGACCTGCTGTAATCTTCTCTTCAAATAATAACTGCTGCGCTTCTTCAGGAAGATCAAGCAGTCTTAAAGCATTAGCAATTGTTGAGCGACCTTTAGATACTGTTTGAGCGACTTCGGACTGAGTCATCCCACGACGCTCCATTAATCGCTTATAACCATAAGCTTCTTCAATAGGATTAAGATCAGTACGCTGAATATTTTCAATTAACGCAAGTTCTAAGGCCTTATCGTTATCTGCTGCCCAAAAACGAACTGGAATTTCCTTCATATTAAGGCTCTTACAGGCTTGCCAACGTCGTTCTCCTGCAATTATTTGATAATTTTCTCCAACTTTTCGTACTAAAATCGGCTGCAACAATCCCTCTTTTTTAATTGAATTAGCAAGTTCTTCAATTTCTTCAGGTTTAAAGTTCGTGCGCGGTTGATCAGGGTTTGGTTGAACCTTATCAAGTGCAACCACTCCCGTAGATCCTTTTTCTTCCTTAGGCTTTACCGTGTGAAGAACTTTATCCACCACTGGAGAAGCTGCTACTGTTGTTTTTTGTGGTTGGTTCTTGGTATTAGGTGAATTTACTCCAGCTCCATTTTGAACATCCGATACTGATCCAGTGTGATTTGTGTACCCAGCTGAATTAATTCGATTAGAGATTTCTCTCGTACTTTTATGTTGGAAAATACTTCTAGGTCTATTTTGAGAAATAGGTTCTCTTACAGAATTTTTTGGACGAGCATCCCTCGAAACTACTTTTGCGTTCTCAATGGCATCTTCTGAAATATAAATATCAGAAGATGTTTTAGGCGCAGCATCAGAAGGAGTTCCAGCTTTATTTAAACTATCCTGATTTTCTTGCTTAGTAGAAATATCTGCTGATTTAGTTTCAGAAGAAATATCTTTCTTCTGTTCTTTCTTTTCTGACGTGGCTGATTGTGAATGATTTAGTGAGCTATCGTCAAATAGCGCATTCAGACCTCTTCCAAGACCACTTTTTTGTTTAGCCACGGGCAATCACCTCTCGGGCAAGTTCGTTGTAAGCTTCTGTACCTTTATTATCTGGAGCATATTCAATAATAGGTTGTCCATAGCTTGGAGCTTCAGACAACTTTACCGTGCGGGGAATCATTGTTTCAAATACTGTTTTACCAAAGAAAGATCGCACTTCATTTACTACTTGATTAGATAAATTGGTGCGCGAATCATACATAGTCATCACAATGCCAAAAATATCCAAGCTAGGATTTAGCATCTTTTTGACACGATTCATCGAATCAAGAAGTTTTGTCACACCTTCCAAGGCATAGAACTCGCATTGAATAGGAACAAGTAGTTTATCCGCTGCAACTAAAGCGTTTATCGTCAACAATCCAAGGGAAGGAGGACAATCAATGAGAATATAATCGTAGCGACCTCGTAGGCTTCCTAAAGCACTTTTTAAGCGATTTTCTCGAGCCATTTCATTAACAAGCTCTACTTCCGCACCAGCAAGATTAATAGTTGATGGTAAAACATCTACTCCTTTACCAACACACGCTAAGATAACTTCTTCTACTGGTGTTTCTCCTAGAAGTGCATCATAAACACAGCCATCAAGCTCACGTTTATCTATTCCGTAACCACTCGTTGCATTACCTTGCGGATCTAAATCAACAAGAAGTACTTCTTTATTCATAGCACCTAATGCGGCAGCAAGATTTACCGCAGTGGTTGACTTTCCTACGCCACCTTTTTGATTAATAATTGCCAATATTTTAGTCTGACCAATACTGTGGGTAACTGGTGGCTTTTGAGTGAAAGGAACATATTGAGCTGTTACGACATCGTCTTCAGAAACTTCTTCACTTTTAGTCGTTTCTTCAGCATTTTCTGCTATCTGATTTTCGTTGCTAGATTCCGAATTATCGGCTTCTGTAGTGTCTACTTCTCGTTCGATAACTTCTGCATGCTCATTAATCTCATCAAAAGTTGTTTGCTTTTCTTCTTTTGACAATACCTGAGATTTTGATTCGTTAACGGAAGCCACTGGGTTATTTTTAAATTTCTTTCGACTACCGAATAATCCCACGAATATTCCTTTCCTCGATATCGAACTGATTATATCTAATATATGTTTCACGTGAAACATATATTAGATTCCTTTATCCAAAACAGACTCATCTCATTAATTACTTACCTTACTGTTTCACGTGAAACAGTAAGGTAAAAGAGAAAAGTCAATTACTGAATCAAGTAGCAAACGATACTTCATTTAACGCATGAGTAGTTACTCACAAGAAATAATCGGAAAGTTAGTTTTATAAAAAAGAGATGTTTCACGTGAAACATCTCTTTCAATTTAGCTAGGAAGTTTAATAATAAATTTCACTTGAAAAATACTATCATCTCTTCGCTCTTAGTTAAATAGAAAAGACCAAGGAATTAGCTTGAAACTGTCTTTTTACTAGAAAGGCTTTTTCTGAGCCATGCCAACTCTTCTTGGTAAAGAAATACTTGGTTTAGAAGTTTTCTCAAATACCACAATACTGCGATGAGTAACTCTATCACTGAGAGTGAAATTTTGTACCTCTATAAATTTCATACCAAATTTATTACAAACAGTTTTTGCATGCATTAACTCATCATCTATATCTTGAGATTTATAGCAAATCAAATGTCCATTCATTTTAAGAAGAGGAGATGCAAGTTCAAGTAAAGACGAAAGCGAAGATAAAGCACGTGCTGTAATCACACTAAAATTTTCAGGTTGACCTTTTGCGAGATCTTCAATTCTTCCCTGGAAGGTAGAAACTATTCCTTCAAGAGAAAGTTTAGTGATCATTCGATTTAAGGCAGTAATCTTTTTACCAACCGAATCTGCAAGGAGCGTTTTTCTTTCAGTTGTAATAGCAATAGGAATACCAGGAAATCCTGCCCCTGTTCCCATATCTAAATAATCACCCTGTGGTGCCTTTTCAATAAAGGGAACTCCAACCAAGGAGTCTTCAACATGCAAGATTTTCGCAGTTTCCCAATCAGTGATTCTTGTTAAATTTGTTGTTTTATTTTCTTCTATTACGTAGCGTAAATGCAAATCGAGCAGCTCACGCTGCTCGATTGAAAGAGTTGAATTAATCTTATCCATTCTGAAGCCTTAGCTTGTTTCACGTGAAACATTATCGGGGGATAACAACGACACGACGGGCGCGTCCTTCACCCTCAGAAACAGTTTCAACACGGTCATCATCTCGAAGAGCAATATGAACAAGTCGACGTTCGTATGGAGTCATAGGACGAAGTTTTATGCTGCGATCCTGATTAAAAGCTCTATCGGCAGCTTTACGAGCGATATCTTCAAGCTTCTGACGTTGACGTCCTTTATACCCCTCAACATCAATAACGATAGGATAACGATAACCAACAGTACGTGAAGTAATAGAGGAAATTAAGAATTGCAACGCGTCAAGAGTCTTACCATGACGACCAATTAAGACTGCTAGATCATCTCCAGTAATATCAAGAATTAATTCTCCCTCATCACCTTCATATTCATCGATAGTAACTTCCCCGACGTTGAAATACTTCAAAATATCCTGAATTGCTGCAATCGCAGTATCAGCAATATGATCTACTTCTTCATCGGTATAGATATGAACTTCAGATTCTTCTGAATCAAGATCATCATCGTAATCTTCTTCAATAATATTCTCTTCAAACGTTTCTTCAGTCATAAAAACCCCTTACATTCAAATCTCCCCTTCACAAAGGAAGGGGAGGAGACGGTAAAAATATTTGGAGATGTTTTATTTGCTTTTCTTAGTAGGACGCTTCTTTTTTGTTTTGCGAACAACATCAACCTCAACAGGTTTTGGGGTAGTGTCTTCAGCTACTACAAGTTCATCCTGGCGCTTAAACACACGCGTTGAAATAACCTGCTGAAGAACGCCGAAAACTGAAGAAGTAGCCCAGAATAGCAATACACCAGTAGGAGATGTCCAACCAAGCCACAACATAAAGAGGGACATAATACCCATCATGATAAGCATTTGATTCTTCTGGGGATTATTTGTTCCTCGTTGCTGAAGTACCGAAGGAAGGAAGGTACAAAAGGCGAACAGTAAAAGAAGAATGCCATAGGGGATAAACTGCATGAACCCTTGACTAAATACTGCACTCGGCGAATCAATAAGAGTAGGAAGAATACTATAGAAGGAGTAAATCATGCCCTCTGTTCTTCCGCCCATTTCCTGTAAAACTTGAAAAAGCGCAACAAAGATAGGCATCTGAATCAATAAAGGAAGGCAGCCTGTAATGGGGTTAAATCCAATCTCTGCATAGACCTTCTGAAGTTCCTCAGCCTGTCGCTGTTGGTCATTTGCATACTTTTCTTGTATCTCCCGCATGCGTGGCTGAAATTGTTGCATCTTGTACGATGACTTAATCTGCTTTTGCATGAAAGGGAACATGATCAAGCGAAGAATCAAAGTAACGATGATAATCGCAAGACCCCAGTCACTTACAAAGTTATAGAAGAACTGAATACAAAAGAAGATGGCGTCTTTAAATGCCTCCCACATTTATACTGAAATCCTCTCACTCGATTTATTTATAATTTTTCATCCGAAAGTGAAATTCTTCCGGAACTGGATCATATCCTCTGCCACCGCCAGGCCTACACCTAAGAATCCTTCTGATCGTAAGGTATAAACCTTTAAGAAAGCCAAATCTTTTTACTGCTGTTAACCCATATTGCGAACAAGTAGGGATAAACCGACAGGTTGCAGGTAATAAAGGAGAAATTCCTAATCGATAAAACTTAATCAATAGAATTAGAAGCTGCTGGGGGATAGCCTTTACAAAAACGATTAATTTCTTCATAGCTATCATGCCTTAACTTCGTATGAATATATAACCTTTCTACATGCTGAAAGCAGTTTAGTATATTCAGCCTTTGTCGTCTTGCGGTTCGCAATAAAAAGAATAGTTAAATTTTGCCAAGGACCACCAAGATCATGACATACTGCTCTCATCCTTCGTTTAGCGGTATTCCGCCAAACAGCATTTCCGTTTTTCTTACCTGCAATAAAAGCAACACGGCCACTAGGGCCGTGTTGGGTATCCCCTTGATAGACGATCATTGTCATATAAGGAGTTGCATGTCGTTTTCCGTGCGAGAACAGGTAGGAGATCTCAGTGCTAGATTTGATAGTTCCTAACACGGTATCTCACAAGAAAAACTAAACGGCAAGACGCTTACGGCCCTTAGCACGACGAGCAGAAAGAACAGCACGACCACTCTTAGTAGCCATGCGTGCACGGAAGCCATGGGTCTTGGCGCGCTTATGGGTGTTTGGTTGATAGGTGCGCTTCATGTACGTTTTCCTTTCAGATTTACAGTAACTTTGAAATTGTACGATATGGAAATAATCAGTCAAGAATAGAATTCCGAAAAGCGGTAATTATATCTATGTCACCACATAACATCCACGTAATACACTACAAACGACGCTCTGGATTTTTTCATGAAACTATAAAGCTTATTTTTCGTCAGCTAAAATTGTCTCGCTGGCTCAAATCGCCTCATTTTCTTTAGCGGCCTCGCTGTCATAAAGAAATCTGCATGCCTTTATATTTATCTACAGGTCTTTACACTCGAACCTTTAAGGTGGTCAAGGAATCATAAATTTCTATCTGAAACCACATTCATTCCCATTCTGGGAAAGAACAAATAAATTTGCCATAGTTTTACTCGTTAATAAACATCAGTTACTTATCTTTTTCCCTATCTTGGTTTAGTTTTCCACATTTTTAAGGTATATCAATGTGGATAATGTGGATAACTTACCTGGTGTTTTTGTAAAACTAAATAACAAATCAACATTCCAATTTTGTTTAGGAAATTCACTTAAGAAGGAATCTATAAAAAACTATTACTCAAATCATTTAAAAAGTGGAAATATGCGATTTACCTGGTGTTTTACTTAAATGCACAGAGTGGATATAAATGCAATACTTGAATTTATAAAACAAGGGTTTCACGTGAATCACTATCGCTGAAGTGATATTTCTCCGCCCGATTTAACATCAGTTAACAAAAGAAAGGGAAAGGTTTTCCATATTCCTATTTCACTTTTTCAATCTTTTTCACTTACATTTTCAACGTTTTCCACATTTTCTTGAAAGAATGTTGAAAACTCCGAAAACATATAGGAAAACTGAGTGAATAATTGAAAAAAACTGACTCGCTGACTAAAATATGAACGAAAAGATGCTCGGTTTGTTCATTTCGAGATATGAATAACTGAGCTATTTTCATCTTTCCTGGAAAACGAACCGAAAAAGTAGCATGGCACCAGAAAACACTCCACATACTCATTCAGACCTTCAGGCAGAAGATCCAGAGATCTTAATTAATAATGCACAAGTGGAGGAATCTTCACCCCAACTGCCACCTTATGCCTATACCGTTAATGGGGGAGTGCCGCCATTCCAAAATCAAAGTCCATACTATTCCCCACAAGCTTATATGAACCCTTCAGTTCAACAAGCTTATTATCCCCCGCAAAGCATCCCGCAAAACCCTGGATATCCTGCATATTACATAGGGAATCCAGGTGTTGAAATGAATGCTATGCCTACAGGAACTAATGGAATAAATACACCTAATACAACTGAGGTAAATCACCTTAACAATCAAACCCCAGGAAACAACACACCCTCTGCAGGTAAAGCGAATCAATCAACTACTGCAACATCAGCAGCACAGTTTACTCAGGTGCCTCGTACGGCCCCCATATCTCATGCCACCTATTTACCTAATATTGCCCTAGACAATCAAACTCAAAACGAAGCGTTTGATTACTCTTACATTGCAACTCCAGCCCGTATAGCAATCTATGACGACTTAAAATCCGCTCCACGTGTAATCGAGATACAAGGTACTGCTACCCACGAATATATCGAGCGCATTGCTTCACTTACCTATAAGAACGCAAAAGAAGAAGGAGGGATTATTCCCTATACGGTCATCCGTGAAGTATCAGAAAATTTCATCCACGCACAATTTCAAGAAATTGTCGTATCGATAATGGATAAAGGAAATACTATACGCTTCGCTGATCAGGGCCCAGGTATCGCTCATAAAGACTTAGTACAAGAACCAGGTTTCTCATCGGCTACTGAACCCATGAAAAGGTACATTCGTGGAGTTGGATCCGGCTTACCAATTGTTAAGGACTATCTCGAAACAACCCATGGATATATAGAAATTGAAGATAACATTAATAAAGGATCAGTTGTAACTATAAGTTTAGTAGCATCTCGAAGTATTCACGACGAGCAACCGCAGCTTGATATACCTGAATTAACCGAAAACGAACAACGTATACTTCAGGCTCTTCTTCCTGATAAAGCCCTAGGAATTACCGAAATAAATAAAGTTACCGGTATTGCAGTAGCAAGTATCCATACCGCTTTATCTAAAATGGAAGAACAAAAGCTTGTAGAAAAGAACAATAAGAAAAGAAAACTGACTGTTTTTGGAGAACGAGTAGCACTTTCTCTCTAAAGACCAAAGAACTCTATATAATTATTTCTTAAAGCACAATAATGCTAATTACAATGAGAGAACCCAAGGTATAACTAAACAATGGATTTAACAGAGCTCTGGACAAACCTTATACGTCAAATTAAGTCGTATCCCAATGTGAATGCATCACAAATCGATGCATTCTTCTCTCGTGTGCAACTTCAAGCAGCGAGCCAGGGTTTTGTAATGTTTACCTCGGATAATAGTTTTATTAAAGACTGGATAGAAAAGCACTACATTAAAGATATCCAACAAGCCTTACATGATATGTATGGAATGGATTTTATTGTTCAAATTGAAGTAGATCCAACCTCTACTCCAATTGCGCCACTTCCCGAAAGTGCCCCAACGGTAAGCCAGGAAGTTCCAGTGCACCATCAACCAGCACCAAAACAACCAACGCCAACCCCTACACCAAGTGTCCAAAGGGAGGCACCCTTTATTAATCAAAGCGGATACAATACCCCAGAAAAAGAAGTACCAAATCCCCTTCACGTACCAACGCGAGAGGACTCATCTTTTTACAGGGACAATAACCTCACCACCTACTCTTCCCCTAAAAACGAAGAATTGGATATCCGTCATAACTCATCAGATAAAACTGAACAAAGGGGAGTAGAAGGCCTCAATAGTCTCACCTTCGAGACTTTTGTTATGGGTGATTCTAATCGGATGGCTTATTCAATGGCTGTTGAAGTTGCTGAAAAACCAGGCTCTTCAGCACTTAATCCTTTATTTATTTACGGACGAAGTGGTGTGGGTAAAACCCATTTACTTTGCGCAATCAAAAACTACATCAATGAGCAATACGAAGACTTTAAAGTGATTTATATTGACTCGATGGAGTTAGTGAATCGCTATTCAGATGCTGCAATAGAGAAAAATGTCGATAAGCAAAGTTTTAAGAATTTTGAAAATTTCTTCCAGCAAGCTGACGTATTACTTATCGACGATATCCAGGGATTACAAGGAAAGCCAGGGACTCTTGATACCTTATTTCGTATTTTCAACAAGATGATCCCTAAAGGAAAACAGTTTGTTTTCTCTGCTGACCGTGCCCCAAAAAATATTGACTTAGATGAACGATATGTTTCTCGTTTTAACTCTGGCGCAACGATTGATATTCAACCACCAGACGACGAAACCAAACGAAACATTATTAAAAGTTTCATTGCGGAATACAAAAATGAAGAAGAACTACCATTCACTATTTCAGATAGCATCCTCGACTATATCGTAGACAATTCAAGCTCAAACATCCGAGAATTAAAGAGCGCAATTACTAATGTTATCTTTGCGCTCAAAATGGACAAAGAGCATGAACTATCAGAAAGTCGTGTCAAGGAACTTCTAGGAAATCATTTTATTGGTGGCGGGAAAAAGCGTATTACCATCGAGATGATTCAGGGCGCCGTAGAAGACTTCTATGGTGTTGCGCACAAGGATTTAATAGGAAAAAAGAAAGAACGCCGAATAGTACATCCAAGACAGGTTGCAATATTCCTTTGTCGCGAGCTTTCTGAAACCACCCTCAAAAATATTGGTAATGCATTTAACCGTGACCACACAACAGTTATGCATTCATGCGATCTAATTTCCAACCAACTTCAGGAAGACCGAAATCTTCGCGAAGAACTCGAGGCTATTCGGGAAAAGATCCGTATCCAACAGTACTAAATGCAGGAATTTATACCAAACAAACACTACTAGTAATCTTTGTTTTAACCCTTATAAGGACGTGCATAAATACCGTAAAGTACTGGGGATAACTAGTAAATAATGTTAATAAGGTTTTCCCCACCTTTTCCACGGGGAAAACAAGAGGGATAATCCACATGATTTATACCCCATCTTTTATTAATACTGACCAGGTAAAAAAGAAGTTATCAACAAATCAACGCTGCTTATTACTTCTATGATTAGTATTTAATTAAGAAGAGTAAGAAGAAAAAATAAAGGGGAAATCCAAAAGAGTAAATCCTGAATTGATGGAAGGTTAAAACATCAAGAACGGGTATCATAAATTAACGCAACAGTTCTAAAGAGGTATCAGAGGAGCTTTAATGAAATTCAGTATCAATCAATCAGAACTTCAAAATGCCCTATCGGTATGCGTAAAAGGTTCTTCTACTCGCTCAACGCTTTCTATCCTTGCTGGAGTTTATCTCAAAGCAGAAGAAGGAAGCTTGACGCTACAAACAACCAACTTAGAACTATCTATAAAAGTAACCTGCTCCGCCTTAGTGGAAGAACAAGGTGAATCAGTTGTACCTGCAAAGCTCTTTTTGGATATCGTGAAAAACTTGCCAGATATGGCTGTAAGAATAGAATCTGACGATGCAACAGCTTCGGTTTTCTGTGATACAACCACTTTTTCACTTAAAGCGCTCAATCCTCTTGATTTTCCTGCATTTCCAGAGGTAGAAGCTGAACAGGAAGCACAATTTCCTTTCTCGGCATTTTCAACCATGGTAAAGAGGACCGCAAAAGTAGTTTCTCATGATGAAACTCGTGCGGTGCTAACCGGTGTGTTGGTTTCCTGCGTGGGAAATGAACTCAAAATGGTTGCAACTGACTCGTATCGTTTAGCGGTGAGTGAAACTCAACTTACTCAACCATGTCCAGAAGAATTTGAAGCAGTAATTGCAGGTTCATTTTTGAATGATATTGCCTCATTACCGCAGTCAGATCAGCCTATTACTTTAGCTTTAAGCGAGAATCAAATAATTGTTTCCTATCAAGACACGACTTTTATTAATCGTCGAATTGAAGGTGCTTTCCCTAATTACAAACAATTAATTGCAGATGGATTCTCTACCCGAGTTACCTTATCTACTCATGCGCTTACCGATGCGGTTCGTCGAGTCTCTCTTTTAAGTAACAAAGTTTCCCCTGTGCAGATAAAAGTTGATGCCGAATCTGGTGTTATGACTTTAGTTACTAATTCTCAAGATATTGGTAATGCACAGGAGAATTTAATTTGCGAAATTGAGGGAGAATCAGTAGATATAGCCTTTAATTACTCTTTCTTGTTGGATGGCTTGAATTCTATAACTACTGATGCGGTTCATTTGGATCTTTTTGGCTCTATGAAACCAGGAATTCTTCGCGCTACAGAAGGAGAAAATTTCCTTTACTTGATTATGCCTGTGCGTGTATAGGGCAAGACTAAGTGTTGGATGATCTTTTATGGGGCTTATCTTAAGCGCGATAGATTGCAATAATTTTCGTTCGTATCATCAGTTAAAGCTTGATGAAATTGGAATGCTTACGTTAATTATTGGTCCTAATGCTACAGGCAAAACAAATCTCTTAGAAGGAATTCAGTACACTACAGCAGCTACTTCATTCCGTCATCCAACTCTTTTACATCTGATTCGTAGTGGAGAGAAAAATAGCTGGTTTAAAAGTGTGTTTGAAGGAGACGGCCGTAATTTAGAGGTCGAGCTTCGCTGTAGCTTAGACCGTAAAGATTTTTATCTTAATGGAAAAAAGAAGCAGGCTCATAAAATTCGTGGTATTTTACCCTCGGTTTTGTTTTGTCCTGATGATTTAAATCTTATTAAGGGATCGCAAAGTGTTAAACGTACACAGCTTGATCTACTTGGATCGCAGATTTCATCTGGTTATAACGCGGTTCGGAAAGACTACGAAAAAATATTGCGTCAAAAGAATAGCTGCCTTAAGCAGGAGATGCCGCACGAATACCTTTCAAGTATTAACGAGGTGTTAGCATCAATTGGCGCACAGCTTTACCACTTACGTTCCCAGTTGGTAACATCGTTAATTCCTTATATCCAAGACTACTATCATGAATTATCACTTGGTCGTGAGGAGGTTTCGATAAGGTATATACCTTCCTGGGAACGAGCGGAAGCTAATCCGGAAGAGTACCAAGAAAACGCCTGGGTAGATCGTCATACTGCTCAAGAATTACTTGTACAGAAAATGGAAAACGATTACCCGAAAGAGCATGAGCGTCACATGTCGCTCTATGGTCCGCAAATAGATAGGATAGAGTTTTATTTAGATAAAAGAAACGCCTCATCTTTCGCTTCCCAAGGACAGCAACGTTCACTGGTTTTGAGTTATAAAATGGCTGAAGTAGCTTTAATTAAGGAGAAATTAGGACAAAATCCCCTTCTCCTTCTCGATGATGTTATGAGTGAACTCGACAATGATCGCAGATCGGCCCTATTTTCACTTTTATCGGAGGGAATTCAGACCTTTATTACAGCTACAAATTCTGAAATGTTTGACGAGAGCTTAAAAAAACAGGCGCGGATTGTGGAACTTGGATTTGATGGAGTGGTTTCTTATGGTTGATCATCCTGAATGGGCTTCTTCTCGTGATCCACGTCATTTAGCTGATATTTACAACGAACGAACTAATTCATTAAAACCGGTTTCGAATTCTTTCAATGCGTTTTATTATTCCTTGCCTGAAAAGGTTAGGGAGAAAGTTTTAGTAAACCGAAGAATACAAAAAATTCATCAGCAATTTTCTCAAGTTGTTGATCCTTATATTTTAGATCACACGAATTCAGTTTATCTGCTTCGTCATAAGGATCCTTTAGGACAATCTGATAAGAACGGCAAAGAAAAAAATACCTATTTAGATCAAAACTCAACTGATTCATTAAGTTCGACAACCGTTTCGAATAGCGGAATATATAACGCTGATAAGAAAGTGCTCGGCAATCCCAATAAGTCACTTTCCAATAAGCCTCCTTATGAAGTTCAAGAGGTATTTGATCTTGTAGTGTATGTTGACAATTCTTTGGTAGCGGCGGAACTAAATGCTCGGAGAGAATTGATTCGTTTAAAATATCGCGAGCAATTCAAAGCGGTAATCGATATATTTGAAATACGTATTTCTCGCGGTGCCTATAAAAATAAATATCCTTTTAGGGAACTGAGAGATCGTAATGAGGAATACAGGCCAGCTCACACACTCACTCAAGAAGAATTGAATGAAATAGATGAACTTTTAAAAGATATTCCTGAGGGAAAATTGCGAGCATCGTTTAAAAAAGCAATTAAGGCCCAAAAACAAAATAGTGAGAAAAAATAATAAAAAACATCACAGGAATATGTTTTCTCCCGTCAGAAACGCTTAGAAACGCTGTAAACGCTAGAAATTTATAAAGTACTTTAGTTATCTGTTATAATAGACGTTTGGAAAACTGCCCTCTTATGCGCTTTTCTTCGAGAAGCGCTTTGAAATTTATGGAAGAGGAGGAATTTGTGGTAACAGAAAGTGGCCATTATAGTGGTCAGGATATCCAAGTCTTGGAAGGCTTGGAAGCTGTTCGTAAACGTCCTGGTATGTATATTGGTTCAACAGGTCCAAGAGGTTTACATCATCTTGTTTACGAGGTTGTAGATAATTCAGTTGATGAAGCGTTAGCTGGATTCTGTGACACTATTAATGTAACTATTCATGAGGACAATTCAATTACCGTTGTTGATAATGGCCGCGGTATTCCTATCGATAAACACCCTAAAGAGAAAATCCCTACTGTTGAGGTCGTTCTAACGATTCTCCATGCAGGTGGTAAATTTGGTGGCGAAGGCTATAAGGTTTCCGGTGGTCTTCATGGTGTTGGTGTTTCAGTAGTAAACGCGCTGTCTACTCGTGTAGTGGTTCAGGTTCGTCGTGATGGGAAAGAATATGAAATTTCTTTTGATCACGGTAAAACTAAAGAAAAGCTGCATGAAATAGGGAAAGCGAAACACACCGGAACTACGGTAACGTTCTGGCCTGATCCGGAAATATTCCGCGAGACAACAGTATTTGATTACCCTACCCTTCAAGCACGTTTTCGCGAAATGGCGTTCTTGAACAAAGGTTTAAAGATTACCCTTACTGACGAGCGTGATCTTGATAATGAGGGCAAGCCTCGTTATGAGGTATTTCATGCTCTAGGCGGATTGCAGGATTTTGTAAAATTCCTCAACCAAGGGAAAGAAACCCTCAATAAACCTATTTATTTTGAAGCGGAAAACGAAAACGGCATGGTTGAAGTAGCTATGCAGTGGACCACGTCTTACTCTTCAAATTCAGTGATGTCTTTTGCAAATAACATTCATACCATTGATGGCGGTACACACCTTGATGGATTCAAGCAAGGGGTAACACGTACGATCAATGATTACGCGCGCAGTAAAGGTATCCTAAAAGAAAAAGATAATAACCTTTCAGGTGATGACACTCGTGAGGGTCTAGCCGCAATTGTATCAGTGAAACTTCGCGAGCCTCAGTTTGAGGGTCAGACTAAAGGTAAGTTAGGAAATACTGAGATTCGAGGTCTTGTTCAGACGGCGGTCATGAAGGGGCTTGCAGAATATCTGGAAGAAAATCCTACCCCAGCAAAGCGTATTATCAATAAAGCATCCCAAGCAATGAAAGCTCGAGAGGCTGCTCGTAAAGCGCGTGATATGACGCGTCGTAAAGGTGTTCTCGATTCCTTTAGTCTTCCTGGCAAATTAGCTGACTGTTCTTCGAAAAATCCTGCTGAATCTGAAATTTTCATTGTAGAGGGTGACTCTGCAGGTGGTTCAGCAAAGCAGGCGCGTGACCGTAAGTATCAAGCGATCATGCCTTTACGAGGAAAGATTCTTAATGTTGAACGTGCGGGGCTTCATCGCTCTTTATCCTCGGACACTATTTCAAGTTTGATTACTGCAATCGGTACTAATATCGGCGAAGATTTTAACGCAGATGCAGCCCGTTATCATCGCATTATTATCATGACAGACGCTGATGTTGACGGCGCTCATATTCGTTGCTTGCTTTTGACCTTCTTCTATCGATATATGCCTGAGCTTATTACGCGTGGTTATATTTATATTGCTCAGCCTCCTTTGTATGGCTTAAAGAAAAAGGGTGGCAAGAAACTGGAATATATCTTTAACGACCAAGCGCTTCAGGATCGCTTAGCAGAAATACCTGATCGCGATAGTATTTCTCTTCAGCGTTACAAGGGTCTTGGAGAAATGGATCCTGAACAGCTTTGGGAAACCACCATGGAACCCTCAAAGCGCACAATGCTTCAGGTAAGTATTGAAGATGCGGCTGAGGCGGAGCGTGTAGTGAGTGAATTAATGGGGGATCAGGTTGAGCCTCGTAAAGACTTTATTCAAAAGCACGCACATGATGTTCGTTTCCTAGACTTCTAGAAAGGATTTATTTCGTGGCTGAAAAGAAAGATGAAGGAATGGATCTTACGGGATCTACCATCCTTCCTGCTGAACTCAGTAAGGAAATGAGAACTTCCTTTCTTGAGTATTCGATGAGTGTTATTGTTTCTCGTGCGCTTCCTGATGTGCGAGATGGCTTAAAACCAGTTCATCGTCGTATTCTTTACGCGATGAATGAAAGTGGTATTACCCCTAAGCGCCCCCATGCGAAGTCTGCTCGTACTGTTGGTGACGTAATTGGTAAGTATCACCCTCATGGTGATAGTGCGGTATACGACACTATGGTTCGTTTAGCGCAGCCGTTCTCTATGCGCGTGACGTTGGTAGATGGTCACGGTAACTTTGGTTCTATCGACGGTGACTCGGCAGCTGCTATGCGTTACACTGAAGCTCGTCTCGATAAACCTGCCATGGAGCTTTTGCGAGATCTCGACAAAGAGACGGTTGATTTCCAGCCTAACTATGACGAGAGTTTGCAGGAGCCAGTAGTTTTACCTGCTCGCTTTCCTAACCTTCTTGTAAATGGTTCTTCAGGTATTGCAGTAGGTATGGCAACCAATATCCCTCCCCATAACCTTGGTGAGGCAATTGATGCTACTTGCCTCATGTTGGATAACCCTGACTGCACAGTTGATGACCTTTTGAAGGTAATGCCCGGTCCAGATTTTCCTACTGGTGGCATTATCATGGGTCGCAAGGGGATTCGCGAGGCTTATGAAACAGGTCGTGGTAGTTTAACGATTCGTTCAACCTGCCGTATTGAAGAAGGGAAGAATGGAAAGAAATCCATCGTAGTTTCCGAAATTCCCTATCAGGTAAATCGCACCAAGCTTCTCGAAAAAATAGCTGATTTAATTAGGGATAAAAAACTTCCTGAAATTTCCAATGTTCATGACGGCGCCGATCGTCATGGTATCGATATCATTATCGACCTGAAACAAAATGCGATTCCTCAGGTAGTACTCAATAAGCTCTATAAACATACTCAGCTCCAAGTGGGCTTTGGATGCAATATGGTTGCTTTGGTAAATGGCGTTCCTCGTACTCTTTCTCTGAAAGAAATGCTTCATTACTACATTCTCCATCAAGAGGAAGTAGTAGAGCGCCGTACTCGTTATGATCTCGCCAAGGCTGAAGCACGCGCTCATATTTTAGAGGGCTTTGTTATCGCGCTTGATAATATTGATGAAGTAATCCGCATTATTCGTGCTTCAAAAACTGACGCTGAAGCTAAAGCTTCCTTAATGGAATCGTTCTCGCTTTCTGAAAAGCAAAGTGAAGCAATTCTTGAAATGAAATTGCGCCGTTTAACTGGATTGGAGCGCGAAAAGATTGAACAAGAATTAGCCGAACTTCGCGAAAAGATCGAATACTTTAAACGCGTGCTTTCTGATAAAGAATTGCTTAAGCAAATTATTAAAGATGAATTGCTTGAAATTAAAGAAAAATACAATTCAAAGCGTTTAACAAAAATTACCGATGAGGTAAAAGAACTGGATGTGGAAGACCTTATTGCAGAAGAGGAAGTTGCAGTAACGGTTACCAAAGCTGGTTACGTTAAGCGTCTTCCCGTAGCTACTTATCGCCAGCAGAAGCGTGGCGGAAAAGGTATGCAAGGTGTGAACTTGAAAGAAAGTGACTTTGTTGAGCACCTCTTTATTTCCTCTACCCATGCCTATATGTTGTTCTTCTCTTCGTTCGGTAAGGTGTATCGTCTTAAAGCGTACGAAATCCCTGAAGCATCACGTCATGCGCGAGGCACCGCGATTGTAAACTTACTGCCTTTGGAAAAAGGAGAAACGATTGCTGCGGTTATCGCAACGAAAGATTTCCCTGAAGATGAATACCTCATGTTTGCGACTGCTTCAGGTATGGTTAAAAAGACCTCTATGAAGCTTTATGATCGCACGCGCCGTGATGGTTTAATTGCTATCAACCTGAAAGAAAATGACAAGCTAATTTCCGTTAAGCGTGTGGCTGAAGGCGAAAAAGTTGTCATGGTTTCGTCAGCAGGCAAAGCAATCATGTGGGATGAATCAGAAGTACGCGCTATGGGACGTGACACAATGGGTGTTCGCGGAATGACGGTTAATGCGGATGCACGTGTCCTTGGTATGGAGATTGCTCACGAAGGAAGCGATTTGTTCGTTATTACTGAATTGGGGTATGGAAAGCGCACCCCAATTTCCGAGTATCCAGAACATCATCGAGGCGGTCAGGGTGTTTACACTATTACTATGACACCTAAGAAAGGCCTTCTGGCAGCAATGAAGATTGTGGATCCTGAAGACGAGATCATGATCATCACTGAAGAGGGTGTTGTGGTTCGTACCGCGGTATCGGGCGTTTCAGAACTTGGGCGTTCTACTCAAGGTGTTCATGTAATGAATGTAGCAGATAAAGATAAAGTAACGGCTGTTGCAATTGCTACTTCGAATGATAAGAAGGCAAGTAAAACCCATACATCGAAAGATCAGATGAATTTGCTTGATCAGGAATAAACGCTGATAAAACTATATGTTTCCCGTGAAACAGGCAAGGGATGCCCCTTGCCTGTTTTTTTATTAGTGACTTCGACTTTTTAACAGCTTCAGCCTATTGAGGACACGAAGTGCCCGGGATGATGAACCATCTGCTATACGTGTAGCCAACAATTAATGATTTCAACCTATTGAGAATGCGAAGTGTCCGAAACGATAATTGATTTGCTAAACGGATGAATATTTTCCTTAAACTGCGCTCTTAAGCGGAGTGTTTCAGGGAGCGGTTTTGATTTTGACCTACAAGTTTAGATTTGGCTTATAGATCTGGTATAGGTGTGGATTTGCCTATAAGCCCGATTTTGACTTATAGGTGTGGATTTAACGCAAGCTTTGATTTGGCTTATGAGCCTAAATATTGACCTATAAGCCTTGATTTCGACACATGAGCTTGGACTCTGGTTTATAAGCCTGGATTTTGACACATTTTAGGCTCGTGTGTATTTTTGTGTTTGATCGTTTCAGAATAATATTCCACAAATGTGAAGTATCTTATTTAAAAAATAAACACTAGTATAGAAAATGTTGTATAAATTCATGGAGCTCGAAGCGATATTTAGAGATTCGTGAATTTGAGAATTGTTTTTAAATTAATTTTATGCACACAAGACCAAAATGTGACAAAACTTGCAATTCGCAAACATGAAAGTGCACGCAAGCTGAAAATGAGGCAGATGTAGTGACTGCTTTGACGACGAATCTGGCGATTGCTACGGTGGTAAATTTACCAGTTGCTACAGTGATGGATTGAGCGGTATTTGTTACAGCGATAGGTTTGGTGATTACTGTGGCGATAGGTTTGTCGATTACTGCAGTGGTAGGTTTTACGATAGCTGCGGCGATAGGCCTGGCGGTTACTGCGGCGTTAAGCCTGACGTTTGCTGTGGAGGTTTCTGCTTTAAATCAAATTCCAAATTATGAATCTCTACAAAGATAATTCGAAACGTTAAGGGTTGAAACGCTAAAAGTGTGCATCTTTATAGCTGCATACCTTTTAGTTAATGGCTTCCACCTACTGAGGACGTGAAGCGTCTAAAACAATAAACCGTTCGCTATGCGAATAGAAAACAATCTGCGTTACATTACCACCCTCTACGGATGGATAATAACTGGGCATCTGGGTAGTGTTTAATTGAATAGAATTTGCTTACTAAACAATATTTTTGCTTACAAAAACAATATTCCGCGAGATAAAGCGGGTAAAAATCTTCTATTGAGAGTCGATTATTAAAGAAGTAAGTATTGAAGAAATAACTAGAGGATTACTCATTAAGGAAATCATCAGGGCTGAGGTTAGACACAAACTCATGAAATTCCTCAAGGTCCTGCTCGGTGTTTTCTGGATTCAGTTTGAAAGGGAATGAAGCCTTTTCGTAGACTTTTTCCATAACGTAAATTGCAGCATTTTGTTTTATAGCAAGTGCTATAGCATCGCTAGGGCGTGCATCTAACTCAATAAGGTGTCCATGTTGTCGTAAAGTCAGCGTTGCATAAAACGTTGAGGCTTTTACGTCGGTAATTAAGACGTGGTCTACATAGGCGTCAAGACTCGCGATCGTATTGATAAATAAATCATGAGTTAAGGGACGGGGTAGCCTTATATCTTCAAGTGCTAATCCTATTTGAGCTGCTTCTGGCAACCCTATCCAGATTGGTATAAAGCGAGGATCAACTTCGAGGTCTTCAGATTGAAGAGCACTCAAAACTAATATAGAAGGGCTCGCATCTTGCGACATAAGCAATGTTTGTACTTTGACCGGAATCATAAAAAACCTCGCTTGAAGTTTTGAACATGTTCTAAGCATAACACTCAAATTATTCGTAAAAAGAAAAACTAACATTTATCTGGGTGTTTGAATTGCGTGCAAAGAAAAATAAAAAAATTTGAAAATTTTGCTTGACCGAATAGGTGCAAGGTAGTAAATTAATCGAGCGCGATTTTTCGGGCCCATAGCTCAGCTGGTTAGAGCGCACGCCTGATAAGCGTGAGGTCAGCAGTTCAAGTCTGCTTGGGCCCACCATTATTTTACGGATAAGCGCTTCACCGTGAGCCGAGTTAGCCGATGAAGCGCTTATTATAGAAGATCGCACATATGGGGCATTAGCTCAGCTGGGAGAGCGCGGGCTTTGCAAGCCTGAGGTCAGGGGTTCGATCCCCCTATGCTCCACCACAGAATTCACGCCGGCTTACGAGCCGGCGTTTTTTGTTTAAACATAAACGGTACTTGGAATTAATATTTTTACTCAAAAAATTTACCGTCTTATAGACAGTTGAGTGAAATAATTAATCAACCAGATTAATTTAGGATTTTAATCGTTTCATTTAAGAAGAAAGAAGAAATTAGATGAAGCAAGAAAACATTCGAAATGTAGCGATTATTGCCCATGTTGACCATGGAAAAACCACCTTAGTTGATCGTCTGCTCTACACTGCAGGGGTATTTCGCGAAAACCAAGAGGTTGCTGAGCGTGTCCTTGACTCAAATGATCAAGAACGTGAGCGTGGTATTACTATTCTTTCAAAAAATATCTCCATTACCTACAAAGATGTAAAAATTAACGTCATTGACACTCCGGGTCATGCTGACTTTGGTGGAGAAGTCGAACGTGTATTAAATATGGCAGATGGTGCTTTGCTTATCGTTGATGCCTTTGAAGGCCCTATGCCGCAGACACGTTTTGTGCTTGAAAAGGCTCTCTCTTTAGGTTTACGTATTGTTGTCGTAATTAATAAGATCGACCGCCCTGGTTCTCGCCCCGAAGAGGTGGTTGATGAAGTATTTGACCTCATGGTGGAACTCAACGCTTCAGACGAACAGCTTGATTTCCCTATTATTTATGCGAGCGCAGTAAACGGATATGCTCGCTACGAGGTTGACGATAATAATATGAATATGGTTCCTCTTTTGGAAACTATTCTCAAAGAAGTTCCTGCACCTGACTGTGAGCCTAATGGTCCTGTTGCATTACAGATTTGCACGGTTGATCATTCTAGTTTTGTTGGCAGAATTGGCGTGGGTCGTCTGCATTCAGGAACGATGCATAAAAATGAGCCTGTACTTGTTATTAAAAACGACGGTACTCGCTATAACACTCTCATTAAACAGGTATTTACTTTTGAAGAGTTAGGAAAAAAGGAAGTACCGCAAGCCTGTGCGGGAGATATTATCGCGGTAGTTGGTATTGAAGATGCTGATATTGGCGATATGGTAACCAATCGTGAAACGCCCGTAATTCTTGATCCTATTGAGGTTGAAGAGCCAACCATGGCAGTTGTGTTTGAAGCATCAACTTCACCGTTAGTAGGACGTGAAGGAGAAATCGTACAGGCACGCCAATTGAAAGAACGTTTATTCCGTGAAGCGGAATCTAATATTTCTATGCGTATTACCGAATTGGAAGATAAATCAGGTATTGAAGTAGCTGGTCGTGGTGTTTTGCATCTTTCAGTACTGATGGAAACCATGCGACGTGAAGGCTACGAATTCCAGGTAGGACGCCCACGTGTGATCATCAAAACCGATGCTAACGGTAATAAGATGGAGCCTATTGAAGAGGCTACGGTTGATACCCCAAGCGAATATGCGGGTAAATGCATTGAAGTTTTTGGAACCGCTGGCGGCGAAATGACTGATATGTTCCAACGTGGCGAGCAAACCCATCTGGTTTTCAAAATTCCTTCACGAGGCACAATGGGTCTTCGTACGAAACTTCTCAATGTGTCACATGGTGAAGCTACTATGTTTCATCATTTCAGTGAATATGGACCTTATCGTGGCGAATTTACGGGGCGTAAAAACGGCTGCATGATCGCCATGGCAACAGAGAAATCAGTCGCTTATGCATTAGATACGCTTCAGCAGCGTGGTCGACTCTTTATCGGTCCGGGTGAAGATTGCTACGAAGGTATGATTGTTGGTGAATCTGCTAAAGAAGGCGACATGGTGGTAAACGTGGCAAAAGCTAAGCAGCTTGGTAATCAGCGTTCAGCAGGTGCAGATAAAGCCATTCAGCTTACCCCTCCTGTTACCTTTACTTTAGAGGAAGCGCTTGAGTATATCGAAGATGACGAATTAGTTGAAATAACTCCTAAATCAATTCGATTAAGGAAGCGTCTTCTTTCCGCGACTGATCGTCGTAAAGAAGCTAAAAACAAATAATAATCCTCTGCATATGAAATGATTGCGTACTTGTCAGTAGATAGGTACGCAATTTTTTTATGCTTAAAATCATTGCAAAACGCCGAGATTATGAAGAGCTTGTGATAAAGAGGGCTTTATAAATGGGCAAATTGTGCGGAAAGAATCAAAAAATTAGCATTGTGCCAAAATAACGAAGAACCGCATTTTTGTGCGGTTCTTCGGTGTTTTACAAGGTAAAGGAAGAGTAATGAAGCATAAAGCTTTACTTCGCAAGGTATTCATCATTGGTGTTTCCGCGGCATGTTGTTTTGCTTTGGTTGGGTGCGGAGGCACGAATTATGGATACACCGGAGGCGTTGCAGCGACAGTAAATGGTTCTGAAATCGAAGAGGATACTATTACTAAGTACATACAAGATTTTCGGACAAGCTCAGAATTGACCAGTGATCAAGATTGGGCGAATTGGATGAGTGAAAACTCACTTGATCCTTCAACAGTACGCAGTCAGGTTATTGATTATTACACTGAAGTTGAACTAAAGAAGCAAGCTTGCGATGAAAAGGGCATCACGATAGATGAATCTCAAGTAGACGAGCAGATTAACACTACCAAAGCTAACTACTCCAGTGATGAGGAATGGCAAAATGCCCTAAGCTCTGCAGGAATTACGGAGGACTCATACCGTCAAGCAATCGAAGAGGGATTGCGCGACGAAGCGCTTATGGAAAATGTAGCAGGCGATTCTGCTACTGCAGATGATTCGCAAGTTCTTGAAATGCTTAATACGTATTACACCATGTTTGATGGCGCAAAACGTTCTTCTCATATCTTGTTCTCTTCCGGTGATGAAGCTACCGCGCAAGAGGTTCTCGATCAAATTAATGCAGGAACTTTAGATTTCGCTGAAGCGGCAAAGCAATACTCCACTGATACTGCTTCTGCTGAAAATGGTGGAGATGTAGGTTGGGATGCTACCAATACCTTTGTTGAAGCGTATACTACTGCTCTCGATGGCTTATCTGAAGGGCAAGTTTCTGGATTAGTTACGAGTGATTATGGTATTCACATTATCATGTGTACTGATGAGTTTTCCTGTGATGGTACAGCTACTTCTCTCGATGCTTATCCAAGTGAATTTGTTGATTACATTTCTAATATCGTAAAGAGCCAAAATCAATCTACTGCTTATAACGATTGGTTTACTAGCTATAAGGAGCAGGCAGATATCCAAATCAACGATATGCCTGAAGATGTTCCTTATAACTTAGATATGACTCAATATGAATCAACCGATGAAAACTCCGATTCCTCATCAGATACTTCAACCGAAGGAACAACTGAAGAAGGAACCACTGATTCAGGAGAAACCACTACTGATTCTTTAACGGAAGGTGATACTGGCACCACACAAGAAGGAAGTGGAGAATCTACTTCTGAGTCTACTGAAGGACAATAAATAAAAGGCTTCGTAATTTTATTAGGTATTAAAAGGGCTTCCTTGTATGATAAGGAGGCCCTAATTTTTTGGAGGATTCTTATGCCGAATGAAGATATCGCCCTGATCACTTTACACAATGCAATCGTCCGCCGAAATGGGAAAGATATTTTGTCAATTGATGATTTCAATCTTGAGCAAGGGGAAAGTATTGCATTGATTGGCCCTAATGGTGCGGGCAAGTCTACTTTTATTAATTTGATTACACGAGAAGTATTTCCACTGTATCGAGATCATCCTCCTGTTCTATTTAAGGGAAAATCGTTAGTAACCCTTCAAGAAATAAAGCAATGTTTAGGGGTTGTATCGGCAACGATGCAGAATCAGATCACGGTGCACCTGCCTGTTTTTGAAGTGGTATATGGCGGATTATTAGGTTCGTTAGGAGTTCCTCGTCAGTACACTATGAATGAAGAAGGGAAAGCAAAAGTAGCAAAAACCCTCGAATTTTTAGGCATTGCACATTTAGCTGATCGTGATGTTATGACTTTATCTTCTGGTCAAGCTCGACGAGTATTAATCGCTCGCGCATTAGTACACGATCCTGAAGTGTTAGTACTTGATGAGCCTACTACTGGTCTTGATCCAGAAGGTATGTACTATGTACGCAAAACCATGCGTGATTTAACGGAAGTAGGAAAAGCGATTATTTTGGTAACCCATTATCCAGAAGACATTATTCCTGAAATAAAACGTGTGGTGATGATAAAAGATGGCAAGCTTTTTGCCGATAAACCAAAGGAAGAAGCACTTACCACTGCCTGCGTTTCGGAATTATTTGACGTTCCTTTAAGAATATTGTCACAAGATGGCTATTATTCTCTTGTGACAGAGTATTAGTTTAGTTATAATGCAATCTTGCACGTGCAAATAGCACCGCAAATCAGTTGGAGAGATGTCCGAGTCTGGCTGAAGGAGCACGATTGGAAATCGTGTGTGCGCCAAAAGCGTACCTGGGGTTCGAATCCCCATCTCTCCGCCAGGAATTTCAAAGCCGTTCGTTAGAACGGCTTTTTTCATATTCGTAAGACTTTCAACAATGAAATAATGTGAGTATCCGTTATGGGGATTCGAACCCGAGAGGGGCAAACAGCCCTGTGGGCTGTTTGGGGCCGAAGCTCATAAGAGCGAGGTAAGTAAAACTTTGCACCGCAAAGTTTTAGACATCCCCATCTCTCCGCCAGGAATTTTCAAAGCCGTTCGTTAGAACGGCTTTTTTTCATATTCGTAAGACTTTCAACAATGAAATAGTATGAGTGTGGACTTTCTCTAAAACGGTAAATGAGTTACACTAACGTAGCCCTGAGAAGGGAAAAGCGAATAGCTTGGAAGGATGGCAGAGCGGCTGAATGCGGCGGTCTCGAAAACCGTTTTACCGGTACTCCCGGTAACGAGGGTTCAAATCCCTCTCCTTCCGCCAGAAGTTATCATGACCTCATAATGAACGAGAACCTAAAAGCGAGACGGTTAATGAAAGTTTCCAGTCCCACTACTAAGGTTCAGTTCATAGCGAGGTCATTTTTTATCCATCACTTAGTTAACGTAGCCACTACTCGGAGTGGAAAGAGTAGTATGTCTAGCTCATGTTAAACTGCAAACAATAACAAGAACAAAGAAAGGATTTTCCATGGCCGAACGTATGGTTGATCCCGAGGCAAATGCCCCCGAAGAGGATATTGATGACGTACTAAAAACCGTTATTCGCGCGGTGCTTGATGAAGCCGCAACGAAAATGGAAGCAGGAGAAGAAGTAATACCTTTTACTGGGTTAGCAGTAAAAGAAAACTTATTTATCGAAACTCATCCTGGTGATGACGTAGAAGAGTGTTTCCTTGCAGCACGTCGTGAGGTTGAAGGCGCACGCGGTGCAACGGCTTATGCTTTCTGCTATGACGGATATATTGAAACAGAAGACGGAATGCGTGATGCCCTTATTGCGGAAGGCGGACTTCCGGGTGAGGAGCAGGCTTACGCCTTTGGTTACCTTTATGATGCAAACGGGGTAAATCGCGAGGTTACTTATATAGGACCTGCGCCAAACTTTATGGAAAATCTTAAACTTGAGCTTGATATGGAAGGCTCCCTTGATCCTCTAATGGATGTATCTTCTGATTCTGATAACCAAGTAGCGGAAGAGCAAGTCGAAGCCCTTGCGGAAAAACTGGAAAAAGCCGCTCAAGCAGAAGAGGAAAAAGCTCAAAAAGCTTAGACTTTTTTAAACGATAAAACTACTATAACGCACACATTATTAGTAATGTGTGCGTTTTTTATATGAGAAAGATGAGTCTTCTATTTAAGAAAAATAGTAGATTCTCTGGCTACTATAGAGGATGTAGTTAATGGAAAGGGATACATATGAAGGGCTTCCTCATTGTTTATAGTCTCCGTTGCTTGGTTAATGTGAATAAACCGTGAGTTTAAGGTAGTTGATAATTGCGAAGCAATAAGCAGTTTGTTACTATGGTTCGGCTATTCCTGCTTCGGGCATGCCTTCAAATCCCGAAGCCGTAAGTCCAGAGGAGGTGAACTGATGAAGGCTTATGAACTCTTGTATTTTGTAGCTCCGTCGATCGACGAAGAAACCCGTATCGCAGTTATGAAGCGTATCGAGACCGCCCTCGCAGAAGGTAACGGTGTTGTAGATAACGTAGACAATTGGGGTAAGCGCAAGCTCGCTTATGAAATCAATGGTCTGACTGACGGTGATTACACCCTTATCGATTTCCATGCAGAGCCTGCTAACATTGCAGAGCTTGATCGTGTTCTTCGCATCACTGATGCTGTTGAGCGTCACATGATCGTTGCTCGTCCCGACCGTGACTAGTTAAACAAGAAATTTGGAAATCAAAAGGCGAACGAATAGGTTCGTAGCATGAGAGAGGTTCAAAAATGAGCATCAATCGCGTAACAATCACTGGCAATCTTACTCGTGATCCCGATTTGCGTTCCACCGCAGGAGGAATGCCTGTTTTGGGCTTTGGTGTTGCAGTAAATGACCGCCGTAAGAATCAACAGACAGGCGAATGGGAAGATTATCCGAACTTCATAGATTGCACTATGTTTGGTGCTCGTGCTCAGTCTATTTCTCGCTTCCTTTCAAAAGGAAGTAAGGTTGCCATCGAAGGAAAACTTCGCTGGAGCCAGTGGGAACGCGATGGGCAAAAGCGTAGCAAGATTGAAGTTATTGTTGACGAAATAGAGTTTATGTCTGCTCGCAACGATAATGCTGCGCCACGCAACACTATGAATGCTCCTATGGCGAATACAGCTCCTGCAGCAGCGCCTATGGCAGCTCCTGTAGTGGATGCCTCTGTATACGATACCGACATTCCGTTCTAATCATTCGAAAGAGGTTTACATGTCTGACTACACAAAGCAGCCTCGTCGAAAGTACTGCCAGTTCTGCAAGGATCATGCAGAATATGTAGATTACAAAGACACTCAGATGCTGCGCAAGTATGTTACTGATCGTGGGAAGATCAAGCCCCGTCGTGTTACGGGCGCTTGCACCCAGCACCAGCGCGATATTGCTAACGCCGTAAAGCGTGCACGCGAAATGGCTCTTATGCCCTATGCAGTGCCTGCAGTAAGCGGCCGCGGTGATCGTCGCAATCGCTAAGAGGAGGATGAAATGAAAGTAATCCTTTTGGCAGAAGTTAAGGGTAAAGGCGGAGAAGGCGACGTAGTAGAAGTTGCTAACGGCTTTGCTAATAACTATTTACTCCCTAAGAATTTGGCTGTAGCTGCTACTAAGGGTAACTTAAAGCAGCTCGAACAGCGCAAGCACAACATTGCTACGCGCGAAGAGAACCGTATCGCTGAAGCTCATAAGACCAAGGAAATCCTTGATGCTCTTACCGTAAAGGTTGAAGCTCGCGTAGGCGAAGAGGGTGTCCTCTTTGGTTCCGTAACAGCACAGATGATCGCTGACGCTGTTAAAGCACAGGCAGACATTGATATCGATCGCCGTCGCGTTGAAATCAAAACTGCGATCAAGTCTGCTGGTACTCATGAGGTAGCAATTCAGCTGTATCGCGACATCAAAGCTAACTTAACTATCCTTGTTGGCGATGCTGATACTTTTGCTGCTGCAGAAGCAACTGAAGCACCTGCAGAGACTGAAGCTGAAACTGCAGAAGAAGCAACGGAAGAAGCTGCTGAGTAACACGTGCTTGTACGTGCTTTTAACGTATAGCTTTAAAAGGTCGTTTAGTCTTACTAAGCGACCTTTTTGTATAATTGCGTAATCTAAGCAATTAGGTAAGGATGGACAATCGTGCCGGATTCTCAAAACAACACCACTTCAGATATTAATAAAGCGTTTCCTCAAAACGTAGAAGCTGAACAGACGGTACTTGCCGCCTGTTTGCTATCGACGGGAGTATTTGAAGAGGTATCTTTGAAGCTGAAACCGGAAAGTTTTTTCCGTCCTGCGCATCGTATTATTTTCGAAACTATGCGAGAGATGAATTCTCGTTCCATTCCAATCGATGTTATTTCTGTTTCTGACAACTTAAAAGCTACAGGTCAGCTTGAAGCTATTGGTGGTCAGTCATATTTATTGGAATTAGCGGATAATACTTTTGCCTTTACGAGCTGGCAACATCATGCAGAAATTGTAGCGCGTGATGCCATGCGCCGTGAACTTCTTCGTGCGTCAGCGCAAATAACCTCACTTGCATACGATTCCCCTGCAGATCCAAAAGAGTTGGTATCACAAGCGGAAGCGGCGCTGTTTAACGTTACAGAACAAACGGTAAGTTCAACTTTTAAAGATATTCAGACATTGGTTATTGAGGCTAATGACGAAATTGCTGAAATGGCTAATCGTGCAGGCACTATGCAAGGGGTTCCTACAGGCTTTACCGATGTCGATAAACTGTTTTGTGGTTTACGCGGTGGAGACCTTATTATTTTGGCAGCGCGTCCTGCAGTAGGTAAAACTTCATTTGCTATGAATTTAGCAACCAACGCTGCCAAATTGGGTTCAACCGTAGCATTGTTTAGTTTGGAAATGTCTTCAGTACAAATCACGCAACGTGTGTTAGCGGCTGAAGCAGGTATGAGCCTTTCTCGTTTACGTGGAGGTATGCTCCAAGATAGTGACTGGAGTGAATTAGTGCGTGTTTCGGCAGAGCTTTCGCAGTTCGACCTTTACGTCGATGACTCACCTTCGTTATCTATCGTTGAATTACGTACTAAAGCTCGCCGTATGATGCGTAACAAAAAACAGGGACTTATTATTGTTGACTATTTACAGTTGATGCAACCGGTAATTCCGCACCCCAATAATCGTGCGGTTGAAGTCGCAGAAATTTCTCGAGGTCTAAAAGTTCTTGCAAAGGAATTAAACGTACCAATTTTAGCGCTCTCTCAGCTTTCTCGTGGTGTTGAAACACGTACCGATAAGCGTCCTATGCTTTCTGACTTGCGTGAGTCAGGTTCTATCGAACAGGACGCGGACATCGTAATGTTTCTTGACAGAAGTACTTCGGAGGCGGAAGCAGAATCGGATAAGCGTCCTGATTGGGGTATGGCAGAACTTATTGTTGCGAAGCACCGTAATGGACCCACGCGAGATATTCCTTTGACCTTTATTCCTGAATTTACTAAATTCACCAATCATTTTGATGATTCAGGTTACTAAGCATTATTTCTGAACAAGTTTGGTATTCTTTCGCGTTACACTCTGTGTATGGATGCCGTCACTTTTATACATGCAGCTGATCTTCATTTAGGAGCGCCATTTAAGGGGCTTCGTACCATTGCGCCAGAGTGGTCCGAAGTTCTTTTGCAGGCAATACCAGAAGCTTTTCGTAAGGTGATTTCGACTGCTCTTGCTGAAAAGGTTGATTTCGTGGTAATTGCAGGTGATGTGTTCGATAATTCACATCCTTCCTATGCAGATTTTTCTTTGTTTGTTAAGGGATTAAAGCAGCTTAATGAAGCGGGTATTCCCGTTTATTTTGTTACAGGAAATCACGATCCTTACCTTTCTTGGGATAACTCTTTTGCTTCATTGCCACCTAACGCTCATCTCTTAGGGGCAACTAAGCCAGAATTTATTTGTTATAAACGTGACAACAAACCACTTGCTCTTATTGGAGGCAGGGGATATTACACACAGTCATGGCCCGCTGATGAAGACATTTCAGAAGGTATTTCACGTGAAACAGCCATCAATGACTTGGGGATTTACGCGCCTTTTATGATTGGAGTTATCCATACTGGTCTTGATATTGACCTTACCCGTTCTCCAGCAAACCCTAAAAAACTTCTAAAGCGTGATGTTGATTATTGGGCTTGTGGGCATGTGCATCAACCTCGGATTCTCCCTTTAAAAGAGGATCCTCGTATTGTGTATGCGGGATGTCCTCAAGGAAGAGATATGAAAGAAGAAGGAGAGCATGGCGTTTTCAAAGTAACGCTCTGTGCTGAAGGAACTTCTGAAATATCACGTAAAGTTGAGTTTATTCCAACGGCGAAAATCGCATGGCAACATATCGTTTTGGATATTTCTGATTGCGCTACTATTGCTGATATAGAAGAGAAAATTATCAGTACCGAATTTGCCTATAATGCACAAACCCGTGTACAGAGAATGATATTTCGCATTACGCTTGTCGGGCGCTCTTCTCTTCATACTGAGTTGTCTCCTGAAGTATTAAAAGATATTCAGGCTGTCTTAAATGATGGCTATCCGTTTTTTTATGTTGATTCCCTTGTGAATAAAACATTGCCTTGTCTTTCTTATAAAACGCTTCGAAAAGAAGGATTATTTCCAGCGGTTTATCTTGAAGCAATGGATGATTGCCGAAATCAAAAAGAAGAAGTTCTGCTTGATTTGGAAAAATCATTCTATCAACGAGATATTTCTTTGCCGAGCTCTTTGGAAGGAAAGTATGAAGAGCTTTGCGACGAGGCAGAAACGTTGGTTCTTGATCTGTTGGGGCAGGATGATAAGTGATGGCAAAAAAAGCATGGGAAAAAACAAAACCATCACGGAGTAAAAAACATCAAGCGGAATCAAGCGTTTCCTCAAAGTTTTTTCTTGAGCATATAAAAATGACCAGCTTCGGGAAGTTTGCCAATCTTATTGTGGGCCCGTTTGGACCTGGTATGAATGTGGTGTTTGGTCCTAATGAAGCCGGTAAAACTACCCTTAATGAATTGGTTAAAGGGGTTTTATTTGGCTGGCCTATAGCGCGTGGCGATGCTAATCCCTATCGTCCGGAAAATAGCGAACGATCAGGAAGCTTGTTCTTCAAAAACACCTTATCTGAAGAGGTAATTGAGCTTAAAAGAGTCAAAAATTCTGATGAGTTAAATCCTCCTGCACCTCTTCTCACTAACATCGATAAAGAGACGTACGAGACCATGTTCTCTCTTACCAGTGATGAATTGTTGAGACTTGATAGGCATAGTGATATTACCGCACGTCTATTAACAGCAGGATCAGGCACCTCTTCTTCGCCAGCCCATGCTTTAGAAGAAATAACAAAAAGGATTAAAACGCTTACTTCTCGTTCTTCGCAAGTTCCCGGGGCGATTGGCGCTCTCAAGTCTGAGCAGGCTCAAATTCGGCAAGTGGTTAACGAACAAAAAAAGGAAGCAGATGCCTTTCGGGAAGAAGAGCTGCTTTTAGCTTCATTGCGTCCTCGCAGAGAAATGATGCGTGATACCCAAGAGCGATTAAATAAAGAAATAGAAGAACTCAACCAAGCGGCGGCACATATTTCTTCGATCGATAGAAGAATCACTTCTTTAGAAAAGGATCTCGAAGAGTCTATTCAAAACACTCCTTTAGCAGAGAGTGGGCAAGATCCTGTTCCTGATGAGGATATTATCGGCTTAATCAATTTAAGCCAGGCAGAAGAATATCGTCTTCGTGATGCTTTAGATGAGTTTGATGAACGTCGCGCAAAGTTGGAACATAGCGTAGATAAGGCTCATGAGGCACTGAATGCTTCTCAAGCAGATTTTGAATTCCATATAGAGGATGGCAGGTTACAGCAAAATTATGCACGCGCCCGAAAACAGCGTTGGGTACAACTTGCCTTTGCAATTGTGGTTCCTCTTATTATGGCGCTGATTGGGTTATACAGTATTGATCTTGCGCGAAAAGCTGTGGGCGCAACCTATTTTATTGTCGGGATAGTATTAGTACTTGCTGCGCTTCTTCTTGCTGTGGTGGGAATAGTGATAAGTACCCGTCCGACAAGAACAGAAGAAGAATGGGAAGATGAACGTTCTAAAAAAGAATGGGTAATGCAGCAGGATTTGAAAACGCTTGAGGTTTGTCAGCGTCAAGCCCAAGAGTATGCAGCAACGATAGCTTCTTTTTTAGAAGAACACGGTTTATCTGCAGCGCTTGGTTCTACGCGTCGTGCTCGTAGGTTATTGGATCAAGCGCGGGAATATCGTGCTGCCTGTGATTTGGCTGAACAATCAAAGCAAGCCCAGGCACTTCATCATGCATCACTCCGACGTGAAATAGCTCAGGCTCGTCAAGAACGAGAGGATCTTTGTCTTCAGCTTGGCATTGATGCTTGTGCAGAGATAGATGAAGTTACCCAGCTGATAGAGAGAAAATCGACCGAACGCAGCAAGACTGCGCAAATTATCGGAGAAACCGAGCGGCAAATTGGAGAAATAACCGAACGCCTTAATGCTGCAAGAAAAAATAATTCTTTCGATGAGGTTAAATTTCAAAGCGCTTCAATAGAAACCCGTCTTAAAGATTCTTATCGCGAGTTGGCGGTTCTTCTTCTTGCAAAACACACGCTTGAAGAAGCAATAGCTCAGTGGGAACGAAAGAGTCAACCTGAGGTATACCGTCTGGCGTCTCGTTTATTTTCACAGATGACTGACGGTATGTGGCAAACGGTACGTATGAATGCTCAGGGGGATATCGAAGTGGTCGATGCAATTAAGACTACCCGATCGCCTCAGCTCTTATCGCTCGGAACAAGACAACAGCTTTATCTAAGCTTACGCATTGCTCTTTTAATAACGGCGGAGAATGTTGGGCGTGGCCTCCCTTTGATGTGTGATGATATTTTGGTAAATTTCGACGATGCTCGCCGCATTCAAGCAGTGCGAGCACTTCTGGAGCTTGCGAAAAAACGACAAGTTATTATATTTACCTGTCACCAAGATATTGCAACCTTGGTGTGTAATGCTGATTCAAACTCTAAATTGATTGAACTGTAGTATTATTCCTTTGTTGGGGTAGGTTTTAGCTTGATTTATCGCGTAAAATTTATCCTTGTGCAAAGGTAGCAATAAGCTTTGCAAGTAGGTATTAAAACATCGAAAGGACCTTTCATGCCAAGCACGGTTCTCCTTGGTGCTCAGTGGGGCGACGAGGGAAAAGGCAAAATCACTGATCTTATCTCAAGTGATTACGATTATGTTGTTCGATATCAGGGAGGAAATAACGCCGGGCATACCGTAATTCATGGTGACACTAAGCTCGCGTTGCATCTTATTCCTTCGGGAGTAATGTATGACCACATCACCCCTGTCATTGGAAATGGCTGCGTTATCGATCCTAAAGTTCTTGTTGAAGAAATGAAGATGCTGGAAGACTCGGGCTTCCCCTGTGATCGCCTTCGCATTTCTTGTGATGCTCATATCATCATGCCGTATCACATTGATTTGGACGGCGCTTCAGAGCGTCATTTAGGAAAGCATAAAATTGGCACGACGAATCGCGGCATCGGTCCTGCTTATGAAGATAAGTTTGCTCGCAGTGGTATTCGCGTCCAGGATTTACTGGATGAAAAGATTTTCCGCGAAAAACTAGAAGCAGCACTCGCAATTAAAAATCAGATTCTGACGAAAATCTACGATCTGAAACCTTATACGGTTGATCAGATTTGCGAGATGTATTTACCTTACGCTGAAGTCATGCGCAAGCATATGGCGGAAACCACCCAAATGCTCAACGCTGCTCTTCGTGAAGATAAAAATATTCTGTTTGAAGGTGCTCAAGGCACCATGCTTGATATTGACCATGGCACCTATCCATTCGTTACCTCGTCTTCTTGCTGTGCGGGTGGCGCGCCTACGGGCTCTGGTGTTGGACCTAAAGCTATTGATAAAGTGCTTGGCATTGCAAAAGCATATATAACCCGTGTTGGTTCTGGTCCTTTCCCGACCGAACTTCATGACGAAACAGGAGAACTCCTCTGCAAAGTAGGAGGCGAGTACGGAGTAACCACCGGTCGCAAGCGCCGTTGTGGTTGGTTCGATGCAGTGCAAGCTCGCTATGCAGTAGAAGTTAATTCAATGACTGACATGGCATTAACCAAGCTCGACGTTCTTTCTTGTGTGCCTACCATCAAGGTATGTGTTGGATATGAAGCTGACGGTGTTCGTTATGATTATTTCCCCATGCAGCATTCAGTGATTTATCCTAAAAATGTAACTCCTATTTATGAAGAACTTCCTGGTTGGGAAGGTGTCGATATTTCCGATTGTAAGAAATTCGAAGATTTACCTGCTAACGCTCAGCGTTATGTTCAGTATCTTGAAGAGGTTACTGGAGTTCATGCTTCCATCATTGCGGTTGGTCCTGATCGAAATCAGACAATCTTTAATGGTTGGGAAAGCCGCTAAAGCTATGCGTTGCATGAAAGAATACTAAATTAAGAAAGCACCTTCGTGGGTTTCTGCGGAGGTGCTTTAATATAGGGAAGGAAATTGCGAATTTAGAATCGCAATTTTAAAAACTAAGTTGTTCGAGGGGCTAGTCTCCTTATTGAACGAAAGGTGAAACAGTGAACATTCTTGTTCTTGGCGGCGGTGGCCGCGAGCATGCCATCGCGTGGGCATTGTCTCAGTCTCCTCGCTGTGATCAGCTCTATGTTGCCCCTGGTAATGGCGGAACAGCATCTATTGCTCAGAATGTAAAAAATCTCGCCGTTGAAGAGGGCGATGCTGTACTTTCTTTTGCGAAAGATCATGAAATTGGATTGGTAGTAGTTGGCCCTGAAGCACCTCTCGTTGCTGGTGTTGCTGATGTTGTTCGAGCGGCAGGAATTCCTATTTTTGGCCCCGATGCGCAGGGAGCCCAACTTGAAGGATCCAAGACGTACTCTAAAGAATTTATGGATGCCAATGGTATTCCTACGGCACGCTATGCGAGTTTTACCGATGAAGCACAAGCACGTGCTTATTGCGAAGAGCTTGGTGCCCCTTTGGTGGTAAAAGCAGACGGTCTTGCTGCTGGCAAGGGTGTTATTGTGGCAGAAACACTTGAAGTTGCTCTTGATGCGGTAAAAGAATGCTTCCAGGGAGCTTTTGGAGAAGCTGGAAATCGCGTAGTAATAGAAGAGATGCTCAAGGGTCCCGAATGTTCTTTGTTGGCCTTCGTTTCTAAGGGAAAAGCCTTCTGTATGGCACCTGCTCAAGATCATAAACGTGCCTATGATGGAGATCTTGGTCCTAATACTGGTGGCATGGGGGTTTATTCTCCTGTACCTATTGTGACCGACGAAGAAATGGCGGCAATGGTTTCTGTTATGGAAACAGCTGCAGCGGCAACAGCGAAGGATCCTTTCGAACAGGATTATCGTGGATGTCTATACGGCGGATTTATGCTCACGCAAGAAGGTCCTAAAGTACTTGAGTTCAATGCACGTTTTGGCGACCCAGAAACCCAGGTAGTACTTCCTCGTCTTCAGGGCGATTTGGTAGATATCATGCTTGCGGTAGCGGAAGGCAGACCAGAAGATATTGAGTTGTCTTGGTCGAATAAATGGGCAGTAAGCGTTGTTCTTGCAAGTGGCGGCTACCCTGGATCTTACGAAAAAGGAAAAGTTATTCTTGGTGTAAGGGAGGCAGAACAACTAGATGATGTAATTGTCTTCCATGCAGGCACTGCCTTGAATAATGATGGTGAATTAATTACCGCTGGGGGTCGCGTGCTTAACGTGGTTGCTTTGGGCGATACCTTTGAAGAGGCTCGTAATCGTGCTTACGAGGCTTGCAATCTTATTAAGTTTGAAAATATGCAATTTAGAAGCGACATCGGAAAGCGTGCCCTCCTTGGTCGCAGCGCTTGGGATGCGTAATTATTCTCCCAGCAAGCTTTAAAGGTAGTATTAAAGAAAATACGAATTGCCCCTTGACGAGAAAGACACGAATCAGTAAAATTCTTTTTCGCGTCATACATAAGGCGTAACTGGTTGGGTAGCTCAGCTGGTAGAGCAGCGGACTGAAAATCCGCGTGTCGCGGGTTCAAGTCCCGCCCCGACCACCATTTAGATTGTGAAACCCCGCACCTGCGGGGTTTTTTCACATAATCAGCTTTTTGTGGCAAAAAATAAGGGGATTATTCTTACATTTCTCGGGGTATTTAAGGGCCTTTGATAAAATATCTAAAAATATGAAAGAAGGACCGATGATCGATTTTTCCATTCAGGGTATATATCCTCCTTCGCTCCAGGCACTTGTCGATAGTAAAGTAGCAAGTCGCATTCACAGCAAGGATGCAACCCTTTATAGTTTTTCAGAAGAAGCACAGCAATGTGCGCAGGAGTATATGGGATGGGCAACGCTTGCTTCAGAGCCTCCCTGTTCAATAGAGGAAATCCAGTCTTTTGCTGACGAAATGAGAGCCAAAGGGCTAAAAGCGGTTGTTCTTATTGGTCAAGGTGGGTCAACTCAGGCACCTATGACTCTTACTAAATACAACAAACCCGATTCTTCTTCTGTGGCTTTTAAAACGCTCGATTCGGTTTCTCCTGTTCGAGTTCGAACCATTATGTCTCAGTGTGATCCTGAGCATACGCTTATCATTCAATCGTCAAAATCAGGCGGAACTATTGAACCTTCTTTGGTCATGAAGGCAGTTCGCGAAGTGTTGGCAGAAAGCCTTCCTGAGGAAGAAATCCCCAACCATCTTGTAGCTATTACCGACCCTGGTTCCGAATTGGAAAAGCGTGCACGTGAAGAGGGTTGGGCAAAGCTCTTCTTGGGAGAGCCTACCGTTGGCGGTCGTTATTCCGCGCTTTCAGTATTTGGTTTGGTTCCTGCTGCATTAGTGGGTATGAATATCGCCTCTTTAATTGAAAGTGCTTGCGAAGCGGAAGCATTGTGCGCTTCTGATGACCTTGATAATCCTGCTTCTAACTTGGCTGCGTTCTTGTTTGATACCTACGAACGCGGACGCGACAAGTTTTCGTTGTTCACTCCTAAGCGTGGTCGTGTTTTAGGTTTGTGGATTGAGCAGCTTGTAGCTGAAAGCTTGGGTAAAAACGGCTATGGCATTTTGCCGAATATTGAAGTTGATTCTCTTGTTTTGCGCGAGGACCCAAAAGACCGTACGGTTATTACCTATAATACGAAAACCGATCTATGGGACGATCGCCAGAACTTCAATCATGCTCTCGAGTTTCTTGATCCCGCAATTCCTCAAATGCACTTTAAGGTTCTCAACGTAGAAGATCTCGCTGCGCATTTTGTAATGTGGGAATACGCAATCGCAATGGTTGGTTATCTCATGAAGGTATGTCCGTTTGACCAGCCAGACGTTGCGGCTGCTAAGGCGGAAGTTCTTCATATTTTGGCAGAAGGTGCCTGCGAGCCTGATTTTGTACAGAATGGATTGGCTGAGGTGCCTATTGGAAAAGTGGAAGTTCATGTTGCCGAATCTCTTCGAGATAAGGTAACTGAACCAAGTCTCGATGCGGTACTTCGTGCTCTGTTTGGCAGCATTGAACCGGGCGACTACTTCTCCTTTAACGCATTTCTTCCTTTTGCAGGCGAAGGACGTCGTGAGGCAATTGAGGAAATTCGTCATACGGTTGCCTCTCATTATGATGTTGCTTCCTGTTTGGAAATTGGTCCTCGCTATCTTCATTCTACGGGACAATTGCATAAGGGCGGTCCAAACAAGGGAGTGTTCTTGATTCTTTCTGCCGACGAACCAAAAGACATTGAAATCGATGATCCTCGTGCGCGCAGCTTAGGTGAATTGGCAAAAGCTCAAGCGCTTGGTGATTTTACTATTTTGTCTTCGCGTGGACGTCGCTGTGTTCACGTTCATCTTCCTGACAATTCTGCCGTCTCTATTCGTGCGTTGGCTAAAGCATTCAAGAAAGTGGTGTATGCATGAGTTGTGAGGCGGTAAAACTCACGATAACGGGCGTTGTACAAGGGGTGGGTTTCCGCCCCTTTGTCTATCGTGAGGCATGTTCTCATCAAGTGACGGGATGGGTACTCAATACGGTTGAGGGCGTTATTGTTCATGCTGAAGGAGAAAGCGACAATATCGACGCCTTTATCTTGGCGCTTTCTGAGCAAGCTCCAGCTGCAGCTCAGGTTAAGAAAATCACCATTAAAGAAGTTCCCCTTGAAGGGTATGACCACTTCGAAATTCATTTTTCAGAAGATGAGGAGTCACGCACTACTACTCTTGTGTCTCCCGATCTTGCAACCTGCGATGCGTGTGTAGAAGAATTATTTGATCCTACTAATCGTCGCTACCACTATCCTTTTATCAACTGCACTAATTGTGGTCCGCGCTTCACGATCATGAGAGGCCTCCCCTATGATCGTTCTCAAACTTCTATGGCGCCTTTTACTATGTGTAGGGACTGCGAACAAGAATATCACGATCCTGCCGATAGACGCTTCCATGCTCAGCCCGATGCTTGTTTTGTATGCGGTCCTCATTTGGGGTGGGCCTTATCTGATTTAAAAACTCCCCTCACTCAAGATGATTTGTCCTGGGCGCACGATCGTCAAACCAGCGACTCTTTTATCTCAGAAGCCGCACAACTTTTGCGCGAAGGAAAAATTGTCGCAGTAAAAGGGCTCGGCGGCTATCACTTGGCGTGCGATGCGCAGAATCCTTCAGCTATCGCAACCTTACGTCAAAGAAAGCGCCGAGAAGGCAAAGCTTTTGCAGTTATGGTTTCTTCTGTCGAAGAAGCAAAACAATATTGCTTTGTAAGTGAAGCGGAAGAATACCAGCTCACCCAACCAAGTCGTCCTATTGTTTTATTGCAAAAACGCCCCGAGGTATCGTTTGCCTGTGGCTTGGCCGATGCGCTTCCTGAATTAGGGATAATGCTTCCTTCTACGCCAGTTCAGCATCTACTTCTACATGAATTTAAAGGGATACTGGTTATGACTTCAGGAAATATTCACGACGAACCTATCGTGACTGACGAAGAGCATGCTTTCTCTCAACTTGGAACAGTGGCAGATGCTTTCCTGGTGAACGATCGCGCTATTGAGGGGCGTTATGACGATTCGGTTTTGCGCGTATTAAATGCTGGTCAAGCAGGAGAGATTGTTCAGTTTATACGTCGTGCGCGTGGTTTTGCCCCCTTACCACTTGGAATTCCTGGCCCTGCTTCTACGGAAGTTTCTCATTCAGATACTTTAAACGACGCCTCTATTGCCGACCAACAACAGGAACACGATACGATTCAGGCGAATAAGGGCTCAGAGGAAACAGCATCTAGCGAATTGATGCCCGAAGAACTTCTTGCGGTCGGTCCTGAACAGAAAAACACCTTCACGTATGTTCGTGCCAATCAAGCTTTTGTCTCTCAGCATATTGGAGATATGGAAAGCGTACCCGTTATGGACGCTTGGCAGGAAACACGTAGTCGTTACGAGCAGCTCTTTCGTCTAAAGCCGCAGCGAGTGGTATGTGACTACCATCCTGAATATCTCACTTCGAAATGGGCCCATCAGCAAAAGTTACCAGTTACCCAGGTTCAACATCATCATGCTCATATTCTTTCCGTTATGGGTGAAAATGAGCTGGAGGGACCAGTTTGCGGTTTTGCATTCGATGGAACAGGGTATGGCTTAGATGGAAAGATTTGGGGTGGCGAAGTCCTCCTTTCGAATCTCAGTGCGTTTGAGCGCTTTGCCAACTTCGCTTATATACCTCTTCCTGGTGGTGCTGCAGCAATAAAAAATCCTGCGCGCATTGCCTATGGTGCTTTATGGGCTTTTGACCTTCTTGATCATCCTGTAGCTCAAGCCTTCATTAGGTCTTCGCTTTCTGAGGTGGATATTCTCGAGCGTATGATCGAACAGGGTATTAATTCTCCGCAAACTTCTTCGGTAGGCCGCTTGTTTGATGCGGCTTCGGCATTACTGGGTATATGTACCCATCCGCGCTACGAAGGGGAAGCAGCAATTCTCCTAGAGGCGAGTCTCTATCCCTATCTTTTCCGCGAAGCGCAATCTGCTCCTTCGTTGGATGCCGCTGAGTTAACAGCAAAGACGAATGAAACACAAGCAAACGAGTTGGCAGCGGGCCAGAAAAACGAATCTTATGCGGACAAGAATTCTTGCGCGGAATCCTTTGCAAAACAGCGCAACTTCGATTCTCAGGAGCTTAAACAGCACGCCGAAGCATATCGCATTGAATTGGTAAAAAATGTTGCCACAAAACAAAGTAGTGCAGAAGACACGTCTGTTCTTTTGTTGGACGCGGCAGGATTGTTTAAAGCGCTTCTTGATGATATACAAGCAGGGCTTCCAACGGGCTTCATTGCTCAATGTTTTCACGATGCTTTTGTTCGCGTGCTGGTCGAAATGGCTGAATTGGTTCGTGCGGTTTATGGTATTTCGATTGTCGCACTAGGTGGCGGAGTGTTTATGAATCGCTACCTTACCGAGCAGTCACTTATTCAGTTGCAGGAACACGGTTTTACGGTGGCAATGAATAAAGACCTACCGCCGAACGATGCATCCATTTCTTATGGACAAGCTGTGCTAGGATGGCAGGCACAGAACAAGGAGTGATGCAAAATGTGCTTAGCTATTCCTGCGCAGGTTAAATCTATTAACGAAAATAACCTTGCGACTGTCGATATTTTAGGAGTTACCCGCGAAGTTGCACTTGATTTAACGCCAAGTGCAGAAGTGGGAAGTTATGTGCTTATTCACGCTGGGTTTGCTATTGAGGTGGTAAGCGAAGAAGCAGCCCAAGAAACGTTGGATCTCATAAAAGAATTTCCTGAATTAGCCGATCTTGAGGCGGCATCGTAAATTACGGTAGCTTAGTAAATTACGGCAGCTTATAACGCAAGAGGTGGCAATTATGGACTTATCAGTTTTTAAAGACCCTGAACTTGCAAAGGGTCTTATTCATTCTATTCAGAAGTGGGCACCCGAGCAGGCTACCCTTATGGAGGTGTGCGGTACCCACACCGTTGCTATTGCACGTAATGGTTTGCGCTCTATGATGCCGGAGGGTACGCGGCTCGCTTCTGGTCCTGGTTGCCCTGTTTGCGTTACCTCTAATAAGGATATTGATACCGTAATTGCTCTTGCACGCATTCCTGGGGTAAAAATAACGACGTTTGGCGATATGACGCGCGTTCCGGGTTCCACTTCAAGTCTGTTGAAGGAACAAGCTGCAGGGCGAGATATCAATATTGTGTATTCTCCTCTTGATGCACTTAAAATTGCGCAGGAAAACCCTGAGAGCGAAGTAGTGTTTGTCGGGGTTGGCTTTGAGACAACCACGCCTTTAGTTGCGATGGCCATCAAGCGCGCACAAGCTCTAGGGTTAAAAAACTTCAGTGTCTTTGTAGCACACAAAAATATGCCTAACGCTTTGGAAGCTATCGTTTCAGATCCTTCATTAAAGATTGATGCCCTTATTTTGCCTGGTCACGTTAGCACCATTATCGGCATGAAACCCTATGAATTCCTGGCTCAAAAATATGGGGTACCAGGAGTTATTACAGGATTTGAACCTGTTGACGTGCTGCAGGGTATCGCCATGATTATGCGCCAGCTGCATGAAGGCCGCGCCGAAATTGAAATTGCTTATAAGCGCGGTGTGGAAGCTCAGGGCAATCCAATCGCCTTAGCTGCAATTGATGAAGTGTTTGAAACAGTAGATACCACTTGGCGTGGTTTAGGTCTCATCCCTCAATCCGGGTATGCTATCAGGGAAAAGTATAAGGATTTTGATGCGTTTAAACGCTTCCAGCCAGAGGTAGAGCTCACTCAAGAACCAAAAGGCTGTCGTTGCGGAGATGTGCTTCGTGGCGCGATGGCTCCTAACGAATGTCCCTTATTCCGCCGAGTTTGTACGCCAGAAAATCCCGTTGGACCTTGTATGGTTTCCTCGGAGGGTTCCTGTGCTGCATATTTCCGCTATCTGTAGAACACGCTTGTAAATCCATACATAACGGATTAAAAGTTGAATATTTCATCGTTTCTTCCCTTTGATTCCTTCAGATACTTGCGGGGGGGGGTATCTGATAGTATGAATACAAATACAACAGGTATTTATGTCGTGTTGAATTATCGTATTTGTCTTAGTACTTTAAAATGACAAATACGGCTATCTATCTCGCAAAAAGTAAGGTAAACGTGCGAGATAAAAGAGTAAGGACTTTTTTATGAGGGGAAGACCTGAGTGTAAGCTCGATCCGCGCATTAAGACTGTTTGGCGGATAAGTGACGTTATTGTACTGACTATCATTTTTGTCTGCGTTGGCTTAGTGGGGGTAATCGCCTGGTTCGCTGATGAGACTACTCATTTTTGGTCAGGCCCGTATTGTTTAGTAAGTATCGTTTTGTATGTCGTGCTTTTAGCGCTTGATCTTTTCGCTCTTACTACTTTTAGATACTCCCGTTGGCGCTATCAGCTTTTCCCTGATTTTCTAGAAATAGAAAATGGCATTATCTGGCGCAAGCATGTCGTAATTCCCTTTATTCGTGTACAGAATACCGACACTCGACAGGGCCCTGTTTTGCGGGCGTTTGGTTTAGCTTCAGTTATGGTTTCAACAGCAGGCGCTTCCTTTGAGATTCCTGGACTTAGAGCAGAAGAAGCAGATCAAGTAAGAGACAGTGCAGCGGAATTGGCGCGCATCGCGCGAGAGGATGTATAAATGAGCGATCAATTCACCTCTTCTCAGCCGACTCGTTACAGTCTTCACCATAGTTATATTTGGCTGAGTGCTCTTCGTGCGCTGCCTTATATTTTTGCTGCTGTTTTATTTTCTTCCCTTTCAGCTCTGTTTGAGCTCGCAGACTATGTTGCAGCATTGGTGGGACTTGAGGGCTTAGCCTTCTTGTTTGTAGTGGCCTTTTGTTTGCTTTTTACGGTGATTATTGGTGCAATTGCTGTGGGTGCTGCAGCTCTTGCTTATCGATATAAATGGTATGAATTTGGTAGCGCAGAATTCAGCTTCTATTCAGGTATTTTAAGCAAAAAACGCACTCACATACCTTACCAACGTGTTCAGTCTGTCAATGAAAAAATGTCACTCTTACAACGTATTGTGGGAGTCTGTACCGTTACGATCGATACTGCGGGTGGCGCAGATAATAAAGCGTTGGTTGTTCCTTATGTAGAAAAGTCAGCAGCGGAACAGATTCGTCGTGAGCTGTTCATGCGGAAATCTTTGATAGCGCAAGGCTTGAGTCCTCAAGAGACAGACGAACGTATGAGGGCATTTGCTGCGCAAGAAACGCAGATTCCAACGACGAATATGCCGTTAACGGGATATGCCGGCAGTGTTGCAAATGCAAACGCGCCCATTCCTCCTTGGGAGTTAGAGGCGTCGCAGCACGCAAGTGATCAACCAGTTCAGAATGTTCAAAATATTCCAGGATATGCTCATTCAGCTGAACAACCAGAATTCAGCGCAGGGGTGGTGTCCCCTGAACAGATGGTTCAAGGACAATCTATTCCCCCCGCTCAGGGGTCATACAATCAGGGGTTTCAGGATAACATTCTCGATATGCCCGCACAGGTAATGGATGATATGCGGGGTATTTTTGCCAATGCAGAAATTGATACGGGTAAGGTTACCTGTGAATTTGGACTCACAAATAAAGAGTTGATTTTGTCGGCGCTTTCTAGCAAGACCTCGTTTGTTTTTGTTTTGATCGGTGTGGTTTCTGCGTTCACGACTTTTCTTGGTGGGCTGGTTGACGCCCGTATTATTTCCAGCAGCGATACGGTGTATTCAACTGCTTGGCATATGGTAGGCAATCCTCTAGGCATTATGTTTTTGCTTTTTGTGTTAGGGATTCTTTTGCTGCTTTGGTTGTTGAGTGTGGCTTCTTCGTGCCTGTCCTATGCGGGTTTTCGTTCGCGCAGGCGAGGAGAGCGTATTGAAGTCGAAAGAGGACTTATCACTCATGTGTTTAGCGGAATGGATGTGGAAAAGATTCAATCTATCCATATTCATCAAACGTTCTTCCAGCGACTGCTGAAATGTTGCTCGGTAGCTTATGGTCGAGTGGGAGCAACAGAAGAAGAAAACGGTTCGAATTCAATGGATGTTTCCGCTTCGAATAAGCTTGTAGTTCATCCATTCTTGCCTCTTTCGCGTGTTCCTGAGGTAATTTCGGGGTTAACTCCGGAGTATCAAACGTTACCCCAGGCAACAAAAGCGGTAGATAAATGTGCGTTACGTCGAGCATTGATTAGACAAGTGATATGGCAAGGACTTGGTTTTTGGCTTTTGATCTTACTTGCTTGTACTTGGCTCATTTTTGTATTGGCGGTTCCTACAGAACTGTCCCTCGAGTTCTTTAATGGAATGACCTTGATACAGTGCATGATTTTATTTTCGGGCGCTGTAGTGGCCCTTGTGATAGTAATTGCTGTGCTGGAAGCGATAAATGCTGTTTTGTGGTATCGCAAGGCGGCGTTTGGTTGGGATCATTTTGGTTTCACTCTAGTAAATGGTGGCTTCTCTCTAGATACGGTTACGGTACCTCGTACTAAAATACAAGCAGCATCTATTCGAACCAATCCTTTGCAGCGCTATGCTCGTGTAGCAACTGTTTTGGTCGATACTGCAGCAGGAGTTGGCAGCACACGCCATAAGCTTATTGACGTGTCAAAAGCTGATGCTGACGAGTGGTTTGATTGGGTGCATCCGCGAGGGAGGTAGCACACTCTATGAACCACGATTGGACCCCAAGTCAATTTCTTGATACCCGTGCGGTTGGGCGCGCGATGAAATCAATACACGAATATTCTCTTGGTGAGGAAGTTGCCAATTCGATCACGCACGGGATTGGCGTACTTCTTGCTATCGCTGCTATTCCTCTTTGTGTGGTGCAAGCGCTTAATTCAAATGAGCCGCTTCATTTGTTGGCAGCCTTGCTCTACAGCATTTTTATGCTGCTTGAATATGTGATGTCCACGTTATATCACGCGCTCAGTGCTGACCGTGCAAAACGTGTCTTCAAAGTGCTTGATCATAGTTTTATCTACCTGTTTATAGCGGCGACCTATACTCCTTATTGTTTGATCACCCTGGTAGACAGCGTGGGTGTGGGGCTATGCGTGTTTGTATGGGCTGTTGCGCTTGTGGGTGTAGCGGTGGAAGCGTTTTGGGTGTTTCGCCCCCGCTGGGTGTCTGCGGTCCTTTATCTTTGTTTAGGATGGGCAGTTGTTGTTTTCATTCCGCAGCTTTATGCTCTGTTGGATCCTGCTGCCTTTTGGCTGCTTTTAGCTGGCGGTTTGTGCTATTCAATCGGATGTATTTTTTACGTATTAAAGAAAATACCCTATATGCATTCAATTTTTCATCTCTGGATACTCGCAGGATCTATCTGCCAGTTTTTATCCATCGTTTTATTTGTTTTGTAGCACTTTATTTTCCAGAGCAACGGTTTATTAACAAATCCTATTTTCTGATTAGAATGGGGCGTAAGTGGGAAAATTATGTAAGTAAGCTGTAAGCTTTCAATCGATACAGAACGTGGACAGTAACCCTCAAGTAAACGATCGATAGATTGAGAATTATTACAATAACCTCAGCATAGAATAGCGTTATTTAGTAGGTATCTTATTTTGAATTATGTATATGAAGGGAAACGAGATGGCTGCAGTTAAACATACCGATCATCTCGCCACCAAGGCTTCTTCGGTCATATACAAAGGCAATGATAAGGTGCTTGCTGGAGTGTGCGACGGAATTGCACAGTATCTAGAGGTGGATTCAATTGTCGCACGCGTAACGTGTGTCGTGCTTTTTATTTGCACGGCAGGCATTATCACTATCCCCTACCTGTTGTTAGCTTTCATGCTGCCTAAACAGCCTGAAGATGAAAGGGTTTTTGAGGTAGATCCTGTTTCGGTAGTTTCAGATCGTTATGAGCAGGTTGTCGAAGCTCAAAAACCTAGCACCCAGAAAGTCCCTGAGCGTTATGGTATTCATGCCGATGCAGGTCATGTTCCTCCTAAGCCTCCTCAGGGAGAGGGGATCAAGGTAGAGCGACAAGAAGTTTACATTGCCTATCGACACAATGAGCCCAGCAATGAGGATATGCCGCATACCAATCGCATTCTTATTGTGATAACCGTTGCTGTAGCAATGACCGCACTTTTTATTGCAATGGCGAATTCTGCGATAGCGCGTTATCCAAGACTGGAAATTTTTAATTTCTGGCCCGAATTGCTTATTGTTGCGGGAACGACTCTGCTCGTTTGTTTCTATGATCGACTTCCTTTTGTTATTCGTATCACGGGACTTATTTTTTGCGTCGAATTAGCGCTTGGACTTTTACCGTTTACCCTTGGGATCTGTCCTCTTCATTCCCTTGAACGTATCAGCATTGTCTCGGTTATTTTGGGGTGTGCTGCAATTGTCTGTTTTGTTTATTTTCTCGCTACGAAACGCTCGGGTGCACTGATTGTTATGGTTCTGTTATTTGGGCTTGGTTTGGTGTGGATGTTAGGGGAAGTGGGGATATTTGAACGTCTTTTGGCGGCTTCCTCATATTCTCGACACAATATCACATATCCCCTGTTCAGAGGTGAGTACTTTTTAGGATAAGGCGCAATAATACCAGGAAAAATGCATGCAATACTACCGCTTGCCGACGATGAAATTTGGACGAGGGGGCGTGTGGCGGTATAATGGTTCGTGCGTTTTTGCGCTTTCTTGAAGTAATTACCTACGTTTTACTTCAAGAAATAAGGCCCTTGTGTTTTCGCATGAAGCATTAAATAAAGTATCGAAGACATAACGGCGAAGCCACGGCATTGGAGTTTTTTGGCTAAAGCCCGTTCACATACAAGAAATCGAGCCCTCCCCCTCGCGTGCGTTCTGGCTCTTATGATCGCGCTCGTGGCGGTTTTTTTGTTAAGCGGCGTAACGCAGGCTCAAGGTTCTGGTCAAGAGGACTCATCCACCTTAGGTTTCGGCAGCGCTCAAGCAGATTCGACAACTTCTCAACTCTCTGCCGCTGATCGTGCTTCAGGTGCTTCTTCAGGCCAAAATGATTCTATGGCGGTTTCTGAAACAGTTAACCTGAGCGATAGTGCTCAGCGTTCCATTACGGTTAAAGATCCCGATCCGGTAGTTGTTCCTGTTGCGATTGATGAAACAAACCCTGAAGCAGTAAGTAAGGCGTCAGAGGTATGCACGCTCGATCCGCTTCCCACAGCACCTCGTGTTGCGCCAGATGTTAATGATGGTACTTGGTCTAGTGGTAGCGCTTCTGGCTACAACATCACGACCAATGACGATGGAATGGGTAATTTTGGTGTTACCAATACTTCGTCAGGTATCGCATTGACTGATAACAGCATTACGGTTGCAGTCCCTGAGTCTCAGTCATACTTACTGGGCCGAATTGTAGAAATTTGTTATGACGGGAAAGTTGTTATCGCTACGGTAACTGATACGGGTGGTTTTGCTCGTTACGGTCGTGCATTGGACTTGGCTCCTGGTGTATATAAGGCGTTCGGTGCTGATTCTCCTTCAGACTGGGGAGTACGCACGGTTTACTATCGCTTCCTGTAAACGTATTTGACTGAGGTGCTTTTGTAGGTGCGGTTTAAGTGGACGTTTTGAGCGCATTTCTCACAGGTGCATTTCTCTGGCTGTATTAATAAAATATTCTTTAATAGTTTTTAGCACGCTTATGCGTGCTTCTGTTTTTAATAGGCGCGGTCCTGTGCGACCATAATGCATGTCTGCGTTATACTGAAGCGACGAGAAAAGGACGGTTATGAGCAACGTAATTATCGTCGGCTGCGGACGCGTGGGTTCGCGGTTGGCTTTGATGCTTTCAGACCACGACGACAATGTGTGTGTTATAGATCGCAATCCACGTGCTTTTGCTTCCTTGGGCCGCGATTTTAACGGTTCGACATTTCCTGGAGTTGGGTATGACGAAGAGGTTCTCGTTGCGGCAGGTATTGAAGATTGTGATTTTGTAGCAGCAGTAACGCAGAGCGACAACGCAAATTTAATGGTGGTTGAAATTGCCCGTCGTCTTTACGATGTGCCTCATGCGGTGGCTCGTCTTTATGACAGCTCTCATGAACGCACTTATATGCAGCTTGGTATTGATTACGTATGTGGTACAACACTGGTCGCAGAAGAGCTTTTTTCAAAGGCAACTTCGGGTATCGGTGATCATATTACAACCTTCGCTGATTATGAGGTTCTTCAATTTGCCCTCGATTTGTCTTCGACAGGGCAAACCTCAATAAAGGTTTCCGAATTAGAATCGCGTCATGCGCTTCGAGTTTGTGCATTTGAAAGAGCGGATGGTAGCATCAGTTCGATCCCGTCTTCTTCAAGTATTCTGTATCAAGGCGATGCGGTGCTTGCCGTTGTTGCCCAAAGCGCTATTCCTACTATTGCGAAATTCGCTCAGGACTAACGGAGGAACCAATGTATATCGTTATTGTTGGTGGCGGTAAACTAGGTGCCTATTTAGCGAGCACACTTCTTCGTGGCGACAATCAGGTTGCCATTATCGAAGAGGAAGAGAGTGCTGCTATCGAACTTTCAGAAAAGCTGGATGGTTCTTGTTTGGTTATCCATGGTGATGGTTGTTCTGCCACGATTCAGGATGATGCGGGCACTGATCAAGCTGATGTTTTTGTGGCAGCTACAGGGCAAGACGAGGATAATTTAGCTGCTTGCGAAATCGCTACGCGAGTTTTTGATGTTCCTCGTAGTATTGCGCGTGTAAACAGTCCTAAGAATTTACGTATCTTTCGTCGCTTAGGGATTGAAAGTATTTCATCCACGGCTCTTATTGCCCATATGATCGAAGAAGAAGCGATGATGGGCTCCATGAGTGCTGCGGTTACTTTGACGAGTGATCAAATTGCTCTTACCGAAATCAAAGTGCCTACCATGCGCAATCACGACAATTATCGCGGAATGAGGGCTCTCGATCTCGAGTTTGGCGAGGGAGTTCGCCTTATTGCAGTATCTCACGCTGATGAGGTAGAAGTCGTAGGCGAAGAGACCCGCATTTTTCCCGGCGATCAAGTGATCGTTGCGGCAGATACTGATCGTGTCGATACTGCGGTCGAATTAGTTCGATCGCTTTAAGATAAGCTAAACAAGCGCCAACCAGAGGAAGGAAAAGGTATGATTGGTCGTTATACCCGTCCCGAAATGGGAGCAATTTGGGAATTACAAAATAAGTTCGAAATCTGGAAAGAAATTGAAGTACTTGCTTGCGAAGCGCAGGCTGAATTGGGCAAATCAGGTATTACCAAAGAAGAGGCAGCGTGGATTCGCGAACATGCAAACTTCACGGTTGAGCGCATTGATGAAATTGAAAAAGTAACCAATCACGACGTTATTGCGTTTACGACTAATATGGCTGAGTACATCGACGCTGACCTTCCTGAAGGAATGGAACCGCCAAGCCGTTGGGTTCATTACGGTATGACTTCTTCCGACTTAGGTGATACGGCGCTTTCCTATCAAATTACTCAAGCTATCGATATCATCCTTGCCGATGTTAAGCAGTTAGGTGAAACCTGTAAGCGTCGCGCATTCGAATTCCAGGAAACACTCTGCGTAGGACGCACCCATGGAATCCATGCCGAGCCTATGACGTTTGGCATGAAGTTTGGTTCTTGGGCATGGGCACTTAAGCGTGCGCAAACCCGCCTCGAGGAAGCTCGTCGCGTAGCGGCAACAGGAGCTATTTCTGGTGCGGTAGGAACGTACTCAAGTATTGATCCATTTGTGGAACAGTATGTTTGTGAAAAGCTGGGACTTACCCCTGATCCTTTATCTACTCAGGTATTAGCACGTGATCGTCATGCCCAGGTAATGACTGCTTTGGCGGTAACGGCTTCAACGCTTGAATCTATTGCAATGCAGGTACGACTTCTCCAGCAGTCTGACGTTATTGAAGCGGAGGAGCCTTTCGCAAAAGGCCAAAAGGGCTCATCGGCAATGCCTCACAAGCGCAACCCTATTACGGCAGAACGCGTATGTGGCCTGTCTCGTGTGGTAAAGTCAAACGCTCAGGTTGCTCTTGATGATGTGGCTCTCTGGTACGAGCGCGACATTTCCCACTCCGGTGCTGAGCGTGTAGCTTTAGCTGATAGCTTCATTGCTCTTGATTACATGTTTGGCAAGATGCAGTGGATGCTGGATGGTCTACAAACGTATCCTGCAAAGATGGAACATAACCTCTGGAGAACCAAGGGACTTATTTTCTCTTCGAAGGTTCTGCTTGCTTTGGTTCAGACTGGTATTACCCGCGAGGATGCATACGTTATCGTTCAGCGTAACGCTATGAAGGTTTGGGAAGATATCCAGAATGCCGTTGACGGTCCTACGTATCGCGAACGTTTGGAAGCGGATCCAGAGGCAAACCTTTCCAAGGAGACCTTGGATGAGATTTTCGATCCATGGGACTTCTTAACGCGAAAAGATGTAGTGTTTGATCGTCTGAAAGATCTTGAATTTTAGCTAAAACGAAACATCGGTGCAGAAATTGACGATTGTGCGCGATTTTCTGCAAAAATATCAAGCTACGGGGCTCATTTGTTGGTCATATGAGGGTTTTTGACCAATAGATGAGCCCTAAATTGACTAGAATGCGTAAACAAAGCGCGCACAACCGTCGTTTTCTGCACCGACTTGCAAAAAACCAACTTTTTTAAACTAGAATGCGGATCCGATAGCTCCTTCAATAGGGGTAAAGACACGGATCAGAGTGTGATTATTGTCCGCATTTGTGTCATCGGTAACTTGGCTTAATCCTACGAACGATGAGCAGTTGCCTGATGAAACAAGCTGTTCTCCATAAGTATCAGCACCACTTACGGTATCAATCGCGAAATAGCTCTTGCTTGCAAAATGAACACCGGAAAGAGCAGTGGTGGATTTTACGATAAACCAATTACCGCACCAGCAAGGAGCAGTAATAGGGGATCTGCTGTAGCGAAACCAAGGTAAATCATTGTAGTTATAGGCTTGAACCGCTGCACGTGGGGTATAGGTTCCGAGGTTCGCAATACCTCCACCGTAGTTGTAGATGCTGGTGAAGCCAAATGAAAAACCGCTCGATCCATATCCAACCACCTCGGGAGTCATGGATGAGGGCAAGGTCATTTGGTCTACTGGCTGGAGTGTGTCTGCTGATATTTTGGTGAGTTGATAGTAGACCGTGGTTGAATCGGCTCGGGGAGTAATGACTACTCCATCGGTTGCGGGAGTAACACGCGTAGCAAAAGCTTGTTTTGACGAATAAACGTGCTGTACTTCACTTGACCCAAAGGTAACTGCCCTTAATTCGGCCGGCTCGTTCGCTGCTTCGCCAGAGGTATTGGGGCTTACTTGCCAAAAAGCGGTATTTCCAATTGCGGCAAGGGAAGGCATTAACCAATTAGAATCTCCCTCATCTACCTGCTGGATATTGGAGGCACTTCCATTAGCGATGGAGGCAGTATATACGCGCCAACGTGATTGATAGGGGTTGGATTCAGTCCAGACCAATCCGTTTTCACTGCAGCGTGCGTCGAGTATTTCAAAACCTTCTTCGCTTCCTTGTGCTGCATCAAGAACGGTGGCGGTATTTCCGCTTGAAAGATACAACAAGCTGACGGTATTTAAGGGACTTGCTTGTTCGGTGGGATTAAGACAAGCCGCTACGGTGTCATTGTCTGCCCACACTAAAGTGCCATAGGGCAGTGAAAAGGATCCCGTTAGCTGAACGTAATCGGAATAATTCTCAATAAGGGTGTAGTCTGCTTGCTGCTCAACTGTGTTTTCAGGAACACTGATGTAAGAGATTTGTTCAGTAGAGTTTCCTTCAAGGGCGCTCGAAGCAAGTGAGACACCCCCACCAATGGCAGCAATGCCGCCTACCGCAGCAGCCCCTATAAGTAAGTTTCGGCGAGTAAGAAGAACTTCCGGAGTGAGCTTGGAAGGGGCAGGACCACCTACTTTTAAGGGATTTGGCTGATAGCCAGATGATGAAGCACTTCCCTTTCGTGCTTTAGGATCGGAGCCGAAAGAAGGCTTGGGACCAAAGGTGGGACCCGAAGTAGAAAAACTCGGTTTTACTACACTAGGCTTGCTGCCTGCTTTGACGCTGTGTTTTCCTGCGCGTTTTCCGGAACTCATAACCGTACGTCCACCTAATGAAGCACCAATTCGGGTGCTACCTGGGGTCTTGGCGCTCTGCTTAAACACGCTTCCTTTGGATGACATATGCTGAGAAGAGCGTGTTCTGTGAGAATTTCGTGAGGGGCGAGGGGTTTTTCCTGGTATGTTTTGCCTGCGATTAGTTGGCACAATAACTCCTGGTCAAAGGTAAGAAATTGAATAGAATCTGGATTGTAACTTGGTTTATCATTGTGACAGTTGGGTTTCGTTTCGGGTAGTCAAAAGTCCAATTGTTACAATAAAAACGAAAGCTTGCATAATGGGTATTCAAAGCGGCCGATTTGCATCTGGGGTTTTACGACCTTAGCTAAGCTGAGGTTTCGAGCTGAGGTTTCGCGGCTTTGTATACTTTTGAATTAATTATGCGTCAGATGCGCAATTTATGTTTAGTAACAAGACAAGAGCCAAAAAAATGCGTAGCATAGCAAGTGACTTTGGCGCCTAACGGACTTTGGCGCCTAACGGGAGGTACAGCATGACTTCTAACAGCAATGAAAATACTCGTCGAATTTTATTAGTAGAAGACGAAAAAGCTATTCGCGATGCGGTAGCAGCATATTTGGAGCGCGAAAATTATTGGGTCACTGCGGTTGGTGACGGACAGGACGCTCTCGAGGAGTTCTCAAAGCACCATTTTGATCTGGTTATTCTTGACCTGATGCTCCCTCGTGTTCCTGGCGAGCGAGTATGCAGGGTGATTCGCGATAACTCAAGCACGCCTATTATTATGCTTACGGCAAAAGGTGAAGTTGAAGATCGTATTATCGGCCTCGAGCTCGGTGCGGACGACTACCTTATCAAGCCCTTTAGCCCTCGCGAATTAGTTGCTCGCGTACGCGCCCTTCTTCGTCGTGTGCATTCTGACGTTGAGCCTCAGCGCGAGGTTATGGACTTCGGTGAACTCACGATCGACATTTCGGGTCATAAGGTCTTGGTAAATGGCGAGGAAGTTGACCTCACCGCGAGCGAGTTTAAGTTGCTTACCACCTTATGCCGCTATCCTGGACGAGTTTATTCTCGAATGGAGCTGGTGGAAAAGGTTTTGGGATACGACTTTGAAGGATATGAACGTACCATCGACTCGCACGTAAAGAACTTGCGTGCAAAGATTGGCGACAATCCACGTAATCCAAAGTGGCTTCATACGGTACATGGCGTAGGTTATCGTTTCGAAGATCCTACGAAAGTAAACCAGTAAGCGCACGAATCGCTAAATACGTTACGCTACATGATTAAAATACGGTACTCTACGACTAAGTAGTACACAGAAAGCGTCCTGCTTGCAGGGCGCTTTGTTGATAAGGAGCATATCAGTGTTTGCTCATAAAGATACTTCTCGCACTGCTTCAGCCCAAGAACTTTCTGAGTTTCCTGAAATGGAAGAGAAAAAAGGTTTCACAATCTCTTTTACCAAGCGCGTGATGCTAGTTTCGATTGCGGTTTCGCTCATTACGATCATTTCTTCAGTGGTGGTACTTTCAGCGGTGTGGAATCAGCATTTTCAGTCATATACCCGCGAAAACGTACAGCGCGTAGCTGATGGCACCGCGGCTGCCATAGCGGATGGATACGAACAATCAAATGGCGATTGGTATGGCGGTGCTTTGTCTGCTGCAACATCCGCATCGTCCCTGTACGATTCGGTCTACTTGCAGGTTCGTACAATCGATGGAACCATCGTCTACGACGATCGTGCTAATGATGTGCTTGGATCGGTTGATGTTAAAGAAGATGGATCCAATGTTGCTTCGGCACCCATTATGGTGGACGGAGAAAAGGTGGGCACGGTATTAGTGCGTGTTCCAGGATCGGAAACACTCCTAACTAAGTTCGACGAAGATTTTCGTGACAAGTCGTATAATGCCATGATTTTTGCGGCGGTTATCGCACTTATTATCGCCATGGTAATGGGGGCGATTTTTGCGCGTACGATCGCCGCTCCTGTCAAAAAGATTACCAATGCCGCGAAAGCGCTGAAAGAAGGCGACTATTCAGCGCGAACGGGAATGACTGGTTCTGACGAGATTGCCCGACTAGGAAATATGTTTGACCTTATGGCGGATTCTGTTGAATCCAACCGAAAGCTCGAGCGTCGCCTAGTGACAGATGTGGCTCATGAGCTCCGTACTCCGCTGATGGCGATACAGTCTACCGTTGAGGCAATGATCGATGGGGTATTTAAGCCTGATGCCGAACGGCTAGAAACACTGAATTCTGAGGTACAGCGTTTGTCGCGTTTGGTTGACGCCTTGCTCAAATTGTCGCGTTTAGAGAGTCGCACGAAACCGATTGAACAAAAAAAGGTTGATCTGACAGAAATGCTTTCATCGGTTGTACAAACTCATCAAGCTTATATTCACGATGCTGGCTTGAATCTTGAATTCGAGTATGATCCGCATGTTTACGTATTTGGCGATGCTGATTTGCTTCGCCAGGCAACTGCAAACTTAATTTCTAACGCGGTGCGTTATACCCCTGAAGGGGGAACGATTACCATCATGGCGCGCAAGGGTGACTTGATGGGACAAATCGTCGTTAAAGACACAGGCATTGGTCTTACCCCTGAAGAGGCAAAACTGGTATTTCAGCGTTTCTGGCGTGCTGATTCCGGAAGAGCTCGAGCAACGGGCGGTTTAGGAATCGGTTTGTCGGTAGTAAAAGAAATAGTAGAACAGCATAATGGTTGGGTTCGTGTTGAAGGTAGACCTAATGAAGGGGCATGTTTCACGATTTATATCCCTCTTTATTCCGAAAATTCTCGCAAACGCAACCCTAAGCGTGGTTCGAAATAAGAATGTTCATGCTTTTTCGTGCACCAGCTATGAATATGTTACATAATAGGAACTTGCGTATATTCACTTTAAGGAAGGACCATCATGGCTGGAATCGACATCAAGCCCGATGCACAGGGTAAGGTGCGCGATCTGTACGATCTGGGAGATAAGCTTCTCTTGGTAGCGTCCGATCGTATTTCTGCATTCGACTATATTTTGGAAGATGAAATTCCCTATAAAGGGCAGGTGCTCACGCAGCTTTCTTGCTTCTGGTTTGATTTGCTCTCCGATGTAGTAGATAACCATCTTATTTCTGTCGATGTGGCAGATCTGCCTGAGCAGTTCAAGCCTTATGCTGATTACTTAGCAGGCCGTTTCATGTTGGTAAAGAAAGCTGATATGTTCCCTGTGGAGTGCATTGTTCGTGGTTACCTGACTGGTTCTGGTTTGAAGGATTACCAGGCAACGGGATCGGTGTGCGGTATTAAGCTCCCTGAGGGCTTGGTGAATTCATCCAAACTGCCCGAAGCTATCTTTACTCCTTCGACCAAAGCTGAAATTGGCGATCACGATGAAAATATCAGCTTCGCTCGTTGTGAGGAAATTATTGGTGCAGAAAATGCAGCAGCAATTCGCGATTTGACGTTGGCAGTTTATAACCGCGCAGCGGATCACGCTCGCGAACGTGGCATTATCATTGCTGATACCAAGTTTGAGTTCGGTGTTGTTGATGGCAAGATTATCTTGGGTGATGAGGTGTTGACGCCTGACTCTTCTCGTTTCTGGTCTGCAGACACCTATAAGGTTGGCGAAGAGCAGCCAAGTTTCGACAAGCAATTTGTGCGCAACTGGCTCAACGCTAACTGGGATCGTACGGGTAATCCACCACGTCTTCCAGAAGATGTTATTAAGAAGACGACTGAGAAATATATTCAGGCATACGAAAAAATTACGGGTAAGGCATTCGTCGCTCAGTAGGACGATGTTTGCTGAATTCCAGCATTGTGAAAGGTGCTGGTTGTTTGGCGACGGTTCCTGCTTAGCGGCCTAGCAAGGAGATTAAGGGATGAGTCAACGAAACCCCATGAATGAGCGCTACACTGGCGATCATAAGGGAGGATCTACACGCAAAAGTGCTGCTTCGGCAAAGCCGGTTTCGAGAGCAGCGTCTTCTGTTCGCTTGGAGTCCGATAAGCCAAAGAAGAAAGGCTTATTCGCCAAGCGCACCCCTGAAGAGAAGCAGGAACATAAGACAGAGCGCAAGCAAGAAGCTCAGGTAAGCAAGGAAGAGCGCAAGACGGGTCGTGCTCGTTTGCGTGCTATTCAGCGCTACGTGCCTGATACCCCTCAATTCAAAGCTTTGAACCGTAAGCGCATTATTTATTCCGCAATCGGTTTGGGCGGCATGGTTATTGCGATTATTTTGTCGTTGATTATGCCAACGGTGCAAATTGTTCCTATCGGAATCATGATCGTTTCGTGGGTGTTCTTCTTTATCAGTGTTCGTATCGACTCCAAGCAGTTACGTCCTTTGCGACAGGAGGCGTACGAGCGTGCGGAGCGCAAGGCAGCTAAGCAGTCTAAGAAACACTAGGGTGTATTTTGGGGTTAGCAACTAAGTTGCTAACCCCAATTCATATCACCAGATAAAGTACTATTTTGCAGCCTAGCGACTCAGCTTCGATGCAAGTTGGCGATATAGTTTCGTCGCAGATCGATAGCGTAATTTGGTAACGTGGTTTGATAGCCCAACAACTCGGGAGGCGCCGCAATTCGGTAGGCGCCACGGTTCGGTAGGTGCTGCAGTTCAGTGATGTAGCTTTTTTGTAGTTTGTCGATGCAGTATTGCGCGACGTAGTTCCTAAGCTGCAGCTAGTGATGCTTTAATCATTGCGTGTTTTGCTTCGATTGCTACGGACTTGCATGTTGTCGTTTCGACCATTGCTACTTGTGTGCTGCTCTTCCGACTATTACGCACTTGTATGCTGTCCTTCCGACTATTGCCACTTGCATACCCCGTTTCGTTTATTGCGCACCTGTTGCTGCCGTTTCGACCGTTATTTACCACAGCCAGTAGCAATTCTTCAATCCATCTTCTCCTTACGATTTTTTAATTATGCTGTGATTTGACTTGGAGAAGAGGGTTTTTGTCTCATGTCCCGATTATTATGCTTGATATCATCTCTGCAGTATGCATTGATCTGCGAGGTATCGAGAATCAAATCTTGCATTTTCGAGGGCGTTTTTGGCAATTTTTGCGCTTATCGGGTTTCGATTTCTGTCTAAGATATTCATTAAGAGAATATATAGTGCTTAGATATATAGCAAACGAATGAAAGATGGCAAATTCACGTACTATCGGGTCTTCATTTTCGTTTGAACAGGGGATATTTCCGAAATTTTCTGCCCGATAAGCTAATAATTTGCCAATTCAGGCTTCAATTTGGACCAAAACCGCCAGCAATTAAGTAAAAGACATTAAAGTAACTTGTTGCCTGTTGCTTGGCGGCTTACTACCTCGCAGCCTTGTTACTTGGCAATTTGTTGCTTGGCGGCGTGTCGCTGGGCGATGCGGTACCTAGTGGCGTGTTGCTAGGTGATACGGTACCTAGTGGTGTGTTACCAGGCGATGCGCTACCTAGTGATGCGTTGCTTAGTGGCCTGTTGCCTGGTATGTCACCTAGCGGTTTGTTGTTTGGCGATTTGTTACCTTGAGATGTTGGTTTTCTATACCGCTTCCTGAATTCGATACGGTAATATGAGCTACTATGGCGAGCTCTGTATGGAATGTCGAATTTCTACGATTTTGTATGTGACGTAGTGCGCATTTGTACGATTTCGTATAGAACGTAGTGCGCATTTGTACGATTTCGTATAGAACGTAGTACGTATTTGCACGATTCTGCACAGAAGATTGTGCATACCTGCGCGATTTCATACAGAAGGTTGTGCGTGCCTATAAGGCTTCGTGCAGAACGTCGAGTACTTGCAGAGTTTTACATAGAGCATGTGTATTCCTACAGAATTTTGCATAGAAGGTCGTGTATTTTTGCAAGACTATGTACGTCTACGAAACTTTGTATGGATAGACACAGAAACCGTAAGGTTCTTTGCGCATCCACGCACTCATGTGCGTCTATGTGATTATGTACACCTATAAGAAAGAGGCATCTTTATGAGGCTGGTATCTTGGAATGTAAACGGATTGCGTGCCGTAATGAAAAAAGGCTTCATGGATGCCTTTAATGAACTGAATGCCGATGTGTTTGCAGTTCAGGAAACAAAGCTGCAAGAAGGACAAATCGAAATGGATTTGCCAGGATATCACGAATACTGGAGCTATGCGCAGCGAAAAGGTTATTCGGGCACTGCAGTATTTTGCAAAGAGGAGCCAGTGCGGGTCTTGCATGAGGTGGGTGTTCCTGAACTCGATACCGAAGGGCGCGTTGTTATCTGCGAATTCGAGAAGTACTGGTTTGTGAATGTGTATACTCCTAATGCGCAAGCGGAATTGGCTCGACTTGATCATCGCATGGATTGGGACGACACGTTTCGCGCTATGTGCAAAGGGCTGGAAGAGGGTGTTCTTCCCAACGGGGAGACAGGTGCAGCTAAGCCGATAGTAATGTGCGGCGACTTCAATGTGGCTCATCAGGAGATCGACTTGAAGAACCCCCGCACCAATCGCGGAAATCCGGGCTTTTCTGATGAAGAGCGCGAAAAGTTCACCAAGCTTCTCGATGCAGGATTCGTGGATACTTTTCGCAGCTTGCACCCTGAAACAACGGGCGCTTATTCCTGGTGGAGTTATCGTTTCAATGCGCGTGCCAATAACGCGGGATGGCGAATAGATTACTTTTTAGTTAGTGAGGCTTTACGAGAACAGGTCCAAATGGCGAATATCTACTCGGAAATTTTCGGTTCGGATCATTGTCCGGTATCTCTCGAGCTCGATATATAAATCTTCCCTTAACGTTAGAAAAACGAAGATTTCCCGATAGTCTTTCCTAAATCTAAGAAATATGGGGACTCCCCGATAATCCTCACGGGACGCAAAATTCTGGAGTACGGCTAATAAACGACCTATTTCGAAGCGTGCAAGCAGTAGAGCTCTGTACTACAATACGGGGGTTATAAAGAGTGTCCGCTGGGTGTCTATTAAGTGCCCGCCGGATGTAGAAAGGGTGTCCGCTGGATATCTATTAGGTGTCCGCTGGATGTAGAAAGGCTGCCTGCCGGCTGCCCACTAGACGTCCTTTGGCTGCCCGTCAGCTGCCCGCTGGGTATCCGTTTGATGCAGCCGTAAAATAGTAACGAAATTTAACTCACGTTTATACTCGCGTAGCGGGAAGGCAAGCGAGAAAGAAGCGGGAAGGTAATACATGTCAGAACAACTTACCGAGCCCCTTAAAGGCTCAATGGACTTAGAAAAAATCGAAGCGGGTGTTCGCATGATTCTGGAGGGAATTGGCGAAGACCCCGACCGTGAGGGCTTGTTAAAAACCCCTTCGCGGGTCGCTCGTATGTACGAGGAAGTATTTGCGGGGCTTTATGAAGATCCAGCAGTACATTTCGAAACCACGTTCGATGAACACCATGAAGAATTGGTCATCGTTCACGATATCCCGTTCTATTCCATGTGCGAACATCACCTGGTGCCTTTTTTTGGCAAGGCTCACGTTGCCTATATTCCCGCAAAAAGCGGTCGCATTTGTGGCATTTCAAAGTTGGCGCGTTTGGTAGATGCCTTCGCTCGTCGTCCTCAGGTGCAGGAACGCCTTACCTCGCAGGTCGCTGATACCCTTATGGAACAGCTTAATCCCCAGGGAGTTATTGTGATCATGGAGGCGGAACACCTCTGTATGAGTATGCGCGGCGTGAAAAAACCTGGTTCAAAAACAACTACCAGTGCAGTGCGTGGTATATTCAAAAGCAGTGCAAGTGCAGCAACGCGCGCCGAAGCGTTGTCGTTGTTAATGGGTCGTTAAGTTACCCAAAACCGAAAGGATATTTCAATGCGTTGTGTAATTTCAGTTCTGGGTAAAGACCGCAGTGGTATTGTTGCGGCAATTTCTGGCGTGCTTGCGGAAAAGGGCGCTAACATTGCCGATATCAGCCAAACTATCCTGGATGATATTTTTAGTATGACCATGTTGGTGAAATTGGACACTGCAATTGCTGATTTCAACGAAGTCCAAGAGGCGCTCGCTAAAGCTGGTGAAGACTTGGGCGTTCAGGTTATTATCCAGCGCGAAGAAGTTTTCCAAGCAATGTATACCATTTAGTGTGATGTTCGTTGTAGTGAGTGATATTCGGCATTACGCGTGGTGCATGTCATTGTGAGGCGCGTTCACTAATACGTACGTGCTCGTTATTGTGAGGCGTGTTCACTAATATGTACGTGCTCGACATCGTGCGTGGTACTCACCATAATGTATGATGCTTACTATTACGTGTGATGATCGCCGATATAGATGCGTTCACCATTATGTATGATGCTCGCCGTCGAGAAACAAGGTCGCAAAAACCAGATAATTTTAAAAACCAGATAATTCCGCAAAGCTCCAGCCTTTAGGTGCTGGAGCTTGCTTTATAAAGGACCGAATGGGATATTTGGCCTATTATGAAAATGTCTAACAGGAAATCTATGGAGTAAATGCAAGCAAGTAAATACGAGTAATTAAATGTAAGCAATTAAACGCAAACTAATCGTACGCAATTGAACGCAAGCAGCAAGCAATTTCCTTTGGTAGGCGGGGTGTTTTTAACAAAAACACACCCATGTATAGATGGTTCGTTTGTTGCGTGCTATTTGCTACATACTATCTGTTGTATGCGAGGCAGCCTTTGCCTTATCTATCATTTCTAGGGGGCGCGATGAATTCTTCAGATTTGCGCGAAAGCGAGTTAAGCAGCGAAATCGACTCGAGTTTCGAAATTGAGCCAGACAGCGAAGTCGACTCGAATGACGGAATTGGGTCGAATGACAAAAGCGACTCGAGCAACGAACACGAACTGAACAATGAAAGCGGATCGAATAACGAAAGCGGATCGAAAAACATTTCACAAGACCATCGTGAACAGGGAAAACCTTGTCAAAAGGCAGGAGAAGCATTTGCTGCTTTTGCAGATACGATAGCTGCCTTGCGAGCTCCTGACGGTTGCCCCTGGGATCGCGAGCAAACCCACGATTCAATCGCTCACAATATGATCGAAGAAGCCTACGAAGCAGTAGATGCCATCGAAAAACGTGATCTGAAGCATCTGCGTGAAGAGCTGGGCGATGTATTGCTGCAAGTGGTGTTGCAAAGCCAAATCGCTGCGGATGCCGGGGAATTTGACGTGGCTGACGTTTGCCAAGACGTGAATGAAAAAATGATTCGCCGTCATCCTCATGTCTTCGGCTCGGCGCACGCTTCCTCGGCAAATGAAGTGCTGGATATTTGGGATAAGGTAAAGACAGGGGAACGCAACGCGGCTAACGAGAGCTTGCTCGACAAAGAAGCAAAACCTGAAGGTTTGCTTGATAGTGTTCCTGTTAGTTTCCCCGCACTCATGCAGGCGAGCAAGATATCGCGCAAGGCAGTGTCGGCGGGTTTTGAATGGGATACTGTTGATGATGTGTGGGCAAAAGTCGAGGAAGAGATTGCCGAATTCAAACAGGCTTGCGCCGAAGGAGATCCCACTTCAAAGGAACTTGAATTTGGGGATGTACTCTTTACCTTAGTAAATGTTGCCCGAAAAGAAAAAATAGATCCCGAAACAGCTCTTCGTGCTACCTGTCGGAAGTTTCGTGATAGATGGGCCTTCATGGAAGGGGCTGCGTGGGCTTTAGGCAAACATATCGAAAACTTATCTATGGATGAGTTGCAAGAACTGTGGGACCAGGCAAAACGAGGTTAGTGTGACTAAGATCTATTCTCATAGCGTGCGTCTTTCTGGATCGAACGCAGGAGCAAGTATCAACTTAGAAAACGTTCAAAAAAGCACCTCGTCAGCAAGCTGTTCAAATAAAACAAGCTGTTCAGACAAGGCGCTATGCTCGGAAAAGGTGCTACGTTCAGATAAGGCACCACATTCGGAAGAAGCACCACGTTCAGATAAAGCAATAGATATAGTGGATGCTTTCTGTGTATTACAAAAAGGCTTTACCGATCAGTTTGTGTATTACGACAAAGAGCGTGTTAACCGATATATGGGACTTGGGCGTTGTATCGCTATTCCTTCTCTCGAAAGCGCCGATTTTATCTTGCAGGGTGATGAAACCTGCCATCCCATCATGTTTTCTTTCAATCGTTTCGATGCCTCGAATCCGAAACCAGCAGATGACATGATGGCATCTTTTCCAAAGGTGCGTCTTATGGTTCCAGAATTGGTGCTAATCGAAAATGAAAAAGGATTGTTTTTACAGGTCAATAGCTTAGGACCGGTGTATTCTGGTCGCGTCAATCGATTTATTCGTCACATTCTCCAGGCAAAACCACGCACCCATCGAGACATGTCCTATACGCTTAGCCTTGATTCGTTTGAAGATTGGCAGCGTGTTATGGATTGTGGGCTGGAAAAAATTCGCACGCATCGCATAGAAAAATTTGTTCCGTCAAGACGAATTTATCTTGAAACTGATCAGCCCTTTTCGTCGAAGGATCTGTTGGTTAATCTCATCGATGGTGATGCCCGCGGGTGTGTTTTTATGTATCGCTATGGGGATGTGTTCTTTTGCGGTTGCACGCCTGAACTGCTGGTACGCAAGGAAGGCACCACAGTGGAGAGTATGTGTTTAGCGGGCACTACATCATGTGGTGAAACTGAAGCTGAAAAAGAAGAGCGCGCTCAAGCCTTGATGGCGGACGATAAAAACAGACGTGAACACGAATTTGTAGTGAGCTTTATGCGCGATGTATTTGGGCGTAATTGCTATAACGTTTCAATCCCTCGAAATCCTTCAATTAAAGCGCTTCGACACGTGCAGCATCTATGCACACCCGTTTCTGCGCAGGTAATGGAAGGACGTTCGTTGTTGTCACTCGCTAGTCAACTGCATCCTACGCCTGCGCTTTCGGGAACACCTGTTGGCGAAGCTATGATGACCTTACGTGAAGCAGAATCGTACAACCGCGGATTTTTTGGCGGTGCCATTGGGTATGTTGATGGCGCGGGTGACGGAGAATTTTCCGTGGCGATTCGCTCTGGAGTGTTTGATGGTGAAGCTGGTTGGCTTTATGCAGGATGTGGGGTTGTGGAAGGAAGTAATACTCGCGATGAGTTTGACGAGATCGACCTTAAATTAAAAACGATTTTAAGTGCGTTTAGTGCGCCTCAGTAAGTGTACGGGGTATATGAAACGCGCGAAATCATGCAAGTTCAGAAGCGAAGCTGTGTGCATGCCAAAGCGAACGCTTTAGCCAAGAAAATGCTTCAAGAGACTTGAACAATAAAGGTGGTAGAGGAATATGGACAAAGCAGAACAACTAGGACTCTATATCGGATCGTTTTTCGATGAATTGATTCGTTTGGGAGTTCGCGATGTGGTGGTAAGCCCAGGATCACGTTCGACTCCTCTCGCTATGGTTGCCCATGAAGCTCATAAACGTTTTGGAGCAACTTTTCGGCTTTATGTTGATGTCGATGAGCGCGGTGCGGGCTTTTTTGCGTTGGGACTTGCAAAAGCAAGTGGCCGCGCGGTAGCGCTTATTTGTACATCGGGAACTGCGGTGGCAAATTACTATCCTTCGGTTCTTGAAGCAGAAACTTCTCGCGTGCCTCTTATTGTTCTAACAGGAGATCGCCCAGCGCGTCTACAAAAACTGGGAGCCCCTCAAACCTGCGATCAGGATAAGGTGTATTCCGATCATGTGAGACGGTTCTTCAGCATGGCTGCACCGAGTGCTGAAGAAAAAGACTTGGCCTATATTCGTCAAGTTGCACGAGAATTGGTAGCTTGCGCCGCACCTGGGACAGCGGCTGCATCAGTGGTGCATGCAAATTTCCCCTTTGATGAGCCACTGGTGCCTACTATTGATCGAGATGACCTATTCTCCTTTGGACGTATCGAAGGTGGCGATGTGCTTCCCGGTATTATTCGTTCTGATCGGTCTCTTTCGGTGCAGGATGCCGATGTGTTAGCGCAATACTTGGAGAATCATAAAGTTATTGTCCTTGCGGGCGAGGGAACTTTCTCGATTGCAGCTCTGCAGGATCAGGCGCGACGTGATCGAGAGGCGCAAGCACTTCTTGCGTTCAGCGAGCGCTTCGATGCACCGCTTTTAGCCGATCCTCTCTCACAACTTCGTTCCTATGGTCATCCTGCGGTGATATGTGGGTATGACCAAATTATGAATTCGCCTGATATGCCCGAATTTGAGGTGGTTATTCGTTTCGGGCGCTATCCAGTTTCCAAGCGCGCCGCTCAAGCAATAGAATCACTGCGTCCTGCTCAAATTGTGGTTGACGTGCAAGAATCGCGTGATTTCAATGCTCAAACAACTACCTTTGTGGCCGCCAATCCTCTCGATTTCGTGGTGGCTCTTTTGGAAGCAGTGTCATACAGCTTAGACGAAATACCTGATGAACAGTCGCATCTTCCTCTCAATATTCAGGAATGGGGAATGTTGGATCGCGATCGTTCGGAACGTATTTTGGCATCCAACTTGGCAGAGGATGACTCTTTCGAAGGCGCGTATGTGCAGGCGCTTTTACAGGAGATTCCAGCGGAGTCGCTTCTTTTTAGTGCCAACAGTATGGCGATTCGAGCAGTGGACGAGTTTTACTTCACGCGCGGAAAACGGCTTACCGTATTGGCGAATCGCGGTCTTAACGGCATTGATGGTACGGTAGCAAGTGCGTTTGGCGCAGCGCAAGAATTTAAGCAGACGGTATTTTTAACGGGAGATTTGACGTTCCTGCATGATATGAATGCCTTAGCGCTTCAGGAAGAGATGCTCTTACAAGAAAAGGAAGGAATGCATCGACCAAGTATCGTCATCGTGTTGCTGAACAATCAAGGCGGCGCAATTTTTGATATGCTGCCCCAACAATCAAAGGAGGCATATTTCGAGCGACTCTTCCTTACGCCGCAGCATGTTGATTTTTGTGCAGTAGCTCAGGCGTTTGGCGTTCCGGCAACAAAGGTAGCTACGGTAGAGGATTTCTGTAGAGCGCTGACAAAGAATTTCGAAGTGCCTGGCATTTCGCTTGTTGAAGTTACGGTGCCTTTGCAAGGGGTGAAAGAGCGCTATGGACGCTACCGATAATTGGGTGGAGATGCCTCAGGTAGGCTCGTTTACCTATAAGAAGTGCTCCTACTTTTATCAACGCTGGGGCGATCCCGAGCGACCGCCTTTGGTTTTGCTTCATGGGTTTATGCAGTCTTCGACAAGTTGGGAGCCAATTGCTGCTTCGCTTAAGCTCCATTTTTGCGTATATGCAGTTGACTTTATAGGGCATGGACTGAGCGACAAGTCAAAAAACCCAGCACGTTATACCTATGAAGACATGGCAGCTTCGATAGATTATTTCTTACGTAAGGTAGTTTGTCGCCCTTCCGATTCGGCGAGCAAACCCTCCAATTTGGCAAACAAAATTTCCAGAAGGGTGGCGAGTAAACCCTCCAAACGGGCGTTTCCGTTATTAAAATCGCTGAGAAAAACTTCTGGCGATTGTGCTGGCGAACAGAGCGTTCGTGCGCATGTGGTGGGGTATTCCATGGGTGGACGCATTGCGCTTGCACTCATGAAAACAAGCTGTGATGTTTTGGCGTCCGTCATCTTGGAAAGCTGTAATCTTGGATGTGCGACCGACGAGGAACAGCAAGAAGCAGCAAAAAGAAACAGCGCTTGGGTAAATCGAATTCGCGAAGAAGGTATGGAAGAATTCGTGAACTATTGGGAAACTCTTCCTCTTTTCGAAACGCAAAAAGAACTGGGATTCGACAAGATACTTCATTTCTCGCGTGCAGCAAACGACCCTGAATGTATGGCACTTTGCTTGGAAGGTGCAGGTAAGCAGGCGATGCCCCTAAGTAGTGAAACTTTAGCAAGTATAGAAAAGGTGATTGCGTCTCAACAAGACGAAACGCACTCCCAGATAGTTGCCCCCAAGCAGGATGAAACACGCTCTCGGGAGATTGCGCCCCAGCAGGACGTGCGCTTCCAGACCGCTACGACCAAGCGCGATAAAACACGCTCCCAGGCGAATGATTCTGAAGTGGATTCAAGAAAAGGCATTCCTGTTTTATATATCTACGGGGACAAAGATGAAAAAAGCGCCTTGGTTGCTCAGAAGCTCTCTGCGGTTGGAGCTTCTGTTTCTGCAATTAACGTAGGGCATAACGTACATTTAGAGGCCCCAATGCTTTATCTTAGAGAGATACAAAACTTTTTGGTGGGGATAGATCAGACCCTCTGGGACTAGCTAGTTTCTCTGTGTGTCAGCAAAGGGGGCACATCTGAAGCTGGTTGCTATAGAAAGGAATAGGTATGAGCAACTTTCCCTGGGTAAAGGGTAAGGAATACGATGAAATCATTTATGAGACTTATGATGGCATCGCAAAGATTACGATCAACAGACCTGAATGTCGTAATGCTTTCACTCCGAAAACCAACATAGAGATGTACGACGCGTTTTCTATCGCACGCGATGATGCTTCTATCGGTGTAATTATTCTAACGGGCGCAAATCATGATGGCCGTCCTGAAGATCAAGCCTTCTGCTCAGGAGGAGATCAAAAGAAGCGCGGCAATGGTGGTTATGTGGGCGAGGATAACATTCCTCGTTTGAACGTACTTGATCTGCAGCGCTTGATCCGCGTGGTGCCTAAGCCTGTTATTGCTATGGTGAATGGATACGCCATTGGTGGCGGCAATGTTTTGAACTACCTTTGCGATCTTTCCATTGCGGCAGAAACTGCAAAATTCGGTCAGACGGGACCTCGCGTGGGCAGTTTTGATGGTGGTTACGGAGCTTCGTATCTTGCGGCCATGGTTGGTCAGAAGAAAGCGCGAGAAATATGGTATTTATGCCGTCAGTACACAGCGCAAGAAGCCTTGGATATGGGCATGATCAACAAGGTGGTTCCTTTCGATCAGCTCGAAGAAGAATGCGTTTCTTGGGCTCGTGAAATGCTGGCGTTATCGCCTACCGCTTTGCGCTTCCTCAAGGCATCTTTCAATGCGGCAACTGATGGCTATGCGGGTATTCAGCAGCTCGCAGGTGATGCTACTTTGTTGTATTACACCACCGATGAAGCAAAAGAAGGACGCGATGCGTTTAAGGAAAAGCGCAAGCCAGACTTCCAGCAATTCCCTAAGTTTCCGTAGGATTGTGCGCGGAGTATTGCGCGACTAAAGCACGCAGAAGGCCAGCAAAGGCTGGCTAATCAGAAAGCCGATTGAAGCCCGTAAAAAATCGAGAGTCGACCGGCGAAAGTTGAAGAAAGCTGACGCGCCGGCCAGCAAAGGCTGGCAAGCTTTTTTGAGGAAGTGAACTCACCATGATTACGCACCTGTCCGAATGGGCAAAACGCAAACCGCAGGCGCCGTTTTTTTGCGTTCAGGGCGACAAGCAATCTATCGAATATTCATATCGTCGGGCGCATATAGCAGCCGCCGCTCTTGCACGTGAGCTGGAACGCTACGGTATGACCGCTAATGGAACCCTTGCGTGCACTATGTATAACGGCACCGAGCTCGTTTTGCTTTCTTTGGCAGCAGCGTATGGTGGGTATACGCTTGCTCTTTTGAATCCCCGTCTTTCAGCAGACGAACGTCAGCTTCGTTTGGTAGAGCTGGAAAATGCAACGGGCGAACATGGTATGGATGTATTAACCAATCAGATGGTTAATCGCCTGCTCATTGATGCTACGGGGTTTGATGTAACAGGTTTCGGCTTGCTGCCTGATGATGCCGCTGTTTTAACCAGACTTCAAGTTGAATTGGAGCAGACTGTACAGTGCTATCAAGAGCGCTTTGATGGCGACAATGCAGGGCTTGTTATGTTTACTTCAGGTTCTTCGGGCACACCCAAAGCTGCCTTTTTGACCTGGAATTCTTTGATGGGTTCTGCTGCTGGTGCGAATGAAGTTTTGAGGTATGAGGAACATGGGGTGTGGCAAATGGTTCTGCCCCTGTGTCATGTGGGCGGTTTTCAGATATTGGTTCGCACCCTTTTAAGTGGCAACACCTTTATCGTGTACGAGCGCTATCAGCCTCAACGCATTTTGAACGATGTGCTCAGTTTTCGTGTTACCCATATTTCGGTCGTGGATAAGATCTTGGCCGATTTGCTCGAATACGATCGAGATCGTGTCATAACTAAATATGACTGCATTCTTTTGGGCGGTGCCGAACTTAACGACAAAACCATTCGCAAAGCACTGAAGGCAAAGGCGAAAGTGTTTGCCAGTTACGGCATGACAGAAACTGCAAGTCTTATTGCTGCAGCGCCAGTGACGCGTAATTTTGATGGGGCACTGCAAGTGCTTCCTGGCTACGACGTGCGCATCATGCGTCCCGATGAAGAGGGCATTGGGCAGCTGCATATTGCCGGTCCTGGCGTTTTTGAAGGGTACCTCAATGCGCGCAAGGCATCGAGTGTGGATGGCTATTTCGTCACGGGCGATCGCGCTTCGCTCGATCGTAATGGGCATCTTCTAGTTTATGCGCGTACGGAAGATTTGATTATTTCAGGCGGTGAAAATATCTACCCCGCAGAAATTCGTGAGGTGCTGTTAGGCATTCCTGGCGTAAAAGACGCCTATGTGTTTGGTACCGCTGACGAGACGTGGGGTTATAGACCCGTTGCGTTTGTTGAAGCGGATTATTCGGCTGCTACTATTGCTCATGACCATGAGGCAATGGGGCTTACTCAAGACGAGACGGGAATCGAAGCAGCAAGCTGTCCGCAAGAATTTGCTCATATGATTCATCGTTATTTAGATGATCATATGTCCAAACTCCATCATCCCAAACATATTTTGGTTTTGGACGCATTCCCGCTTACCGTGACGAGTAAGGTCGATCGTATTGTGCTCAAACAGCTCTACGACAAGCGAATCGATATTAAGCGTTTGAGCCTCTATCGCATCAAGCAGCCCTTTACGGTACCAGTCAAAACCCCCAAGGCAACCATTACTGAACGTGAATCGTTTTTCGTGGAAGTTGAAGATTGGGCGGGACGCATTGGTATTAGCGAATGCGTTTCGTTTAAGACAAACTGGTACTTGCCCGAGACTATTGAAGAGGATTTCCGGGTGGTAAGGGATGTCATTGCGCCTATCGTGTTAGGGGAGCGCTACATTCATCCTTCCCAGGTGTCCCGTTCGCTTGCGACGTTTGCGGACTTGGCTCGCTATCCCATGGCTAAGGCAGCCGTGGAGCCTGCTTTATGGGATCTGTACGGCAAAATCGTTGGCAAGCCCCTTTCAAAGTTAATCGGCGGTTCCAATCAAGAAAAGATTCTAGGCGGTGCCGTGATTGGGCTGGGCACTGCCGATGAGGTATGCGCTCAGGTAGATGCCGCTGTTCAAGCAGGCTATACGCGCGTAAAACTTAAAGTAAAACCCGATACCGTATTGGCTTGCGTGGAGGCTGTTCGAAAGGCGCATCCTGACCTGATTATCATGCTGGATGCTAACCAGTCTTTTGATGAATCGAATCTGGATATCCTGCGCAAGCTTGATGAGTTTGATATTGCCTGTATTGAAGAGCCTTATAATCCCGCATTCGTTCCTCGTAATGGGGACACGAACCTGTTTGCGCGCTTGTCCGACTTGCAGGAGCACATTAAAACACCGGTGTGCTTAGACGAATCGGTTGTGACAGCCCAGGATATGGAAGAGGCGATGGATTTTGACAACTTGAAGTGCTATGCGCTTAAGGTGGCGAAATTTGGTGGCATTCAACCTACGCTTGACTTCTATAAATGGGCAAGAGAGCAAGGCAAAGTAACTTGGATGGGTGGCATGTTCGATACGGGTGTTTCCAAGCGTATGCATGCGGCATTTGCTACCTTGCCAGGAATGGATTTGCCGGCCGATGTTTCGGATTTCACTGAATATTTTGAGCACGACACTGCTTTGCCTTCTTTGCAGCTACAGGAGGGAGAATTGGTCTTAAACACGGTCGACCATCCTGCAGGTTTGGGTTGCGTGCTTGATAAAGATTACTTACGTTCAGTATTGGTGGACGAAGTGACCATCGCTAAGGACTAGGCTTGTAATTTGTAGGGACGAACTATTCTGAGCCTATAACCCAGATAATTTTGTTCTTGTGTTTATCGAGGGGGGGGGTGCGGATATAATCGCACCTCTCTTTTTTGTGTGCGCCATTGTAAGGACTAAGCTTGCGATTCGTGCGGCGAAATCTCGCGCGAATTCCGAAATAAATTGCAAAAACGTTAAACAATGTTTCAAGTTTGCTAAATAAATCACGTTTGTTCTCGTATCATTACGTATTGCAGATATTTACAAAGGTTTTCCTTTTGTCATACGTAAAACAATAGCGTCGCCACTTCCCCCTGAGCGCTCATGTTTTGTGAAATATCTGACACACAAGAAGTAAACCATGCGTGAAGGACACAAACAGTGATTGAGTTCGGTGCTTTTCTAACGGCGTTAACGGGCAGTCCAGTATTGATAATTGTGTTATTGCTTACGTTGGGGGCGACGGTAGTAAATGGTGCAACTGATGCACCTAATGCTATTGCTACCGTGGTGGGAACGCGCAGTATGTCACCTGGTGCTGCAATCATCATGGCGGCGATCTGTAACTTTATTGGTTTGCTTGCGGTTACCACCATTGGTGCTGCGGTTGCAAAAACTATTTTCACTATGGCGAATTTTGGGGGAGATAATGAAGCGGCGTTGCTTGCGCTTGCAGCCGCTATGATAGCGGTTATTGCTTGGGGTGTAATTACGTGGATATTTGGCATTCCCTCTTCGCAAAGCCATTCACTTATTGCTGGTATTACCGGTGCTGCTATTGCTTTGCAAAATGGTATTGGCGGCGTTAATCCCGATGAATGGGTAAAAGTTTTATACGGCTTAGTAATTTCTACTGGTTTGGGCTTTTTCTGCGGATGGTTGTTTACCAAGCTCATTGAATTTTTAGCACGAGGAATAAATCGTAGAAAGTCGGCAAACTTTTGGCATTGGGCACAAATTCTTGCGGGTGCTGGCGTGGCGGTAATGCACGGTGCTCAAGACGGTCAGAAATTCTTATCAGTAAGTATGATGGGCATCATGCTGTGCATGGGAATGGGCACCGAAACAGGTGACGTGGCGTTTCCTATGTGGTTGGTAATTCTCTGCGCTGCCACCATGGGCTTAGGTACTGCTATTGGTGGTAAGAAGATTATCAAGAGTGTTGGTATGGATATGGTAAAGATGGAACCCTATCAAGGATTCGCTGCTTGTTTGTCCGCCATATTCTGTATCGGTTTAGCTAATGGCACTGGTATGCCCGTGTCTACTACCCACACCAAAACAACTGCCATCATGGGCGTGGGCGCTTCGAAGCGCTTGAGTAATGTGAAGTGGGGCAAAGCGGGCAATATGGTGCTTGCATGGGTTCTTACGTTCCCGGGTTGCGGCATCATAGGATACGTGTTGGCGAAAGTGTTCTTGTTGTTCTAGGAATTTATACCTCCCCCTCTTGAAACGCGCGATAGATGCGCATGATATAAGCGCGCGATAGAAGCGCAAGATGGAAGTGTGTGGATACTGAGCCAGAGTGCGGCTGCGGTTGCGTTTTATCTAAAAAGCACTTTTCGTAATTTTAGTAATTTCTGTTTTAGGTCCTTGGGTCCCTGCGGCCTTTCCGAAAAATGCACTGAGGGTGGGTATGAAAATATGGAATCATACCCCCCTGGGTGGGTATGTTTTTGCAAGGTAAAATTTTCGAATAAATCCAGGTAAACAGGCCATTTATCCAAAAAAATGTAGCTATTTTGATGATTTCATGATGCAAAGTTGTTAAGATTGCATCTGTATTCTGTTTTGGACAACTGTGCCCAAAATGCGTAGTTGTTTTCATTAGCTGAAAGCAGAGGGTTACTTACAGCTAATCAAATAAACCATTTTAGGTTTTTGTCGGAAAGGTAGATAGTATGTCGTTTTTGGGTCGTCACTCATCGGGTATGAGTACCTCCCGCAAACCCTGGGGTGGGCACAACAAATCAAAGCAGGGGAAGCACAATGCTGCTTTGATTCACGCCCAAAATAACCTCACGGGGGGGGGCACTTCTAAGCAAGTAAGCGCCGCGGTAAGTCTAAAAACCGCACCGCAGTATAACAGCGGAAAAACAGGAACGCTTCTTGCGTTGCTACTTGCATTTGTTCTTGCATTTTCATTGGCTGCGCCAACTACAGCTTATGCGGATGACGGTAATTCTTCTGGATTTGATCCGCTTGGTGCAATCGCTAGCTTTTTCGGGGTTGGCGATAGTGCGGAAACGTATGCGGTTGAGAATGCTGATACTGTAAAGGTCGATCCCAACACCACGAACCAGTGGACGAACCATACCGCTCCCGGAGGCGTGACTTCCACGCAGAATGTGGGTCGCATCTGGACCGACAAGAGCGTGTTTAGCGAGGATTACTCGTTCAGCGGCCAGATTTCGGATTCCGTGGGGAAGGGAAGCTCCGACTTCCTTGTGAGCCTGTCTGCGCTTTCCTCCACGTCTAACGTACGTGAGACAGTTACCACCACTGAGCCGCTCGACATCGTGCTCGTGCTGGATGACTCCGGTTCGATGGATGAGTACATGACCATGGAGGGGCGCTACATCGAGGTCCCTGCGAATGAGGTTGTGGAATCGACCGGTCATCTTGAGGAGACTATCTTTGGCGGTACGACTGCCGTCCAAGATACCTCTGGTGGAGAGTATTACGCTCTCGTGAACGGAAATTATGAGCGCATCACCGAGGTGACCAACAGGGTTAATGGTTCTGCCATCTTGATTGGTGGCAGTTACAACGAGCATGTTCGTTGGGAGCTGAACGGCCAAGAGGTTACCCCCGAAACTACCACCTTCTATAGATATGAGCAGGGTGGGACCATCACACGTACCGAGGCGTTGCAGAACGCCGTCAACAGCTTCATTGATCAGGCTGCCACGCTGAACGGCTCGATTGAGAACCAGGAAGATAAGATTCGTATCTCTATCGTCGTATTTGAAGACAGTGCGACAACCGAGAACGGGCTGACGGTTTGCGAAGGCAACAATGTCAACACGCTTAAGCAGACGGTAAACAACTTGCGCGGGAACGGTGCGACCAACGCTGGTGCGGGTATGCGTAACGCAAACAACGTACTGAACGGATCCGACCGTCTCAATGCGAACCAGGTTGTCATCTTCTTTACTGACGGCGTTCCTACTACTCAGAGCAACTTCTCCGAGAGCGTTGCAAACACAGCTGTTGACAATGCCCACGCAATCAAAAACCGTGGCGGCATGGTCTACTCCATCGGTATCTTCAACGGTGCTGATCCGAGCCAGACTGAACCTGGCTGGAATCCCAGTGAGACACGGCAGGCAAACGTCTTCATGAACGCGGTTTCGAGCAACTATCCGAACTCGAGTGCATGGAACAATCTCGGGGATCGAGCTCAGGGCGATCCTGACTACTACAAGGCAACGAGCGATGCCAGCGAGCTTACCACCATCTTCGACGAGATTTTCGACGAGACGACCTCGAATATCGGTTCCGGCTCTCCCATCGAAGAGGTGACGACCGGCGGTGCTAACAACACCCCAGGCAACCTCGTCTTCACCGACCAGCTTGGTTCGTACATGGAAGTCACCGGTACGGGTGCTGGCACGGACAAGATGCAGCTTGCCTACGGAGACCAGCTCATCACGAGCGATTCGCGCGGGGAGGCAAGGAACGCGGCCGACAACGCGACCGTCTACACCTATCACTTCAGTGGAACGGTCGAAGGTAACGAGGTTTACCACGAGGCGAATCTCGCTGACTTCTTCGTTGTGGTGACCCATTACGACGACCCCGCCATGGGCGACCAGGTGACGGTGACAATTCCGGCGTCGCTCATCCCTATGCGCAACTACGACGTCAACACCGACAACAACATCATGACGGTGAGCGAGGCATATCCCGTTCGCCTGTTCTACGGCGTAAGCATCAAGGCTGATGTTCAAGCAGTGCTTGATGATCCGATGAGCGACCCTGAACTGTACAGCGAAGTCATTAAGGCTAACGCATCGGATGACGGGCAGACGCTCGACTTCTACTCCAACGCTTACAACGGCGGCACGGACGGCGCCACCACTTCCACCTTCACGCCGAGCGACAGCAACCGCTTCTATTACTACACCGAGAACGAGCAGCTTTACCTCGATGAGGACTGCACCGAGCCTGCAAATCGTTACAACATCATCAACAACAGGGGGACCCTGTACTACCAGGACACCTATTGGCAGCAGGGTGAAAACGGTGCTGCCTCTCAGGAGACCGAGCATATTGGGATCAACGTAAGCGGTTCCGACCTGACGTTTGTTCGCTACGACGCTAGTGACAATGCGTACATTCCTTCTGGTACGCAGCGCCTCGACCGCCCCAACACGCTGACGTCGGTTAAGGATTCCAACAATACCGAGACGGCGAAGAACGTGCTTCATCCCGAATGGTCTGGCAATAACGTCACTCAGAACCTGGGCAACAACGGCAAGATGTCGTTCGAGCTGCCCGGCGACCTTGTGATCACCAAGAACATCGATTGGGGCAACGCGTCCGACCAAACCAAGGAGAACCAGAAGAACTTTACCTTCCAGGTGAACTTCAACGGTGATGAGCCGCTTGACGGCAACTTTGCGTACGAAGTGTACGGCAGCGGTGTGGATCCGGTGTCGAACGGTACGATTGCCGATAACGGAACAGTGACCATCGAGGCTGGCCAGCGCGTCGTGATCACGGGGCTGCCTGCGGGCACCACCTACACTGTGACCGAGCAGGGAGCCAACTCCAACGGCTTCACCACCACGGACAACTCTGCTGGTGACGGTGCCAACACCACCGACGGTGTAGTTGAGGGCATGATTGTCGGCGGATCGCAGCACAATGCGACGTTCACCAACACCTACAACGCATCCACTCCGGTTAACCTGAGCACCAGTACTACGTTGAGCGTTCAGAAGGTGCTCGACGGCCGTGACTGGCGCGACGATGATAGCTTCACGTTCAGCCTGTCTTCAGTCCAGAGTGCTCCCGCATCCTCCAAGGCCGAGATTGTGATTACCGATGCCACGGGCAACAACCATACGGATTCCTTCGGTGACATCACGTTTACGACGATAGGCGAGTACCGCTATACCATCACCGAGGTAAACGACGACAATCCTATCGTGGGCATCGATTACTCCGCCGCGGTGTACCTCGTGACTGTCAACGTGGTTGACGGCGGAAATGGCAACCTTGCCATCGGCAACGTTTCCATCGAGCAGCTGCAGAATGACGAGGGCGCTGAAAGCACTGACAGCACGTCGGGCGTTCAGGGCAGTACGGTGACCTTCACCAACCGTTATTTGTCTGACCAGGGATCGACTACCATCGACGGTACGAAGGTGTATGACGACACCACGGGCGGCAATAACATTGATGCTAACAAGTTCACCTTCCGCCTTGAGGCACTGGGTGGCTATGACACGGGTAACAAGCCCGGAGACGGCAGCTATACCTATGCCGCTGGCGAGACTCCTATGCCTGCTGGTGCTCAGGACAACGCCATCACGACTGGTAACAGCGGCAATGAGTTTCACTTCCCGACCATCTATTTCGATGGCGACGATGTGGGCCGCACCTATGAGTACAAGGTGGCCGAGGTTACCGGCAACGAGCAGGGTATGAAGTACGATGATACTGAGTACACGCTGCTCATCACGGTGACCGAGGAGCATGACGGTCAGGGCGGCGAGGCTCATGCGCACATCGTTGCCACGCCGAGCATCACGCCTACGGATCTGAAGTTTACGAATACTTACGATCCGACTGATGCGACGCTGACCGGTGGCGACGCTATCCACGGCACCAAGGTCCTTAACGGTCGCTCCATGAACGAGGGCGAGACCTTCTACTTCCAGCTCACCCAGACGGGCGGCATCAAGGTGCTCGATGCGCCTGAGATCGCTACGGTTTCCGCTGCCGACGGAGACATGAACTTCAACTTCAGCGACATGACCTTCTCGCAGACAGGTGATTACACCTTCACCGTCAACGAGGTCGCTGATGCCAATGGTGCCGAGACTACCGATGGCAATGGGCTGGTCTACAGTCAGAACCTTTGCACCGTGACAGTCCATGTGGACGATAACGAAGATGGCACGCTCTCGGCGACCGTTGAATACAACAACTCGGTTGGCGCTGACAACAGCCAGGCTGTGTTCACCAACACTTATACCGCCTCGATGAAGTACGGCGAAAAGGGCGGTATCGTGGTGACCAAGCAGCTGCTTGACCGCAACATGGCTGTTGGTGACTTCGACTTCACCATCACTGGCGAGGGCGACGCTGCCGACCTGATCGGCAGCTCTGACCAGAGCTTCGAGAATGCCCAGGGTGCTCTTGCCGGTGGAACGGTCAGCATGTCCAAGCTGCAGGGTCTGACGTTCGATCAGGATGACGCGGGCAAGACCTATATCTTCACTGTGGATGAGGTTGACCCTGCTGCCGACGATGCGATCCCCGGCGTGGTCTACGACAAGAGCCAGTACCGCGTCGAGATTGAGGTCGTTGACAACGGTAACGGAAGCATGCACACCGTGACCACGGTAACCCGCACCATGAGGGCGACCGGCGATCCTGACAACACGGTTGTTGTCGATCATGCCAACTCCGACAGTGGAGACTACGCTGTACCGACCTTCGGTTTCGTGAACGATTACAACCCCAACCCGGCGGTGATCGGCGGTGACGCAGACACAGCGCTGCAGGTTACCAAGACCGTGACCGGAGCCCCGTCTCCTGACGGCGTTGGGTACAACTTCACGCTGACGGCGCAGGATACCGCAGAAGGGCCGGTTGCAAACATCGGCGGCCTTGATGGGAGCAACCAATTGACCGTCAGCACTTCGGGTGTCATCAATGCGGGCGAGTCGCAGACGGTCTCGTTTGGCCAGCTGACCTTCAGCGCTCCGGGAATGTACACCTTTACGGTGCAGGAGGATGCTCCCGCCGAGGATGCCGGTTGGACCTATGACACCACGCCCAAGACCGTATGCGTGGTTGTCACCGACCGTAACTCGGAGGGCCAATACGACGGTAATCTGTACATCCAGAATGTTACGGGCAGCCCTGTTGCAGTGACCAACAGCTACGAGCCCGGTTCCGTGACAGTCGGAGAGGGCGATGTTGCTCCCATCACGGTTCAGAAGACTGTGTCGGGTAGCGACACGCAGGCCAATTTCTCCTTCCAGCTGGTTGCGGTCGACCCGGCAAACGATAAGTGGGACAACGTGGAAGTCGTTGACCAGGGATATGACGGCAGCTCGTCGATCACCGAAGATTTCAGCGACGGCGACGTTAAGACGGCGACGTTTGGCGGTATCAGGTTCAACGCTGCTGGCGAATACCAGTTCAAGATTGTTGAGAATGACACCGATAAGGCGCCTGGTGGCTGGACATATGACAAGCATGAGGCTACTGTGACGGTTACGGTGACCGACCAAGACTTCGACGGTCAGCTCGACGCTACGGTGACGTACGACAACACAGGCGCCACCACGGATGCGGATAAGGCCGTTGACAACGCCGCTGCGTTCACCAACTCCTACAGCACGAGCAGCACGGATGCGGACACCGGCTCTGCCGAGGCGAAGCTGACCAAGGTGCTCGAAGGCAAGGTGTGGGACGGCGACAGCTTCACGTTCGAAATTAAACCTGAGAGCAACACCGCTGGCATCGAGACAGCCGACATGCCCATGCCGAATGACGATGCGGATGGTGACGGCAGCAACAACACGGTGACCGTGAACGCTCCGACGGAAGAGGACGGCAAGACCGCCATCTTCTCCTTCGGCAGCATCACCTTCGACACTCCGGGCACCTACGTCTATAAGGTGACCGAGGTTGCGGGTGGCAACGCCGGCATAGACTACTCCAGCAACAAGGCGACCATCACCATCGAGGTGGTAGACAACCACCAGGGCGCTCTCGTTGCCACTGTGGGTATTGAAAATAACGTGTTCACCAACACCTACGCCAGTGAACTTGACTACGCTGCGGGCGGCGGCCTCGAGATCATCAAGACATTCGAGAACGCTGACATGCGCGAATTTAACTTCACGGTAACGCCGAAGAACGAGGCCTCTGCCGATAAGCTGGGTATTGACATGGCAGGTGAGACCTTCACCACTAAGTCGGACGCAACTATCGGAGATGACGATGCGTCCCATGCGGAGATCATGGTGATCGACGCTGGCACAGAAGCGAAGTTCACGCAGGACGACGCTGATGATACCTATACCTACACGGTACAGGAGACCAAGGGCGATGATGCCAGCGTGACTTACGATGGTACGGTCTACACCGTGACCATTACCACCGTTGACGATGGTCTGGGCGGCATCAAGGTAACTACGACGGTAACCAATGGTGCTGACTATAAGCAGACTTACGTTTACGATAACGATGCTGAGACTGAGAACCAGACGGCTGTGGTTCCGTTCACCAACACTTACAAGGCTGAGGGGCAGTTGGGCGGCAACGGTGCCGTGAGCATCAACGCCACCAAGACGCTCACCAACCGCCCTATGGTCGACGGTGAGTTTAAGTTCAACGTGATCAACGCCGCCGATGACAGCAACACGGTGGTTGCCACCGGCACCAACGATGCTAACGGCACCATCAACTTCAGCGCTATCAACTACAGCATCGATCAGATGCTTAAGGACGTGGACAACGGCCTGGCAACGCCGAGCCTCGTAGAGGGCAAGGACACCTTCACCTATACCTATAAGGTGACGGAGGATACTGCCAACCTGGACGATGGCGTGAGCGCAATCGACACCGCAGGCTTCCAGATCACCGTAACGGTGACCGATAACGGCAACAGCACGCTGGGTATTGTCGTAGCGTACCCGGGTGGCGGCGACGGCCTCACCTTCCGCAACACCTACGGTGAGGACGACCAAGGTAAGGCGACGTTGAACATCAACGGAATCAAGACGCTCAAGGTTGCGTCCGGTGACAACGCGCCTGACATCGAGGGTAAATACACCTTCACCCTGACCGGCTCCGAGGGCGCACCGATGTCCGCCACGACCGAGGCGCATAACGACGACGCTGGCAACGTGGCCTTCGGCGATATCACCTTCACCATGGAGAACGTCTTCGGTGATACAGGTGTTCAGGAAGCTGCGACGGCAGACGAGAACGCTGCGGATATAGGTAACGACAAAGAAACTGTAGACAGCGAAGCTTCTGGAGAATCCGGCGCTGTTTCAAATGCGACCGATGTTGATACTCAGTCCGCTACACGCACCAAGGAGTTTACCTACACGGTGACAGAGTCTGGCAACGTCCTCGGCGTTGACAACGACACCGAGATCTCCAAGACCTTCACGGTCACGGTGACCGACAACGGCGACGGCTCGCTCTCTGTGAAGTCCAACCCTGCTCAGGGCGCACTCTTCTCGTTCACCAACACCTATAACGTGGATCCTGAAAAATCTTCGCCCACTGGCGCGGGTGGCATTACGATCACCAAGAACCTTGATGGCCGTAACCTGAACGACGGTGAGTTCACTTTCGAGTTGGTCGACCAGAACAACAAGGTAGCAGCTACGGGCACAAACGACGCTAACGGTAATGTTGAGCTTGGCACGGTGAAGTTCACTGAGCCCGGCACGTTCACCTACACCATCCGTGAGGCGAAGGGCAGCGCTGGCGGCGTTGACTATGACACTGTTCATTACAAGGCTACCGCAACGGTGACCGACAACGGCGACGGCACGCTCAAGGTTGAGTGGAGCTTTACCGACGCACAGGGTAACCCACTTGGAGAGAATGCAAGCATCACCTTCAACAACACCTACACCGCTCAACCCACCAGCGTTTCGCTTGGTACCGGTAAGCTGATTGAGGGTCGTGCTCTTGCGGCAGGTGAATTTACCTTCAAGCTGGCAGACGCTGATGGTAACGAAATAAGCACTGCTACCAATGAAGAAAACGGCGCCGTAACGTTCGACACCATCACCTACGACACGCCTGGTGATTACACGTACACCATCACTGAGGTTGCTCCGCAAGATACCGATCCCTTCACGGACGGCATCCAGAACAATGGTGTGACCTACGATGAGTCGGTATATAACGCAACCGTAAAGGTTACCGACAACGGTAAGGGCAATTTGACTGCTCAGATTAGTTACAGCACTGAAGATGGCACGGCTCCACTCTTCGTTAACACCTATACGCCTCCTGCCGAACCTGAGCAGGGCACCGATGATGGCGGCTTGTTCGGCATGGCAAAGACAGGCGACTTTATGGGCGGCATGATGGCAGTAATTGCTGCGGTGATTGCTGCAGCAGCTGGCGGTGCAGCGTATGCGGTACGCAAGATGCGTCGTCCTCGCGGGCGTCACGCACGCTAAACAATAAAAGGTCTGGCTTCGGGGCTTAAAACGCAAAGCAGACAATGCTTCGAAGCCAACCAGTTATCAAAACCTTAAGGCCTTCTAGGAAGCGCGGGAAGGTTTTAGGTTCGAGGGAGTTCGAGACAAAAGCGCTCGGGCTCCCTCGCTGTTTAACGAAATCGTGAGGGGATTACGTTATGAATTGGAGTGAGGGGCTCAGACAAAAAGCAGCAGAATTATTCGAAAAAGGCCTTGGCTATAAAGCGGTTTCATCTGAGCTGGGCGTTAATCGCGAAACGGTGCGCGATTGGTCGTACACTTGGCGAGCGTTAGGCACCGACGAATTCCTAAAAAGCCACATCGGAGAGCGTATTGAATATGCGCCGGAGATAAAAGTTGCCGTAGCTCAGGATAGGATTGCGGGCATGGGCGTGGTGGAGGTGATGACGAAATATCACATTCCCAATCGACATCGTGTCAAAGAGTGGGCAGGCATGTACAAGCTTAAAGGCGCTCAGGCATTCGGCCTTGAAGAGAAGCAGGATAGTCCGTGGAACCCGACTGTCCCTTCTTAGGTGCATACCCCCCCTGTAATACCTGGTCAAAGGGGGGCATGAAATTTTAATAATCCGTTTTCGGAGCCTTTAATCTGGATAATTGTGATAACTTTATGAATAAGTCATATTTCCATTGCATTAAATTCTCAGCTATATAAAATAAATTATTGCGCTTAGGGCGCAACCAGATAGTGCGGGGTGGAGCAGTCTGGTAGCTCGCCGGGCTCATAACCCGGAGGTCGTTGGTTCAAATCCAGCCCCCGCGACCAAAATTTCCAGGCCAGTCGTTTATCGGCTGGCCTGTTTTTTCTATATCCGGCTATCGTTTCCTGATTTGTCTATAAAGACGCTAAGTTCACGCAATTTTGCTACTAATGCAAAAAAGTCGCGAAAACGCTCCTGGCGTTTGGAAGTAGCGGTAAACCACCAAGACTTTTACACCACGAATAGTAGAGGATCACAACTGCAATCCTATTTGCAGTGCGCGATAGTCAACGATTTAAAATTTCCGGTTTTTTCCTCCGTAAATGACAAGTAAAGCGAGTTGTGTACTGGTCTCGTCAAACAACGTAGCGTTGAAAGAAAGCAGTGTGTCATAAAACATCAAATAATGGTAACAACCTCAACAAAAGAGAGCCTTTTATTCCCGTGTTTCCCCAACGGGTGCAATCAATCTATACACAACTCGACTTACTTGCCAAAAAGGCCGCCGAAAACCGGAAATTCTGTTTCTCCACAAATTGCCACTTCAGTCAAATAAAGTGATCCTTTTGAAAAAGTCTTCCTAACCGTGAAAACCCGCTTCTCCACAGATTCTAATAAATGACGATTACTCTCTTAAAATGGGAGTTGGTTAGTAACAAATTCCAAACGGACCACCTTTGGGGAATATTCTGCGTCGTTAAGTTGATATACAGAGCATTTGAAAAAGAGTAAAGCGCGATGTCAGAATCAAAGATTTCGATTGCACTGGTAAAACGTGGCGAATCAAAGTCACGCATATTAAGGCCAGTGAAGGTGGCGATTATTATGTATAAAATTCTTGCAAGTGTTCTTGCAATTTTGCTTTCTACTCAAATGATAGTGCCGCTTGCTTTCGCGGCTGAACAATCAGAAGGGAAAGCTGATAAAGGTTCGCGGGATGTAGGCGCAAGTGAACTATCTGGAGAAGCAGCGTTAGGGGCGACGTCCTTAATGATACCGAGGACATCATCGACAGCATCGGGGACAACAGTGTCAGCGGCATCGGCGGAGAAAGGCGCAATATCGTCAGCGGCAGCGCAGACTGGTGCAGCGGCATCTACTGGCGTGCAGACTGGCACATCAGCATCGACTGGCGCGTCAGCTAGTGCATCGCCATCTACTGATGTATCGGCTGACACGTCACCATCAACAACGGAACACACAACGCCGTCAACGGCAGATTCGGCTGCGCTGCCAACGGCATCACCAGCAAACTCCAATGCAGCAAAGTCAGCGCATTTTTCGCTCAATCAAAACACTATAGGTAATGATGGTCTTCCTACGAGCGTCACCATAACGCTCGATTGCTCAGGAAAAGAGGGCGACAGTTTCGTTCTTAAAATTTCAAAGGGAGAGACGTATGGACTGAGCGATCTCGACTTTGAAAAAATCGGAACTCTAGGCACTTCAAAACTCAGTGAAGATAGCCAGTACTACTACATTACCGATACGCTCTCGCAGGCAGGTTCTTTTAATCAGTCGATAACCCTTAGCCAGAAGAACAATTATGCAGGGCAGCCCTTACTAAAAGAGATCGGAGAGACCGCTAAAACGGTCGAGCTTAGTTCTGGTGGAGAAACAATTCAAGAAGAGTTGTTTACGCAGTATATCAAGCCAGGTATAAATCCAAGCGTAAAGCGCATCAATCCAACTACTTCAAGTGCGCCAGCCGTTATTCCTCGCGTTAACTACACCTATGAAGTTAATTTAGGAGAAAACACCGGCGTGGATGACAGCACTTCTTATAGTAGTGCTCAAGCGAATTCGGGCATCAATTACGGCACGACAGTCATTATTCCGGTGCCAGAAGGTTTTCAGCTTGATGCTGAAGCTACCGCGGCAAGCAACGGCTTTACCGATGGAACGACCATCACCCAAGAGGGTGGAGCAGGAAGCGCTCTTGTAATCAGTGTTCCAAAAGGGGCTGGTGCGCAGTATCACCAAGGAAAACCAGGGTACAAACTTGTTGGATCCTATGAAATTCCTATCCCAGAATCAGACGTTAATCTAACGGCATCAGGAACCGCCCATGTAGAAACAAAGGTAAATGAAAAGGGTAATGTGATCTCCGCAGATTTTTCTCCGTGGACTGAAGTCATTCGTGGATTGAGCAGCGGACTAGGGGCAGGATCGGTTAAAACTTCAGCATCGGGAGTTTCTACTTCAAGAGAACTCTTGTTAGACGAAGACGAAAGCAATGACCCAGGATTTCTGAATACGTTTGGGTTTGATAATGATTCTGCTTTAGTGCTAAAGGAAGGCGCTGGACTTGGAAGCAACCCCACGTTTACTATTGATATTGCGAACGGTATGGCGGCCTCTTCAATAAAGACTCCTGCAGGTTCGGGAAATCTTGCGGGAACAAAATCGTTTTCGTATCAAGTTACTTACAACGACGGCACAACTACGGAAGGAACCATTGACGCGGGTGCTTCTCTTGACGCACCGGAAGGCAAAACAATCAAGCAGGTTATTCTGAAGCCTGATCAGGTTCTACCTGGCGCACGCAGCGATAACGCTTCTACTAATACCCGTGGTAATAACTTCATTGTGTATGGCAAGGTTTCCAAAACCTATCTTTGGGATGATGACGCTCATAAAGCAGGCGACACGGTTTCCGTTGGTGATACGCTCACCTCGTCGTTTTCCTTTGAAGTAGAAAAGATGCCAAACAATAAGGGAGAAATGCGAGCTTCAGTAAAATCAAGTGCATGGAGCGAACAAAAAGTAATCGGAGCTGAGAGCTTAAAAACAAGTCTTTCAGTATGGACTTATCAGTCGAGCAGAATGCCTGGAGTTGCCGATGCGGGTAAAACGGCAGTAACGGGAACGGGCAATTCAAACGACACCACAGATACCATCTATGAGCCAATTTTCTATACGGTATTACCGACGGGGCTTACGTATAACGGCAAAGTGGAATGGCTTGCAGGAAACCCTCAGGTATCAACCTTTTGGACGGGAAGTGGTGCCGATGCTCATCAGGTAATCAAGGCGGATTATTCTGGTACGGGCTACTCGTTCAAGACGAAAACCTCTGCAGTTAATGCCTTTCATCTTGCTGCTGATGGCGATCTTATGCCTGGTACCTATCAGATTTACACTTTTGTCACTACCTCAACGGGAATGACCAATAAGAAGGCAACCGACGAAAAACAGTGGAACCCCGAAATGACCGAAGGGCATGCGGATAAAACGTATTGCGTCGGAACAAGTAACTGGACGGTTTTGCAAGCAAAAGCTCTGATGCCGTTTTCAGTAGCAAGCGGAAATCTTGACGAGGGGCACTTTATTCATGCTGGTCGTTCGGACGATAAAGGGTCCGAGGATATGGCTTTTGCGGTAAATATCATCAACGCCACGGCAAATGAAGTAAAAGGAGCAAAGCTTGCTGTGAATCTTCCCGCGACAGATGATGGAGTAAGCGAATTTAACTTTACCTTGAACGGTCCGATTTCACTCGACGGCACTCAAAGCCAGCAAGCTAAGGTGTACTATTCGACCGAAAAGTTCGATCTTTCTCAGGTTTCAGCTCCTGATACGGGAAACCTCTTAACTGCAAGTCAAGTTAGCGACTGGAGTCAAGTTAAAGCGGTGCTTATTGATGCGGGAAATATGGCTGGTAATACAACCTTGGGAAGGGTACTAATTGAAGGAAAAGATGCCACATTAGACAACGATGCGGGAAAGACAGCTTATCTATCCTATACGCTTTATTCGAACGATCTTCTTCCTTCTCGTGTTGGCTTAAAGGATGGCGCCCGAATCGCAGTAGAGGGAACTTCTACAGTGGGTACCGTTCTCCAATATATTGATGATCAAGGCGTCACGCAGTCAATTCCACTGAATTTCACGCGATCGTATCGTAATAACAAGGATCATATTTCTGCTGAGGATTTTCCGAAAAGCCTCAACGATTTTGGCGCGGATGATCAGGCGAAGATTGCTGGGATCTTGAATTTGCTTGGTGGAAAATATGAACCAGACAAAGATCAGTTCCCTTCTGCAGTGCTAGATAATGGTACAAAAACCTGGAGTTCCGATCTGGAAAATAAGGTTGTTGCTTTTGGTGATTTAGCTCGTCCTTATGCCGACGGGGACCAGGTGGTTTATAAGCTCATTCAGGTTCCCCAGAATCCAGACGAACCTGGCGACAAGCCTGGTGATGGCGGAGATAATCCTGGTGGCGGTGACAACCCTGGCGGCGGTGATTCCGGCGACAAGCCCGGCGATGGCGGCGATTCAGGCGACGGGGATAAGCCCGGCGATGGCGGTGATTCCGGCGATAACCCCAGTGACGGCGGCGACTCTCATGGAGATAATCCCGATCAGGGAACTGACCCGAATGATTCAAACGATCCTAATGACACCCACGATTCGAGTACGGTTCCGGAAAACAATGGTTCAGAAGCTCAGAATAAAGCTGCGAATCATTCAGAAGAGCAGTCTAATGCTGCATCGCAGAAAAACCTTCCTCAAACAGGGGATGGGATACTGCTTCTGGTTGTTTCTTGTGTAGCAATCCTGGGTATTGTAGGTGCTGCGGTGGCTGTTTTTGCTCTTCGCAATAAAAAGTAACGACGAGCTAGGAGTAGCTATGAGCGAAAGGTGTGAACGATTGCGAACAGCTTCAAGCGAGGAGCGCGACCGACAATGCAAGTAAGGAATGCAACCGACGATGTAAGTAAGGAACACGACTGACGATGGGTAGCGGAAGCTCGTTTCGAGAGACTCTAGTTAGCTACGAGATCCCTAGAATTTTCTTGTAGATGTCTTCATCGGAGTCAAGGAAGACGTTAAAAACAATCATCGGTATTTCTTTTCCTGCTGATTCGCGATCGTCCAGCCAATCTTGCACCGTTTCTACCGCAATACGTGCGGCGTCTTTTGCGGGAAATCCGAATACGCCAGTGCTGATACAGCAAAATGCCACAGAGGTATCTCCTGCTTCAACGCTTGCATCAAGACAACTACGATAACTTGATGCAAGCTGTTCGCGCAGTTTGTCATTAAGAGCACCATTGGCGATAGGCCCAACCGTGTGAATTACATGTTTGGCGGGCAGGTTATAGGCAGGAGTGACCTTTGCCTGACCCGTGGGTTCTTCGTGGCCTTGCTCGATCATTATGCGCGCGCATTCGTAGCGAAGCTGCATTCCAGCAAAGGTATGAATGGCGTTATCGATGCAATAGTGAAGGGGCGCCCAGCAACCGGTCATTCCAGAATTAGCGGCGTTGACAATAGCATCGGCTGCGAGTGTGGTGATATCGCCTTTCCAAAGACGAAGACGTGGATCGAGAGGCGATGGCGTTGCTTCGTCAACGGTTGTGATTCCTGCCTCTTCAATCATTCCCTGAAGCAATTCATCTTGTGCAGCAAGCAAGTCGGTATCAGCTCGCCAAGGTTCGCGCATATTTACGAGCGCTCGAAATGCAAGCCATAACTGAGTGGTTGAGGCGTTGTCTGTCTCTATTGCCGTGCGGTCAGGAACAATATCAAGCAGTGCTTGAGTGATGTATCCACCATTGTCTAGGCGCTCTTTCATGAGGCGCTTTACCAGGTAGAGGCAAAGATCATGTTTGCGTTGCTGGTCCATGAGGCATCCTTTCGAAGCTTATTCTGAATTATAGAGGGCTTGCTGAAAAAGGCTTGGCATTTGTTACTTTTCGAGCGGAAAGTAAACGGTAAGCAAATGGTGAACAAATGAAACAATCTGTTTCTCGCTTCTTGGTAAGGCTTAAAAATCAAGAGAGAAAGCAAACGAGCCCAAACAAACGGCTCCTAGTCAGCGGCTCCAAATCAACGGCCCCAAAGCAAACGGCTCCTAATCAAGTGTTAAGGGCGTTTTTATTGAGGTTTATTTGGATGGTTTTAACTATTCTCCCAGATAACAAGGGTTATCGGTTTCGACTATAGCCAGTATTCGGCTTTTAGGATTAACACTTGTGGGAAAAAGCGGGTAGGATTGAACCCCGTCAATCGAAATCCTGAAGCAAATCAAGTGTTTTTCAGAAATGCTGAATCAGGAATCTGTAACTCGTCGAGAGGAGGACTTGTGAGCAGTCTATCAAAAGAATTATTACGCGGCTGCAATAGCTTTAACGAGCGAATGCGAATTGCTCGAATGCGCAAGTCCGAAGACGCGCTGGGCAAGCTCAATGGCCCGATTCTCAAATTTGCTGATACGCAAAGATACGATTCTTAATTCTCATTTCTTTGAAAGGAAAATCCATGACAAAGTTCATTTCTCGTAAACTATTTGCCGTAATTACGATCGCGGTAGCTCTTTGTGCTGCCCTTGCTTTAACGGGATGCAGTGGCAGCTCAACCGATTCTGCCTCTGAAGACTCTGGTGACAAAACCATCAAGGTAGCTGCTGTACCTACTCCTCATGCAGAAATTCTCAACGATGTTGTTAAGCCTCTTTTGGAAGAAGAGGGTTATACCTTAGAGGTAACCGAATTCACTGATTACGTACAGCCAAACACGGCAACCGAAGATGGGGAAGTTGATGCAAACTACTTCCAGCATGGTCCCTACCTAGAAAACTTCAACTCTGAGCGTGGAACCCATTTGGTAAGTGTAACTTCAGTACACTATGAGCCGTTGGCTATCTATCCTGGCAAGGTAAGCTCTCTTGATGATTTGCAGCAAGGTGCAACCGTTGCGGTTCCTAACGATCCTACGAACGAAGCTCGTGCCCTTTTGCTACTTCAGCAGGAAGGCCTGATTACTCTGACTGAAGGTGTGGGTGTTAATGCTACGATCAACGATATTGTTGACAATCCGCTCGATCTTCAAATTAAAGAACTCGAGGCAGCAGTTGTTCCTACGGTATTAGCTGACGTCGACGTTGCCTGCATCAATGCAAACTACGCTATCGAGGCTGGCCTTACCGTAAACGACAATGCTTTGGCGGTTGAAAGTGCTGATGGTGACGCAGCTCAGACCTATGCAAATCTGCTTGTTGTTAAGGAAGGCAACGAAAACAACGAGGGTATTCAAGCTTTGGCAAAGGCTCTGAACTCCGACGAGGTTCGTGATTACATCACCAACAATTATCAAGGCTCAGTATTGCCAGTATTCTAAGTAAGTATTCAAATTCTTTGAAGGTCGTCCAAAAGGACGGCCTTCTTCAACGTAAAACGATTGAGATCACAAAAAAGGGGGAACATATACCATGGTCAATGTTGATGAATTAAGGAACGCTCCTGTTGCGATTTTAGGTGGAGGCGCTGTTGGAAAAACCTGCGGTGCGGATTGCGCACTCGCTGGTCAAGAGGTTCGCATTTGCGATCTGGATCCCTTCTTTGAAAAAACTCTGGGTACCGTTATTAAGACGGGCATTACTTTGCAGGACAAGGCTCCTGGAACTCAGACCAAATATGGTTTTCGTCGTATGGGCAAAGGAGAATTCGCGCTGGCAACCAATTCGGTAGCGGAATGCGTAAAAGGTGCAAAGCTCATCATTGTTGGTATTCCTTCTGTTGCTCATGAAGTTTTCTTTAAGGAACTTATTCCTTGCTTGGAAGATGGGCAGATCATTCATATCATTCCCGACAACTATGGTTCTCTGAAATTGCGCAAGATGATGCGCGAAGCGGGGTGCACCAAAAACGTTATCATCGGTGGTTGGTCATCTGCTCCTTACGGTACGCGTGTGGATACCGAAGGTGGCGTAATGAAACCTACGTGCAGTTTGGTATATCGTGCCATTACGCTGCGCGGTGCTGCACTTCCCGCAAAGGATACGGAAGATTTCGTAGAAAGTTCCAAAGCGCTGGGTTGTTTTGACGCTATCACCGAAGGCGACGGCGCGGTTTGTGGCGATACGGTGCTCGATATTGGTTTTTCGAATGTGAACCCTGTTATTCATGTTCCTGGTACGGTGCTGGGTGTATCTACGATGGAAAACTTCAGCACGGTACTGGGTAAAAATGCCCATGAGTACAGCATCTATTCACATTCTTTCTGTCCTTCTATCAGCGAGGTTCAGTATCAGTTCTACAACGAAGAAATTGCACTGGCAGAAGCTATTGGGGTAGGCATTCAGCCTTTCAAGAAAGAAGTATTTTTCCAGCGCACCAGCGTATTGGGAGAAGAATACATGGGAGAAGGTTGCAATGTTCCCTTTGAAGAGGAATGGGAAGTAGGCTATGCAACAGGTCCCTTCACGATTCAGAATCGCTATGTAACCGAAGACGTACCTGTTGGTTGCCATGTATATCATGAGTTGGGCAAAAAATTCGGAGTGCCAACGCCGGTTATCGATTCAATGATCGTGCTTGGTGGCGTTATGAATAAGACCGACTACATGGCAACGGGTCTAACCCTTGAGGAACTTGGTATTGCTCATCTGGACAAGGATCAACTGCTTGCTTATCTGCATGAGGGCGAGTATGTAGAGGCATAACCTGTGCTATTTGTTCCCAACTGAGTGATCTGTGGCTGGCGTTGTCGTGGACAGTTATTGTTCGGGATAATGCCAACCTTTTGTATAATCCAAAGCATTCACAACGAATGTTCGAGGCTGCAGGTCCAAACAGGGAATTAACGAGACTGCGGGTCCAAACAAGGGATTTGCAGGACTATGGAGCAAAGAGGAAACAATGGTAGTTACGTGGGGTAGCGCCTATGGCGCAATTACAAACGAAGAACAGCGTCGAGGCGTTTTTGAGCTACCGCCTCGTTATACCAGTGGACAAACCTTAGGTATTATTGCGGTCGATTTAGATTATCCGAAAGTTCCGGGCAATGTGGTTAACGCAACAACGTATGATTTTCCCGTGCTCTACGAGATGGTTTCGTTCGAAATCGAACAACTTTTTGCGGGTGATCCTGCTATTAAGCAGCAGGTAATTGAAGCTGCAAAAAAGCTTGAAGCCGAAGGAGTTCGTGCCATTATTGGTGCTTGCGGCTATTTTGCTCACTTTCAAAAAGATGTTGCTGCTGCGGTGGGAGTGCCCGTATTTATGTCGAGCTTATGCCAGCTCGCAACCATTAAAACATGGCTTCCTTGCGATAGAAAAATTGCGGTATTTGCCGCTGATGGTGCAAGTATTGATGATGAATTCCTGTCAAACGTCAACACTACTACCGACCAGATTGTCGTGGTAAATGTAGGCGATATGGAAAGCTTTGCTCCTATCCGTTGGGGGAAGGGTCCTCTTGACAATGGAAAACTTGAGGACGATTTGTGCGCGCTGGCAAAATCAGTATGCGAGGGCGATCCAAAAATCGATGCGATTCTTTTGGAATGTAGCGATTTGCCGCCATACGCCGCTGCAATCCAACGCACAACAGGCTTGCCTGTTTTCGACTTTATTACCCTTGCAAAATGGGTGGAAAGCGCTGTGGTGCAACGCCCTTATTACGGGGCGCTTTAAAGTAGGAGATGCGCTGGCATCACTCAATCGCCTGAACCTCTGTCCCTTATTACGGAGCACTTTAAAGGAGGAGACGTACCTAAAACACCTATGGTGCATGGAATTCATCTTTAAGTTTTCTGAGTTTGCTTAGGATTTTATGGGTTTCGTTGTGGTATGCCAGGATCCGCCTCGGACTTTGTGGGATTTGTTATAGTGTGCCAGGGTCCGCCTAAGACTTGGTGGGTTTTGGCAAAACATACTTGATGCCTGTTTTTTGCGACAGCCTGGTAATAGTGGAAGCCGCCTGAATAAGTTCGTCTATTTCTTCATCCGTCAAACCGTCAAGGTTAGACTGTAGTGTCATATTTAAGTCACGCATATGGTCATCTAACATGAGAACTGCGGTATCGGTAAGACGCACGATAACCATACGGCGATTTTCTTCGTTGCGTTCAGAAGCGATAAGCCCTTTTTCGCGAAGACCATGAATGGCACGGGTTGCCTGTTCGGGGGCAATATATACCTTTGCGCTTAAAGTGGACATATTCATAGGGCCATCTGAATACAGAGCCATAAGTATATCCATTTGGGTTTTAGTGGCAGAAACGGGAAGCGGGGCCGACAGAACGGTCCTCTTGAATAATTCGTTGAAATAAAATGATGCTTGAATAAGAAATTGTGCATCAGTGTTGCTAATCATAGGTGCGTTCCTGTCTGCGGAGGATATCTTCGCTCGCTTTTTCTCTTGCTGCTCTTTCATTATAGAGACTACGACTCAAAATTTACGTGCGTTCGATTCGTGTTTTGTTTTCCTTCTTTTACTTACTATTACTTGACTTTAATCAAGTGTTCCATACACTTGATAATCGTCAACTTTTAATAGGGGTACGAGCGATTGACGTATCTCATCAAAGCAATCACAAAAAAGTAAAGGTAATGAAAGCGAGAAGAATGACTCCCCTAGGCTTATCAAACGAACAAAGAAATATGGTAGTGGTGCTCCTTTGCGGTGCAGTGCTGGTAGTGTTGAATCAAACACTTCTTTCTCCAGCGCTTCCATCCATCATGCAGCATTTGCAGGTAGATGCCACGACGGTGCAGTGGTTAACTTCTGCTTATGCCTTAGTTGAAGCGGTGGTAATACCTCTTGCCGCGTGGTTTATGGGCCGCTTTAGTACACGTGTTTTATTTATGGGCGGCATGGCACTTTTTGGCGCAGGTAGTTTAGTTGCTGCGCTTGCTCCTGTTTTCGCCATTCTCTTGGTTGGTCGCATTATGCAGGCAATGGCGACGGGCGTCATGATGGTAATGGTAATGTCGCTTATCCTTCTTACGTTTCCTCGTGAAAGTCGCGGAAAAGCGATGGGTTTGGTGAGCTTAGTTATTGGCTTTGCTCCTGCGATAGGACCTACGCTTGGTGGACTGCTTGTTGACGTGGTTGGTTGGCGTGCGCTGTTCTGTATCGTCGTGGCGTTTTCGGTGCTTATTATTTTGTTTGCTGCCCGTGCACTCAAGAATCGTGAAGGATTTCCTCGTACCTCAGCTGATGCACCCTCGATCATTTTTTCATCAATCGGTCTTGCGGCACTTCTTTACGGATTGTCCTCGTTTGCTTCCTCTGACCATGTTGAAGTATGCGTAGCCCTTATGGTGGCGGGCTTGATATTTGTAGGACTATTTGTATGGCGGCAATTTAAGATAGATGAACCAATGCTTCGTCTTGAGGTTTTGTATAGCCGTCGCTATCGCATGGCGTTTATCGTGTGTGCTTTGCTTCAGGCAATTCTTATTGGTTTGAGCGTAATAATGCCTCTGTATATCCAGAACGTGTTGGGCTATTCGGCAACTATCAGCGGTTTGGCTACGTTGCCAGGTGCTCTGCTTGGGGCGCTTGCCGGTTTAGTTGGAGGTAGAATCTTTGACCAGCATGGAGTTCGCGGGGTTGCGTTAGGTGGCGTTGCGGCACTTTGCATTGGCTGTGTCGGTATGTACTTCTACGCGATTGATAGCTCAATGGTATTAGTAGTTGCTGCAAATATGGTTACCTGTGGGGCGCTCCAGATTTTGTTCACTCCTATTAATACGTGGGGCGTCAATTCTTTGAATAATGAATTAGTGCAACACGCAACTGCAACAACCAACACGGTCAACCAAGTGGGCGCTTCTTTGGGTACGGCACTTATTATGTCTTTTAGTGCATTGGGTACTTCAATGGCACCTCAAGGAAATGAGCTTGAACGAATATTCTATGGCTATCATTGGTCGTTTACGTCAGTGCTGGTACTTGGAGTTATCGCACTTCTTTTAGTGGTGTTCTTCATTCGTAATATGAAGTCCGACAAAGTGGCTGCAGCAGCCAAAAGCGAACCTCAAGCAAAGGAGGAGATTGGCGTGTATCAAACAGTAGGGGAAGTTATGGATACTAATCCCGTTGTTGTTCCTCTTGATGCGCCAATGAGCACGGCAGCAAAGATTTTGGCGGGCGCAGATGCTAGTGGAGCGGTTATTGTTGATAAGCAAGGAACGGCTCGTGGTTTCATTTCTAACAGTGACATTCTCCGCTTCTTTGCTGATGAGTCTCGCCTGGTAACGGGTATGGCGGGATTTGTGGTATTGCGTGAGCTTGATAATGAAGATGTACGCAAGCAAATTGTTCGCATGAAAGACATTCAGGTTGTCGATGTTGCTACCAAAAAAGTTATCGGTGTATCGCCCGATACTACGTTGGGTGAGGCATGTAAATTGCTGGCAGAAAAGCGCTTAAAAGTATTGCCTGTGCTTGATGGCGACAAACTCGTGGGTGTTGTTCATCGAAGCAATCTGGTTCGTCTTATTGCTGAGGTACTGGAGGAAGATAAATAAAGATAAGCTGTTAATCTGAGGTAAGCTATAGGGAGGCGCTAACAAAGTTCTTAGTAGAGTTGTTAGTGGAGCGCTTAGTAGAGCTTTTAATGGAAAGCTAATAAATGCACCAACAACGTAGCTAATGAAGCTGTCAATCAAGACGCTAATAAGCTACTAACAAAGTCGCGCGTAGCAGAGGAAGGAAGAGCCAATGGCTCTGTATCAAGATATCGCTTCGTATCATCCCTTCAATGAGCAAGAGGCGGCTGATAGACACGTCATGCTGCGCGCGCTTAAATCAAATCGCTTTTGTTTCGATAGAAAGTCACAAGCTCATTTCACGTGTTCTGCATGGGTAGTAAATCCTGAAAAGACACAAACCATCATGGTGTTTCACAACATCTATAACTCATGGAGCTGGATTGGTGGGCATGCAGATGGATGTAGCGATTTAGCTGCAATAGCTTTGCGTGAACTTCGAGAGGAAACAGGAGTGGAACATGCTCGCATTGTTTCTCCTTGGGAATGTGTGGATAGGTCAAGTCGAAGGCTAAATGCCGACCAAAAGGCAAAAGCAAGCGCAAATGAAATCTCAAATGAAACAGCGAGCGCAAACAAAATCCCCAATGAAGTAGTGAATGCAACCGCACCATCTCCTACAAGCCCTCTTTTCTCTCTTGAGGTGTTAACGGTCGATGGACATGAAAAGAATAATCGCTATATAAGTTCACATTTGCATCTCAATGTCACATATCTTGTAGAAGTTGATCCTTCTGAAGCGCTCAGAATAAAACCCGATGAAAACAGCGGAGTTAAATGGGTTTCTTTAGATCAGGTTCTGAATATGTCAGATGAGCCTTGGATCCGTGAGCACATTTATGCCAAATTACTTGCGAAATTGAATCTGCTTAAACAGTTGGTGTGAGAAAGATCTCATACGAGAAAAGCCTCAATATGAGAACGACCTCGATATAGGAAGGACCTCAATACGAGGACGCCTCGATATGAGAAAGTTCTCGATATGCGAAGTGTCTCAATATACGAAAGATTTCGATATGAGAAAGACGGTTTCTTTATACGAGATTTCTGACAGATTTGCCCGCTAGAGTAAAAGAAGCAAGGAATTAAATTATTAGCAAATGCTAATGAATATTGAAATAAATCTTAGCATTTACTAATATTTAAAAATGAAGGAGCCTTTATGACTAAAAGGCGAGATTTAGTGCTGCTTCTTACGAAAAATGGTTTCTGGTCGGTTGGTGGTACGAGGCACGAGAAGTTCACCAATGGGAAAGTAACCGTTTTGGTAAAACGTCATCGAGAGATCGAAGATATAGTTGCGCAGAAAATACTACGACAAGCAGGCTTACGCTAAAGCGGAGGGATAGGCAATGATCTATATTCGAGAATTCGAGTTTTATCTTAGCGAAAGCGGACAAATTATCGCTGAACCATGCGATATGGAGGGCGGAACGTTTGGTTCTGATTTACGTGACGCAGTAGAGTCTGCAAGTGATTGGCTCTACGAGACTGTGCTGGATAATTTGGCTAACCATAAGGTTCCTGAAGGCGGCAAGTTAAATCATTCTCCGAAGCATGGAGGACGCATTATTGCGGTTTCGATAAAATGCGATCTGTCTCATGCAGATGCGGTGACTGCAGCGGATGCCGCGCGAATGTTGAAGGTTAGTTCAGCTCGGGTAGCGCAAATGTGTTTAAACGGAAAATTAACTTCCTGGAAAGAGGGAACTAAGCGCATGGTCCTGAGAAGTTCTATCGAGGCACGACTTGAAGAATGCCCTAAAGCAGGAAGACCAAGAAAGCCATAACGACAGTCTAAAAAAGCGTTAGAGGTTTAACGCGTCGAGCTCTATGATCGTACGCTTTTTATTAAAACTAAAAGCGCAATAATGCAGTATATAAATGCTATTCCGCAGGTGAGCACTGGAGAAATTTTTGAAGCCATATTCCCAAAAACAAAGAGATCTATAAGTTCTGGCGCTGCTCCAGTAGGAAGCATCCAGGGTGATACTTCAATCAGCGCATCCAGGGTGGCGGTGATACTGCCGCAGAATAATATAGGAGCTCCCCAAGAAGATGCACGTTGTTGGTCGCTGAGTTGCATGCCAAGCGCAACAGAAATAAACGCGACGGGAATAGTGGTAAAAAGCAAAAGAAGAGCGGTTTCGCCTGCACGCCCTAGATCTCGTGTTATTCCAAACGCACAGATGAAAGAGACCAGTTCGCAAACGATAATGCATCCAATTACTTTTCCAGCAGCAATGGTTGCGCGACTGGTGCCAGATAAAAGAAGCGTTTGTTCAGTTCCTCGTTCACGTTCTTCTGCCAAGATGCATACGGTCCCAATTCCGCCAATGCTGCACGCGGCAAGCTGACAGAGAAATGGCACTGAAAACCATTCGAAGAAGTGAAAAAAGTCAGTGAACAATAGTGCAAAAAAAAGAAGCACGAAAATAGTAGCAGCCATAGAAGGGTTTGCTGCAAGCGAACGCACTTCATGAAGAGCGAGAGCAACTACCTTGCGAAGATTATCCATGGCTATTTCATTCCTAAGGTGGCACGCATTTCTTCAGCGCGTCCCTTTGCAAGAGGAATCGAGCTGTGTGCAACGTCCGACAAGGTTAGATTAAACGAGTTGCGAGTAAAGCGCTCCACTTTTGCGACTCGCTGTACGTTTACGATGTAAGAACGATGGCATCTAAAAAAGCCAAAACGGGTAAGTTCTTTTTCTAGTTCATCGAGAGTAGAAGGTGTTTGGTAAAGTTCGCCACGCACTGAAACGAAAATCTGGCGATTAACACTTTCAATAAAATCGATTTCTCGAGGATCAAACAAAAGCGTAGAAGATCCTGCTTTAGCCTGAACTTTACATACTTGGACTTCATCTCCCGCAAAAGCAATCGTGTCGTTGTCAGATTCTTTTAAGGAATCCTCTTCTTCGGAAGCTGCTTTAGTTTCGCCTAAGCTATCTTCTAATGTTTGCGCAGGGAAGAAGCGTCCTTCTTCTTCCCACCAAGCATCGCCTGGCATTAATAGTGCTTCACGGAGCGGTTCGCCAACGGTAATGAAAATCGTGCCTTTTTCAGTTTCGCTGGCAATCCAATTAAGAAAGAGCGATCGAGAGTCGGGACCAAGTTCAAGTAGAGGGCGCTCGCAGAATACGACTTCAGGTTCAAAAAGAGCCATACGCGCAAAATTCATCAAGGCGCGTTCTTCAGGAGTAAGCTTTAAAACCGAAGTGTTCTTCTTTTTGTTCAGCCCAAAATGATCAATCACTTCTTTGGCGGTAATCTTGCTTCCCGCAAGGCGTGCAAAAAATTTCAAGTATGAACGTACCGTATCGCGTTCGAAGCCTTTGTCGGACTCAAGATAAAACGCGCAGCGTTTCTTTTGATAAACCGAGCGTACCGCAGCAAGGACGCTTCGACTGGTTTCGCGTCCGCATTCCAAATGGATGCTTTTATTAAGTTCGCCTTGTATAAGTTCTTCAACGGAATTGTAGTCGGGCGAATTTGCTGTCATGTAGTCGTCCTCGTGTGGGTTGGTTGGCAATTCGTTTGCTTGGAAAATCTTTCGTCATGCGAAATGGTATCACAGGACGTACGGGCGAAGATGTGAGGGGCATTGTTCGAAGCGGGAAAGATGCTCCTTTCGTATAGCCCAGTGCTCCTTTCGTAGTTTGGCGTGCTCCCGTCATACCGAAACTCTGTATCTGAACTGGCGTTCATGAAAAACTTCAGGTGTCCCAAGGAAAAACTTGAGAAAACTTGAGAAACGCAAAACGAAGCACAGAAAATGCGATGGCAAAACGAAAAGGAGACAACAATGGGTTCGCAATTCCTTATGAGCATTCTTAAAGATAGTGGGATAGCAGATATTGCTATTTCGATCGTTGATTACTTTATCGGGCGCAAAGATAGCAAAAACGCTCAAAATGGCAAAGGCGGGATTAAAGATCGCAAGGGTGGTTTTACTAAGAAGGAGGGTCTGCAATGAGTGTGGTAATGGCGATGGAAGGGGTTAACCTTTCCTTTAAGATTGGATCAGGGCCTCGCGCCGCTCATAAGCAGGTACTCGACAATCTTTCTTTTGCGGTTCGTCGCGGTGAAGCATTTGGATTTTTGGGGCCTTCTGGCGCAGGAAAGACCACTACTATCAAGTTGTTAACGCGGCAGTTGAAAAAAGATGGAGGACGCATTCAGCTTTTTCATCGTCCTATTGAAAATGCGAGCGATGCCGACTATGAACGTATCGGAATTCTGTCTGACACGAGCGCTCTCTATGAACGCTTATCTATCGAAGATAATTTGAAGTTTTATGCCAAAGTTCGTGGAGTTTCTCCTAAGGGCATTCCTGTATTGCTTGAACGGATGGGGCTTCAGGATGATCGCAAAACACTTATCAAGAACTGTTCAAAGGGTATGAGGCAGCGTGCTGTTTTATTGGCAGCGCTTATCCATTCGCCTGAGTTGTTGTTTCTCGATGAGCCAACTAGTGGGCTCGATCCGGCGGCTCGCGCTGAAGTGCATCGTATGCTTGCAGAACTTAAGGCGGCAGGAACGACGGTATTTCTGACGACGCACGATATGTCGGAAGCAGATGGCGTGTGCGATAGAATAGCTATTCTTGACGAAGGCCATATTGCAGCGTGCGATTCTCCTGAAAAGCTCAAGCTTGAACACGCACGGAATAACGTCACCATTCACACTAAAACACGCGGGGTGATTTCAACTACCAAAGATGCGGCGGGTGCTGCAATAATTAGTGAGTTGCTAGAATCGGGCGAATGTTTATCCATTCATTCTGATGAACCAAATTTAGAGGAAGTCTTTTTGGATTTGACGGGGAGGGAGTTCTAATGCAAGCAACTATGAGGAAAATTGGGGCTCTTTGCCAAAAAGATTTTATCGACATGTTTAAAAATCCCAGTATGTTGGTGTGCTTGATTATGCCAATCGGTTTTGCAGTGCTCTTCCGCTATATGCTCAGTGATGTAGTGGTAGCAACCGTTGGCGAGGATCCTAATGCGGCGGGAGCTGCAGTAGGCCAAATACTCGCTACGTTCGAGTTGTCATCTTCGCTTTGCATGGCAATAGGTATGGTTGTAAGCATGGCGGTGGTCTATGGGATTGCTGAAGAAAAAGAAAAGCACACCTTGCGCACACTCATGCTTGCGAATGTAAGTGCTGGACAAATTATTGTGTCGCGTGCGCTCATTTCTTTGGTGATGATGCTTATAGTGGCAGCAGCATGTTTTTTCATTGCTGATGTTTCTGAGGTAACTCTCTTGCTTCCTTATTTGGGATTGGGTGTTCTTGGGTCATTGCCTATAATTCTGCTTTCGTTGGTGCTGGGGCTTGCTTCGCGTGATCAGATGACTGCGGGACTGTATGCCGTTCCTGTAATTTTGATAGCATTGGCGCCTATGTTTGGTGCTTACAACGAAACGGTATCTGACTTTGTTTTGTACTTGCCAACTGGTGGCATGAATACCCTCGTGGGCTTGATGATGCAGGGTAACTTATTTACGAATGAAGCATTGGTTCCTTTAGCGGTGACCTTGGGTTGGACCGTTGGTTGTGCAATTTTGTTCGTGGTGCTCTTTAAGCGTTTGGTGCGAGATAACTAGCAATTTGCTGACGATTTCTAAGATTTTTGTTCTCGCGGCTTCTTACATTGTCTGTTAAAGGTTTTGTTCTCTCAGTTTCTCGCATTGCCTGTTTTAAGATTTTTTCAAAAATATGCAAGGATTTACGCACCCCATTCGTGTTCTAAGTGAAAGAAGAAATTCAGACACAAAGGATACGAAGGGGTGCAATTATGAGAAGTGGTACTAATGATGCGAGCCAAGAAACGAGTTGGAGCTTTCGGGGAAAAGTGCGTTTGGCTTTTGTTGGGGCGTTGGTGGTTTTGATGGCAGGGCTTTGCCTGGCAACTTTGTCCGGCTGCTCGATTTTGCCTGCTCATGCGCTAGGTGGATCTGCTGTAAAGGATTCTCAGGTTGAACAGAGTGTCCAAGCGGTAGGCGGTAATTCTTCCGATTTATCACAGGCGTATCAGGGGGTCTGTCAAAAATGCAGCGATGTCAACAATGATGGCATATGTGACAACTGTGGCAGCTCATATCAAGATGCTCGCCAGAAATGTAACGATGCCAATAACGATGGTTTGTGTGACAACTGTGGGAACGCTTGTAAGGGCTACACCTATTGTTCTTCGAATTATGTCGATGAAAACAATAATGGCATTTGCGACCATCGCGAATATATCAGCGAAAATCATCGTGTTATGAATGGGACAGGCGCAAATGGATCAGGCATTAATGGAACAGGTGTAAATAGAGTAGGCACAAATTCTTCTTGGAATGGTCAGGCAGGCTCTGCAGACAAGGGAAATTCCTGTCAAAAAGGATTTGCTCGGCATTGCGCCTAATTTGCATTGAGCTTATATGCTTAGATATCTCAAGGTATATTGAGATTGAACAAGGTTAGTTGAGCAAAACAAGTTGAGTAAAACTAATCGAACAAAACTATCCGAACAAAATTTGTTGTCATTAGTTGTTAATCGAAATTAGTTGCCAATTGTTGTTTTTAACGATGCCTTCGGTTTTACAAAAGATCGCAGCCAAAGACACGACATTCGTTGGAGAGGCTATAGAGAGTCTGAAATTAGTATGCGAGCTTCATCTGACATAGAGCAGACGATAAATTCCCATGGCGATGCGGTGTGGCGCGCTTGTTTGGTGTATCTTGCTCCTTCGGAGGCTGAAGATGCCTTTCAGAATACCTTTATGAAATATGCTTTGTGCGACAAGCTGTTTAACGACGAGGAGCATAAAAAAGCATGGCTTTTGCGAGTGGCGATAAATATCTGCAAAGACGTGCTCAAGGCGGCAAGGAGAAAAGACGTTTCGCTTGATTGTCAGCTTGCTCAAGCAAATCATGTAAAAGGTGCTTTTGCCGGGGAAGCTCTATCAAGAGGTACGGAGGAAGATTCATTGAAAGGTGCGGAGAACATTTCTACAGGCGAAGCTTCAGACGAAGTCGCTTTGGGGTTATCTGAACCATCGGTGGAACAATCGTTGTTTGGCTTGCGAGAAATTCTCGGTGCACTTAATTCTTTAGGCGATCCACCAAAAACAGAGTTATATCTCTCACTTTATGAAGGCTATACCGCTAAAGAGATTGCAGTGATGACCGGTGAACCTGAAGGCACGGTTTATTCCTGGATTTCGCGTGGCAAGAAACTATTACGGGAGGCACTGCGATGAGCGAATCCGATAGACAATTGCGCGATGCTTTGAGCGGTGCTTTCGACAAGGTTCATGCGCCGGAACAATTGAAGATGCGCACCATTGAGATGATAGAAGCTCAGCGCATGAGGCAAACTGATGGTGTTGTTGATCAGGCTGATGCGGCAGATGGGCAAGTTGACGTCGCTGATGACGCGAGCATTCCGACTAAGAAAAAGATCCGCGTGATAACTTCTCTTCGGGCAAAAATCGCCCTAGCGGCATGTGCAGTATTGATAGCTCTCGGGATTGGTGGCGGCGCTTATGTTTACCAGACTCCCGTAGCGTATGTGGGGATCGATATTAATCCCTCGATAGAACTGGGCGTGAATTACTTTGATCGCGTGGTGAGCGCAGAGGGAGATAACGCTGACGGGCAAGATATTCTTTCTGAAACAAATGTTGTAGGAATGAGCTATGAAGAGGCGCTAGTGTCGCTCAACGATTCGCTGACGAATAAAGGTTATTTAACTGCGGATGCTGCAGTTGCAGTTACGGTTATGTGTGACGACGATAGCAGATGTTCAAACCTTGAGGAAACAAGCCAACGTTGCTTTTCATCAGCAGGGCAAGGTGTGCACTGCTCTCGTGCTACTTCCGCAGAACATCACGAGGCGCACGAATCAGGTCTTGGTATGGGGAAGTACTTAGCCTGGCGTTCTCTTGTAGATGCGGGAGTGGATATCTCGGCAGATGATGTAGCCCATATGACCATGTCGGAGTTGCGTGCCCTTGCGGCTCAAGAAGGTGTAGCGATAGATCAAGGCGCGGCAAGTCAGGGTGCATCGAATCAAAGCGCAACGGACGAAAGCACGGCAGCTCAAGGCGAGACAAGTCAGAGTGCCACTAATCATGATGGCTCTAACTATCGTGGCGAACATCAGCAAAATCGGCAGGGAAGTGGACATCACGATGAGTCCTACTCTTAATGAGCCCTCCATACTTGCTGTGCCGTTTGTCCGCTGATCGGTGAGTTTCACCTAGACAGGGAATATATCTTTTTTCCCTACGATAAGATCAATCTTTGGTGGGGATCGCATATCAGCTTTTTGAATTGATCCCCTTGATTAATTGAAGTACTTCGTTTTATTTGGAAGGTTGCGATGGCTGAGTACAACAAGCTCACTCCAGAACTTATCGAGGAACTTAAAGGAATAGTAGGCGAGGCAAACTGCTATGTCGGCAACGATATAAGTGCTGACTATTCGCATGACGAAATGCCTATTTATGGCGAGCAAATGCCCGAAGCGGTGTGCTTGCCTGCAAGCACGGCTGAAGTTGCTGCAATTATGATGCTGTGCAATGACAACAAGATCCCTGTTACGGTACGAGGCGCTGGCACCGGTTTGGTTGGTGGCGCAACACCCCTGTTTGGTGGCGTGGTATTGTGCACCATGCGCATGGATAGAATTCTGTACTACGACATGAACAACCTGCTTGTTCACGTACAGCCTGGTGTTCGTCTGTGTGATTTAGCTGCCGATGCTCTCGAACATGATTTGATGTATCCCCCTGATCCTGGCGAGAAGACGGGTTCTTTGGGTGGCAACGTGAGCACCAATGCCGGTGGTATGCGTGCAGTAAAGTATGGCACCACGCGTGATTACGTACTGGCAATGACGGTTGTTTTGCCAAATGGCCAGATTTTGGAACTTGGTCGTTCGGTTACTAAAACGAGCTCCGGATACAGCTTGCTCCATCTGATGATTGGTTCCGAGGGTACGCTGGGTGTAATTACCGAACTTACCTTGAAGCTCATTCCTAATCCCAAGGAAGATATCAGCTTCATCTTGCCCTTCGCTGATATCGATGCAGCAATTTCTGCAGTGCCAAAGATTAAACTTGCTGGTCTTAGCCCTCAGTCAATTGAGTTCATGGAACGCGACATCGTGGATTCCTCAGCAAACTACACCGGCAATAAGATCATTCCTACCGTGATCGACGGCAAGGAGGCGGGCGCCTATATTCTGGTTACGCTTGATGGCAACGATCAGGATGAAATTTTCCAGCGCGCAGAAACCTTGGCCGAGATTGGTGACGAAATTGGCGCATACGACACCTTGGTATTGAGCCATCCTGCTGACAAGCGTGCGGTTTGGGAGGCACGCAGTGCATTTTTGACCGTTATCGAAGCGGAAACCGATCTTATTGACGAAATGGACGTGGTTGTTCCGGTTGATAAGATTCCAACATTCTTGGAATATGCTCACGAAATTGGCGATAAGTACGAAGTTCGCATTCGCTCATTTGGCCATGCAGGCGATGGCAATTTGCATATTTACTGCTGTGCAAATGACATGGATGAAGCAGTTTTCTTGGAGCGCAGCGCAAAGGTTATGAAGGCAGCGTACGAGAAATGTACTGAACTTCGTGGTCAGGTTTCTGGTGAGCACGGCATCGGTCACGCAAAGAAAGAATACCTGCGTGAGTCCGTTGGCGATACGGCGATTGGCTTGATGGCAGGCATTAAGCAAGTATTTGACCCGAACATGATCTTGAATCCTGGAAAGATTTGCAACTAGTATTCATCATGGTTAATCGTCAGGATCAACTATCGGGTTTAAGCATCAGGTTTAACCATCAGGATTGATCATTAGGGTTAGCCATTAGGATTGCTAACTAGTGCAAACTTACATATCTGCATTGAATTAAAGCTGCATTGAATTGACTTACATTAAACCGCCCTGCATACAAGCAGGGCGGTTTTGTCTTATGGCTGCTATTTTCTTGGCTCGACTGAAGATTCTTGATCCGATGGGGATTTTTTGACCCGACTGAAGGTTTTTATTTCAGCTCAGAATGTAGTTAGGGTTGTGGGTCAACGGTGTTTAACTCTGTAGTTGCAGGTTCAAGATATAGTTGTGAGTAAGTCTCTTCCTGCGCATAAGCCATTTCCTGCGAGCAGGCCTGATTACGACAATAACCGCTAGTCGAAAAAATATGTTCCCTTATAAGAAGCATATGTAGCAAGATCGTGGCTTTTGTTGTGGCTGGTAACGGGTGCGATAAACTAAGGTAGACTAGATAATCACGCGTGCGTTGCAGTAAGCGTTGCGTGTGCAGTGCAGTAAGCATTACTCGTGCAGTGCAGTATGTGAAAGTTAGAACTAAAGCACCTAAGGCGTTAATTGAAGGGAGGCGCGATGATAACCACGACATGTGATGAAAATTCTACGCGTCCTCTCGTAATTGTCGTGCATGCTTCTGTTGGATCTGGCCATCGGAGCGCTGCCCAAGCTGTTTCTCAGGCTCTTGAAGATCTTTGTGGAAAACATCCTAATCTTCCTGCCGATACCGAAATTGCGGTATTGGATATTTTGGACTACGGGTATGTGAAGTTCGATGGCGACAAAACTGCCAATGTAACGGTGGTATTCAATTCGCTTTATGACTTCACCTGGCATCATGTATTTACAGGCCGCCTTCTCTGGGCAGGCGGATGGGGCTGGTCGCCGTGCATGTTCAAGCCTTTCACCAAACTGGTAGAAAAGCGCAGGCCAATTGCGATTATTGCAACCCATATCGTAGCTGCGAATGCTGCCGTAGCGGCTCGCATGATAACTCGACAAGCGTTCCCCATGGTGTGTGTGCCGACCGACTACGGCGCGGAAGGTTTATGGCCTCATCTCGATTGCGATCTCTTTTGTTGCGCAGATGACGAAATGGTAAAAGAGCTCAAGCCAAGAAAAGTGCCTGATAGACATATAAAAGTGACGGGCATTCCGGTTCGTAAGGGCTTTTCGGAACCATGCGATAGAGATGCTGTCTTAGATAAATTCGGTTTACCCCATGACAAAATCAACGTCATTGTCATGGCGGGTGCTCGTTTATCTCAACCGTATATTCCTTTTCGAGAAATCGTAAATAGAATCCTGCCTTGCCTGTCTGATTTCTCCAAAATGCACTTTGCGATTCTTGCAGGAGCGGACAAGGAATACGCCGATAAGTTGCGAGAATTTTTCACTGAACGAAACATCACTAACGCTACGGTGTTTAACTATGTGGAAGATATCCCAGGGCTTATGGAGGCAAGCGATATGATCATTGCTAAGTCGGGAGGCTTAGCAACTACAGAATGCTTATGTGCTCGCCTACCACTAATTTTGGTGGGTAAATCCTATGGGCAAGAGCGCGCTAATACGCTTACCGTAACCGCGGCTGGTGCTGCGGTAAAGGCGGAAACTTCCGAAGAGCTCCTCACCGAACTTGATCAAATTCACTCGAATCCCGAGCGGCTTGAAACTATGCTTTCTGGTGGCGAATCTTTGCGACGTCCCCATGCAGCACGCGATATTGCTACGACCACGCTTGATATGGTGGGAAAGATACAGCTGCCAAAGCGCCATTTCGCGAAAGTGTATTGGGGCAAGAAGCCTTATCGCGTTCGCTGATGTTTCTCTAAAGGCGCATGCTAAATCATGCATATCAAATTATTAAGTTATAGGGGTAAAAATTAGATAAAAAGATCTAAATACCCCAATAACTACCAAATTTCCTATTCCCCTTTGTTATTCACGGAGGTTTTTCTGCAATCCGCAAATACTGGTATTGGTGCGCAAATCATGCCACAAAGTGAGCGAGGAACTACTTGTATCAAATACTTGTACTAACGTTGTAGTCTTTTCATATGAGGCAGATTTTCCAAATTGAGAAGAAGCTTTTGCGGATTGCTGTGTCGCCGATGGTGTTGCAGTGGACGCCATCGCCGCCGACGGCGTTGCGACCGATGCCATTCCCGCCGATGGCGTTACGGTCGATGGCAGTACTTCTGCTGTGATATCGATAAAACGTTCAACAAAATGAGGGTTGTAGTACACGTGTGAACGATCTTCTAGCAAGGCTCCGTAGTAGATATCTGCCTCTACCAGGTCTTGGAACAAATGGCTGCCATAGGAAAGCTCGGGCGAATAACCAGCTTCCGAAGAAGCAACTTCGCATATGCCCATAAGATTACTTACGTCGGCGAAGGCGACAGGCACGCCAAGCTCAGGAGAGGAAGTGCCAATACGCCCCGGTACCAGCAGCAAACAATTTTTGCCCGTATTGCGAAAATGCTCGTTAACCATTCCAATGAGACGTGCTGCCGTAGGCTTTTCGATGTGGGGACACTGATAATAATGAAAGGGATCAACTACTACTACGACATCGATGGGGGTAACACGCGATTTTCCCATCGCGCACTGCTTAATGCTGAAATACGTATCTTCTTGGAGCAGCTTTGGTAAATCAATACGCTTTCCAGATTGCAACAGGTGAAGCGGTCGGCATTGCAGAAGATTAACAACAAACTCATTGTCCTTGCCAACATTTACGGTGTATTCAATATCGACGGGATGTTCGTAACAGCGCTCCAAGGTCGAAAGCATATTCGCCATTAGCGTCGTAAATTCGCGGTTTTCAGCCAGCCCCTGACACGAAGCGAATAAAACGGGACGAAACTGACCTCGTTCGCGCAGTCTCCCCTCCGCTTCGCGATCGTGTTCGAACACGGCTTGTTGGGCAAAGCGGGGAAACAAATCAGCCAAATCGAGCACGTTGCATTCGGTTATGGTGCGTTTTTCTAGATCGAGAACATCGGCATTATGCTGAGAATAACGATGTTTATCTGCCCAAGTTTGATTTGTTTGTGCCAAAGGCTTATCAAGGCTAATAATGCGTGGGTAGTCTGACTGAGTTCGATCGACGGCTTTTGTACCGAGCCCCGCAACAAGACGAAGCATCCCTGCGCTCGGGTCAAGCGAATCAGACCAGCGATAGGTGCTATGGGAATAGCCAACACCTGCAGCTGTTGGCATAAACAACCGATGTCCGTAATGCGATCCGCTTACGCGCATAACAAGAAGCGCCATCTGCTCTTCTTTACGATCAAGCCCATTACGACGACGGTATTCAAGAGCGGAAGGATTCATAGTGGACGCGTAGACACGGCGTACTGCCGATTCGAATGCGTCAAGTCGCTCTTCGAGCGATCCCATGTTGGCGCAAAAAACCGAATCGTATTTTCCGGCAAAGGCGTTACCGAAACCGTCCTCTAAGAAGCTACTGGAGCGCACAATGATGGGAGCCTGTCCGTAATAATCCAAAATGCGCATAAAGCGTTCGCGTATGTCCTCAGGAAAGGACCCATTAAGCAAACCCTCTTTCAGAGCAGGAGCTTCATCGATAAATCCCTCTTCACTTCGTTGTTTTATGCGAATAGTCCACAGGTCGTTTGCAACCAAATAGGAATAAAACACATCCGAACCAAGATAGAACGAATCGTGCGGTTCGAGGTGCTTATACACCTCTGGCTGTTGCAGTTGAATCATTTTGCGCGCGAGAAGCATGCCGCAAGCTTTGCCGCCAATGATTCCGGTTCCTACCATATGATTGCGGACTTCGAAATAATCGGTTGGCTCAAAATAACGCTTAACCATTTCGCGCATTTTGGGATCTTTGGTAATCATCATGTTGCACATTTTGGTGCAGGTGTTAGCGGTTAAAGTTCCTTGCCTGAAGTCCGACTGAGCAGCCGCAAAAAATCGATCCCAACTGTCGGTGTTGCGATCAGGCGCCGCTTGAGCTTCCTCGCCTGCAAGGGCGTAAAATTTGCTTGCTTCCATGCCATCGGTCAAAGTAAAAACTTCTTTGGTTTGTGGAGAATAGCGGTGGGCTAAAAACATGGTTTCGCTATAGCGGTTCCACATCTTGAGAGGGTGAACATACAGATCGTTTTCGGGTGAAGAATACACGTCGATTAAAACTTGAGTGGTATCGCGAATTTTCGCAATGGTTTGAAACGAATGACCTCCGCGAATAATAGGAAAGTAAGCAACCGTATCAAGTTCAAATAAGTAGGGACACGTTACTCTAAAAAAGTTGCCCATCATAAGATCAGCAGACCAGGCAGCTTGCAATTCGCTTAAGCAATCAAATACATAGCAGGCTTCGCGACCTTCTTTGGTGATAAGTTCTCGAACTTCAATCGTGAATGCCTCAAATCCTTTATGAGGATTGAGTTCATAAATAGTAGCGCCTGGCTGCGGTTTTACCAGAGGCTCATGGGAGGCAAAACGCATATAAATAATGGGGCGTTTGTCTGCGAGACACTGTGCCACAAACGGTTCGACGAATGTTGGAAAATCTTCAAGTGATGATAGCTGCCAAACCACGTTGTCGCCTAAACGGATGTTGTCGAAAACAGTATCAAGCTGAGGAATGCCACACGAAATACGATCGAATGCTGCCATAAGGGTCCTATCACTGGATTGATTGCTAGATCGGATTGGCTAGTGTTTGCTGCTTGGAGGATCTTAAGAGGTAGACAAAATCCAAGCATGTACCCTGATCATAGGCTTGATGTGTTTCGTGATTGTGAACGAGGATATTTTGGATACTCCTCATTGCGCAGTTCAGCAAATTTCGAGCCGAGCTACATAGCCAAGTTTCGATTGCTGAGCTGTATAGGCAAGTTCTGATTGGCGAACTGTTAAGTCGAGCTGTATAAGTTAGTTTCGATTGCCGAGCTGCATAGGTAAATAAGCCAAGCGAATTCGCGCTGATTGCCTGAATACCTATGTTGTCTGAACACCAATGTTAATTGATTACCATGCGCTGAACGTAAACGTCGTTTCGCAAATCGCGAGCGTGTTCAGGTGATAGTTCTCCGGCGCGCTGGGCAAGCTTAATAAATTCAAGTTCACGAGATAAAGCAGCATCCTGGATGTCGTCAATTGCTTCGTTAACGCGCTGAGCCGCCATCATGCGCGCTTGAAGTCCTTCGACATCGATATCGTCATCTTCGTAAATGTTGCTAAGCTCTTCAGCAAAGGCATTAGCCTGATCGTAGAGTTCATCGCATCGTTTAACTAGAGCGTGTGCTTGCGCTGCAACTTCGTTGCTGGCAAGAGGGATAAGCTCGCGAATGCGGTCGGCATAGCGCTTCATTACTACCGCGGTGGCGGGCTCGTCGACACTTTCGGGAAGATTGTCGGCAGGCACTTCGGCAGTTTCTTCGTTTTCGGGTAGGTCGCCGGTAGACGTTTTGGCAGTTTCTTCGCGTCGGTTGATTGCTTCTCCTGAAAGGTTTTCTGACAAACTTTCCAAAAGAGTGGCAGCGGCATCTTTGAGTGGCACTTCTGCAGGAGTGGTGAGACGTTTTGTGAGATTTTCGGCTACGTGCTCTAAAGAAGTGTTGGCTAGAGAGGCATTGACGGCTTCCGACGAAGGCGACTTCTGATCGTTTGGATTATCGAGGGCTTCCAGTGCTTGTTCCCCTGTGACTGACCCAGTGAGGTGGGCATCTGCTTGAATAGCATCAATAACGCGGGTTAGTACGGCGATCTCCGCATCTGCATAGCCTTTGGTGCGTTTCTCGAGCGGCTTCAGGGGCACTAGCTTTCGCACTGCAAAGTTAGCAAGAATCATAGTGCATACGATAACGCCGGCGGTTAAAAACAAAAGTTCGGTACGCATAGGAAACGCATCACCCGATGCTACGGTTAGCGGGATAGTGAGAATAAGTGCTAAGGTAACGCCTCCTTTGGGGCCGGCAAAAGCCATTCCTAAGGTGCCCTTCAGATTTCTTTTTGAAAAACAAATACGCAGAGGCCTGCCGCTGCGACGCGTGTGAACCAGATCCATACCCAGGATCCAGAAAAAGCGAACAGCTTCCAATACGAACGTAAGGGCAAAAACGGCAAGGATGAGCAGGGCTGCATCGACAGAGCCGCTTTGTATTGCTGGAATGAATGTGCTGGGGAGTTGAATGCCAAGCACTACAAAAATAACGCCATTCAATACGAACTCGAGAGTTTTCCATACGTTTGAAGCCTGGAGGCGTTGGCGAGAGGAAGCGATGGTCCGTTTATGGGGCAGAAGCGAAATGGTCATGCCTGCCATAACAACCGCAATAACACCACCTACATGAATTTGTTCGCAGATGAGGTAAATGATGAAGGGGGTTAATAATTCAAGAACTACGTGCACGGTGGGGTTGTCGAGTCCATAGCGCCGCATTATGCTGGTGAGTCCCCAGAAAGCAAATCCCAGTAAAGCACCGACGAATAGTCCGCCAAAAAGCTCAAGTCCGAATTCTTCTCCTGCGTGAGTAAGTGAAAACGCTCCGGAGACAACGACGGCAATAGCGCATTGAAAACCAATGGTACCTGTGACGTCATTGAAGAGTGCTTCGCCGTTGAGGAGCGCTTCATGACGACGACCGAAGCGCATTTCTTTAGCGAGTGCGGTAACGGCAGCGGCATCGGTTGATCCCATTGCTGCGCCAAAGGCAAGGGCAGCTGCAAGAGGAATAGCGGGGATTAGGGCATTTAAGGTTGCGCCCATTGCAATCATGGTTAGCAGAACGAGTCCTGTTACGAGAGAGGCTATGCCAAAGCGATTTTGATAGAGTTCTCCCGAATCTACTCGCCGCGATTCATTGAAGTGAAGGGGGGCAATGAAGAGGATTAAGAGAAGCTCGGCATCTAAATTAATGGAGGAGGGCAACGGGATAACAAGGGCGACTATTACACCCAAAATGATTTGAACTAAAGGAAGAGAAACGCCGTGTAAAACCTGATCAAGAAGACTCGATGCCACTACGGCTACAAGTAAAAACAAGATTAGTTCAAGAAGTTCCATGCCACACCTTTATGTTGCACTTTGAGAGTTTGCTACGTGTTTTGGTAAAAGATAGGGGGAAATACTAACAATTGCAACGAGTGCTCGTGTCGAACTAGGAGAAGTCAACGATATTTCCAGATGAAGGGTTTGCTGTTTGGAGCTCTCGTACGAAGTCTTCTTGGGAAAGGAAGTGCTGTGCGTCTTCAAAAGTACCCATTGCGTGAAGTGGCTAACTTGTATATAATTTTCAGGCGCTTTAGCGATAGAATTACTGGATACAAGTTGTCTATTTGAATTATAGATTTCTTTGTTTCATTTTTTATCCTAAGGGAAGCATTCAATGCCAACGTGGCTCAGTTGGTAGAGCAACGCACTCGTAATGCGTAGGTCGCCGGTTCGAGTCCGGCCGTTGGCTCCACGAATTCGCAGGTCAGTCGCTTGTCGGCTGGCCTTTTTTGCGTATTGGGGAGTGTTTTGGGAGTGTGGAGCGGTTTGGTTTTGATCTGTAAGTCTTAGTGTTGGTCTATAAACCTGGATTTTGACACATTTTAGGCTCGT